>Ga0114919_10004743_pt1 | contig 10909 bp, 10 predicted proteins | sample BlataG_FD_88682 | JGI IMG/M metagenome (GOLD analysis project Ga0114919, IMG submission 88682) | Deep subsurface microbial communities from Black Sea to uncover new lineages of life (NeLLi) - Black_00105 metaG | ecosystem: Environmental > Aquatic > Marine > Oceanic > Sediment | place: Atlantic...
GTTGGGACTGCAATTCTCCGAAAGGAGGGCTTAGAAAAGCAATACCCAACATGGGGAGTAGGATCCTCGGCACCACGTCAAGTTAGGGACATTGAAGCCCCCATCGAGAGAAAGGTGAGCCAATATGTTCGTGCGATGCCTTTCCTATGGCTACCTATGGAAGACACGCCTGGACCACGAAGTCATCGAGCATATTTCGAGAAGAACTCAATTGCTCTTCTCAGTAACTATGGAAAGCTCAATACACGCGAAGCTATTGATTCACCGTCAGCAGATTGGCTGGGGGCGTATTGCAAAAATGTCAAGGTTTGTCAATCGGGACTTTGGAACCACAAACATGTTCAAGAAGAACGAGTGGATCTACGGTATCTTGAAAGACTTGAAGCAACTGTTAGAAAACAATGAAGGAGATGTGGGAGAAGCATGGATTTGATAATTACTTCTTGCTCGGCACGGAAAGACGACACAATTCCAATTCCCAATGGATCCAAGACTGTTCCACCAAGATATTACTTGAAGGATGAAGAACTCATCAGACATCTTAAGGGCATCAGACACCAAATATTCCGGGATCCAAGAGCCCGTTTGGGAACACAGACAACATACGCTTTCGACCTTTATGTTAGAGCAGGAAATGCATACAAAGATCTTAGAGAACACAACTACCAACCTCTAAAATCTATGCTCTTCTTAGGTAAAATTGAGTGGTTCTTCTTATCTGGTGGCTATGGCATAATCAATGCTCTGGAACCAGCCAAAAAATATCAAGCCACATTCAATAGGAATATCGCATATCAAAAAAACATTCCTTTCACAGCAAATCTGTGGAAGGAAACGCTTCCTAAAATCTGCGATGAGATCATTTCAAAGCTCAACCCGGGACATGTTTATGCGTTTGGGAGTCGGGACTACACAAACTTCATCAAACAAACTCACTTTTGGAGAAATCGAGATTCTTTAAAAATTTGTTTTAAAATGTTTGAAAGCACTGGTTCTGCTGGTCCCTATTGGCTTTCGCCAATACTGAACGAGTTGCTCAATTCAATTCTTAGAGGTAATATTAACACATTCAACAAGAAACACGCTCCTTTCGTTAAGCAATAAAAGCATTGCGCCCGCGAATTAGAGTTTACACATAAGCTTAAAATCGCCTTTCTTCAAGAACATGCTCAATGACGTTACACCAAAAGTGAAAAGGACGAATGACACAAAAAGAATATGAAAAGGAAATTCTGGGATGACGTATATTTCCGTTTGGAATTCATTATTGTCCTCATTTGTTTCCGAAACCGAATTTTCAGAGTCCACTATGGCTCTAACGGTGTACACCCCTTCTGACAGCGGGTATGATATAATTGGATTACTTCTCCTGTTTTCACCTATCTCAACAGTTCCGAGTTGTGCTCGACCTATGTACTCTCCATTTACCCAGATTTTAATGTCAAATATGGGCACAGATGGTTCATTTCCACAATTTTCAATATACACGTAGAACTTTATCTGGTCTTCATAGTTTGGCTCTACTGGTTCCCATCTAACTTCAGTTATCATCAAATCTGGTCCATATTCGATAACTGGCTCTTCTGGTGATTCCTCGACAGTAAATTGTTTCTGTAATTCGTTGTTTTGCTCATTGCTTTCGGGAACAGCATCAGTTGGATCGCGCGCGCTGTCACGTTAGTAGATGTAGAAAAATGAATGTTGATTGATGTAACACGCGAAATACAAAACTAACATGCGCACGTGTTTATATACTGAAGCCTTAAGAGTTACAAATGCCTTCTGAATTCCTTCAATGGAGGCATTGTATGGAAGTTCAGATCATAACTAAACCTGCTTTCACCGTGCTTGGAATTGAAGGACGTGGTGACTCTGACAAAGGCCCCGAGTGGATTAGACCATTGTGGGATCAAGCGTTTAGCCGGTTTGATGAAATCAAAAACATTGTCAAATCAAATCAGGAAGCATGGGGGCTCATGAGTGCGACTGAAGAATACTTGGCCCCTTGGAAGAAGGAAGGAAAATACCTGGCTGGATGGGAAGTTGAACACGATACGAAACCACGGGAAGGATGAACCATTTGGGATGTTTCCAAGCAAACATTCGCAGTGATTGCATGTATTATGGGAACTTATGGAGATGCTTTCAAGTTCGTAGTCAAACAGTTTTTACCGAAGAAGGGTTACAAACAGGCAGGTGCTGTACACGAGTTTTATCCCAAAGAATTCCAAAACATCGAAAAGGATACCCTATACCTGTACTTCCCTATCAAGATAGCATGAGTTCTCTCTCCGTGCGAGGGCACTCACATCTCGAACATTACCACGATAATATCCGCATGATTCATCATACAATGAACAACCTTGTAGAACCATAAAGTTCAAAATCCAACCTGATAGCGGGCGCTTTTTTCTTGTTTAATCGTGCCCGTCAGTTATCGCACACAAATCCTTGTGGAAAGGTTTAAATGAATGGTCTGTTTGGATAAACCATCTTTTCGATGGGAATCTGAAATTTTGCAGAATATACGCGACTCGGTGATAAAGATGAGAAACGAGAACCCAGAAAACTAAATGAAATGTTGTTTATGCTTCCCCTCAAAAGAAAACAGGATGGAAAAACAAAATGAATAGTGATGAAAAAGCTGTGATCTCTGGCGCGTTGCCAATCTCAGAAGTTGAACCTGTGAAGGTTCAGTGCTGCCCAGAGTGTGGTAGCACAAAGCTTATGCGTGATTATGAGTGTGCCGAAGTGGTTTGTATGGACTGCGGCTTCGTGATAACGGCAAAAATAGCTGATAGAGGGCCAGAATGGAGAGCTTTTACCAATGAGCAGAGGGCGAAACGGACAAGGGTTGGCGCTCCATTAACTTATACAATTCACGATAAAGGCTTATCCACAATGATTGATTGGCATGACCGAGACGTTTATGGGAAAAGCCTGCCATATGGGCAGAAGGCTCAGATGTACCGTCTTAGGAAATGGCAGCGACGCATAAGAGTTTCGGACGCGAATGAACGTAACCTCGCCTTTGCGCTGTCGGAGATCACAAAGATCGCTGGCAACCTGAACCTTCCTAAAAACATCCTTGAAACAGCCTCGGTCATCTATCGAAAAGCTGTTAAAGAACGACTAATACGGGGACGGTCAATTCAAGGCGTGACTGCAGCGGCGATCTATTTGGCTTGCAGACAATGCAAACTCGCCAGAACATTAGAAGAAATAGCGCAAGCCTCAACGATGAACAAGAAAGAAGTCGCTCGCAGCTACCGTTTCCTAATTAACAAGCTTGACACACACGTGGTGCCTGTTAAGCCAAGCCAGTACATAGCCAAATTTTCAAACCAGTTAATGATGCAAGGAAAGACGGAAGAGATCGCCTACAAAATTTTGACGACTGCAAAAGAACTTAAACTTACCTCTGGCCGTGGGCCCACAGGTATGGCTGCTGCAGCAAGTTATATAGCTTCGGTGTTGACGGGTGAAAAGAGAACGCAGAGGGAAGTAGCTGAGATAGCACAAGTAACTGAGGTTACCATTCGGAATCGTTACAAAGAGCTGGTTGAACGGTTGATGTTCCAGATGATTCTTTAACACCCTTCTCACGCGTGGCCCCAACCCCTCTTACTGTTGCAATATCCGCATGCAAGCAAGCAAGAGCAAAAAAGCCTTTATCAGTTTCGTCCCTATAGCCCTTGTCAACAAAATCAGTGACAATCATCCTTTGAAAAGTAACTACAGCGTTCAACAACTAATTTACAAACGGGGCATTAAAAAACTGCGGTTTGCGGATATTCGGGAAACTCATGCAAGTTTCATGACTAAATATCTGAAGCAACCGGAAATAGACTTTTTGCATGGCCGTGTAAGTGCAAACGTGTTTATGAGCAACTATTTTAATCCGAAGTTAATCGCGGATCTCAAAACCAGGGCTTTCCAGGGCATCCAAGAAATTCAAGCCAAAATCTAATCTTCTCTTCTTTTCGAAGAAAATTCAGGACCAAACAGCATGCCACCTAATACGCGCGCGAACCAAAAAACAAGTTATTCATGGATAGTGCGTTCTTCTTTCAGTTGCCGGGGATGTAGGATGCTTTGTTTGTGCGCACGTAGACGCGATTAGATCTTTTATACGCTGCTTGGCTTCCTGGATATAGTGTTTCTTAATTCTGAAGTTGAACATTCTACTTTCTCAAGTAGATGCAATGTCTCATTTTTGTCTAAGACGTTACAGTAACAGCGCGCGCGCGCTGGAATTTTCCCTCGGGCTCTCCCGCAAACTCCCCCTTTTTTTCCGACTTTGGTTTTGTGCGTGTATTCCACATTACGTGAAGCTTAAACGCAAAGCCATGCCGTTCTATCTACGATACGCTGAGTACATCACAGGGCTGAGGCGGAAAACCCTGAACTGAGCCCCTCCTTCTTCTTTGTATGCATGCATAAGTCTGTTATGTAATTCTTCCAGTTTGGCAATGTAAACTTATAGTAGATTTTTTTAATTTGCTGGGTTGTTTTTGTTGAATTTTAGATTCAGGAAAATTTTAAAACTATAACTATACACATACCAGTTTTCGAAGAGGATGAGCAGATGAGTTATTCGAGTGAACAAGACATCCTTGTAGAAGAGCGTAAGTTGCACAACAGCTACATCAAGGATTTGGTTGCACTGTTTGAGAGGAAAGACTATAGAGTTATGATTGAAGGTGCTATTCCACAGTTTTGGGGGAAAGAATGGGCAAAACCAGATATCTTCGTTTTAAAAGGTTTGAGGTTGGAGAAAATAGTCGAGGTTACCATCTCAGATTCGAAAGAAGGTAAAGAGCCAAATTCGGTGTTAAATAAATGCAAGAAAATAAGAGAATACTATAACCCCCCAGAAATTATTGTATTTGAACCTACTGGTTATACTGATAATCATTACCCAAAAATCCCAAAGGGATTTGCTCATCATTCCGAATACAACGCGTATCTACAGCAAAAATGGAGAAAGGAAGGGCTAAACGTTACTTTTTGGAATGAATGGAACCTTGAGGAGCAGAAAGGGAAGGCAGACGAACCATGAGTGAAAACTTCTTCAAATGCGATGAAAAAGTTTTGGAGACAAATAGGCAGTTGGACAGGAAGCGGGCGCGCGCTTAACTAACCTCCTTCTTTTTTAAATCGAAATCTTGTGTCCACAGCTTGGGCAATAAACATGTGCACGCGTCATTTTTGATTACTATAATTATCTGGCATTTCAAAAGTTGCGCCTGACTGTTCTCGGATGAGGGTTCCAGGTAGTTGGAAGATCGGACGCGCACAATTCTTAAATTTTTAAGATTTCTTACTATTGAGTATGCCTAAAATATTGTCTGGGTCTCGTTTGTATCAGCTTGCTCAGTTCAGAGCGTGCGCGCTTCAATTTTTTGAATCTTTCCGATCCACCGTTGAGAACATTTTGTTTATCAAAGCGGCGACTTCTTTAATACTTCTGGAAGCCATTCCTGGAAAATCGATCGGTGAAGAAGTTGGATGAGACAGAAGATCCCTCTGCCTTAGTCCACGCTTACATAGTCGCTTTTCCCACATTGTTATTATGTCATTCTGCACGAGATAATCCAATAGCTCCTCTTGTGTGGAAGCGAACTTTTTGCCATCAACATAGACTTCGCGATAGTTCCATCCATCTTTTCGATTTCTGTAGCAAAAGTCTATCACTCTTTGGTGGTCGATTCTTCCAAACCTCACGTTCTTATCCTTTCTGTTTGTTAGGATTACTTCGCTACCAAGTGATTGATAGTATCGGTTTTTGATTGCCGATTCTAATGCAAGGTGTGCGTAATGTCGCGATATAGTGAAGAAGTCATATCGGAAATATCCGAAAATATAGAGTTCCTTAGCTCTATTGAAGACTCGCTTTGCCTCTTCTGGGACGGCGGGGATGAGTTGGATCGAGGCAACGTCAGCTTGAAAATCCTCAACCGTTGGCGGTCTCGAATCTCCATTAAACCTTGCAAAGGACCTTATTCTCTGATCTTGTTCCAAAAGTTCCTGCGCTGGGTAGATAGTGTCAGATCTAAGATTGAAAACCCTCTTGTAATCTATGACCTCTTCATATCTCTTTGCAACAGTTCCACCGAAAAAGGTTTCGAAGTGAAATACAAAGTCCCTAACGAATTTATCCAACTCTTTTCTTGGATCATAGAACAAGAAGTGTATGACAGCATCTGGAAGTTCCGGCTCATAAAATCCCATAACTCGCAAATCTGCACAAAAGTCTTCAACCATTGCCTCCAAGGTTTCTAATGGGAAATGTTCAGTAAGAATCTCTTTGAGTTTTTCCCTATCATCGGCGTCAACCAGTCCCAAATAATCCACTTTAACTTTGGTAAGCCTCGAGAAATCATAGATGAAGAGCGGACAGTAATCGTCTTCCAAGTGCGGAAACTTTTTTCGGTCTGTCTTCAGCATAACAATTTTGACCGCACAGGGAAGTTTACCTATAAGCTCTTTAACCGCAACGATTTCCGGAGGTCCGCTGCCATCATCTTCAACTCTATAATGCTCATTCAGCTGCTTTTTGATCTCAGTAAATGCTGTTCTGAAGAACTCTCCCCAGCTCATGTGAAGCTCCATCATAGAATAATCACTCCCTTATGTTAGCGCGCGCGACAACATGCATGGGCACACATTCGATCCAGAACAGGTTTTTCAATTCAAGTTTCCTTCCTGCTGTTCTTTATATCCTCTTTAGGTGAGAGGATTTTGCTGAGTGTGTCGAAAGACAAGTATTGCGAAACTAAAGAATCCCCAAAACTGTGAATGAATAGAACAAAGCTAAACATGGACGCTAAAAATCCCAAATCATCTGATAGTATTACAGCCCTTTTTTCGAACAGTGTCAATCCTATTACTGCTAATAGTAACCCTGAGAAACTCATGAACATTGAACAGAGATCCCTTTTCATACGTTCCCAATATTTTTTCAAAAATTCACGCGCGCTATAACCCAAAAGTCTGTTGAGTTCAACTCCTAAATTTATGTTACCACGAAAAGCAAACGCCAAGAGAACTCCACTCACTGCCACAAGTAACTGAACAAGAGTTTTCCAGTCTGCTACTTCAATTTCCATTCTGGCAAAGTAGAGAGATATAAAGAGAAACAACAATGTACCTGAAAGAAGAAAGTGTAAATTACCGACAACAAAATATTTAGCAATTCTTTTTCCAATAGACATTTCACATGCCCCATTATACAACGGTTGTTAAGAACACGCGCCTATTCTACTCTAACCATTTGAATATCGGATACTTTGAACCCTGTCTTTATTAGGTCTTTCCTCATAGTCCATGCAAAACGTTGCCATGCTTTTTCAAGTTCCTCCGAGGAAGCTCCTGGTGTTAGCGCGCGCGCAAAACCTGATCAAGCGCGTGCAACGTACGCTTAGTCGCAAGCATCAAGAAGCGCTCTTATGAAAAGTAGGAGTTTCATCGAGTTTTCTTCTTTATTATAGTCAACATTTCTGCCATGTAGGACACTGTGCCTAAAATCCTTAGTATAGACCCTTTCAAGAAAATAGGTAGCAACGTTCTCAGATATCAAATCGCGGAGCCTTGTATCTTTGACAAGCGGCTTAGCAGAAGTTACTTTGATCTTCTTGCCACTCTTCTCGGTTATTTCAGTTCCTGCAGCAATACTTTGTTTTTCTGCATAATCCCACAAAACTCCTTCGATTTGCGCCAAGAAGACAGGAATAGATAGCGAGTATTTTCCTGCTTTATGCGCATTTATTGCGTCTTGGATTATAGCAATTCTGGGCTTGAAAAGACTGGAGGCGTTCATTTCTTCATTGAATTTGCCAAGATATTCTTTGTCTTTGCTTGCTTGAAGCAACAGTTGCTTGATTTTGTTGTCTTTTCCCATTTTATGCATTTCGTATAATTGCCGCATTACGTCAATAGGGAGAAAAATCAGCCAATTGTATTCAAAATCTTTAAACTCGGGTTCCTCAAGAAACTTCGAGAGTTCATAAAGGGCTTTAGCTAACCGACTTACCGACTTGTTAATTGCTTCTTGATATTGAACCACAAAATCCGTCATCTTTGATACCAGATTTGTTTGATATTCTTGCCATAGTTTTGCGAATTTTGCGATGGGCTCTGTAATCAATTTGAATTTAGATTCTACGATATCTCTTACTTCCTGACTTGGGTCTTTGGCCAAAACCCCAAGTAGGTCAAAGTAAAGCCCTGCTGGAATTTCAACTGTTTCTTTTGCCATTTCTGAAGCAACAGTTTTTCTTACATCTTCATGTTGAGTTGGGGTGACGAGTTCCTTGAGAATTTCATCTGCTTCGGGCGGCACAGATCGATAGTTCTGGAAGATTAATTTGCAAGCCAGAGCCTTATCGGAATTTGTGCCTTTGGAATGGTCTAAGATTTGTTTCCATGAAGCATTGTTAACTTCTCCTTTTCTTATCAGAAAACGCTCAAGACTTGCCTCATTTATTGTTTTTTCAGTTTCCAAACGCACCCCTTCTGGGGGAAACCAAACTCTGAGAATACTGAGTTCACAATCTGAATATATTTCTTGTCTACGCGCGCGTGGATATAAAAGGTTCCAAAGGTCAGGAAGTGAGACCTTTCCAGTTTCACGTTGGGAGATTAGCCTCTAAACGCTGAAATCTCGATGTCCAATATATTTGTTCCTTTGTTTTCTACCAAAAATGTTGATTTTTTGCTTGCATTCGCCCCTTTCACTTCGACTTCAACCAAAAATTCTCCGATTCCCAGCGCGCGCGAAGGGCTGCTTGAAGTAGGCTTTGAATACGTATGTGAGAAGAACGGCTTACTCTTCTTTCGGAAGCGTAAGTGAATCTAAGGTTGAAAAGCAGTCGTAAATGCTGGAAATCCATCTTAAATAAGCGTTTACTGCATCGTCTGGAGATATCTCCCGCACATCCCCCTTTTTCTTTGGCGTTCACATTCCCTGGCGCACAGGGCCTTGATGGTATTGTGTTTGATGTAGGTAAGCATGCTGTCTACAAAGATTCTATGAGACCTTTTATCCTTCCATTACGATAATCATCCTTGGGCTTTTCTTGCATCTTAGATATTCCTCGAGTGTTTTTTCGTTTTGTCGACAGTTCGACAACTGTCCTTTGTGTCTCCTGAATATATTTTAGCATATTTGCATTGTAATCTTTAGGCATATATGCTGAGCCTCTGTTGCAGCGGTAGAACAAATCATAGAAATTATTTAGACCTCGACAATGCTTTCTAACATCTTCGTTCTTGAGTCTGACTGGCGGCGGGCATCCAACCTGAAGAATTAGACTGTTGAGTTCACTCACTGTCAAGAAGCAATGCAGTGGTGGTTTAATTGTCTCATCAACCATTAGATAGTATGCGCTGCCCCAGAATTGTGCCAGTTTGCTCAGCTGGTCCAAATCTCTCTGTCGAAATTCGAAAAAATCTCTGTTCCTATTCCTCTTAACTTGAACTGCTGTAACACCGACTTTTGACGATTTGATCTCTTTATAAATGGCAAAATCAACTCCCACAGGTCTTTCTCCTGAGCCTGGATGGAAGACTCTCTTGCAGACTCTTATACCGCTTCGTTCAAAAACCCATATTTCTTCTTGACCTTTATCGCTTGGAATGTAGTCCTTGTCGTGTTTTTCCGCTTTTTGGATCTGTGCGTATATCTGACCGAAGATATGCTGATTCTCATCTGGAAAAGCTCTATGGAAGTCACAAAAAGTGTTGACAAAATGCTTTATGTCTTGTGATCTGTCTTCTGGGAGTTCCTCTGTTGACATATATCCAAGTTGCAATCGATGGTATAAATGATTTTGGCACTGCTAAACAGTAGACTAACATCCGTATCGCGCGCGCCCGCAAAAAATATCCAAAATACAACAAAACGTTCAAGGTATACTATCGCCCGATAAATCAAGTCACACGATCCCAAAGGTAAAATGAGGGGACACGGCACAAAAACAAAGAAGGGAACATTAAAATCTTCCGATTATAGCTTCTTATTTGAGTAAAAATGGCTGAGATTATTAGTGACTCTTCAAGCCTGGAGGTTGCTGTTGCTCCTCTCATTGATGCTGCAAACACTTCAAAATGGAAACACGCACTAAACATCCTCTACCTAAATGGTGCGGTTCTTGAAACTATTGAAGACACCGGAATACCATGCCTTATAAGCCAAACAGGCTCAGCCGAAGCAGTGGAAGAAAGCATTGACCTTCTCATTGGAAAATCACAAAGAAGACTTCTTCCTCTTGTTGTTGACTTCGCAAGACTATTCCTACCAAAACTTATACACTCAGCAAAACATGCAAGCCGTGAAATTACAGAAAACTCAGATGACACTCAAGCCACCCTTGTTGCAACTAAAATAGTCATGGACACGATGCCTGAACTCGAAAAGCATCAGAAAACAATAACACAGTTACTACTCCAAGGCGCCTTCACTATACCCGACCTCATCGCCGCAGGACTCTTCAAAACATTAACAGAGATGAGAACGAATCAAACAAGCTGTGGAATCAAAGAAAAAGACTACGAAAACATGATAGACGCGCTCTCAAAGCTGGATGTCATCGAACCAAAGCTCCAAGTCTCCGTATGCCCAAAATGCGCTAACTACCAACTCACAATCTCAACATGTCCAACCAACAAAATGACCTGTCCAAAATGCGGAGGAAATTGGACCACCCAAACAATTCACATGTTCAAAGGCCAACTAAGCAAAATCAAATCAGAAAACCAAGACCTACCCCTCTTTATCTCCAGCTACCTCAAATTCAAAACAAGCTTCAGCATCATAATCGGCGAAATAAGAATCTATCCAAATGCTCAAATAAAAATCCCAGCAGCACCAAACAACCAAGAAACCGTCGAAATAGACGTCTACATA
>Ga0114919_10004744_pt1 | contig 10909 bp, 11 predicted proteins | sample BlataG_FD_88682 | JGI IMG/M metagenome (GOLD analysis project Ga0114919, IMG submission 88682) | Deep subsurface microbial communities from Black Sea to uncover new lineages of life (NeLLi) - Black_00105 metaG | ecosystem: Environmental > Aquatic > Marine > Oceanic > Sediment | place: Atlantic...
GTAGCTTCGCAGCCAATGTCCCGGCACCGCAACCGATATCTAAAATGGTTTTCGTATTTTCAGGAATATGGGACATAATAAAGTTTGAGTGGTTTTCCTGCGCCCTTGCAAAATTGTTTCTATTTACTCCGAGGCCTTCTGTCCAGTACCCGAGGTGGAGGTCTTCTGTATCAAAGAAATATTTACCGAAGATCAAAGCGGCAAGCAAACCGAGCTCTTTAGTTTCAATCTTATTTTTTTTCATGCTATTCCAAAGGAGAAATATATACAAAATAATGACCTTTTTACTATATCTGTGCGTCACATTTCAATATTTTTTCACATACACTTTCACCATTTGTTCACTTCGTTAGTATGGCTATGTATTGCATTTGAGTTCGCAACGCCAGAGAGAGGCTTATGACTTCTGCTATGATTGGCGAAAATTTAGAGCCCCAAAAAGCTTTGATTACCAAACCAAATCTACAATCGAATCAAACTCATCGGGACTAGCAGCTATGGCACGAAATCAAAAGCTGAGACTGTGATTTGTTTGGCTACCTTTATGGGATTATATTGCGAATTAGCTACTCTTTTCGGTTATGGGGTTATAGAGCAAAATAGCTATATTTTAGGATATTATGTTGTGCTATCAAAATTAGGCCGCCAGGCGCGTGACTCAACAAGTTTGGCGACATTTAAGACGCATTTAAGAGCGTTTTTACAGGACTTGGAATTATTGGCTGAGGGGAAGGGATACCAAGTTTAGATAACGCAGTAAGCTAGAAAGGAGGTAAACCATGCACGCAAGAATAATGAGTGTCCAGGTTCAAACTGGCAAGGAAGACGATTTAACCAACATCTATCGGGATTCCGTGATTCCCGCGGCCAACCAGCAGAAGGGGTTTAAGGGAGGATTTTTGCTCTTCGATCCTAACACGGGCAAGTGCGTCTCGATCACTCTGTGGGAAACTGAAGCTGACATGACAGCGGGCGAGGCTAGCGGCTACCTTCGGGAGCAGGTAGCCAAGCTCGCGCCCACCTTCGCCTCGCCTCCTGTCCGAGAAGGCTTTGAGGTCAGAGTCCAAGCGTGAGGCTCTTTGGGGCTAGAGTTGTAAGTACTTTCCCTCCCCAAGCCCTTGGAACAAAACGGTTTTAGGACATGCAATTGCCAATAAATTATGGGTGATACATCTACCCTGGAAAGGAGACAATCCCATGAAACTCAGTAGCTTTTTGGCCATCAAGGCCATCATTAGTCTCGTCTACGGGATCGGCATGGTGCTAGTACCGGCGGCATTTCTGCCCTTGTACGGCATCACGCTAGACCCAGCTGGAGCATTCATGGCGCGAGCCGTTGGGGCGACCCTCATCGGGATTGGTCTGGTGTGCTGGTTCGCCAGAAACATTGCAGACCGTGCAGGGCTACAGGGCATCATCCTCGCCCTCTTCATCGCTGACACTATTGGCTTCATTGTGGCTCTACATGCCCAACTATCTAGCCTTATGAACGCACTTGGTTGGTCTGACGTAGGCATCTGGCTATTGTTGGCCTTGGGTCTTGGATACTTCCGTTTCCTGAAGCCAAATACTTCCTGAGCAACCTACTTGGTTCAACAAACTCGGTCATTCCTGGCAAATAGGAAAACGCCACCAAACACACGCCTGCCGACCACTCCATGCAGGTGTGTCATTCAGTGCATGGCCGTTCCGATAAGTGATATGTCCCTGTTAGTGGGTGCGGCGGCGGGCTGGTGCGTTGTTGTAAGTTGGGATATATTTTAATACTGGTGACCAGGTCAAAGTAGGTGTACCGGGGGTGTTGTCACCGATAAAGCGGCTTAACAAGCCGGCCGAGCTGACGGGAAGAAACTGCGGGGTTTATCGTTTAAGGCCGTGCATACTCGAGGCATATTAGGCCCGCAGCTTAGCCGGAAACGTTAGTGTTGCCTTTCAACTTCGACTATAAATGGAAAGCCTCCCACAAGCCTCCTGGTTTACTATTACTATACGTAACATACACAGGCTGGGTGCACAATACTAACTGCTAGACAATTTCGTTCAATGCGCATCCCTGCGATATTTGAAATGCAAATCATCACTGATTCTGGGTTCAAAATTCCAAAACCCATCAGAACCTTGTCTGCTGGTATCAAAGCAGATAAGAAGAGATAGAGACTGCAAGCCAAAGTCAGTTATGTTTAGTTCCATTTCAAGCGATTCATTTCCCTTGGCCCTTTGCGGGGAATGATGTGCTTTCTCAACGTTTCTTCTTGTCTATCTCCCTAAATAACGCATGAACAGCCTGATAGAGGGTTAGTTTGGTGGTATCTGTCGCTGGTTTGGGGGGCGAGAGGGAGGCAAATCATCTTGATAGAGGTGAAAAAACAATGATCAATAAGGTGATGGCCAGCTGGGATCTGTCAGACTTACTTAAGTATCTCGCCGGTCTCCTTATACCACATCACAAAATCAAGATAGCTCATGGGTATGTGTATGGCCTTTGAGAATTCCAGCATCTTTGTTTCCGTGTCGAAATATTGTCTTCTAGTTAATGAACCTGGAATTTCCTCTATCACACCAAACGATTTGAGGTTCTTTAGTATGTGCCGGTCCAGAATCGCCAGGTTCTGCTCGAACCCGATGTTCCTTAAGAAATGACTGGCCTCCTTGTAACCGATACCCTTTACGTTCCGAGCGAGCCACTCTCGTGTCTTATGGCCATCATTCATGCTGTTGATTATGGATTTGAGAGAAACGGTGCCCTCTTGCAAGAACTTTATTCTTGCTTCTACAATATACGCTGATTTTTTGTTGATAAATCGGGCCCCGATCAACTCCCTGGCGATTTGGGTGCTATCTCCAGTAAATAAAACGCCGCTTCTCACCATATTCTCTACAGCCACACAGCACATTTTTCCTCTGGCCATGGGTGTCAATATACAAAAAACGAGTTCAGCAAAAATCTCCTCTTCCGTCCCCGTCCGCCAGATTCCCTTAAATTCCTCTAACCTGACACGGATCTCTTCCCTCTTGTGAGTGTAAATACTCTTGAGTTCTTGGATTGGTTGATCTCCTATGATTGAAAAGGCGCTCACAGTGCTTAGATTTGGATTTTCATATTGTAGAAACAGTGTTTGTTGCGCTATAAACAAAAGCGAGAGAATTCTACAACCGTTTGAGATTAGAATGCATTTGGCGGCAATTGTCGTAAAGCCTCTTGGAATAATGGACTCCATGATATCTAATACAAAAAAATCAATGCTAAGCTTCTTCTTCCTTTAAGCCCAGCATTCCACTTTTCCACTATTCCGGATATGACTGCAACGAGTTAGATAAGAGAGTGTTATAGTGCCAAACTTCAGGGTTAAATACAAAAGAAAAATTGCCCATCCCAGGCGAAGGACCTCTCCTGTTCATGCAATTCCCCGGATCAAAGCGAGCGCTGATCGTCGCTTGCAAAGCGTCTTTTCAAAGATCGGTATACCGGAGGAAACAGCATTTCAGCCAGATCCATTTCAGGTCAAAGCCTTGTCTGCCATCAGCCATAGTGACTGCCTTGTTTCAGCACCAACCGGAAGTGGCAAGACATGGATTGCCATAGAGGCTATACAGGAGATTTACAACAATAAGGGAAGGTCATGGTACGCATCTCCTCTTAAGGCACTTACCAATTCCAAATACCGAGAATTTGGTGCCCGCTTTGGAAAAGAGAATGTTGGCATCTTGACTGGCGATCGAATCGAGAATCCCACGGCCCCCATTATCGTAGGCACCACCGAGATCCTTCGAAATCAGCTCTATGATGCCATGCACAGGGGAGAGGATCTATCCGCGGACCTTGTTATCTTAGATGAGGCGCATTTCCTCGGAGACGAGGACAGGGGCGTTGTATGGGAAGAGATTATCATCTATCTTCCCGCTCGTATTCCCCTTTTATTACTCTCTGCCACCATAAGGAATGCTCACCAGATCGCGGATTGGATTACATCGCTGAGAGGGAAACGATGCGTTGTAATTGAAGAAGGGGGAAGACCTGTGCCTCTCGTTCCCTTGTTCTTCCATCCGACTGGGAGGCTCTTTCCCTTACTTGAGAAAAAACGCCTCGATAAAAAGGTGCTACAGTACATTGAGAACCCCAAGAGACCCGTTCTCTTTACACCTAGAAAACTCCCTCCCTTTAATGACATCATAGCGGTTTTAAGAAAATACAATCTGCTTCCGGCGATATTCTTTCTAAAATCCAGGGCCGATTGCGATGATGCACTCGCCCTGTGCACGGCCCATCCAAGGCAAGGCGGATCTCAGAGAAACACACTAAACAAAAGAATCGGTGAATTGATAAATCTCTACCCTCACCTCCAAGGGCATAACCAACTATGGCACGTGAGAAACGCTGCGGTGGCAGCACATCACAGTGGTCAACTCCCATTGTGGAAATTGATGGTAGAGGATTTGATGACAGAAGGTCTGCTCGATGCAGTCTTTGCAACATCAACAGTGGCTGCAGGGGTAAACGTTCCTGCACGAACGATCTGTTTTTTCAATTCGGACAAATACAATGGGTATAAGTTTGTCCCTTTGACCGCTATCGAACTTCACCAGATGACAGGAAGGGCTGGCAGGAGGGGAATGGACAATATCGGCTTCGCTGCCTTGGTCCCCGGACCCTTTATGGATCTCCCCTTAATCGCAGCGTTATTGAAATCTCCCCCGGAAGATATTGTAAGCCAAATAAGGACTGATTTCTCCATGACCCTAAACCTACTCCTATCCCATAGCCCTGAAGAGATCGGAGATATCCTTTCTAAATCGTTTGCTAACTATGTGAACCAGGAAAAGAGGGACGAGAACCTTGAGGGAAGACTGGAGCAAGCCGGCAAAGGAGTAATGAAATTGCTTGCTCACGCCCTATGTGGTTCCCCGGAATCTGTTCTGAATCTTCAAAGGAAGATAATTGCCATACGAAAGGAGATGAGGAAAACAAGGGAAGAGGAAAAAGGGCTTGAGACTACCCTTTCTAAGATAGCCAACCTCATACCCGGCAGGCTCTTTCTGGATAACAGATCCCGCCTCTATTGTGTCATTTCGAGGCACTCCAAGAGGGATACAGATGGCGTCCTTGCCTGCCGCCTGAAATATAAATCACGAAGAAAAAAACCACCAAAAATGAGATTCTTTCCTCCTGAAAAGGTCTCCGCTGTCCTGGATCGGGTAGTAAACCTTTCATCAGGAGATGATCCGAACACGTTTTTTCGTGCGCCACTAAGAGAATCCATAGATGAGATACCACCCCCCTTGAAGAATCTGCCCTTGGGCCATGAGGAGGTCTCAAAACTCAAACTACTGAAGGATCGGATCTCCTTCCTTGAACAGGAACGTGATGCCCTTATATGCAACACATGTGAGCATTTTAACCTGTGTCACGGGAAGCAAAATAGATCCTTTAGAACAGCCGTTAGAGATTTCTCAGATCTGTGGGATACCGCCAATGCGGTGAGGGAAAACCTGTGGGCGGATTTTCTGCGGCATATCAATTTTTTGAAGGAGGAAGGTTATGTGAAGGATAATGATACCCTCACAGAAGACGGAAAGTGGGCATCTCAGCTCAGGATTGATCAACCGCTGATGATTGCTGAGGGCTTACGATTAGGCCTCTTTCCGGAATCAGACCCAGCTCTCTTGGCTGCCCTTATTGCAACATTTGTGTATGATAGGGAGATAGAAATCGATTTTGACCAATCAAAGATCCCCAAAGTACTTGTTGATGCGTATAACACCATGAGAAAGGGACTCCAGCCCCTCACAGAGCGGAAGACTGTCAGTGGATTTTCGGTACGACCGATTCCCTTGTGGGCAGCAGCCACAATCTACGCCTGGGCAAGGGGCATTGCATGGGAGAAAGCTCTACTGATAGCAGGCATGCCCGAAGGTGATCTGGCGATGCTTGCATCCAGAACTGCTGATAACTTACGTCAGATAGCCTCTCTCACCAACGTTTACCCTGCTATCGCCAAAACAGCGACTCAGGCCATCTCCTTGATCCTTCGGGAGCCAGTTATCTTTAGTTAAGAATTGGGAATTAGGGGATTTAGGAATATTAAATTGGCTATTATGAATAAAGGAATCCACAATTCAAAAAAAGGGGATTGTACGTTGCCCGTTATGTTTTTTATTAACTTTTAATTTTAGCTCACTTTAGTTCACTTTAAAGACTTAAATGATCCCACTCAGAGATAACATACGATCCAAGAATTACCCGGTAATCAATATCACGATCATTGTCCTTAATGTCTTTGTGTTCTTTATTGAATTGGCCCAGGGTCAAGGTCTGACCCGTTTTATTTACACCTATGGCCTCGTACCTGCCCGATACTCAATTTCCTCAATTTCCTCGCATTTTACCCTAGGCCACCAAGTGTTTTCCTTCGTATCATTTATGTTTCTGCATGGTGGATTTATTCATCTCCTCGGGAACATGTGGTCACTCTACATTTTTGGCGACAATGTGGAGGATAAGCTCGGTCCTTTCAGGTATCTTCTCTTCTACCTTTTGTGTGGGTTTGCCTCTGGTGCCTCCCATCTGGTTATCAACTGGCACTCTCAGATGCCAACCATTGGGGCCAGTGGGGCCATTGCGGGCGTAATGGGTGCCTACATGGTACTGTACCCCAAGTCAAGAATACTGACCCTCATACCTTTTTTCTTTTTCTTTCCAATCCTAGAAATACCTGCGGTTTTCTTTCTTGGCATCTGGTTTGTCTTCCAGTTTCTGAGTGCGGCAGCTAGTGGGGGACAGGGTGGCATTGCCTGGTGGGCCCATATTGGTGGGTTTATCTTCGGGATCATCTTTCTTAGATTATTGCTCTCATTCAAGCAGCCATATGGAACTGGAAAGGTCAGGCGCATAACAAAGAAGAAAACCTCTGACAGGATCCAGGTGATAAGGCCAGTGAGCTTCGGCCAAGATCCACATAGGTATGCCACCATATCTATCACCAGGACAGAGGCGCTCAACGGTACCAAAAAGCTTGTCAACATCCCGGAAAGCTACAAGAAGAGGACCTTCAGGTTAATCATCCCCCCTGGCACATCTGAGGGAACCAAACTGCGACTTTCCGGACTCGGGAGGGAGTTGGATGGAGGGAGAAAGGGTGACCTTTTTCTCAAAGTGCATATAGAGGACTAGCTTTGGATCTCATAAAAAGCCTTGCAAGGCCAGGAGAGAATTAGCTTGGATCTCCCTGGAAGATGGTGTTCCACTCTCACTTTCTCTTATCTCCCCTTAATGAAATTTCTAATATCATCATGGCTGCCCACAAAGAGAAAAATAATTTCATCGGTGAACTCAAACAGAATGCGATCCTTGAGTCCGGCCCGGATTTCCCAGTAGTCGGCATGCCAGTTCTTGAGGCCAAGACCGGGGGGTAAGGGAGCGTGTCCATCCAGGTAATTCATCAGAGTATCGAGGGTTTGATAGATTTTTTTCCGGCGGGAGGGGGAAAGTTTCTTGAAGGAGCGGTCAAAGCTGGCTTTGAATTCGTATCGCACCTTACTTCATCAGGTGTTTTACGTGTTTGCGGGCACTCTCCGAATCCTCGCACCTGGTGCCGTGCTCCCTTTTCAATTGATCAAGTTTGGCAGCCAGTTTCTTGTAATCGCCATCGGTAATTTCGTCAATAATGACCGGTCGGAGGCGAATACAAAAATCGTCACAGTCGATATTCACATAATCGCCCTCCTGCACATGCAGCCGGTCCATGAGCTCTTTTGGTATGGTCACTTGTTTGTTGCGAGTAATGCGCCGGAGCATATTGGGTTGCCCTTTAAAGTAATTTCTAAATACGTGATTTTAAAGAAATACTAATTCACTATTCCGATAATGTCTAGGAAAATTGCCTCTTCCTAGTCCCCACGACTCGAGGGGCATTTTTTGAAAACCGAATATTGCAACCTTGCAATCTTTTCATTTGGCCGTGGCCGGTTGATAAGACGTTGAAAAATGGAAGGTGGTTTAGTCTTTTGCCTTGAGCTAGGGGGACCTTCCAGGGACACGTTCGTGCAGAACGTACATCACACCTATTTATAATCTGTCACATGACCAAGGTATTTTGCTTATAAGTCACAAAAGGCTTAGGTTCGGCGTAACCGTTAAACAATTTCTGCATGGACGTCCCGGTCTCATTGCCAGAAATAAACCAAAATCCCTCGGCCCCAGGAGAATAAGGAGGGCAAGATATTACCGGCTCGAACTACCCTCGCACCTAAGCCCTCCATGGTTCTTCATCTTCGCGGATATTTCATTGAATAAAATGTCAAGAAATGTATAATTAGAATCCATTCATGCCATGCAAGTGTCGAGACCACATGAGACGCATCAGCAATATATGCAAGCAACACGATGTAGCCCTCTGTTATCTCTTTGGATCTCAGAAGGAGGCTGCAAGAGCTCTTTTAGAAGGGCAAAATGTTGTAGCCACGGACGCAGAATCTGACATTGATTTCGCGGTTCTCTTCAATACCCCCCCTCGAAATAGCCTCGATGCTTATGCCCGTTTGAGCCTTGACCTTCAGGACCTTGTTTCTCCATTTAAAGCGGATCTCCTCTTTCTACACGAAGTCGATCACCTAATTCAGCTTGAGGCGATAATGGGAATCAATATTTACGCATCGTCTGAGGAGGATCGGGAGGTTTTCGAAGAGAGGGTGATGATGTTTGCGTCAGATGAGCTAGAGATATTTAAACTCAACGAGAGAGACTTCTTTGAGGCCATTGACGATGGTTATTTCGAATTTGAATACAAAATTGATAGAAGATAGACTTGGTTTCATAAACCAGGCTATCGTTAAGCTCAGGAAATTGTCATATCTTGATGAAAAGGATTTTCTGGATGATGATAACCCTGCTATCGCTGAAAGCTATCTGAGGCGGGCACTTGAAGCTATCTTTGATATCGTCAGACACATTATCACAAAAACTGCTAGGAAAGGCCTCGTTGAATACAAGGAAGTGGCAGGTGCACTTGGAGAGCAAGGGGTCATTTCACAGGGGCAAGCAGAAAAGCTCAGGCTTATGGCAGGATACAGGGATCGACTTGTTCACTTCTACCATGAAATTGGTGATAGAGAACTATATCTTATTTTGACAAACAACCTCTCTGATATCGAAGATTACGTGCGAGAAATAAAGGCATTTCTTGAAGCATACAGGCAAAGCAGATGAATCCTCACCCTCCAAAATCTAGCGAAGCTGAGGACTTCTGCTCTCCTCCTAACCCATCTGATCTTGCCTCATGGTTTCAGCCAGTCTAGAATTGCTGAAGCTTTGGGTTCAGAATGGAGTTCAGGGGGTCGCTGTTCTAAATTTAGTCGTTTCCAGCGCGACATCCTGCAAGTGTCGGTGTTTGGCTGCACTATCGTTCCTTAACAGAAATCCTCATATCTAAAGAACATCAAAGATCGGGACTCTTTTTCTCTATTGTGTCCGGTTCCAAAAAGGGGATGAAGAATATCAGACACAGGCCAGGAATGGAGAGTAGGAAGGTGAGGCCAAAGTAGATTCCATATCCGAGCCTTTGTGCTAAGAAGCCGCTGGCAACGCCAGCCAGAACCCCACTCACATTCATCAGGCCCGTGCCAATAGCGAAATGAGCTGCCTTAAATCGCTCCATGCATGTCCTCATTAAAAAGGTTATGAGAACGGCTGTGCCCAGTCCACCGGCAAACTGATCAAAGGCATGCACACAGGCCACGAGAAAAAGATTAAAATGACCAATAAAGGTAATGACATCCGCACCGGTATTTAAGGCAAGGTATTTTGCCAGGCTCAGTGCCAGGGCCATATATACCAGATTGGTGAGATTTTGGGCTAACAAGAATGGCCAGATCACCTTTTTTAATGAGAACTTCGAGATCAAGAATCCTCCTGCCATGGCCCCGATAATGGAAAAGGGTAGTCCAACTCCCCCGGAAAGCCAGCCGTAATGAACCTTGATCCCCAAATCAACCATAAATGGCGCAGCCATGGCAGATAGGGTTGATTCCCCTGTTCTCATGAGGATTATAAAGGCAATGGCCACTGCCATATGATCCCTATCCATGTAGTCTATGAAGGCCCTTGAATAAAAGGAGTCCTTATCCTTTAACAATAGCGCCTTTGCTTTATTTCTGAGAAGCGCCAGCCCGATTAGCAGAATAAGGAGTCCGATTGCCACCCAGCCTGAAAAACTGATCTCTTTTAGAAAGGGGAGCACCTCTAATAGCCTTCCAGTAAATCTGTCCCAAAAGAGAGATCTCATTCCCCATAGAACCAATAACAGGATAGCGCAGGCAATGAGAAACCTGACCCTAAATATCCGTTTCACCAGGTCCCATATCCTCAAGCTTTCCTTTTCAACACGGGGAAGGAAAAAGGTGTGATAGGCAAAGAGTAATCCAAGAATAGCAGCTCCTGAAAGGAAAGCGGCAAACCAACCGACTGTTGTCCCAATTGTAACGATTATGCCTGTTCCTGCCATCATTGCCAGGCGATATGCCATCACCCGGTAGCCTACGAATTTTGCCTGACCCTCTTTGTCGAGCGCCTCCATGTAGTAGCCATCAATGGCAATATCATGGGTAGCTGATAGAAATGCACCGATAAAAAGGAGCCCGCCGATAACCTTGACACCAAAGGGAAGGGGGCTCATAGCAGCAACGAGGATAAATAAGAGCACCAAACAAAACTGCATGATAAGGATCCATTTCCTCTTGGTGCCATATTGGTCTATGAGGGGTCCCCACAAGAATTTTATCACCCACGGTATGCCAAAGAGGGATGTAAGGCCAATTGTCTCAAGGCCCACCCTCATATCTCTGAAAAACACAGAAGACACCATTCTGATTATGGTATAAGGAAGGCCCTCGGCAAAGTAGGTGGTGAATGCCCATA
>Ga0114919_10004745_pt1 | contig 10909 bp, 1 predicted proteins | sample BlataG_FD_88682 | JGI IMG/M metagenome (GOLD analysis project Ga0114919, IMG submission 88682) | Deep subsurface microbial communities from Black Sea to uncover new lineages of life (NeLLi) - Black_00105 metaG | ecosystem: Environmental > Aquatic > Marine > Oceanic > Sediment | place: Atlantic...
CCACTGACCCAACCGAACCAGCAATCACGATCGTCGGCGGTGGTGCAACGGGTGAAATTAACATGGACACATTTACCGTCGGCGGTGCAACCGGGACTGAGCTGAATGTGAACAACACTGGTAGCGTGACCGTCAATGCGGACGGCACACAGATTAGCCCTTAATCGACCACAGTTTACGGCTGCAGAAACCGTAGCCGGCAAAATGACCTATTTGTCGACCAATCGTCACTCAGCGGCGAATCGGCGGGTCGATCATCCAATCATCATCACTGCCGCCACCGCCACCGCCACCGCCGCTAAATCCCCCCCCGCCGCCCGGCAATACTGAAGCGGGATCACCGGTGAAGTGCAGGTTGCCGTCCCGATCCAATGACTCAAATTCCTTCAGATCGTCAACGTTGTTTGGATTGTCCTCGGCTCGATACTTCGCCAGATAGCGTCCGTCACTCCCTCTCGTGCTGCGACCCATCAGTTCTTCCCGTAGATCCGCGTTCGGGTCGGTCGTAGCGCTCTTGCCAAAGACGATGTTGCTTGCACCATCGCGGCCATTTGAGAGGCCGTCTGCTTGATCGGTGTTCGTACCAAGGAAATTGCCCTGGATAGTAATGCGATTCGCCAGGCTCCGCTTTGCCGCCAGCGTCGGGTTCGCCCCTAGGCCCGCAAAGAATGCCTCTGTGAAATTGATGCCGGAGAAGCCGTTGGCATTGATCGCAGCATTGTCAAGCGACAGTTTCCGCCCGTTAGCCCCACCGATCTGGTGACCGCCATCAGAGTCGACCCCCTCGACGCGGATTCCATCAAAGATCGATCGCTCAACATCTGTCGCAAAGATCTTGCTTGAGCCGCTCTTGAGCACGACGCCATTGAGGTTGTACCCAATCACATTCCGGTCCGGCGATCCGAACAGAATGCCCGTCGTGGTCGTGCTGGCAGCAGGATTTGAAATGCCGATGATCGTTTCGCCGTTCGCACCGTCTTCAATCGATGTGATCGTCGTCCCTGTGCGGAGGGCACCGACAACCGTCGAGGTGACCGGTTGGCCAAGATAGAGCCGGCCGCGGTCAACGCCTGCCGGTAATGTAATGGTTTCACTGCGGGCGGCGACGCTGGCAAAATAGCCCGCCTCCACCCGGAGCGACGATGTGCTGCCGCCGGTGGTGAGCGACGGCCCACTCAGTGTCAGAAGATAGCTGTTTTCATCCGTCGCATCGACGGCTTTGTCGGTGACGGTCCAACGCTTGTTGTTCTGCCGGTCGTAGAGTTGCAGGCCGACTTCGAAGACGTCGGTCAATGTGTTCTTCGCAACTTTCACCGTGTTCCCAGCGACCGGCGTGACCTGCAGGCCGCTGACTGCCCCGGTGGGAAGCACCCGCTGAACACCGATGGAGTTCAGCCCGGCCTCACCAGAATCGACCAGCACGCCGACAGCGTTGGCGTCACCATCTACCCCAATGGTGTTCCCGACAAGCCGCACCCCGTCTGCATGGGTTGCCAGCGACACACCGGCAACGGTGCTGCCAACGATCGTTGAGTCGAGCAACGTGGTATAACGCCCGCCCTGGCCGCCGGCAGCCTGTTCAACCATCACACCATATTTGTTGGGCAGACGCGTGCCGTTGCCATCGCTGCCGATATTGACATTCTCGATCAGTACATTTGATGCACCAGCAACACGAATCGCGGCACCATTACGGAACCCACCGATCGACAAGTTGCTGATCACCGTCCCGGCACCACCCACACCGATCTCAAGGCCGTTGATTTCATCGAGGCTAGAGGAGAGCCCGGCGGTACGAACCAGTCGGCGGGCAGTTGTCGCGGTTGACGGTAACACCGGCCCGATTCGTGAGCTGATTCCACTTGAACGGACAAGCCCGCCGTCACGGTTCAGCGAAATCTGCGAGCCATCAATCACCAAGCCCGTATCGGCAAGAATGGTGACCGGCTGATTGATGACCGGGAGTTCCTGCTCAAGGTTGATAGCCGCAACCCCTTCACCGATTTTTGTGCTGAACTTCTGCGGCTCGACCACATCTTCAAAGGCAAACTTCGCCGCATTCTCCTGCACAAGCGTCAGCATCCGGCCGAGCGACCCTGCCGCGTCGTTGGTCGCCCCCTCGCTCGTAACCTGATAGATCACCTTACCGGTTGGGTTGTTGGTGCCGATATCAGTACGGTACTGCATCACTGAATCGAATGAGTCCGTCAAATAATTGCCGTCGCGGAAATCAGCAACTTCAGTGTAGGTCAGCGGGGCCCGGTTGGTTGACTGGTAGCCGACCTCAAACATCTGCCCGGTCCGACTGGTGCGGAGCGTCCCTTGGGTCACCGCGACCGTCCCGGTAAAGAAATCGTCACGGCTGCCGTCCCCGTCTTCGTCGATGCCGTCATACCGAGTCAGTTCCCACCTTGACTGCCCCTGCTCACCCGCTGCCGTGACGCGATAGAGCCCAACCGCTGCGGCTTCGCCCCCAACCGGCGACCGCACCAGAACCAACCGGCCCACCCCAAGTACAACACCGTCAAAGAATTCCTCGTCGAAACCAATCGCCCCGTTGTCATCGGCGGTGATCGTCCCGTTGGCGGCGTCATAGGTTGCCGGAAGTGTTCCTGTCGTCACTGCATTGGCCGTGACAAAACCTGGCCGCGAGGCGACCGGCGTGACCTGCAGCGGCGTTGGGTTGGCAGAACCCGGTGGGTTGTTCACAAAACCGTCCGAAACGAACACCTTGCCACGGAGGGAACTCGCGGGATCAGCAGGGCCATCGGTGATCCGGACATACTGCCGGCCATCGAGTTCGGCCGTCGTGTCGGCCGTTGTGGCTCGGCGAAGTTGTAGCTCAACGGTTGTCGCATTGCGGTAGCTGATATTCCGCAGCACATAAATACCGTTCACGACATCGGGATCGCTGCGACCTGTCTCAGGATCAACATAACCAGTCAACCCGTCCTTCACCAAAATTCGGTCACCGAGCCTAAGATCTGTCGCCTGAACGCCACCCAGCACCGCCACCGATTGATCGGTGGCATCCATTGGCAGCCGAACGGTGAGGTTGGTCGGATAGACGCCAGGCTGCAACGACGCGATGAAGCCAGAGTCAGGGGCAGCCGGCAGGGCCGCGGTTGTTGCAAAGCGGACTTCCGTAGCACCACTCGTGGCCGACGGGGCGTCGGAGACAAGCATTTCACTCGCCAGCGTCGAGCGGATAACAACCGAACCAGCCGCTTCCATCCGGTCGGGTTCAGCGGCGAGCGGATCGGCACCAGACGCCCGAATCGCATCACCGTCGCCGATCTCAAGCGGCTGTGAGCCGGTATGCAGCACATCGATGCTGCCGTTCGGGGCCGAAACCACCAACTTCTCAGTGTCGAAGACATCGGCATACAGCGTCGGACTGGTGGCAGATTGCCCACCAGCCAAAACGACTTGATCACGTCCATTGGCAATCAAGGTGACAAATGGACTCTGCCGCACCTCGAACGCGGCCGAACTCTGCTCTTCGATTCGCACGTCGCCGGCCGCCTGGGCAAGCACCACGTTGGCTTCAGTCCGCATTGAAATATCGCCATCGGCAACGGCGTCAACGATGTCAGCGATTATGCGAGCGTCACCAGAGATGCTGCCGGCGTCACCGCTAGCCCTCAATTCAACACCGTTGATGGCCGACACCGCGTCTTCAAGCACCAGCGGTCCGTTCGTTGCCGTAATCGCGATATCGGTCTGCGAGCGGTTTGACTGACCACCAAAAATTCGCACCGCATTGCTGACCGTTACCGACGGCCCCTTGATATCGATCGCCCCAAAAGAAGTCGAAACTGGTGCACTGACCGTGAACGCATCATCTGATTCAAGCGACACATCGCCCAATGATTCGATCGCGGCAAGCAGGTCAAGGGTTCCACCAGCCTTAATTGCCACGGCACCTGAGGACGACGCGACTGCGTCAACGATCAGGTTATCTTCTTCCTGGACCGTCAGGTCGTACGGAAACGGGAAATCGAGCGAGTGACCCTGCCGGCTGCCAGCCTGAACCCGCAGTCGCTCGACCGCCGTCCGGAGCGACACATCAGACACCATCGTCTGGAAGGCCTCGAAGCCCTCCCCGAAGGTGTCATTGGCGAGGGTCACCCCGACGGTTGTGCCTGAGAGCCTGCCAGTGTCCACACCGGTCAGTCGGGACGCGGTCGTGAAACGGTAGGGCCCCTCGGTTTCCGAACCGATTCCCGATCGCAACGTGTACGTCTGGCTGGTGGCCGCCACCTGCCCCTCGATGAAGATGTCGCCACCTTCAACCTCGACGTATGCCTGCCCCGCCTCTGGCAGAACAGCGGGCGGCAGAGCAAGGACATTGGCAAGGTTTGAGAGCGAACCGGTCTGGCTGACAACGAGTTGGCTACGTTGAATGTTGCCGGTATCTGGGTCATCTGCCAAGCGGATATCAAAGGATGGCGAACCGACCGCGGCGTTCACGCTGACCGTCTCGGTGACTGTCCCGAACGCCGTGTTGTCACCACTGGGGATTCGAATCGCGGAACTTGCCCGTAACGGGCTATTGATCCGCACCTCGCTAGCGGCAAGCGACACCACACCGGTGGCGACCGTGGTCGCAACCACAGGGCTCTCCACCGAAATAGCAGAACCTGTGTTGGGAAGTTCGACTTCCAGCCCCCGGGTGAAGGTCTGCCCCGGAAAGAGCGTGACGTCGTTCGCCTTGGCGTCGAACTTCGTGCCCTGCGGGTCGTCTGCATCGTCTGACGCCGTGAGGTCCCGCAGGCCAATTGTCAGGTTATCGATGCTGAGGGAGAAGGGACGTAACAGCCCATCGACTCTTGTCTCGAACTGCAGCAGACCCGTCTGCGTGTTGAATGAACCAGTGATATCTATTGTCTCAGTGCCACCGGCGTTGGTGGTGCCACCTCCACCGCCTGTCGTCCCACCTGTACCAGCAGCCGACGGGTTCGATGACAGAAAAAAGTCGACTGCCGCAGTCGCAGACCGCGGCCCGCCCCAATTCGCCTCGAGGTCCGTGCCAAAGCTGATTGGCTCGATCGCAAGACCCGTTGTTTGAATCTGGAAGACCAGCCGGTTTTGATTCAACTCTTGGTTGAGATCCTCAAAGTCGATGCGAAGTTCGCCAGCCAGCACACCAGGGACAAAAGCGTGAGTACTTTCATCGAAAAGATCAAAGGCAGGGGCTGAGCCAAGCACCGCCCCCGAGCGACCAACGATCTGATCTGAGCTAAAAGCACTTGATATGCGGTCATACGTCAGCTGCAAACTCGGAGTTCTTGAACTGCCAACCGACGAATTAATAATGCTTCCGCTCACTGTGACCAGTAATTGGCGTGATGTGACCGTTGTTCCAGACGTGAAGGAAAACACGACGTCGAGATCAGCACCGACATTCGCCCCGGACTGAATCGTGAAATTTGGCTCAAACTCCCCGTCGCCATCACTGTCCACGTTCGTGAAGGTCACGGCTTGATTACCGGCATTCCCAAGATCAAGAACGCCACTTATCGCCTCGGTGGTATCGATACCGACACTGGGCATGATGAATGTCAGCGAATTCCCGGCCGTTCCTAGTCCGGGGTAGCCTTCCGGCAGCCCGAACCGGCTGGCATCGTCCGCGAATGTTCGCCCACGTTCGACGACCTGCCCATTGTAGACGTAGATGTTATCAACGCGGTTGTCGATCCCCTCGACAACTGTGCGGCCGGCAAAGCTCGCGTTGTCAGCGATAAACAAGTCATTTGTCGGCGTCGCCGCCATCTGGAAGTAAGCATCGCTGCCGTCATTCGCAACAACCGTCAGCCACCGTTCACCAGTACCCCCTAGGGGCGTTTCAAACGCGACGTCTACGGCCATAGCAAGCCGACGCTCAAGCGGTTCAAGCCGACCTGTCTGCGGTACCGAGTGGCGACGCCGCCCGAGTTTCGCCGATCGACGCGAAAAAATTCGTCTCAATAAGCTCGTCATCACTGCCTTCCTCGGATCTGCGGTCGCTGGGAAGCCACCCCAAAGCGTCACTTAAATTTTGCTAGTATCCCTGCCGCAACAGCCGACTACCGGTCACTAAAACGGCACTCCCGGCCAGAGATCATCCTCAAGCGGCGGCGGATCACCCTCCTCAATCGGACCCTCTTCGCCAGTGCCACCGCCGTCATCACCAGGTGGTTCCTGCTGGAAAGGGTTGTCAACCTCAGGCTGATTGAAGTCAGTCAATGGGATCCGGTACTGGTTGCCAAAGCTGTCAGTCTTATCAAACGCACTTTCCGTTTGCGGAATTCCATCTTCATCATTGAAGATCTCAGCGAAAATCGCGGGGCTCAAAGCTCCGGCCGTATTTTGCCGCAGCGATTGTCCACCGGTATTACGGTTGAACGCGACGTCAATGAAGTTGCCGGCGATCAGCCATGTCGGGAGCACATCGGCGTAGAGTTCGGTGCCTGCCGAAACGTCCTTCACCGTGATCCCGTAGCCGCCATTGAGTGCAAATACGTTGCTTTCCTGCCCACGGTTCACCAACCGAATTTCAGGCCAGTCAACATTCAGCCCAAACGGGGAGGGAAGGCCCGCTTGCGGCAGGCTGATGGCGAGATAACCGGCTTCTCCATCGGCCGAGACGGCCGCTGGTGCCCGGATAGCCGTTACCCTCGTGAATTCCGTAATGCCTTCACCCTCGACCTGTTGCCCAACAACCGCCTGCGATGGCGACGCCGTCACGTATCGGCCGAGCCCGAAGTAAATCGTCGCATTTTCTATCTCCGTGAAGGTTATCCCTTCACCGGCTGAAAGACGGACGACACCGTTGTTATAAGACTCGACCGTTGTGCCTTCAGGGAGTGCCGTTCCATAGACAGAAATCTGCGCGAGTTCATTCTCGTCCAGCCCTTCTAACGCCTCACCAAGCCGTGCATCGCTGATCGTGATGGCACCGGTGACACTCACGTCAGACGTGGTCTCCCACGACACCAGCTCAAAGACTGCCCCGCCCTCTCCCGCGGCCGCTTCGGCATCGGCGGCGGAGGCATAGGTTGTCAAAGACATCGATTGCCCGACGCTATGATCCTTCCCCCCACCCAGCACAAGGCCATCGCGGTTGTTGTTGACCAAGCTGGTGTTCACCATCTTAAAGTTGTCTGCTGCCGCAAATCGAATGGCGGTGTTTCGCAGCGACGTTTCAAGCGGCGTCGAAAGTGTGACAATGCGTTCAGTGGAGCTGAATTCGCTCACAGTTGCACCCGCAGCGATGCCTTCGCCGAACACGGCCATGCCCTGCCGAAGGCTCTGCCAGCCAACGAATTCACTCGGGACGGTAAGCTCGACCTGCCCGGCCGCCCCGGAGGCGGTCGAGAACAGCCCCACCACAACACCACTACCGTTGAATTGGATGCGGTTTTCGGCCGGTCTCGTAAACTCGACGAGCCGCACGCCCTGGCCGTAAAGCCCTCCATCCGCAAACTCGTCAGCAAGCGTCACCGTGCGGCTCACACGGTCGAGACCTGCAATCGTCGTCACGAAGACATCACTGGTTGATTCACCGCTGACCAGCCGGATTTCCTGCCCCAAAAAGACCTGATCGAGGGGAACGGAGGCGTCAAGCGTAAGCTTGTCGGTCCCGAACAGCCCCTCTGCGGCATACCCGATCAACAAATTGCTGTCGGTGACCGGGACGTTCCGCGTAACTGCCTGATTGAGCACAACCACCTCGTTGGCGGCATCGACTGAAACAATCCGCGATCCGACTGGCAGGCCGTTCCCAACCACCGCCAGCCCGGGGACGAGTTGCTGCCACTGGGTGGCCGTCGCCGTCAGTGGAATCTCGCGTTGGCCAGCCCGTAATTCGGCCTGAAAGGTCTGCGGTGTGAGGCTGCCGGCCGCTCCCGAGGTCGATCGCCAGTGAATCGAAGTGGCCCCGAGCAGCGTACCCGAGGCAGCGACCTCGACCCCAACTGTGTTGAGAATAGCCTCACTGCCAACTGTCGTACCCACCACACGAGTGCCCGTCGCCTCGTCCTCAACCCTGATTCCAGCGCGGCTCGCCCCAACGATCGATGAGTTGACGATGGTATTTCCGGTGGCATCGTCGCCCGTGATCAGCACACCGTAATCAGCACCGGCACGACCTCCGGTTGCTGTCAGGCCAATCTGAACATTGTCGACCAAGATGTCGCTGGTTCCATCAATCCGGATGGCTGCACCGTTGTTAAAGCCACCCAGCCGGATCCCTTTGACGACGCTGCCACTCACACCCGGACCATTGAAAGCCAGACCGTCTACAACCGTTGCTGGCAGCACCGGTGCACCGGTCTGGGTTGTTGAGATCAGACGCCCATCAATCGCGACCGTGCCGGCTCGCAACTCACCATCAATCGTGGTCGTTCCATCAATAACCAGCGGCCGCGTTTCAATTGAAGGCAGCGGCTCTTGAACGCGAATTTCAGCAATCCCATCAGCAAAGGTCACGACGGGAACGCTCTGGGACGCGACGGAGGAAGCCCCATGGCTCTCATTTCGCTGAGCCAGCAGCACCATCGCGGCGAGTGAGCCAGCGTCGTCCGCGGTCACCCCATCAGTCGTTACCTGATAGCGAATCTCTGCCTGAGGGTTTTGACTCGAGACGCTGCTTGAAACCGCTGCCGTCTGCCGATGGACCGTGATTGATGACCGTGCTCCTTCGTTCTCGATGAACGACGGCGCAAACGGACTCCCAAAGATGAGATACCCAGTATTTCCTGCGGCCTGACTGAGTGTGATCGTTCGCGTCGCCGAGTCGAAATCGATAATCGTAGTACCGGAGGAAACATCTGGTCCCGTTACCGACATTCCTGTCCGCAATTCACCAAAGGCCGCGAAACCTTCGTCGACTGTAACTGTCGAACCGTCTGTAGCCGCGATCTCAGCAGAGTAGACCTGGATGTTCCGTCCATCAAAGTCCCAGACGCGGTACCCATTACGAAGGCCGACACCAGTGATCGGATTCCCCTTCGTAATGACCGACTCATCGGTGAACTCTTCCAACCGCAGCTTGGTGGCGCCCGCTTCGGCGGCTGCGTCGGCCACCGTCGCCAGCCCACTGCCGAGCCGCGGAGTGGTCACAACCGTACCGCCATAGCCAAACGGCGTCACCGAGAACGAAGCAGTTCCCGTTCCCAGGTCGGTCACCATACCAAAGTCGACCCGCTCCAACGACTTGAAGACGAGATTTGTGATGGTGGCCCCTTCAGCGAGAACACTTCCGTCGCTGAGTCCAATCTGCCGATAGACGGGATCGATTGCTGTGATCACCGCGGAATCGGCCAAGCCGGTTCCGGCGACTCGCTGGCCGATTGTGAGCCTGGCAAAGTCATTGAACGTGCCGGGCATTTGCAGGTAGTCCTCAAAGCCCTCGCCGTAGAAGGGGCTGGGGGTTTGGAAGCCGGTGATCCCGGGCATTCCCGACAAGTCAATTACCTCGGGGAGTCCGCCTGGTGACACCTGGACCTGCCGCAAGGCAGGCAGGACGCGGGTGATGACAGTATTCGGCTTCACACCGTCACCAAACACCAACTGCCCCTCACGCAGACTCCCGTAATTGGTAAACTGCTCCGAGAGGGTGATTGTGCTACCATTCGCCGTCTCAAGGACGTCCGAGATCAGAAACGAGCGGACAGCTGGGTTGAGCGATGTCCGGCCTGAGGCTGCCTGCACAAAGCCGATGGTGACGGCGGAGACTTCATCGGCATCTTCAATACCGCCCGCAGAGAGTCGCAGCACGCTCTCGCTCCGATCGACGCTCTCAACCGTAGCCCCGACACGAATGCCATCACCGGAAATCAAGACTGACTCACCCCGGGCTCTGGCAGCCTCGATCGCATCAAACAAATAGCCAGAGGTTGAGGCCGCTACTTTCAATTCCTGGTTGGTGATAGTGACCGCCTCAATCTCAACCCGGTTCCCAACACCGAGGCTGACCACGCCATTCAGATAATCGATTGCCGTGACACGGGCACCGGGGACGATACCGTCGCCACTCACCAGGTCATCAATCTCAAGGTTGAGCAGACCACCGGTGGAGCCGGCAACCACAAGCTGGTTGTTGACCGTCCTGCTCACTCGCAGGGCGGATACATCGGCGTAGCCAAACTGGAACACTGCAGACGACTGGCTGTCACCTTCGATCACTCTCACGTATGAACCGGGCAGAAGATCATCTCGGGTATCGGCATCATCTGCCCGCTTTAGCTGCCAATCGCGGAAGCCCGCATCACCCCCACCAAGTCGGGTGACCACATAAATGCCGTTGGCCCGGGACTCATCGAATCGATCGGTAGCAGCCAGGTCGGACTGGTCCTTGATGAGAATCCGATCGCCTAACGAGAGAACGACGCCGTCGATGGCGGGCAGCTTCCCGGCACCGGACAGGGTCGACGGGAAGGCTCCCGGGGTGTTGCCCTGGTAGGTCGCCCGGGCGTCAAGCGGGCCGGTCGTCGCAACGCGGACGACACGGGCTGACCGACCAGCAACCGGCCCGTCGAACAGGTCGATTCCGCCAGCGGTACTGGTAATCACCACGTTCCCCGCCGCTCGCATCGGCGTCGCTGGGGTAGCGGTATCAGTCAGAGCAGCCTGGTCGCCCAGACTGATTCGACGGGATGTGTCAAGCACCACCTCCATCGACCCATTCGGCGTTGAAAACTCGACAGCCTGCGCCTCAACAACCCGCGCGGTCAACGCCACGGGGTTTTCGCCGTCACCGCCGCGGTCAACTCCCTCCGCTGACAACGTGACCGTCCCCGCCGGCGCGGTAACTCGCTCGACATTGACGTCATCACGTTCAGAAAGCCTCACGCCACCCGTCTCGCTACTAATGGTCGCACTTCTGACCGCTGTTGTCAGATCAACATCTCCGTCCGCCTCGACG
>Ga0114919_10004746_pt1 | contig 10907 bp, 14 predicted proteins | sample BlataG_FD_88682 | JGI IMG/M metagenome (GOLD analysis project Ga0114919, IMG submission 88682) | Deep subsurface microbial communities from Black Sea to uncover new lineages of life (NeLLi) - Black_00105 metaG | ecosystem: Environmental > Aquatic > Marine > Oceanic > Sediment | place: Atlantic...
GTAAATGGCTTCAACCAGTGGTTATTCCTTTTCAACTTTATCCAAAATCTCTCATGCAAATAGAATACCAATAAGAATGTTGAATGATGTATTAATGTTCCAGCTATTGTAATTCCCCATTGTCTTGTGAACAAATAGAATATTGTTGCGTAAACAAAAACTCCCATTACTCTCCAAATGATACTCTTAGCAAGAGACCTTTTACGTGTTTCTTTAATCTCCATTTTTTTCCCTCCTTCTTTTATTTATTTTAGTTTTAATCTCTGTGCTAGACTGGACTCCATAATAAGGCATAACCAATACCTTACAATTAAACTCATCACATAAGTCTTGTGTTTGCCTTAAATCTTCTTCTGTGTGACTATCACTTTCCATTAATATATCTGGCCTTATCTTCTTTACATTTCTAAGTGGAGAATAGGTATCTTGCATTACTGCAACATCTACGCACTTCAGGGCCTTTACCATTCTTATTCTTTCTTCGAATGGAATGGTCGGCCGCTTCTTCTTTTCCATTGTAGCCTCATCCGTTAAGACTCCAACTATCAGCTTCCCATCTTTCCCAGCTATCTCCTTAGCATTTTCTAATGCGTGGAGATGTCCGACATGAATCAAATCCGCTACAACATAAGCATATACTATTTTCATATCTTCCTTAGAGATAGTCTCATCTAAATCCTTTTCGATAGCATCTAGTCTTCTTTCTATTAGCGCAAATCTATTCGGCATACTCATCTTATCTTTTTAGCCACTATCATCCAACTGAAATATCCAGGGCCCCATTTTGATTTAATTTGTTTGGTGCTTTTTAATCCATACTTTAAAAAACCATTAATCCATCTTGAGAATACCCACCCGATAGTTCCTTCTAGGTGATAATGCTTGACTTCGAATCCGTAATCTTCTAGTAACTTAAATAAAACTTTTTTAGAATAATGGTTGTGTGGTTGCTCTCCATCCCAGAACCACCATCTAATCCAGGCTGGGTCATACCAGTTGAGGAATGGGATATGTTTAGGTGTGCTCAGTATTAGATAGCCACCCATCTTCATAGCTTTATTTATGTTAGTAAGGGCTACATCATTTTGTTTATTTTTATATGTGCCATCTTGAAACAGATGCTCTAAAACATCTCTCAGCATTATAAAATCAAACTTCATCTTGAATGGTATGTCATATAAAATATCTCCTTGATATAACCTACTTCTAATCGCTTTATCCGCTTCTAAGAATTTCGATTTATCTATATCCATTCCATAAACATCACACTTATCTTTTAGTTCTAGAATTCTTTTGCCATTCCAGCAACCCACATCTAATAATTTGTGTTCCGGACGGATAAGTTCTTGCCAAAACTCTTTCATTTGTTAACCACCAACTTACTTAGTCTTTCTAAATCTGATTTTAACATAGATTGAACCAACTCTTCAAATGTATATTCTGGCTCCCATCCTAACTCTTTCTTGGCTAGGCTAGAATCACCAAGCAATAGTCTCACTTCATTCGGTCTAAAATATACTGGATTGACTTTGATTATTAGCTTCCCATTTTCATCATAACCTTCTTCCTCCATTCCCTCACCTTTCCAAGTTATTTTTATACCCGCCAATCTTGCCGCGATTTCTATAAATTCCCTTACAGTTCTAGTCTCTCCAGTTGAAATGACATAATCATTAGGCTTCTCTTGTTGTAGCATCATCCACATTGCTCTAACATAATCAACTGCATGTCCCCAATCTCTTTTCGCCTCCAAATTTCCTATCTCCAAATAATATTTTCCAGTCTCCCTTTGTGGCATACCTAATTTAAGCCTTGCCACTCCATCTGTAAATTTTCTTGTTACAAAGTCTAGTCCTCTTCTTGGGCTCTCGTGATTAAACAAAATTCCAGAACAAGCAAACATTCCATTGGCTCTTTCTCTTATTACGGCATTATGAGAATCTACTTTAGCAACAGAATAAGGGCTGACTGGGTTGAATGGTGTTTTTTCTGATTGAGGAGTTTCTAAAACCTCTCCAAACATCTCGCTAGTTGATGCCTGATAGAGTTTTGCACCAGGAGCGTGTGTTTTAATACAACTAATTATTCTTTCTACTCCTAGATAATTTGTTTCACGTGTGAATGTTGGTTGAAGAAAGGATACTCCTACTTGGGATTGTGCCGCTAGATTGTATACTTCATCTGGCTTAGCTTCTTGGAATGCTTTCTCTAATGAACCAAGGTCAGTTAAGTCCGCGCAGATAAGATTGATTCTCCCTGCCAAGTGTTCTATCCTATCGAAGATACCATCTGTGCTTCCCCTACGGTATGATGCAAAAATCTTGTAACCCTTTGATAAGAGAAATTCTATAAGATAACTTCCATCCTGTCCTGTAGCTCCGAAAATTAAAACCCTCTTCTTATCCATTGTAAATCTCCTTGTATTTTCTTGCTAAGTTTGATAAGCCGTATTCCTTGGTATACCTATCGAAATCCTCATCAACATCTTCTGACATTACTTTCTTTATGGCTTTTGAATAATCATGCTTAGCAATCTCTACGAACTTTTGGTCTTGAAATTCTCTAAAGTATTTTATATCGCTAGTAACCATTGGCCTTCTTGTTGCGATGCAGTCTGAGAATATTCCACTTCCTATTTCACCCTTGTACGGCAACAGGACAACATCGGCTGCCGAGAAGTATTTCCACCACAGCTCGTATGGAAGTTCCTTAATATCTAATCTAACATTGTCAGCCTTATAGACTTTAATCAACTCCTCTAAATGCCACAGCCAGCTTTCTTGTCTACCATCATTTCTGTCATTAATAGCTCTGTCACTTGCGGCGATTACTATTGTTCCTCCAATCTCTTTTGCTTGTCTTATTATAGTATCTGCACCATGGTCTGGGACTAGGCTTCCGATTAATAAGAAGACATCTCCTTCGAGGCCCAGCTCTTTCTTTGCTTGCTCCTTTGGAGTTATTTCTATATTTTCTAGGATTCCTTGCCGAAGGACTATTACTTTTTCTTCCGGGAAGTTATATTCTTCTACTAGAATCTTTTTGAAGAAGTCTGCGTGAACGATTACTAGGTCTGAGTTCTTTCTAATAATTCTGTTTTGAACTCTGTATAATGTTTTTCTGAAGAATGTCTTGATAAAATTCTCGTTAAACTTATCTTTCTGAGATAGCACGTTATGCATCGTCGTGATTATTTTACTTTCTAGTCTTTTTCCTAACTTATCATAAAAGAACAAGAATGGTATTCCGCGTAGTCCCAGTAAGTTATACTCGTGCTGGATATGAATTACATCACCAGCTTTTACATCATCAAGTTTTAGTGTCACGTGGTCGCCAGCAATGTATTCTATTGGATTGGTTTCTATTCCTTGTTCCCTCTGAGCTGCGTTCAGTTGCTTTGTATAATTACTTATAGCTTTTTCAGAATCTTCTGATGGGTATACGCTATGTATTGTCATCTTCTATTCCTCTCAAATAAATTTAGTATTAGCTTTCCTTGGGATTCCCAATTAAAATCTTCATTGATTTTGTATGGCCGGTTATCGACTGCTTTTTTTATCGCTTCAGATATCGAACTGTAATCTTCCACATGGGTTATATCTAATGTCTTACCTACTCCATTATGGTTACCTATTATTTTAGGAACGTCACAAGCCATTGCTTCTACCCAAGACATATTAAATCCGGCACCTAATGGCGGCAAGGAAATAAAATATTCAAGCTTATTATAGAATTCAACCATCTCTTCAGCCGACAAATTCATATTAGTGTCCACAAGTTCTAATCCTGATTCTTCGATAGCCTTCTTTATCTTTAAATAATTATAATCATCTGTTGGAAAATTAGCGAAGCCAATAGTCCCTGGCTCCCTTTCTAGCTCTAAGTTTTTGAATTTGTCTAGGTCAACTCCAACGTGTGCTAGAGTTGCCTTTTGAAAGGCAGCTTTTAATTTGCCACTTATAACTGTTAGTTTTTTCTTTTGAATCATAGCTACTAATTTTTGCATCCTAGGATTAGAATTTTCGAAACCATTAAAATTAACAAAGGCATTTTTATAGGTCAGTAAAGGTAGGGCACAACTCCAGTCTTGGATATAGAGAATATCATAGTCTTGTTTATCTACTGCCCGCCTTAACTCCCTCCAAGCTTTTCTTGTTGAGAAACATTTCAAATCATCTTCTCTAGAAATAATATTCACCTCGTGCCCAAATTTTTCGAATACTCTCTTTTGATTTTCGGCTACTCTTCCGACTCCGCCCTTCCACCTAATTATAACCATAAGAATTTTCATTTTATTTCATCCAAGGAAACTATTCTTTGTTCTTTATTAGATATCCTTGCGGCCTCCATCACTTTAGCTTGGCTTAGTAAATCCTTTTCATAATTTCTATTAGATTCTTTTCTAATCACTCTTCTAAAATCTTCTATCATTAATCTAGTTTGATTGACTGGGCTAAAAGATGTTGACTCTGTATTATCATCATCGATTGATTTCAGAATATGTGTTGTGATATCTGGGGATACAGCGTAGGCCCTTGGAACATCTATCCTAGTTTTGGTTCCCCATAAACTATAGTTTGTTTGGTAGTAAGCTCCGAAAGCTGCTGAACAGAAAGCTGACTTCCCATTAGGATAAAACAAAGTAACGTCTGCTTTAATATCGGCCTCTTCGCTTGGAACCAAATTACAAGAAACCCTTACTGGCTCTTCTCCGAATATCATTCTGCTTGCGTTAATAGGATAACAACCCATATCATTTAAGGCCCCTCCTCCAAGTTCTTTACTTTGTCTTATATCTTTTATATCAGAAAAGGGAGAACCATATAATCCATGGAAACTAATCACATCTCCGTCCTCAATCATTTGGGCAACTCGCTCGTGTTGTGGATGATATCTATACATAAATGCCTCCATCAATCTAACGTTGTTCTCTTCGCAAGCCGCTACCATTCGCTTGGCAGATTCATAAGAAGTGGTAGAAGATTTTTCCGTTATAATATGTTTGCCAGCCTTAGCCGCTTTGATTGCCCACTCTTCGTGTAGCCCAATTGGTAATGCGATATAAATAGTATCAATATTTTTATTTGCTAAAACTTCTTCATAAGAAGGAAACCCATCGGCCCTACTCCCAATCATTCCTAACTCAACAGAAGCAGAAACTTCCAAAGCTGGAATCATTGTCTTATTCGTTATTCTTCCATTACCTAAAATACCTATCCTCATGTTTGTTTGTAATTTGGGTCGCCTAAGTCTCCAGCTCCCATACCTAAATTCTCGTGAACTATTGGAGGATTACAATCATCCCATTTTTTAGTTAACATAGCAATAGCATTCAAATCAGTGATTGCATAGAAAACATGATTGGCACCTTGCGGAATATAAAAACAATCTCCCTTACCCATATAAAGAAAATCTTCTTTACCTTTCGCGCTTTTATTTACAATAACTCCTTGCCCCTCTGTTATCAAAAAGTATTCGTCAAATTCTGGATGGTAGTGGTTTCCTCTTAACTTGTTTGCCTTAATAAAAACCAGATTGAATTCTACGATAGGGTCCTTAGGAACCCATGTAAATATTCCGCCTCTTCCATCTTTAACTGTTCTTAAGTCACATGTTGGTTGCAGTTTTTTAATCTTCATTTTTTATTATTCTAAATTTAGGTAGTGGTAAAACGAATTTTCCACCCTCTTCTAGAAAGCTTTTTTCTTTGTCTTTTAATCCTTCAAATAGGTGCCAGATAATCACCAATTGATAATCGGGTTTTAATGCTTTCATTTCTTCGATAGACATAATTGGGATAAGTGTTCCTACTGTTTTCTTCCCGTGCTTATCTGGATTAGCTTCGGACGCACCGATAACTAAGTCTGGAGTTATATTAAAGTATTGTAAAATTGTATTCCCTCTTGTAGATGCACCGCATAATCCTACGGTCTTCCCATCTTCTTTAGCCTCTTGTAGAAAATTCATTACATCTGTTTTACACTCTTCAATCTTCTCTGCAAATTTTAAATAAGGTTCTATCGTGTCTAGCTTTAGACTATCTTCTTTCCCAATCAGTTTAAGCATTTGATAATTATTAACTGGGAAGTTTTTGTTGTCTGCAAATTTAATATATGTTCTTATGCTCCCGCCGTTAATATCATTCAACTCTACATCGAATATTTCTAAGCCATGCTTTTCTAATAAGCTAGCTAATGTTTTCAAAGTGTAATACTCTCGGTGCTCATGGCAGATGTTGTCGAATGCAACTTGCTCTAACATTGATACTAAATAATTTTGTTGGATTACGAAGAGACCATCTTTATCTAAACATTCTTTTATATCCTCCAAGAATTGATTTGGATTTTCGATATCATAAAACATTGAGATAGCTGTAATAACTTTTGCTTTCTTATCATAAACGTTTCTGAAGTCTGCGGAATTAAAGAAGTCATTAAAAACTGTAAATCCCTTAGTCCTTGATTCTTCGCATACGTTCTTGCATGGCTCGAATCCGACTAGCTTTAGATTTTTATTTTTATAGTATTCGAACATTGTTCCGTCGTTGTTTCCTATATCTACCACGATGTCGTCGTCTTTTAATTCAATAATTCTTTCTACATTTTCTACAATATCTTTCAAATCATTTCTTATGATTGGATTAATTGCAGACTTATACCAGTATTGTTCATTCCACATTGATTCCGGTGGAGCAGAATATTCCATTTGTAATAACTTACAGCCATGGCATAGAACTAAAGATAATGGAACCTTGTCTCCCTGTTCCTCCTCGCTGTTTACAAACCCTGACACGTGATGGTTCCCAAGTGAGATTATTGGTTTCAGATTTTTACAACCGCAACTTCTGCATTCGTTTATCTTCATGTTATATTATAGTTTATCTTTCTTTATAAGGTTTATCTTTTTGGACCACACACTTTGCCCCGCTCACCCCGCGGGGGCCTTTGTGTATGTGGAAAAAAAGAGGTGAAAAACTTACTTAGAAATTTTGGGGTGAGTATTATTTAGTAGGCAAAAATCACATTTTGCTTTAAAGTTTGGGAAGTGCCTTGATAAGCGGGCTAGTGGTATATCCAATGGCTCACCATTATAGACGCGTATTAGTTGAGTTTCAAAATCGGCGATGGTAAGCGCGCGAGGAAGATTAAAGTCCTTACTTCGGGCTTGTTTCGAAAACCGCCCGTGTTTAAGTCTCCCCTTTTGGCGTGTCATACTCTTTTGTATAGAACCTCCCTTTTATAAATTTGGTTGTTTCTTTAATTTCTGCAGAATGTTTCAAACAAAGCTCACATCTTTGACATCTTAGTATTTCTTCGATTATTTTCATAGGACTTCTTGTTTCTCCCAAAAGAATATTTCATATCCTCTTTCGCCTTTATTATAAATTATCTTCCCGCTATCTACTAACTCTTTTAACCTACGAGTTAATGTTCTGTCTGCAATCTCTACTCCTACAGCTTCGAGCTTTGCAATAATATCTGCTTTTCTTAGTAGTATATGTTTTTCAAATACACTAACGATATCTTCCATCTCCTTTGCCGCATTATCAAAAACTTTTTGGTCTTCAGTTCTTGATATTTTAGTCGGAACAATTTTAATATCATTTTCTCCAAATTCTATCTGGCCAGTAATAAGCTCTTGTTCTCCAGCCCTGTTTTTTTCATTCTTAAATGTAAATCCACTCACCGCTTCTCCAGGTCTAGAAGTTATACGTGAAACTGAGTAGGCAGTATCAACCATTCCAAGGAAGTCACCGGAACCTCGATAACCACCAGCCTTAGAACTGTGATGCAGAAATACAATTGAGATTCCAAATTCTTCAATCAATGGTTGAAAGATATCTGTATAAAGTTTATTTATATCATCGGATGAATTCTCGTCATAGCCACAGTAACGGTGAAGAGTATCTATAAACAAAATCTTAGTCTTCTTTTGCCGGATTACTTTTGCCAAAGCGTTGAGCCAGCCAAGGTGAATATTCTTTTTATTATCCATTAATGTTCCTCTCTTGATAATGTATAATGGGAATTCCTCTTTCTCAAAATTATGACCCAGATAAAGCTTTTCTAATCTGTCCTTTAAAATTTGGTCATTGTTTTCACCATCCAAATAAAGAACTGAGTTCTCTTTTGTTTCTAATCCCAACCAATCTTTTCCGTTGGCTACACACATTGCTAAATATAACGCGAGGAAAGATTTGAATTGTCCTGGTGGAGAGTAAAGCATTGTGACTGTCTTTGGAAGAATAAAATCCTTAACAAAGAAACTAGTATCTTTCTTTAAGTTTTTGAAGTCCCCGAATTGTCTAACTAAAAGCTCCACTTCTTTCGGCTTAGGCCTTTCTTTCTTCTGGATTTGTTCTTTCACAAAATCTGGGTCAGCAATCTGACTGAAAGTTTGAGGTTGGAATGATAAGTCTTCTACTACTCCCCATCCATTATCTTTGGCGATTTCAATTGCTTGTTTTACTTTCTCATCTCTAAGTGCGCCTGGGACACACTCGGAACAATCCATAATTCCATATTTAACTGCGATAGCGGATAGCGCTCCTCCACCCGAATTACATCTAAAACATTTCCAGGTGTTCTTTCCTGGATTCATAAAGAAATTCATTCCGGTTGAAGAGCCGTGAACTGGATGCTCGCCATATACTTCTCCATCTTTTCCATCCTTAACAGTTCCAGCTGGTTCCCAAACATCTGTGATTTTGATTTGGTCTATATCTACATTATCAAAGTCATAATTATTTTGCTCAAATAATGCAGCTTTTTCTGCTTCTACAAATGATTTATCAAATGATTTTATAGCGGAAAGCAATTGCGGGTGAGTGATTGTAGCAATTGGATGAGAAGTCTTACCAGAGCCCTTCTCTGCCCTTGTAAGGAGCACCTCATATTTACTCCCAGATGGGTGAGTGCTTCCGGGTCCAACTACCATAGTCCCATATGATTGGACTTCGCCCCAGTGTTTGTCATGTGCGGTAAGAATAATCTTTTCTTTAATCCCATCACAGAAGAAATATGAATGATGTCCTTTACCGGTCTTAACAGTTAAAGTTTCTGGAAGCATGTCTTTTACCTTTTCATAAACCTCTGGCTCATCTGAATCGATTATAACCAAATCTCCGGGTCCGGCCAAGACTCCATAATTTTCTCCGTTTTCAACAAAGGTGTTAATTTCATCAAAAGAATAATGTTTATTAGGCCAATCCTTTTCAAATGGTTTTTTAGTGCGCCCCATAACCCTACAAAATTTAATGTCCGGATAATTACCCCACAGCTCTTTTAAATTATCAATCATCTTTTACCTCCCAGGGGCCAAGGCCACACGCCACTCCATCCCCTTAAGGGGGATGGCGTGTCTTGTGGTTTGGCTTGAGGCCAAACGCCAGGGTCAGGCCAACTAGTATTCCGTCCGTGGCCTGACGTTTTATCGACGATAAAATCGTTAAAATTAAATCGACGCGCCAAGGTCACGCCACCAACATAGGCCCTAGAAGCATTAAAGTGTCGCGCCAACCCCCTGTAGGATATAGTATAATCTAGTATATAGGTTTCCAAAAAGATAAACTCATTCGATGAAAGTTTATAACTAAAATTATAAACTTTAATATTTTCTAAACCGAATAACTCGTCGTTTTTAGGCAAAGATAAACTAACGTTATAAACTTTAATAAGAGTTGGCCTGACGATTAGTTTATCTTTTACCCCAAATAGTTTATAACGCAGCGTGTTTTTGCATGAAAGTTTATGTCGCGCCACGGACGTTGGCTTGGCGTTGGCTTGTGGCACGAGGTCACTTTTCATAGAATTTCATCTCCTCTTTTAACCCTTTTTCGCTAACCCCTTCACCTAAAGAATTTTGATAATCCCACTCATCTTCTTTCTTTCTTCTGGGTTCAATTTCAATAACTTCTTTGAAAAAGATAATCACCTTTCCTAGTTTCTCTTCATTAAAAACAAAGCTTGTTTCATCAACCCTTTCTACTTTCCCATTGGCCCATTTTTTCAAAGGCTGCCCATCTCTATCAATTTTTCCAGACAATAATGTTAGATGTAAAGCAATGTCTTCCGCTAGATAAAACATCACCTTCTCTTTTGTATATTTGTATGTATCCATCTTTTCGTGTCCTCTAAAAACCTTTCGAGTATTTAAAGATTCAGTTGCTTGAGTTTAGTTTTATCACCTAATCCTAATTTATTCTTGAAATATTCCCGCTTAGCTTTTCCACTACCCAATTTGGCGGTAGCATTTTAACCTCCGGGTCATTCGCCGCACACATATCTGGCATCTCTCCACAGATAGAACACGCGCCTACCTCAATCTTCTTGCCGGTGTATCCTCCGATGTCAGGCATTGTTAAACTCCTTTATAATATAAGAGCCTATAGCTATCGTAAGAAACCCGTTAATTAATCCGGATAACTTTGATTTAGAGCCTTCATCATAAATTACGAGCCAGTCTTCCCTTCCTAGCGCCTCTAATATTTTTTCATCTCTGCTTTGCATGACCAGGCCCTCCCTATTAATAATCCAACCCAAAGCATCTTCGGTTTCGCTTTGTTATGCGAATAATTAAAAATATCACCTAAACCAGTTTTTCTCTGTTTCTCGAATGCAGAATAAGAAAGACTAACGAAGTAAGACGAAAACCTCTCCAGCTTTTTGGCTCCAACATTCTGCCGATTTTTATTTAGGTGATTATAATTTCCCATATCAATGTTTAGGCGCACCAAGCCATAGTAGGATTATTGTTTTCTTCTTCAAGATATTCCTCATATGTATTTGGCATTTTTTTAGTTTCAATTTCCCAATTAACATCAATTAAATTAAGTTTTTTTCTAAGTTCTTGGAGTTTAGTCCATGACTTTTTATTTAGTAGAATGTGTATATGTTTTCCCATTGTTA
>Ga0114919_10004748_pt1 | contig 10905 bp, 7 predicted proteins | sample BlataG_FD_88682 | JGI IMG/M metagenome (GOLD analysis project Ga0114919, IMG submission 88682) | Deep subsurface microbial communities from Black Sea to uncover new lineages of life (NeLLi) - Black_00105 metaG | ecosystem: Environmental > Aquatic > Marine > Oceanic > Sediment | place: Atlantic...
AAAAGTCGTACCAATACCATACTCGCTTTCAACAAATACATCTCCAGATTGAAGTTCGATTAATTCTTTTGCAATTGATAATCCCAAACCAGTCCCCGGTATATCAGTGACTTGTTCTGACCTATAAAATCTTTGAAAGATGGAAGGTAACTCACTCTTCAAAATTCCGATCCCGTTATCTTTAATCTGGAATAAAGTTCCATCCTTATCCTCATCATTGTATTTACCTTTGTAGTGATCTATACTTTTAATCTCGATGATATTTCTGTTTCGAGAGTATTTTATAGCGTTATCAATAAAAATGCGAAAGATCTGGTCGACTTTTTTACTATCCCCGAATAATTTGATATCTTCACTTATGTCCAGCTTAATAGTTATATCTTTCTCTCTCCCAATCGGTTCCATCAATGTTAATATATCATTAAAAATTAGAAAAGGTTTGTATTCATTCCATTCCATTATTAATTTCCCTTCATCTAATCTCGAAAGCGTTAAAATGTCTTCTATCAAGTCTTTAAGCAGAAAAATATTTCTTGAGATTCCTTCATTTAATTTTTTTCTTACTTCTGGAGTGATCTTATCTGTGTGGTTTTCTAAGAATTCCATTGACATTGTTAAAACGCTCACTGGAGTTCTCAGTTCGTGAGAAACTGTTGAAACAAATCGTCCCAATCTTTCTTCAGCTTCTTTTCTAGCCGTTATATCCATGCCATATATATTAGCATACGCCTTTCCTTTAATCGGAACGATAAATAAGTTGTAAATATGATTTTTGATTTCTAATTCCATTTCTATATTTTTATTCATAGAAAACGCTTTTTCCACTGATTTTATAAGAACTTCTGGTATTCTACTACCTTCTCCTATTTTGAATAAAGCTTGGCTAGGTTTATTTGCTAATAGAACGTAATTATAACTTAATCTTAATACGGGATTAGGATTCTCAGTGTAAAACCTTGCCATATCAGCTACTTTTTCTCGAGCGATCTTTTGCTCAGTGATATCAGTCACAAACGCCAAAGCGCCGTTAAAATTCCCGTTTTCATCGAATATTGGAGATGTTCTTAGCGTGGTTAATACTTTTTTACCCGATTTATGGATAAACTCAAACTCGTGATCCTCTTTTATACCTTGCTTTCGTCTTTCGAAATTTATTTCTGCGATTCTTTTCCCATCTTCGTCCATAAAAGTATAAAGATTTTCTCCCATCATCTCATCTATCTCATAGCCAAACATATTTGCCATGCTTTGATTTAGAAATGTAGTATTAGCGTCATTATCGATTACCCATATACCCTCTAGTGATTCTTCGACTAAATTTCGATATTTCTCTTCAGATTCTTTCATCGCTGTTTGAAGGATATTACGCTCAGTTATGTCAGTGAAGTTTTGAATTATTCCCATGAATTCACCTTTAGCATTTCTATATGGGACGGACCGTACAAGAGTTACGATTTTTGTATTATCATCTAAATTCATCGTTAATTCATATTCATAAGATTTTTTACCATTTTCAATTTGTTTCATTGAACACTTATCAGTATCACACTGGTGCCCAAGATACCTTATATCGAGATCGTAACATTTTCTACCTAATATTTCCTCTTCAGATAATTTGATAACATCTGTATAAGTTTTATTTACACGTATAATCTCGCAGTCTTTACTAATAATTCTCAGAGGAAGAGAGGCGTTAAACATTTGATTAAATTCAGAATAAGATTGTTCTAAGTCCTCAGCTTTTCTTCTCAATGATTCATCGCTCAACTTTAACTTCCTAAGTTGCAAGCCAAAGGGATCTTCTAATCCCGTTACGATTATAGCCTTGTAGATGAAAAAAAATGCAACTATTTTGAAAATATGACCAACAAAATTTGAAAAATCAAATACCTCCACATAGAATGTAAATGCCAATTCTGAAATGATCGTTGCGCTAATAGAAAGTATAATTAAAATGAAAATTTTTCTATTAAATTCGCTTCGAAATTTGTACAATATTATTGCTGAAGCTAAAAGAATTAAGTCTATTATATATTCGCTTATGATTTTGAAAGGTGTTAATGGTGAAGGGCCATCGATGTAACATATTGGAAAAAAACCATAAAAAATAGTAATAAGTAGACCTGAAATAATGATTACACCACCCAGCATCAAATAAGTTGCGTTAATCTTCTTATTTATTGCATATAGGGCAAGAAGATACGAAAAAGCTTGCCAATACCTTGCTGCAATCCACAATTGAGTTGGAAGATTCTTATCGAATTCAAGTAAAATACCCATTCCATAGTAAGATAACATGTGAAGTAAATCTATTACGCTTATGAATAGAAAGGAAATCCCAATAATTAAGAAAAAGGAACTGTTCATGTACTTTCGTGAGTTCCAACCAATAAAAAAAATCCCTCCTGAAATAACAATACTTATTACTTCGGTAACAGAATGAAAAAGCAAAAAATTATACGTGTTTAATAAGGTTGTAAGAATTAATCCTATTCCTAAAATGATATATTCAATAAATTCGCGCCGAAAAATTTGTTCCTTTGAATCTGAATTATAAGTTAGCAGTCTTTATCAACTCTTTCTCTTATTATTCATAAAAGCATTTTTTGAAAAACAGTATAAATTGATGTTTTATAAACTTGATATGGCAAGTCAGGGGGGATTAAATCGTCTATCTTTTTTATTAACTTCTGGATTATCTCATCTTTATTCTCTTTCTCTAAGATTTCCATGTCAGGATCAAATTTATGTAAGAATAATGAAAACTCAGAATAAATCTTAAATTTCCTTAGTAACATAATAATTTGAGCAAGATACTCTATAGATATATCATATCGCTCTCTATCTTGAATATCTAATACATAAATAAGCTTACTCGCTCCTTTTATATGGTTATCAAAATTCTTAAAATAATCTTCTCTAAATTTTTCCTGACCTCCAAAATCCCAAATATTAAATTCCGAGTTTAAGGCGAGAAAATTGTTGATTTCAAATCCTCTAGTTGGTTTTATAGCGGTAAACGACGAAAGGTTTTTCACCCCTTTAAGACATAATACGATTGATGATTTACCGCTGTTGTCTAAACCCATTAAAACAATCTTTTTGGTCTCTTTAAACTCTTTTTTCGGCATATTTCAGATTATAGATTATATATGATGTAATTCAAAGGAGCGTATCTATTATGTCTTCATTACTCATAGTCTGAAGTTTCTCTTTGTTAATTCCATCAACAAAGGATTTGATATCAACTAAGAGTTTAAAGATTTCCTTATTCTTGATTTTATAGATCTTAACATTGTTAATTCTTTCAAAAATGATGAGGTTTGTATTCACTAAAACCTTTAAGTGTTGAGAAATTGTAGATTGAGATTTGTTTAAGGCTGATTGAATTTCAGAAGAAGCGCTTTTCTCAATATAAAGTAAATCTAGTATCTCTAATCGAGTTTGATCAGCTAGTACTTTTAGAAACTCAATGGTATCTTTTTTAAGTTCACTCATAAAATCTATTACTGTTGTATTTTGGGATTATTGGTTTCAATCGCATTTAAAACTATTTTTAATTAATTATTAGGTATTAATATTTAAATATAAGTCAACCGTAATATTTATATATCGGCATATCGTTATTAATGAATATAGACAATTAATAATGTTTCACCAAATCTTATGGAAAGTAAAGTATTTAAAATCGATGAAATAGACAGAAATATAATCGAGATAATCCAAAAAGAGCCAATGCTTACCCATACCGAGATCGCTAAGAAAGTCAACCGAAGTCAGCCAACAATTGGCATGAGAATACGCAAGCTTGAAAAATCAGGTGTTTTAAAGTTCCAAGCAGGCATAAATGTCAAAAATATGGATTTAATATTAGCCCGGGTTGAAATTCAGACATTAAAACCGGACAACGCAATAAAATTAGTAAAAAATTGTCCTTATATATTAAACGCGTTTCGATTAAGCGGGGCTTCTAACCTTAGTATTCTTATTGTAAGTGATAAACTTGCCCATCTTGATGAAATAGTTAATCATCATTTTAGAAAAGATCCTGATGTATCGGAAGTATATATGGACATAATAACCGATGTTATTAACGATTTAGTTTTACCAATTGATTTTAATGTTGATAGTTGCGGCTTAACTTCAAATGGTCAATGTTGTGGAAATTGTTTTGCCTAAGTAAAAAAATGCGTTTAATCGTAAATAATTTATTTAGAAAAGATTCTAATATCTCGAAAGTATAAATGAACATCATTACACTTGCTGTAATTTTGTTTTCCCATATCGTTGTAGTCTTAAAAGTAAAAAAAAGTCTTGTTTGTTCTTCACTTTGATAAAGAAATAAATGAAACGATGAAGTGAGATTTAATTCTTCTTCATTAACATTTGGACTTTCAACATATCTGTTCTGTTGCCTTTAGCTTTCAACTTTCTGCTTAGGAAAGCCTTGAGAGGGTTGATTTCGCCGTTCGTAATACCTAATATAATCTTGCTAGATGTGGATATTATGATGTCAGGATTAGAGACGGAACCTTCGCTCAATTCGCACATTTTATTCTTGAAGACCATTAAGAGGTTGAACGACTGGTCGGTGAAGTTGAACTGGAGTATCTTGTCAAATCCTTTGAATTTCTCTTTATATAAGGGGTCGTCGAGTTTTGCTGCCCACTTATTCAAGGCAATCAGTAGTTCTTCTTTAACATCCATACATTTAAACCTTTTTTTAAATATGCATTTATCTATATTAATTAACTTTTATTTTAGCTTTGTTTTTCTCAATATAATAATTTCATCGTACCCTTAAACGATTAAAATCCGTGTTCTGTTCTGGCGATTATGCTGTCTTGAGTTTCTTTGGGTAGGTCGTTCCAAAATGCACTATATCCAGCGACCCGCACTTGCAAGTTTTTATAGCTTTCTGGATGTTCTTGTGCATCTAATAACATGGCATTATCAACAATATTGAATTGTATATGCGGAATTGTTCCTTTATTATACCAATCTTTTAAATACGCCGCAAAAAGCTTTTTATTTTCGCCTTTGAGGAAGATAGGCATGAAGCGCTGATTGAAGAGTTCTGAGTGAGTGAATGGTATCTTGGCTGCTGAATTAAGTACTGCCGTAGGACCATTTTTATCTGAGCCCGCCATTGGAGAACGGCTTCCGTCTGATAAATGGCTCATAGAATGTCTCCCGTCTGGTGTGGCACCACAAGAAATACCTACAGTCTGATATCCGGCGGCAGTACCACCGTCACTTACCAAACTAGATCCCCAAGCATCTTTCACTTGGCTAATCGTTTTTTCAAAGCGAGTAGAAAGTTTTACAGCCCAATCATCTGCATAATCATCATCATTGCCATACTTTGGAGCATTGAGAAATTTCTGATGCATCACCTCATATCCTTCCCAATCTTCCAATAAAGCGGTGATAAGCTCGTCCATTGTATATTTTTTTTCGTCAAAAATGAGCTTTTGAATAGCTGTAAGCGAATTTGCAACGGTAATCAAGCCCAAGCTAAATACTGCAGGATAAGTATCATGTTCTTTGTGGAGTCTTTTAATACCAATCCCCCGATCCAAAGATTCATCATAGAGTAAAGAATTGGTGGGATCGGGATAGGTATTCATGAGCTCTACTTGAGCGATACCCCACGCAAAACTCATTTGTTTTACGTAAAAGAGGACGCGGTCAAGAAAACCATCGAGTAATTCATCAACAGATAACATTTCCCGTGGATCTTTAGTCTTCGTTTTATCCGGTCTATCTTCATTCCCTAAGGGACCACCATCGTATAAAGTTTCTTCTAGTATTTTGGGGAGGATCATACCTCCAACACCTGGTGTTCCTGTTACGATCATATATTTTCCTGTTATATGATTTGTGACACAACCTCCCACATGAGTGTTTTTCGCATCCTCTGAAGAATAACCTCGGAGAATTGCCCATTTTTGAAGGAGGTCTTCATTAAACCAAGAAGGATGCCCCATTCCAAGTTGTAAGAGGTCTATCGCTCGTTCTACTATATCAGGTGATATGTTCTTGTGATAGCGGATCGCTATTGGCGGTTGATTGATGTGGAGGTTACACATAGCTTCCAGAACTAAGCAGCTCAAATCATTCGATGCATCACTTCCATCATCTTTACTACCACAGATATTAAGAGTATAGAAAATTTCACCACCCGCTTTTCCTGTAAAGGTAACCGGCCACTCTAAAGCAATACCAACTTCTTGTATTTTTAAAAAGAGGCATTCTATGAGCTCTAAAGCTTTTTCACGTGTGATTCTTCCCTCCCTCATATCAGTCTCATAGTATGGCCACAATATCTGATCAATCCTGTGACCACCACCATGGCCATACACCGCTACAAATTTAGCGGCAACTTCAATGATCCAGTAGAACTGAATTGCTTCATGAAATGTCCTAGCAGGATTGGCTGGCACTTGTTTAAGTATCTCAGATATCTCCTCCAATTCTTGTTTACGAATAATATTTTGTTCTCGTTGCGCTAACTCTAAAGCAAGTTCCGCATAGCGTTGGCTGAATCGAATAATGGCCCTACCACTTATTATCATCGCCTCCCAGTTATTTTTTTTCTCGATATACTCTGAAGGCGGAATTTCATGAGCTCTGATATTGAGTTCTTCTATTTTGCATTCGGCTTTCTCAATCCGTGCCTTAATTCCTTCTTTAAAAAGAGTAGAATAATCATAGGTGGGATTCACTATCCCCATTTCCCATAGTTTTGCTTCGATGGGAGTGGAAAGCCCTTCAAACACATCTGAACACAAATCACGGGGAAGTATAGCTTTTATTCGGTCAGCGACACTAAATCCATTCCAAAACTCACAAATGTCAGAGACAACTTCCTCTCTTTCAGCATCAGTCACCATCTCTGAAAACCCCCCGCTCGTAACAGCCTCGGTCATGAAGTGAGTGGAGATTTCTGGGTACCATCTTAATTCATCAGGTGCGCTATTAGGATCCCCAACAATCAGTTCCCCTTGTTTAATAAAGATGGGTATGTTTTCGCAGAGATGAAGAACTGCTTTGGACACTCTAATTACCCATGGCAGACCATTTGTTTGTTTGTAGGATTCTGTAATAAGCCTTGCACGATCCATATCAACCTTTATATGCTCTCCATAACGGAATTCGCACTTTGCAAGCCCTAAATAAACATCTTCAAAATCCTTTATAACCGCAGCTTTCCATTTTAAAGAAGCTCTAAGATTAGCAGTACGTGGTGTGGAACCATATCCCCATTCATATGGAACTGGTTTTATGGTCTTATCCTCAAAGGATATGCTCCCTAGCTTTGGAATTTTATGAAGAATTGTAAGCACCTCTTACTATTTAACTTTAAGAAAATAATGTTGTTAGTGATATATATCATCCTTGTTTTAAAATTTCAAGTAATACAAATTATAAAGATTTTTTTTTAAAAAATTAAATCCTCTTTTTTTATAAAACTAAAAATATGTTGGTTAAAGGGTTAGGACAAACATTTTTATTCTAATAACAACAAATTTTTAGCATAATCTACTTTTTAATAAATAGATAGTGAATTTTTTAAAATAACAGTATTCAAAAAAAAAAGCAAAATTACCTTGCCAGCGTATCCGAGTAGTTAAGGAGGCGGCCTGCAGAGCCGTTGCTTTCAGCATCGAGGGTGCAAATCCCTCCGCTGGCTCTTAATAACATCTTCTTAATAACTATATGCTAAATTAAGGTGTCAATAGTCATGAAGGTATATAATAGTCTAACGTTCAAAAAAGAAGAACTTAAAACTTTAGAGCCCGGTAAAGTAAAAATGTATGTCTGCGGTGTGACGGTCTATGGTTCGCCTCACCTCGGTCATGCAAAGTCTGCCGTCGCATTTGATTTGATTCATAGATATTTGAAGTATAAAGGGTACGAAGTTAACATAGTAAAAAATTATACTGATATCGACGATAAAATAATCAAAGCCTCTCAAGAAAATAAAGTTGATTTTAGGACTCTAAGTAATCAGTATATTGAAGAGTACGAGGAAGTCATGCAAATGTTGAACGTTGAAAAAGACACGCATAATCCTCGCGCTACTGATGTGATGGATCTCATAATTAAATTTACCCAAGAATTAATATCAAAGGGGAACGCCTACGAACGTAATGGTTCGGTGTATTTTTCAGTTCAATCTTTCCCTAAATATAATACTATTCTTCAGAGAGTGAAAGAGAACCTAAAGGAAAGCGAAGAAGAAGACTACGTAACAGATCAAGATACTGCTTTCGGAGAAGATAAACTTGATGTTAGAGATTTTGCCTTATGGAAAAAAATGAAAGAAGGAGAGCCTTTTTGGGAAAGTCCTTGGGGTAAGGGGCGTCCCGGTTGGCATATAGAATGCTCAGTTATGATTTTGAACTTCTTAGGAGAAACCATTGACATCCACGGTGGAGGTCAGGATTTAAAATTTCCACACCACAGAAACGAAATAGCGCAATCCGAATCCTATTCTGGAAAGAATTTTGCTACATATTTTTTACATAATGGCTATGTCAATGTCAATAATGAAAAAATGTCCAAAAGCCTCGCTAATTTTTTCACTGTTGCTGATATTGCTAAGGAATACGATCCTACGGTCATTCGCTGGTATTTGATATCCAGCCATTACAGAAGTTCAAATAATTACAATTCTGATAGCTTGGAACCCGCAAAAAAGACTTATAATCGGTTATTAAACACTATTAAAAAAGTAAACGATACAGAGTTCACTGATACAAAATCAAAACAACTCGATAATTTAATCGAGAAAATCGGAGATGCTAAAACAAAAATTATCGATGCAATGGACGACGATTTTGACACTCCTGTGGCTCTCGCTGAGTTATTAACTCTGTTTAGAGTGATTAATAAAGCGCTCTTGCAAGACAACATGAAAGTTAACCGAGAATTTAAAGATAAGTTCTACGAGATGATAAATTTCAGCGAATCGATTTTTGGAATATTTCCTTTTCTGAAAACGAGCTCTAAGCCATTTTCGACTGAAAGCGAGACCGAAAAAGATAATCTCATTAAAAACCTAATAAATTTAATAATTGAGATACGCGCCAAATTAAGAGAGAAAAAAATCTACGACGTAAGCGATATAATTCGGGATCGATTAAGAGAATTAAGCGTTGACATTGAAGATAAAAAAGTAAAGTAGATAGAGTTTTTTTTATAAAATGTCTAAGAATATATTAAAGAGTCATTTAGAATCTCAATTTGAAAAATCTTAGAATCATTCCATGTCTCGCAAGTTCTATAAATACCCCAAATATAACTACCATCCCAAGATATTCCAATACACCCTCCTGCAACATCATATATCTTCCCGACTATTTCACCATCTTTTGTCCAAGCAAGAAGCCTATTTCCAGCACTGGACCAGAAATGAGTACCATTCCATGTAAAAGGACTATAAAGGTCAATACCTGTTAAATTTACAGTTCTATGTATAGTTCCATTTTTATATAATTCAAATAACTTATTTCCTCCTCTATTAGAAATATAGAGATATGTACCATCAGTAGCTAAGCCTTGGCGTCCACCTGTTTCACTTTCTGGAATGGGAAAAGAATCGTAGATAACAACTGCGGTATCATTTACTTTAAACTTTACAATCTTTAAAAGAGAATGATCTTGTGTAAAGAAATATTCACCGTCATAACAGAGGCCTCTGGGTCCAAATATTTGCGAAGTATCAACTGAGTATTCGGTATAATTCGAAGTCGTAGTGTTTATTTTTAGCAACTTTCCCGTTTCGAGTTTCCAAATACAATTATTAGCATATTCTAGAGCCCAACCAAAACCTAATCCCGAACCTATTCTACTAATTACTCTTCGCGTTTCATCAACAGGGGGATAAACATACATGAATTGATCTTCAGGATCACCTGGTGTATAACCTAATTCACTGTGTTTAGTATCTTCATAACCGAGTTCAGGAATAGGAATAAATCCTTCGCCAAAGTCGTTGTTAGCAGTGATAAGAGTACTGGAATTTTGTAACAATCTTATCGCTGTATTATTATCAAAGCCATCGAATCTATTCCCAATTACCGTCGCATTCGATATTCCTGCAACTTGAACCGCAGATAGATCCAAGTTATTATAATTGTAGAAATAATTCCCTTCAAGTGTAACATTAGAATCAAAAACAATGAAAGGCACATGCCCCCCAGCAAAAATATTATTTCTAATTTCTACATCATAGTTGTATTGCTCAAGAGCTATTTCATGATAACCATTTTGATAGAGTAAGTTATATTCAATAATAGGAGCTGATCTTTCCATATAAATCCCTTCGCTATTTATCCATCTAACAATTGAATGACTAATTTTTACCTTTGAATCAAATTGAGCAATTCCCAAGTTAGCGTATTCCACAATAACATAATTGAAAATTGAAGTATTAGTCCTATACAATTCTATTCCTCCCCAATCGCCATTTATTGGATCTTCAGCATCAGAAGTAAACCATATTTGTTCTGTTGAGGTACCATTAGCTATTACCGTACCCTCAACTACAGCAAATCCTATATATTGTGGGGATTTATAATCTCGACATGGTTTAAAATTGATTTGAGTTCCCGGTAAAATCGTTAGCATAACCCCCTTTGGTACTAAAATGCTTTCATTTACAAATATATTACCCGACCATGTTTCATCTTGAGTAATAATACCTCCCTTAAAATTTGGCTCAATAATTTGATTTATATCTTCCGGACGAGTTACGAAATAAACCAAAATAGAAGTGCTAACAATACCGACAACCAGTATAATAAAAATTAATATTTTTTTATTAAGGCCCATTTTAAACAACATGTATATATTTTAAGTTTTAATAATAGCAAAAACGATAAATATCTACTTAAA
>Ga0114919_10004749_pt1 | contig 10904 bp, 9 predicted proteins | sample BlataG_FD_88682 | JGI IMG/M metagenome (GOLD analysis project Ga0114919, IMG submission 88682) | Deep subsurface microbial communities from Black Sea to uncover new lineages of life (NeLLi) - Black_00105 metaG | ecosystem: Environmental > Aquatic > Marine > Oceanic > Sediment | place: Atlantic...
TAGCCGCGAGCGCCCAAACGAGCGGCCCGCCCCCGGTGCTTGCACAGGGTGCCGTGGTCGCTAGGCTGAGGCAGCTTGGTTGCCCGCCTGCGGGCAGAGAAGCCTACGGCGGAGGCCCGGCGGTCCGGCGGGCCTGCCCGAAAAGGCCCACGGCCGGGGCGGGCCTGGAAGGCGGTGCGTGATGCGGCATGATGCAGCAGATCGGGTGGACCTCAAGGCCCGGTACGGGGAAGTCAGGAGTTGGTTCGGCCCGGAGGGGCTTCAGCGGGTGCTCGGTCCGGCTCGGAGCGAAACGGAGCAGATCGCCCATGCCTGGCTTGCGAAGGGCGGTAAGCGCTGGCGGCCGCTGCTCGTCGTGTGTGTCTTCGATGCGGTTTGCGAGGCGCCGGGCGAACCCTTGCCTGAGGGTCTTCGGGAGGCCGCCGTCGCGGTCGAGTGTTTCCACAAGGCGTCGCTGATTCACGATGACATCGAGGATCACGACTCACTGCGCTGCGGTGAGAAAACCCTGCACGAGCAGTACGGTGTGCCGGTGGCGTTGAACGTGGGCGATTTTCTCCTCGGCGAGGGGTACAGGTTGCTCGCGGAGGCCGAAATGGGCGGCGAGCGCAAGGCGCGGATGCTGCGTGTCGCGGCGTGGGGCCACCGGAATCTGTGCATCGGCCAGGGGGAGGAGTTGGCGGCTCGTCGGCACGGCCGACCGGCCACATCGGCCGAGGTGATCGACATTTTCCGCCGAAAGACGGCGCCGGCGTTTGAGGTGGCCCTGCGGCTGGGGGCCGTGTACGCCGGGGCCGACGAGGGCCTGTGGCCGGCGCTCGGCCGGTATAGCGAGTGCTTGGGAATCGCGTATCAGATCCGCGACGACCTGGCGGACGTGTCCGGGCGAAGCGAAGTGGAAGAGGGCCGCACGTCGCACGCATCGATTCTCGAGGCCCTCGCGGGCGAACGGGCGGACATGGACACTGAAGCCGCCGCGCGAGAGATGCTGGACGCCTATCTGAAAGCGGCCGCGGATTCTCTCGAGGCGCTGGATCATCCGGTGCTGCGGGGCCTGCTTCGTCACGTGCTCGGCAAGATGTTCGGTGAGAGCGACGTGGGGCAGGCGTCCGGCGAGTTGGCGGCCCAAGCGATTCGGGGCCGCGCCCTCGGCGTCGAGCCTGCCGCGTGAGCCGGCCTTTCGCCTCGTGTGTATAGCGAGAATTAGGGAGAACGGCCGCTGCCCCGGAAAGGCAGAACGCGGAATGAACAGTAAACGGCTGTCGTCGCGGGGGTTCCGGGGCGAGGCTGGCCCGCCCGTGGCGGGCCGGCTGGGGCCGTGCCAGCCGAGACCCGCTCGATGCCAGAATCCGGGGTCACACCCTCTTGGGGAGACTTCTGAACGTTTTATTTGACAGGGGCCGGATTTTGTTCAATAATATGGTAGGAAGGCGCCTGGTGGCGAGTGTGCAGAAAATCGCATTGGTAGGGGAGGGATTACGGAAAGGAGGTGGCCCGGGTCAGCCGAAACATACAGGAAGATGCGATTGACGTATTCGGCCTTATTTTTATTTTCCTTTGGAAAAGGCGCCTGAAGGGCGCCAAGCACGGAGGACTTGAGATGAAACACAAGGGCTTTACGCTGGTTGAACTGCTGGTCGTAATTACCATCATCGGGATGCTGATTGCGCTCCTGATCCCGGCTGTGTTCGGCGCCCTGGAGACGGCCCGTCGGGCGCAGTGCGCGAACAATCTCAAGCAGATCGGCACGGCGTGTCGGATCTGGGCATCGGGGCACCGCCAGCGATGGCCGGATGCTTTCACGGCGGAATCAGAGAGTTGGGGAGATGTGGGCAACACGCGGTCCGATGAGTACGACCCTGTGACCGACACGACCGAACCGGACATGTCGGAGGAACCGGAGGACGACGGCGATCCCGTCAATTCCAACGTGGCGAGCCTCTGGCGTCTGATCGCCAGCGCCGGTCTTGAGCCGGAGATTTTTGTGTGCCCGTCTCAATCGGCTCATATGATCGACGCTACGGTGGTCGATTACAGCGACGTCAAGGATTTCCGCGGTGAGAACTTCGTCAGTTACTCTTATCAGAACGTTTTCGGCCCATACAAGTTGACGGAGGCATCGGGGCGGGCGGCCAGCCTGGCGGTGGCGGCCGACGCCAATCCCCTGCGCTACGACTTCTACGGGTCGGCCGAACTGGCGACCGACATAAAACTCGACACCGAGCCGAAGTTCGAGTCGTCGGACGAAACCGACGTATGGAACGACAACATCGAGGCCATCGACGAGGCCTGGGAACTCAACAGCCCGAACCATAAGTTCGCGGGGCAGAACGTCCTCTATCTGGACGGCCACGTCGTGTGGCGGGATCACCCGTACTGCGGCCCCCGGTGGGACAACATATGGACGAAGCGCGACGAGGAGGCGGGCGGGGAGATCGATCCGACGGATGTCGAAACGCTTCGGGCCTACGTGGACGGGGAGTCCTACGATACGACGGACGAAGGGCTGACGCCCGGTTCGGACAACGATTCGTTCCTCGTTGAGTAACGAGACGCCGGACAGGTGCCTTGGGCGGCCCCGAATCGGTCATCGGGGCCGCCCTTCCTTTTTTACCTTTTGCCGGATGCTCGCGGCGGGCGGGGTGCGGCCCATCCGCCGGCGCGGCGCTCTTGGACGGTGTGGCGGCGGGCGTCTTTGGCTCGTGGTGCGAGAGCCGCCATGCGGAAACCGGTGTGCGCTGCCCCGCTTGTAGGCTCTCAGTACCGCAGGCCCTGGAAGAGGCGCATGCGGCGCGTCAGGTCCATCGCCTCGTAGCGGCACATTTCGTGGCAGCAGAAACAGAAGATGCACTTTCCATAATCAATGACCGGCCCGTGGTGTTCCGTCATGGTGATTGCTTCGACGGGGCACGCCTCGGCGCATGAGCCGCACTTGACGCACTTCTTCCGCCGGACGGTCGGTTGGGTCACGATGACATAGGTAATGAGCCGGCTGACGGCTGCGCCCAGCCACATGCCGATCATCGGGACCTTGAACTTCGGCACGACCTCGAACGGGCCTTCGATGTTGATTTGCGCGAGGTCGGCCGGTCCGAGGCCGCGCTCTTCGGCGATTCGCAGCGTGGGGATGCTTCTCGGCTCCAAACCCATCATCGCGGCCATGACGGTATCCAGGGCGACGGCGTTGTCGGACGCCAGCACCCGTCCGAGGCGGCGTGGGCGGCCGCCCGACGGCCCCTGGCCCTCCATGGCGACCACCGCGTCGAGGATCGTGAAATCGGGCGGGCGGACCTGATAGACGTCCACGATGGCCCGGGCGAAGTTCTCCGGTCCCCGGGCGTCGCGGTGCAGGCGCGTCTTCTCGCCTCCCACGAGGTGACCAAAGGAGTTCTTGACGCCGCCTGTGATGACGGTGGCGACGTGGGTTTTCATTTTCGGCAGGCTGATGATGCAGTCGGCGTCGAGGACCTCTTTTGAGAAGGCGAGGCGGTCGGCAAAAGCGGACGCCACAGGGACCTTGACGGGCGAGGCGCCGAGGTTGACGAACCGGTCGCCGGCGGCTTCGAGGATTCCCGCGACGCGGGCGGTGTGCTCGTTCGACCCGTAGGCCCGCATGCCGGGGTTGTCGCCGACCCAGACGCGCCCGGCCCCGCGTCGCTCGAGCGCGCGGACCGCTGCGCGCACGAGGCTCGGATGCGTGCAAGCGTGCCTCTCGGGCGGGACGGCCCCCAGGATGTTCGGCTTGACCAGAACGGTTCGGCCTTCGACGGCCGGTCGAAAGTCGTCGAATGCCCGTTCGACCGCATTTTTGACGTCGGCGTAGTTCGCCTTGTAGATTGTCACACGTGCCACGGCGAGGCTCACCTTAGAACAAAGTAGCCGTGCCCGACGATATCGAAGACCTTTTCCTCGAGGATTTGGAGGCCCGCCTTGGCGAACATTTCGCGCCATCGCGGGGCCTCGGCAATCGTCTGGTTCGTCAGGTCGTGGAACAGATGGTGTTCGAGGAAGGCGGTGGGTCGGCGGCGCAGTTTCTCGTGAGGCTGCTTGCAGAATTCGCCGACGTAAAGCAGGGCGTTTGGAAACTCGCTTCGGAGTTTCTTGAGGAGCCCGACGACCGTTTCCTCGCTTTCGGACAGATACTCGTGATACGTGTCGACGGCGGTGACGGCGTCGATGTCGGGGCGCTCGCGCGCCAGGTCCTCCAGGTGAAACATGTCGGCCTCGCGGACTTCAATGCGGTCGGCGTGAGGTGAAGCGGCGAGAACCTCTTTCGCGTATGCCACCGTCGGGGCGTCCACGTCGATGCCGACGGCGCGGAGGTTAGGGCACGTCTCGCAGAGGTAGAACAGGAACGCCAGGTCACCGCACCCGAGGTCCAGGACGAGGCGCGCGCCGTGGCGGCGGAGCATGTCGGCGAGGACGGGATAGGGGAGGTTGCGGCAAAGTTGGCCGCTGCCGCGACCCACGTATTTGCCAAGGCGCTGCACGTCGTCGGGGTATTTCATGCGGCCGCGCAGCATGGCCTTGAGGTTTGAAAAGATCGGCTCATAGGCGTAGGTCAGTTCAAAGAAGCCGCGCGGCTCGGCCATCAGGTTCTTCAGTTTCGGAAGCGCCCGGACCTCACCTCCTTCGACTCGCACAAGGCTGAGGCCGTCCAGGTAGTTCAGGAGGCTTTCCAGGACGTGCCGGTCCAGATGGTGGTCGGCGACGAGGCGGTCCAGCGTGACGCGGTCTGTCTGGAGCAGCCGGTCGAGGACACCGGTTTCCAGCAGGGCCCACAGGCATGAGCAGACCGCATAGCCGCGCACGTGGGGCAGCGCCTCATCGAAGCGCTTCTTGGTGCGGGCCGCCTTCGCGAAACCCAGCAGGCGGATGATTTCAAGGGCCTGGCTCATGAGCGGGCCCCCTGACGTTCGAGTGGCGGCGGGCGGCTATTGGCAGGCTCCGCCGGGAAGGTTCCTTCACCGCAACAGGCGCGGGCGGGGGTGCTCCCGACAGGATGCCGCGCACCATGCACTTCGCGCCGGAGGACGTCGCAGGCTATGACCTTTAGGCGCATCAGGCGTTGGCTCCTTCGTCCCGCCGAGCGAACTTGGCGGCGTGCGGTCCGTAGCAGGCGCGGACGTTGAATCGGCGTTCGAATTCCACATCGTTCGCCAGGAACTTGTGTTTGTATTGTTCAGCGCGTCCGCTTTGCGTTTCGATGGCGCGCGTATCGTAGGTCTGCCAGGTGCCTCGGGGGAGGACCTTCACGTGCACCGCTTTGAGCCGCCCGCTCTTGCGCTTCGTTTCGTATTCCATGTTAAGTGCCTGAAGCCTCCGGTCAACCTCGGCGGCCAGGCGGGACGCGCTCGCCGCACTCACCTCGTCCTCCTCGACGAGAAGGTTGTAATGGGGCACGGTGTCCCAGGTGGGGCAGAGGCAGTAGTTGCGGACGGGGAGGCTGAGCCGCATCACGGCGTCGTTCGTGGCCCTTGTGACCTGGTATTCGGTCAGTTTCTCGCCGGTCAGGTTAGAGACGTGCTCGCCCTTGTTCAGGAATCGGATGACGGGGGCGGGTCCGAGGCGGTCCACCACCTCGACCAGGTCGTGGATATTGTACCGGAAGAGACCTCCCGGGGTGGTCAGGATGAGGAAGTATTTCTTGCCTGGTTCGGTTTCGTGTGCGAGCAGCGCGGTGGGGTTTTCGGCGTCGATTTCGGCCTCCGGCACGAATTCGAAGAACGTTCCCGTCGGTTCCAGGACGCCGGCGGAGCCATCGGTTTCGAGGGGGATCGAGACGCGAGTCTCCGAGGCGATGAGGCCGATGTCGCGTATCGGGGCCTCGCCCCAGTATTGCGGCATTTCGCGGAGGTACAGGCTCAGCGTGCCGCCTTTCCACGTCCCGATGAGCGGCAGGTGCCAGACGTCTTTCGGGTAGAGGCGGCCGGTGGTTTGGATGGCCGCTTCCAGTTCACGTGCTCGCCGCGGGTCGGCTTTCAGGCGGCTTTCGACGCGGCTTCGGTGGGGCTCGTCCAAGGCCACGTTCCGGGTCAGCGTGCCGTCCGCCAGGTCGCGGACCAGGTCTTCCTTGTGCTCGTCCATCGTTCGGGCCAGGTTCAGCAGCGTGCTCGGATTGGCGGTCACCGGCATCACCCATCTGTCGTGGAGGCCCAGGCGGCAGGCGAGGTAATACTTACTGGTGGTGTCGCCGGCGTAAAGCGCCTCAATCGGCAAGACGTACAGCCACTTGACGACGCGGCGCTGCATGTGTGCCGTGAGACCCGACATCGCGCCGGCGGGTTTTCCGCACGGCGTGATTTGTTCGTCCATGCGGCTGGCGATCTGGAGGATTTTGGCGCCGAATGCCTCACGGTGGTCGCGCAGCGCGTGAGCCCCCCAGAGATGCCAGCCGTGCTGGAACGCCTTCAACAGGGCGTCCGTTACGGGGAGATACTTGGGCGACCCTGTGGTGCCGCTTGTCATGCAGAACATGTGAATGGGTGTCCCGCGGGGGAACAGGGCGTGCGTCTCACCTCGTGCGACCCGCTCGACGTAAGGCCTGGCCCGCTCGTAGCCGGCAATCGGGAGGGCGGCGCGGAAGTCCTCCAGGGTCCGGACTCGGCCCAGCGAGAAGTCGCGGCCGAAGTCGGTCCGCGCGGCGTCCACCAGGAGGCGGTCCAGCAGGCGTGCCTGGACCGCAGGCGTGTGCCGGACGGCCTTCATCCAGCGGGTGGCCTCGCGGCTTATCCGGAGGCGCAGCGGCGCCCACGCCAGGCGCCGGAGCCGGATTATAGGCGGCGTGTTCATAGGCAATCGCTCAGCCCGCCCCGCCTATCCGTCTGGCGGGTCGGACGTCGTCGGCGCTTTCGGACGCCGACAGATGACGAGAGAAAAACACGGTGATTCGCTCCGCGTATTGCTTGGGGTCGCTCGCCACGGCCTGATTGTGCTTGGCCTCGGGGCAGATCCAGAGGTCCTTCTCGCCCGGTTTCAACTCGTACAACGCGCGCACCTGTTCGGGCAGCACGTAGGTATCGCGTTCGCCGCAGATGAACAGTGCCGGGACCGCGCCGAGTTTCTCGAGCGCCTTGCGCGTGCTGGGGAAGCGGCAGCGGCACTTCAGTTCGACGTAAAGCAGCGTGAGCGCCCGCAGGAATCGGTACACGAAGTTCGGGTGGTTCGCTCTGGCCAGGTTAATCCGCGAGAAGATCCGCGCCCACCGTTTCATCAATTCCTCGATACTGTAATCGGTGGAGAACACGCCGTCCAGGACGAGACACCGGACGAAGGGATTGAGGGCGGCGGCCATGACGGCGGCGGCGCCGCCGCGGCTGACGCCCAGGATGCCGATGCCGGTTCGGCTGATGTCGCGGCGGCTCCGGACGTAGGCAATCGCTGCCAGAACGTCGTTCACCTCGTAGTGGCTGGGCCAGTGGCGCGGTTCGAAGTGCGGCGGGGTGAAACTCATGCCGTGGCCGCGAAAGTCGAACGTAAACACTGTGAATCCCGCTTCGACGAGCGGACAGGCGTAGCGGCCGGCGCTGGCCATGTCGCTGGCGAACTCGTGGCAAAAAATGACGGTCCCGCGGTCTGGCCCCCGCCCCGGCGGGTTGATGAACATTCCCCGAAGCGTCCAGCCGTCGCGGCTGGGGAAACTGACGACCTCTCCTTCGGGCGGGTCGTAATTGTGCAGCGTCGCCGGGACAGGCAGCGGCGTGTCCAAAAACAGGTTCACCGTCAGACGCAGATACTTGGCCAGAACCGAGAAAAAAAAGATGACGACGACGGCGATGACAGCCGCCACAAGGATCGTCGGCCAACGGTCCGCGAGCCAACCCGACTCGGAAGGTGCCGGCGTGCCGGCGGCGGCCAGCGCCATCGCTACGTTTGCGATAAATGTCCCCGCTTGCACCAAGGCTGCCCTCAGTTTCGTGAATTGGAAGACGGCAAGATTATTCTAGGGCAAAAACCGGCGGACAGCCAGAGAATCGTTTTGGCCGCCGAACCCGAAGGAGTTCGACAGGCAGACCTCGACCTTGGCCGGGCGGGCCGCGTTCGGCACGTAGTCGAGGTCGCACTCGGGGTCGGGCGTATCGAGATTGATGGTCGGAGGCAATATCTGGTCGCGGATGGCCAGGACGCAGGTAGCAAGTTCCGTCGCCCCCGCCGCCGCGATGAGATGGCCGATCATGCTCTTGATGCTTGAGACGGGGACCTGGGGCGCGCGCTCGCCGAAGACGACCTTCATCGCGATGGTTTCGACGCGGTCGTTTTCCTGGGTGCCGGTTCCGTGGGCGCTGACATAATCAATTGCATCGGGTCCGACGCCGGCATCGTCGAGGGCCATTTGCATGGCGGCGGCGGGCCCGCGTCCTTCGGGGTGGATGTCGGTCATCCGGTAGGCGTCGGCGCTGGTGCCGTAGCCGACGAGTTCTGCCCAGATTTTTGCGCCTCGGGCTTGGGCGTGCTCCAGTTCCTCGACGATCATGATGGTGGCGCCTTCGCCGAGGACGAATCCCGCGCGGTCGCGGTCGAAGGGCCGGCTCGCGCGCCAGGGCTCATCCTTCGGTTCGGTCGAGATGGCGGTCAGCAGATTGAACCCGGTCACGCCGAGGGGATGGATCATCGAGTGCGTGCCTCCCGTCAGCATCAGGTCGGCGCGGCCGGTGCGGATGAGGTTCATGGCTTCGCCGGTGGCCTGCGTGCTCGCCGCGCAGGCCGTCAAACACGAGTACGCCGGCCCCGCCAGGCCGTATTCGCACGCCAGGTGGTTCGCCGGCATGTTGGGTTCCTGCTCCAGTTCCTTCATGGCACTGAAGCGTTTCAGGCCCAGTTCGGTGAAGCGGACAACATCGACGCGGCCGCCCTCGCCCGTGCCGTGGGCGATGGAGTCCACGAGGTTCCGGAAGTCGATGACACCCTCGCCGCTTCCGAGGTAGATGCCGAAACGGGCCGGGTCGTAGTCGCCTGGCGCGAGGCCGGAATCGTCGAACGCCAGGCGCGCGGCCGCCATCGCGAACCGCACGTTCCGCCAGGCGTCCTTGAAGGCGTCCGGCTCGTTCACGTAGGGCGCGAGATCAAAATCCGGGACCTGAGCGGCGAAGGGGGTCGGAAAAGTGGAGGCGTCGAAAGTGCGGATCGGTCCGATGCCGCTCTTCCCCGCCAGAAGATTCTGCCACGTCTCCTCCAGCGTCAACCCAAGCGGGGTGACGGAACCGATGCCTGTAATGACAACCCGTCGGTTCATGGTTCATCCGCGTACGTTTGCGACTGGCGTTAACGGCCCAACAGTCTAACGGTTCATCTTGACGACGGCGGCAACGGCCTGCCCGCCGATAGCGTTCGTCGTCACCAGAATAAGGTCCCTGGCCAGCGGCTGCGGGTCGCCGGTGACGAGGTTGAGCGCGACCTCGGGGTCCGGTTGGTCGCAGTTGACGATTGGCGGCACCTGTCCCTCTTTGAGAAAGATGAGGGCGGCGGCCAGGTCCGCCAGGCCGCTTGCCGCGCCCATGTTGCCCGTCACGCCTTTCATGCTGATGACGGGGATGGTAGTGGCGGCGTGACCGAGGGCATCGGCCAGGCCGGCCGCTTCGCTGCGGTCGTGTTCCGCCAGCCCCGCCGCGTGGGCGAGAACGACGCCCAAGTCGCCCGGCTCGAGGCCCGCATCCGCCAGGGCGGCGCGGATGGCCGTCGCCACGGCGCGGCCATCGGGGTCGCACGCGTTGACGCCGGCCGTGGTGGTGCTGGAGCCGGTGCCGAGGATTTCGCCGGCGATTCTTGCGTTCCTCGCTTCGGCGACGTCCATCGACTCGATCATCAGACAGGCAGCGCCTTCGGCGGCCACTTCTCCCGTTCCGCCGAGGTCGAAAGGTCGGCCCGCCACGGCGGGGCCTTCGCCCGCCGTAGGGCTACGGCCCGCAGGCGGGTCGGCGCCCACGTTGGCCATCCGCCCCAGAAGGGTGTAGCGGACGAACGTAATCGGATTAACGCGGCTTTCGGCCCCGCCGGCGAGCATCCAATCCGCGCTGCCGCGCTTGAGAATGCGGACACATTCGTCGAGGGCCAGCAGGCCGCCCGCGTCGCTGCACGTGAGCGAATTGTTCGGCCCCTGGGCATCCCATAGAACGCTGGTATGGCAGGCGTGCATGTTCGGCAGGAACTTAAGCAGCCACAGTGGGAACATCTCCGGGATGCCGCGCTCGCCCCACCCTTTTAGCGAAAACCGGCCGTCTTCCCTGGCCGCCTGGATCGGGACGGACAAGTCTTCCAGTTCGGTCGGGATGAAGTTCGTCCCGAAGATTATGCCGAAGCGGGTGTGGTCGATGGTCGGGAGGACGGGCTCTTTGGCCTTGAAATCGCCGAGCGGGAGGCCGCAATCCAGAACGGCGAGGTTGGCGGCGGCGACGGCCAACTGGATGTCCCGGGCCATCACCTTGATGTTCTTCTTGATGTAGCGGCTCTGGTCCTTGCGGATGCCGGCGGTGGGGTCGAAGTCGGGCACCTCGCCGGCCGCCCGGTCCGGGCAGGCTGCCGCGTCGAAGCGCGTGGGGGCTCGAACGGCACTGGCGCCCCGGCGGACGGCATCGGCCAGCGCCTGGGCACCGATGCCTGCGGGGCTCAGGCAGCCCAGGCCCGTAATCACGACACGACGGTCCAAGATGCCCTCCGTCTCAGCCTGCCCGCCCCGGCGGGTGAACTTCGGTGTTTGCTCCGGCGTCGGGGCGTGCCTTGTCCGGGTGTGCCTCGCCCCGGCCGAGTTCCTTCAATTGGCGCATCCGCAGCAGTTGGATGAAATCGTCGGGGAAGACGAAGTTTTCCTCGCCGGTCTCGACGGGCCCGCGCGATTGGTCCAGGTGAGCGAACATCATTTCGATCTCGGCCACGCGCTCGCCGTCGCGTGTGATGTGGCCGGCAATCGA
>Ga0114919_10004750_pt1 | contig 10902 bp, 10 predicted proteins | sample BlataG_FD_88682 | JGI IMG/M metagenome (GOLD analysis project Ga0114919, IMG submission 88682) | Deep subsurface microbial communities from Black Sea to uncover new lineages of life (NeLLi) - Black_00105 metaG | ecosystem: Environmental > Aquatic > Marine > Oceanic > Sediment | place: Atlantic...
CATTCAAACGACGCGAAGTACGCTGGATTTCAGAGGCCAGACGAGTGAGACGCAATTCACTTTCCGCCAGCTGAATAATGGAATCTACTTGGGTCTCAAAAGCTGCAGCTACTTCGTCAATCATGATAGAAGTACCCACTACAGAGTACCCCCTTCCTAATACAGAGCGGGAGACACGTTTTTGTTCGATGTGGGGAACCTTGACCCCCATCACGCTGGCGCTCGTAACCTGGAGCGTTAGTTCACCACGCGATACCAGTGCGGCTGATTTGACTGCTTCCGTGCCTGCAAATGCTTCAGCCCAAGCCAGAGCCTGTCGGGAATTTGCAGCTGCAATCTGAAGCGCATCCGAACGCTCCATAACCTTATCAGCAACCCGCAAGAACTCGTTCATTAAGGCAGTGCGTTTCTGCTCTAGAAGATCGCGCCCCTGTCTGGCTAGCGCAATTTGCGCATTCCGGGCGAGGAGTTCCATTCGAGTTACAGAGACCCTGTGCATAAAACAAATGTCCTTGCTCAATTACCGCTGATCATAACCCGCTGTCATTGATTTATTCAATATGATTAGCACCATGATATGCCTCAATCATTTCCTGTGGAATGCGCTTTAAGAGTTCTGCAGGAATCGGCTGGAGCAGTTCCCAGGCTAACTTGAGCGTTTTGGATGCATCGCGATCCACCATGCCTTGTCCAACAAAACGCTTTTCAAAGCGCTCGGCAAAATCCAACACCCGGCGGTCATCTGCTGAGAGAGCTGCCTCACCAATAATCGAAACCAACCGGCGTAAGTCTCTACCCTCGGCATATAGCGCATAAAGCTGATTGGCAACATAGCGGTGATCGCTGCGCGTTTTACCCTCACCGATTCCGGCGTTCATCAGACGGGAGAGGGAGGGTAGTACATCGATCGGGGGATAAATGCCCTTGCGGTGTAAATCTCGGCTTAACACAAGCTGCCCCTCTGTGATATAGCCGGTCAGATCTGGGATGGGGTGAGTTATATCGTCATCCGGCATGGTTAGTATTACCAGTTGAGTTACCGATCCCGGATTGCCGTGAATACGTCCAGCGCGCTCGTATATACTAGCTAAATCTGAGTACATGTACCCTGGATAGCCACGCCGCCCTGGGACTTCTTCGCTCGCAGCGGCTATTTCTCGCAACGCCTCACAATAATTCGTCATGTCCGTCAAGATTACCAGTACATGGCGGTTGTGCTTGAAGGCAAGGTATTCCGCAGCAGTGAGAGCCGCTCTCGGGGTCAATAGACGTTGGATGCTGGGGTCGTCAGCGCGATTTACGAAAAGTACAGTCCGATCCATAGCATCGCTAGCCCGGAATTGTTCCATGAAGAATGAAGCTTCTCGGTGAGTTATGCCAATCGCCGCGAAAAGAACTGCGAAACGCTGGCTGATCTCATCTTCACCTCCAACTATCCTTGACTGCGCAGCAATCTGTGCAGCCAGATCGTTAGCGGGTAACCCGGCGCCAGAAAAGATAGGTAATTTCTGGCCGCGAGTCAGTGTATTCAACCCGTCGATCGCTGAGATACCAGTTTGGATAAATTCGCTCGGATGGGTGCGGACTGTGGGGTTGATCGGCAATCCGTTGATATCTAAGGATGCTTCCGGAATAATCGGTGGGCCACCATCCATCGGATCTCCAGCGCCATCTAGGATTCGCCCTAACATTGAAAGGGAAACATCGAGCCGGGCTACATCGCCCGTGAAGCGCACTCGAGTATGGGAGAGATCCAATCCAGAAGTCACCTTAAAAACCCGCACCATGCAACGCTGCCTGTCCACTTCCAGCACCTGACCTAAGCGAATATCGCCATCCGGACTGATAATTTCTACGATTTCGTTATAAGCCACATCGGCGATTCGTTCAACAAAAATCAAAGGTCCTTTGATGTGGGTGATAGTGCGGTATTCTTTGGTGACCAGGCTTGGCCTGGGAATCGTCTTCAGCATATCAATCCACTCCCAACTCCGCAAAACTGAAGCGAACACGATCCATAATGACCTTAATTGAAATTTCGGCGCCTTTTACTTCAAGCTCCTTCATTCGCGCTATATCAGATAGGACTGGCAAACTAGTAATCTGAATCAGCGAAACTTGTTTTTCCAGTGCAGACTGAGTACGAAAATAAAAATCCATAATCGCTTTGAGCATCCAATATGTTTTCTCTAGGGTGCAGAAGCGATCCACTTGATGATAAGCAGATTGCTGGAGGAAATCTTCGCGAAGCATACGGGCTACGGTAAGGACTGCGCGATCTGCCTCAGCGAGTGCATCAGGTCCAACTAATTGAACGATTTCCAGTAGTTCAACCTCTCGCTGCAGCAGGGTCATAGCTTCGCCGGTAAGGTCAGCCCAATCATCTGCCACCTTATTCGTATACCAATCACAGAAATTGTATAATGAAAAGCTGCGTATCCAGCTGATCGCCGGGAAGTGCCTTCGCCGGGATAAGTCATATTCCAGTGCCCAGAAAGTACCCACTACTCGCATAGAATTTTGTGTCATCGGTTCGGAGAAATCACCCCCTGGTGGAGAAATCGCTCCTACAATTGATACTGAACCAGACCGCCGTCTTCGATCTGTTCCAGTCAAATTGCCCATGCAAATGATCCGCCCAGAGCGTTCGTAGAATTCAGATAAACGCGCCCCCAGATAGGCTGGGAATCCCTCTTCTCCAGGCATTTCTTCCAGACGGCTAGATATCTCTCGTAGTGCCTCCCCCCAACGGGAGGTCGAATCTGACAGAAGTAGTACATCATAACCCATATCCCGGTAGTACTCGGCGATGGTGATACCTGTGTAAATACTGGCTACCCGAGCTGCAACCGGCATGTTTGAGGTATTAGCTATTAACACAGTTCGTTCCATCAGCTGTGCACCGGTGCGCGGATCTTCCAAAGTCGGAAATTCTTCGAGCACCTCGGTCATCTCATTCCCCCGCTCCCCACATCCCACATACACCACTACATCGGTGTCAGCCCAGCGCGCCAAGCTATGCTCGATTACCGTTTTTCCGGTTCCAAAACCACCCGGGATAATGGCTGAGCCTCCTTTTGCCACCGGGAAAAAGGTATCGATAATGCGGGTACCGGTAATAAGCGGTTCGATGGGAGCAAGCCTCGTTTGGACGGGTCGGGGTTGACGTACAGGCCAACTGCTAGTAAGCGTAATTTCCAGTTGAGCGCTTTTATGATCTCCGTCGAGTTCGAGCGAAGCTATGGTATCTGTGCACTTAAAGACGCCCTCGCAAATCTCGACCACTCGTCCTCGCACCCCGGGTGGAACCATTATGCGGTGTTCAATTGTTTTTGATTCAGGAACCATCCCTAACACATCACCCGGTCCAACATATTCCCCAATGGAAACGCGTGGTGTAAATTCCCAACGTGCATCGTGAAGCAGAGATGGAGCACTCACCCCACGCTGGATGAAATCACCGCTCGTATTTGCTAATGTTTCCAGGGGGCGTTGTAAGCCATCGTACACCATTCCCAGTAATCCTGGACCGAGTTGAACAACCAAAGGAAGTCCGGTATTATTGACTGGCTCTCCGACTCTAATTCCAGCAGTTTCTTCATAAACCTGAATGGTAATAATATCCCCTGAAAGCCGGATCACCTCCCCAACTAAACCCATCTCACCGACTAAGACAACATCAAATAGGCGAACTCCTTCCAGGCCGACGGCTGCCACCACCGGTCCGGCGATGCGAACAACTTTTCCTATATTGTTGATCGTCTCTCTATTCATTCGGGAAACTGTGTCTCTTCATCTTTGAAGGTAATATGGAAACCTATTGCTCTCCTGATCATTTCTGCAATCCTGTGTTTCCTGGATGCTTCATGTCCTAAAGGTTGACCTCCAGGAATAGCCAGAAAAGGCATCTGGTCTGAAGCCTCAATCCGCCCAACAAAAGCAGGGTCCATACGCTCCAGTAAACCATCATCAATCGCCAACAGCCCACTCTCGCCAGCTGTAAGCCAGCTTTCAATGAGCTCCTGTGCGCTTTCCACGTCCTCAGCAGGGTAAGCATCTACTCCAGCCAGTTGAAATCCATGTACCAGCGCAGGGCGGGTAATTACTAAAAGACGGCTCACGATACAAACACCATTTCAGAGCGAATAGAATTCGTTTTTATCTCAAGCTGAATGGCTTGAGCAATCCAACGGATATTGCTCACTTCATTAACTTTCAGGTAAAGGTACCCGAGCACTACGCCAATTCCCAATGGGTCGTTTACAATTTGCCTAGACATCCAATTTAATCGATAGCGGTGCAATTGTTTTTCAAAATCACTCAACCTGGCAGATTGAGCGTATGCCTGTAGTCCAGCGTTAAGAGCAGTTGTGTAAGGAGTCTCTGTAAGTATTTTTATCGCTGATTGAATAGTGTCCTGGCTTCCCGCGTCCGCCAATAATGAAAATGACAACTTCCCTGGGCCGACGAAAAGAGCTTCCAAATCCCCGGTATCTAACCAATCATTTAGTAATTTGCGCTCCCCAGGTGCATGCGCGAAGCGCAGCACTATCAGCAAATTGGTTAGATCAGCCTCCAATTGCAAAGCAAAGAGCAAAACACGTCCATCACTGCGGACGTGTTGGCAGGTCTGGAAAGCCTCCTGGAAATACCACTGATCCAAGACTAATTCCATTCCGCAAGTATTCATCCCGGGGCGCTCTGACCGCAGCTCAAGTAAAGGATGAGCAAAAGGCAAACCCATACTTGCCAGCAGATCAATAAAGGCTCTTGGATCTTGAGCGCGTGCTAATTCAGTCAGTGTGCCATATTCCAATTCGCCAATTGGTAATAGAGAGGCTAGTATCTCACCGGCTGGGACAGATTTACCGATACCACGCAAGATCGCCTTCAGGTTGTGTATATCGTATTTACGCAGCACAACGGCGACAATTTCTCCTGCTTGACCCTGATAGAACTTGCGGATATTCACCAGGGTATTAATCAGATCGTTACGGAGAGCTTCAGCAATACAGCTCATGCCGCTGGTGCGAGCCAACGCGACCCCGATTGATTTACGATAGGCGGTATTGGTAAGCGCAGCGATTAAGACATGCAAATTGTCGAGAGCAACCAGTTTTTCTAATTCACTTCTGGAAAGCAGCCGGGATTTCATAGCATGTAAGCGTGCATTTCCGTAATCATAACCAGACATTAACAGGTGTTCCTCAAGGAATGTCCTTTTCGAGTTTTGCGGTCAAGAATCGACTGATTTAAAATTTATCTTTCAATCATATAGACATTAACTGCATCTCATCAACGTGACTTATTTCTACTTCAGTATCTTTATTTTCAAAGAGGGCAGCCAAGAAACTTCGCAGGTAAGGAGCAGCGCGTTCTAATCTTGCTTCCAAGGTGTTTATAACGACTATCTGACCATCCTCACACTGAACAATAAGACCACCCCAACAATCCAGGATATACTTGATCGAATGATTTAATCCAATATCTTGTAGAATACCTTCCAGCACTACCTGGTCTTTCGGGTCAGCTTCCAGTTGGACCATTCCAGAATTTGTCATTGACTCTTTGAGTTCAGCTAAGGCTTCCTCAGTTAAACGCTGCAGTATTTGAGGGTAGCTTTTATTTGTGCGGGTTTCTGCAAGCTGTGTACGTATCTGAGCCAAGGTTGAATCAACGAACTCTTCACGAGCACTTCCGAGAATTTGCATAGCTTCAAGTCGAGCCCGCTGTAGAATACGAGACCGTTCTTTGAATGCCGGTTCTACAGACTTAGCATGGGACTCCGCCTCAACTTGTTCAGCCTCGAGGCGGGCGTTAGCCAGAATTTCATTGCATTTGGTATACGCCCGTATCTCAATCTTGCGAGCTTGAGAATCGCCTGAAGCTTGAATGGCTTCCAATAAAGCGGATAAGGTCATATTAACCGCCAAGAAGCAATACCATTGCTGAAACGGCAAAACCCAGTATTACCATGGTTTCTGGTATGGCGATGAGTAAAATTATCGCTCCTAGAGACTCTGGTTTTTCAGCGATCACACCTGCTCCCGCCGAACCAATCCGAGCCTGGGCCATGCCAGTTCCAATAGCTGCCAGTCCAACAGCTAACCCTGCGCCAATTGCTGTTAGTCCAATTCCTATTCCTGTATCCATTACTTCCTCCTTATTCACGAATGTTTGACTTTAAGCTGCTCTTGAATGGTTCGTAGGCTCTCCCGCCGCCTTCAAAGAACTTGCGGAAGAATTCAACGTAGTGCAGACGTAAACTATGGATGGTTGGACTAAAAGCACCAAGCGCTAGATTCAGGGCATGGATTAGAACCGCGATGATGATTCCCACAAGGATATTGCCGGCAGTGCCAGCCACGTCGTTGGCGACTTTTGCCAGGTAAACCGAAGCCAATCCAATAGCAGCGATACGCAAGTATGAAAGTACATTGCCAATCAAACCGATAAACTCAATAGGACCCATGATGACGCCTAACCAGCCCAAAGAGGATCCCAACAAGACTATACCTGTAATAATGCCCATCCAAGCCGGAGTTCTTAATTCTGCCGGTAATATATTTGCAAGTACAGCTACCAAAAGAAAAAGACTAACCAATCCTAAGAGCATCCCGCTGCGTTCCAGGAGATGACTCCGATTGCGGTCCTTCAGAGCCTCCCACACACCGAGCACCAAACCCAGGGTGACATGTATGGCTCCAACGGCCAAGGTCATGACCAAGAAACCAGCTACATGCTCAGGACTAGCCCTGTCAAACCACAAGGGGTGCATTCCAATTTTTTCTCCCAGGGTGCCAAAAGCCTCACCATATAAAAAGCCAAATACAATCGCCCAACCTCCACCCATTGAAAGGACAATTAATATATCGTGTATCACACCTATTTTGAACTTTCTCAGAAGCACTAAACTAAGGATCAGTAAGAGTAAACCGTAGCCAACATCGCCGAGGATCATACCGAAGAATATCGGCAGAAAGAAAGCCATAAGGCAGGTTGGATCAATATGACCGTAACGTGGTAAAGCGAGTAGGTAGACCAAGCTTTCAAAAGGTCTGGCTACACGAGGATTATGGAGAGCAACAGGTGATCGTTTTATTAATTCGGGTGTGATGGCCAATTTCTGCACTAACAATGTATCGCCGATTTTCTCCTTAAGTGTGGTTGCCAGATTGCCATATTCCTTTGTAGGTACCCAAGCAGCTAAAACAAAGGTCATATCTGTCTCACCAAAACGAGATAGTACAGTATTGGATTCAATCCTGTCCCGTAAAGCATCCCGCCAAGTGACTAATTTTAGGCTCCACAGGCCAGCAAGTCCTTTCAGATCGCGCTCGATGTCTTCGATCTCATTAGGGATAGTGGTCATGCGTCGGCGCAGTGAGGCAAGGACGACATCGGGTGGTCCTTCACCTAACTCGGCAGGCAAACGCAACCGGGAGACATCCTCGCGGCCCAAAAGGGCTTCAATTTCCCCAGTGAACTCTTCCGGGAAGACAAGTAACATCGCCCTTGTGGAGGTATCAACATCGCTGGCGACCACCTCAGCACGTCCACCTGTGAGGTCCATGGCCCTTTTTCCCACCGAATCCAGAACACCCACATGTGCCATACTCACTAACACACCTATTGTTACATTTCCAGACTCACGGGCTGATGGAGGGCTGATTGGCAAGAGTTTACGGAGAGTTGCCACGTAGCGCGGTAGCGAAGCCAACTCGGCCAGGAGTTTTTCACGGCGACTGGTTAAAGACTGCACTTTAGGCACAAGCTGCTCCACACCTGCGTGGGCTTCGGACAAACAATCCTCTTGTGGGTGGGTATAATTACCTTCTGGAAATCCACCCAACTCATCTAATAAACCCTCGATACGGGCGACCAAGAAGCTCAACTCCTCCTGAATATGGAGGGTTTCCCGGTCCAAACTGAGCGGACGAGCAGAGATCTCCGGAGTCTTTGCCAGCTCATCGATGTGTACAAATCCCAGGTCCCGTAATACCCTAATGGTATCCGTAAGGTCTGATTTGAGCCCCACAATTTCAAGAGGGCACATTTCAATGTTCATTTATATTCTCCAGTATCCTCCAAGCCAATGATGATATTCAATGAATAGCGAACGCCCAGCGCGAATCGTTTGCCAGCTCTGCGGCGCAAGTGTGCTGCACGGTTATGCGATTGGGCAATGATCACTTGCGCTTCCTCCTCCGCGTTGGAAATAATGGCTTTATAGCGCTTTTCTCCTTCACGTTTTCCAACCTGTCGAGCATCATCGAGAAGGTCATTAGCTTGAGTCTGGGCACGCGCCACTTTTTGCCCAGCTGCCTCGCGAGCGGAAGCGATCTGGCGGGTAACATCTGCCTCAGTTTTTCGGACCTGGTCCAAAGATGATAAATTTGATTCATTTTTAGTTCGGCTTGACATTACTAACCATCTCCCATTCCAATAGTGAGCGTTGAGCAATTGTCGAAGTTTCAAAACAGGTTGCCAGGCTAAACAAAGAATCAAGCAATGGCTTGACACGCGTGCGTATTTGGCGAGACACAAATCCGTTCAGTGCGTGGTAGGCAGCCTGGCGAGATTGTTCATTTAATTTGCGTTTACTTATTAAAGTAAGAGTAGCTGGGACAGCTTCCTCACCGAGTTGAGCCAGGACATCAGCTGTAACCTGGCGTACTTGTTGGTTTTCATCCAGTAAACCCTCAGCAATAATGTGAGCATATTTTGCTTCTCCAATACTCCCCAGACCCCGAACTGCATGACGGCGGATATGAGGATCAGGATTGCAAGGCGCTCTTAACCAAATCGATGCCGCTACATGTCCCAGACGATTGAGGGCACGTCCTGCTTGCCGATGAACTTCATCTCGATCCATTATTAAGTCTCTTAGCAAAGGCGGACCACACCGTTCATCCTGTATCGTTTCAAGTGCATGGATGGCGCGCAACTTCCAGCCTTTCGTGCCTGAATCAAGACAATTGGATAATATTGATTTGGCACGTTCTTCACCATGCATCCAAAATAAATATGCAGCCTTGTAACGAATCTGGGGATTTAGATCTTGCATCCCACTCAGTAGAATTCTTTCCTTATAAATATTTGTCATCTTCGCTAACATCTTGAAGGAACAATTCAATGATCGTTTGGTTAATTCTTTGTGAAGCTGCTGGGTCGTTTCGGCGATCACAATCCAAGTGATCATTCCAACGCTGTATTGATAGGCAATTTAATAACTGGTTCCAAATTCGAATATCAGCTAAATCGTAAATGGATTTTTGCATGATCCGCCGCATGGTGGGATTCGATGAGCTGAGATACACGTGTACTCTATTAGCTGCGAAAACATCACTACCTAAAGCATTTTTTAGGATCTCCGTTTCTATCTTATGTCGTTTGCCTGTTTTGTTTACCAAGATCATGGCGAGCTCCTATCGGCAACCAAGAACATTCGAATGATCAGAAAAATCAAATAAAAAATCCCTGCCAAAAATACGTAACCTCCGGCTAATCTTTTTAATTGAACTTCGCGATCAAATTCCGAAGCGAATATAGGAGATTTAATATTGCAGGGATATCAGTTATGTAATGTTTGCGATTCGATGATTACCTATATCATGCTTTTTGCACCTGTATCCTTATAATTTGATTGGATCTACGATAATTCCAGGAATAAAAAAACCTGGATTGATGTCGGTCGCCATTGGATCATCAAGCCAGGCTTTGTCGATGTATTGTGTATTTATATGATCACCAGCCAATTTAGTCTGGCTCAGATGAGGAGAACAGACTGCCCATCTCAAATCTATCCTTCGTAAATGCTTTAGGCTGTGCTGTTCTTGGCCAAGAATTATTGTGCATACCCATTACGTAAGCGATGTTCTATTTTTCTCAATGACTGTGCACCATAATAATTGATATTTTGTTAGATTATACCAAATTTTGTTATCACTATCAAGTAGAACAGGATTTTGTGTTTGCCCCAAAGGTGGCGGACAAATTTGGGAGAAACAATTAAAGAGCACATCTTACAGTTCTTTTTTGAATTAATTCACACCCGTTCCTGATAACATCAATCCTGATCGCATGCCAGCCCAATTTTTATATCATCTTACGGACTTACTTCTTACTTTCATTCGGCTGATCACTTGTTCACTTGCGTTGTTTGTCTAAGGTACATCCGGTTGATACTAAAGTGATCTACCCCCGAAAAACTGATCCAAAAGATAAGTCGGGGTCAGGTCAGCCTCAATTACCTGGCATTGCGAGGAACACATCAGGTGGATAAAACGCTTGCTGGCAAACCTGGTTTTGGCTGCTACCGAGTGAAAGTTATGCTTGTGCCAGTAGGTTACACTTTTTTCAAGATAATCGTTGATGCTTCCTGGAGTTACGCTACTACCAACACAGTCTCACAGCAGATCATGAGCAGTGCAGTATTTCCAGTCTTTCCAATAATCATCTTCTTCCCAATCTTCACCAGGAAAGTGAAACTTGGATACCGACTTGTAAATATGGTGGTGCTCTATAAAGTGAAAGGATCGAACACTTTGATTCCGCTAAGCGTGGCTAATTGAAAATACAAGTAAACACGCAGCCCACGTTAGGCGAGTTTCCAGCATATTTACATTTTGTGAATGACGACTTGGTAAAAAATTTCCCGTTTTTAGCGAATTGCTGAATTTCCAAAAGTTCCTGCATTATTTTCATTACACAGTATCTTAGTAGTCAGTCACTGTGATTTGGATGGATTAATAAAATCTTAGTTGTCTCTCTGAGCGGAGCGAAGAGTCTAGATTCTTCACTTTGTTCAGAGCAACTGTCTGAACTGTCAAGGGTCAATTATCCATGAACGAGATAAGGATTCCAAGATCGATTATTTCGGATCATCGAATTAAGGATTAC
>Ga0114919_10004752_pt1 | contig 10901 bp, 7 predicted proteins | sample BlataG_FD_88682 | JGI IMG/M metagenome (GOLD analysis project Ga0114919, IMG submission 88682) | Deep subsurface microbial communities from Black Sea to uncover new lineages of life (NeLLi) - Black_00105 metaG | ecosystem: Environmental > Aquatic > Marine > Oceanic > Sediment | place: Atlantic...
AACGGTTGGGCCTTGGCGATTCACTGACAATGCTAGAGGCATATTTCTAAGTGAGCGTTTCTTCATCGCATAGTCTCCTTATGGGTTACTACTCGCTAAAGAACTATTACACATTACGGGAGTCGGGGCGGTTGAGTTCTAGGCCATAGCATGAAAATGCTTTTAATCCTGAAAAAACAGGGCCAAAAAATCTTGTTCTGCAACTCGCCGCAGAAGAATGCAAAGAAACGGCAAGAAAAACAAGATCAGCCTATTGGGTGGTAAGAACCCCATAGCACCATGGGATTGGTAGAAGGGTGAAACGGTAGCTATTCATCCCCGTATGGATTTAGTGGCGTGGTGGATGCGTCGACCAGAAAGTCTAAGCAGTCATCGTATTCTTAAGGTGGATTATTTCACACAAGTTAAACATAACCACAAAACATGCAGATCAGAAAGATCGCACTGATCACCATGACAATGAGGCATGCGAAGAGCGAAAAAGTTGTCGACAAGGAAAAGTTTGGTTTGAGATTAGTTCTCGGTGTTGGTGATACTATTATCCCGTCATCAGGAAAGTCATCGTCTTCAACAACATCTTGTAGGAAATCGTCTCGCATAAGAGCAGTTTAACAAACTGCGAATAAAAAAGCCCACCCGCAGGCCAATGACTACTTACGGACGGGCTCACACTACGGACGGTTATTGAGAATCAGCAGGTTGCTCGGCATTACTCATGAATGCATGTAGGCGTCCATGAAAATAAATTCTTAAAAACCTTTCTTTCTGTTCATCTGTCAGCGCCTGAACACGTTCGATCTGCTCACATATTGCTGTTTTCATTGTTTTCTTGCCGTAGTGCAAGAAAGCCCGCCCGCAGGGAACCATAAAACCTGCGGACGGGCGGAGGTTGCGTAGGGATACTACGACTGCAAAAGTGGCCAGTTCGGACCGGAGCAGGGGTAGCCAGAACACGCATCAGCAGCTCCCACATTTAATGCTACCTAGTTAGGGTGTGCCGGAAGAATTAGCCAGAAACCGAAAGTGAGAAAATACTGTTCGACTCATATTCCCACAACGCCGGTGCATATGATTCGCAGGAACTGACTCCCGTTCATCTGAGGAACAACGTGCCAATACTCAAAAAAAAACCAATAATGACAAGGCCCACCGTGGCCCGGTGAAGCTTCTTGATTCTTGAGACATCACCTGGTGGCGAATAATTGAGTTTGTAGCAACTAAAAGCCAACGGGAATAACGCACACAAAAACCAGATACAGAATGTGGAAGGGAAATAGATGAAAGTGATTGTCAATCCACCCTGATCATGAAAAGTTCTCTCCGGACGGGATAGAATCCATGCTCCAATGCATACTGAGAAAAAAATGGATACGGACGCAAGAAACGCTGCTGTTCGCGTCGAGGTGAGAGTAGTCATGTGGGGATTGTACTCAATTTCTTTGCTGCACTTTTTGATTCATTCCTCACTCGGACCCTAAACCCAGTTAGCGTGACGTACGGGAGTCGCTAGAGAGATCAGTGCCGAAAAAGAGAGGAAGAACACGAGTCCGAACAATGCCACCACAAATACAACACCCACGGCCAACATATTCTACACTCGTTTCTCGCAACAAACGAAACGTTTACTCCGCCTCAGCGGTTTGGCACATTTACACACGTTTATTTTTTCAGTACGTTCGGCTTTTCGGTAACGGCTACACTTAGGAATTTGTGACCAAGAGGTTGCCTGGTGGAGTCATGCCGCGACGTATCAAAAGACTTTATTCTTTAGTTAATCCGGCCTACTTTAAAAAGGACTAGGCCGCAGACAATAACCTCTAAATGCTATTCGAACTGTCCCATGATCTTTCAGGATAGCAGACTACCTACAGCATGAACTCGAATCAGAACGCCACTTCTTTCAGACCACCATGGTGGATGAAAAACCCTCACTTGCAAACTATTTTGCCGACCGTTGTGCCGCAGAAACTTGCCGAGCACAAAGCCAAGCTACATAGAGTTGAATTATCTGACGGTGATGCGATTGCTGTTCATGAGGATTGTCCAAAAGAATGGATTCCTGGTGGAAAAGTAGCAATTCTCTCCCACGGACTCACCGATCATCACCGCACACCGCTTCTTGTCCGCCTTACAGAAAAACTCACCGCCCGAGGAGTTCGTGTATTTCGCTGGGACATGCGTAGTTGCGGCGCGGGCATTCAATGGGCTCGACACCCCTACCACGCAGGTTGCTCTGATGACCTTCGTGCAGTGGTTCATGCGGTCATCGAACAGTGCTGCAAAACTACAAGTACCCTCCACCCTGATATCACATTGTTTGGAGTCTCCCTTTCTGGAAATGTCTTACTGAAGTATCTAGGAGAGTTACCAGATACCATTCCCTCATCGATACGACGCGCTGTTGCCGTAAATCCTCCTATCGACCTTATCGCTGGCATTGAATCCATCAGTAAACGCCGCAATCGTGTCTACGATCGCCATTTCACCCGAATGCTTTTGAAGCACCACAAACAATGGTCACGTGTCCGGCCAGATGCCTATCGTCCTCCGCATGGCCCACTGCCACGAACACTCGAAGGCTTTGACGACTGGTTTACGGCTCCGGCAATCGGCTATCGGGATGCTCGTGAATACTATGCGGCAGCACGTTCTGTGAACGTTATTCCCGCTATTCGTACACCCACCACCATCATCACCGCACAAGATGATCCCTTTGTGCCTTTTGAGATGTTCTCAAGTGATTGTGTACGATATCCAGAAAACGTCCGCTTGGTGACCACCAATTATGGAGGCCATGTAGGCTTCGTTGGTAAAAAAGGGGATGATCCAGATATGCGATGGCTTGACTGGCGAATCGTTGAAATTGTTACTGGCGAAACAATATCGTAGCTATCCACATCGCTAACATCACAGTATCTTCAGAATCCAAATCACCCCCCTCCTTAACTGCCAGTGGCGTACAAAGCATCAGTTGCACAAGCACCTGTCATGAGAAATGAAAAGTTTTTAGCAAACTCATTTTCCTTCAATTTATATCACCATAGCAGTGCCCATGTCTCCTATACGTATTTCGAGATGGCTCGCCCGTGAAGTTGATTCGCTTCAATTTTCAGACCCTGTGACGTGCGTATACAACCCTTTAATCTATGCACGTAAACCGCACGAGGCTTATCTTGAGCGACATGCAAAGCAAGGACTAGACGCATTATTCCTGGGCATGAATCCTGGACCGTGGGGGATGGCACAAACAGGCGTGCCATTTGGTGAGGTTTCTTTGGTGCGAGACTTTCTTGGGATTCATGAAACCGTCAAACAGCCGCCCATCATGCATCCAAAGCGCCCGATTGAAGGCTTTGCGTGCACTCGAAGTGAAGTGAGTGGCCGACGGCTTTGGGGCTGGGTTCAGAATCGTTTTAAGAAGGCATCAACCTTCAACAAACGGTTTTTCATTGCGAACTACTGCCCGCTTGTTTTCATGGAAGAGTCTGGTCGCAATCGCACCCCAGACAAACTTTCTCCCCACGAACGCGAACCACTCTTTCTGGCATGCGATGAAGCATTACGGCGGCTTGTGCAATGGTGCCAACCAAAATGCGTCATTGGCGTTGGGAAATTCGCTGAGGGCAGGGCTTTGGCAGCATTAGGAAAAACTGATCGAGCCATCGGTACGATTCTGCACCCCAGCCCCGCAAGCCCCGCTGCAAATCGAGGATGGCAGGAACAGGCTGAAAAACAGTTGCAACAACAAGGCATCAAACTTCCATTCGTTTAAAACCCAATGAAGGTTAGTCTTGAAATCCCAAGTCGATTGCCTGAACGTCATGTTGACTCAGAGCCTGATTTGAACATTTGTTTCACGCCTGATCTCATTTTTTTATGCCAAACTTCGTTTGGGGTTGCAAAATATTCTCAATGCCAGAAAAATCTAAAGAAATGCATGAAAATCTATCAAAAGAATTTCAAAAAGTTGGTTTCTGGGCTCCCCGCAGTGCCTTTAATTTTGTTTTGCGGCCTCGGCTTTGGCGACAGGTATTGCATGCTCCCGTTAGCGTTCGCTTTGAAGAGTCTGAATGGTCACGGTATCCCACGGTTGTTCGTTGGACATATTCCCAGAATTCCCTCCGACTTACTTTTACAAGTAAGAAATGGTATGAAAAATTTTCGTATCGTTGGAGGACTATATCTGATGCATTATCGATTCTAATTAAAAAGAATCCCACTAAGAAGTTTTCGGATATTCCGGTTGACATAAGTGATTGCTTGGATGCTTCAGTGCCTCAAAACGTATTCCGTTTTTCAAAATCACCTTTCGATCCTCACGATTTGATACCAAATCCATTTCTGCTTGAGAAAAATCACCGGTCATGGCGTCAAATCCAGTGGGACCACAAAAAAGACTCCCTGTTCTTTCGTGGTGCCCTTACTGGAAAGTTACAGAGTTTCGAAAATTCACGCGTTGCTGCTTGCATTGCTTCGAAAACAATTCCAAATACTGACTGCAAGCTGTCGAGCTTCCCACAAACACCGGCTGCTTTTGTTGCTGAACTCAAATCAAACGGCTTGAGTACCACCAAAGATTTACCAAAAACAATTAACCGGCATCGCTACCAATTAGATATTGATGGCAACTCGTCCTCGTGGCATAGGTTTTGGCTGATCGGAACATTCGGGTGCGTACCAATTCGATTTGAGACAAAATGGGTTGAGTATTGGCATCAAAATCTTGAAGAAGGAAAAAACTATTTGTACGCCGACCGTGAAACACTCATCAACGTTGTAGATTATTTACGGAGTCACCCTGAGGAAGCTAGGTCTATTGCGCGGAACGCTTCGGAAATGGTTCAAAATCACCTCTCATCTGATTGTGTACAAAAATTCTTCGAAGAGGCGTGGTTGCGTCGAATTGATTAAGCGAGTGCAGTTCACATGGGTTAAAAATTTGATTTGTTGTGCGAATATCCTTAGTGGTTCAGTAGCCATTCGTCCTTTAGCTTCAAACTCAGCAAAGTTACGAAAATTTTTCTAAATGACCAACGTCCTTGTTCTCACTCCTGGCCATATCGGATTTATATTTCTGGCTTCGGCATTGGAAACACTGAATTGTGTGAAGTCTGTTGAAGTAACACCTGAACGGCTGCAGCAATAACATCTGGTCGCTTTGCGGCAAGATCAGTGGTCTCGCCAGGATCTCTAGCTAAGTCATAGACTTCCCACGGAGTGAGCTCAGATTTTTTCTTCTTCAGGTTCCTACGCACTGCCTTCATGTCACCAAGCCTCACTGCCATCTGTCCTCCATATTCTGGAAAGACCCAGAGGAGTGGTGAAGGACGAGGGCCAAGAGATGTCTTCTCCTTCACAAGCTGCCACAAGGAAACACCGTCAAGACTGTTAGGTTTCTTGATTCCTACGATATCGCACACTGTCGGAAAAATATCTGGAAACCACGCCGGGTCATCAATAACGCGACCGGCCCCAGCGTCTTTCGGAAGCCTTATGATGCACGGCACTCGTAACCCTCCCTCATAGACACTTCCTTTGTAACCACGCAAGTTCAACGTACTGTTAAAGAAAGAGGCATCAACACCACCAATATGCAGGTTCGGCTCACCGCGACCTTCGTGTGTGGTGCCATTATCACTTGTGAAAATTATGACGGTTCTGTCCATGAGACCCGCTTTACTTACTGCTGTAACCACCCGCCCAACATGATCATCGAGTTCGGCAATCATCGCCGCGTACCCAGCACGTGGCCGCGGATGTGGGAGATATGCATTCCCACCACGATAAGGCGTATCGTCCCAAGACTCTGGATACCGATTCACCGTTTCTATAGGTGGATGCATCGCTACATGTGGCTCCGTAAACGGACAGTAAAGAAAAAACGGTTTTTCAGCATGGTCGTGTATAAATTGTTCTGCCTCGGCAACAATCGGTCGGGATGCATAGGTCTCTGCAATCCAGTCTTCCATTCGAACTTCACCCTCGGGCTGTTTCTTATGGCCCGGAATTGGATGATCATTCAGGTGAACTTTGTCAGCGTTCCGCCAGAGACTCTCGGGATAAAAACTATGCGCAACTGCCTGACAGTTGTATCCAAAAAAGAGATCGAATCCTTGGTTGTTCGGGTCACCCGTACTTCCAACAGGTCCAAGTCCCCACTTACCCATCGCGCCGGTTGCATATCCCGCTTGTTGCAATAATTCCGGAAATGTAATGGCCTCAGATCGAATGGGATATTGGCCCTCATCAAATTCAGGAAAGGCTGTTTTCGCCTGTCGATTACCACGAATTTCAGCATGCCCCAAATGCAGGCCAGTCATAAGAACACATCTCGATGGCGCACATACTGGTGCACCCGAATAAAACTGCGTGAATCGCTGGCCTGAAGCGGCAAGACGATCAATGTTTGGTGTAAGAATTTTTTGCTGACCGTAACAACCAAGCTCTCCCCACCCCAAGTCATCAGCAACAATTAGAACGACATTCAGTCTGGCAGCTACGCTTTGAGAGGCTGAAAAAATGGTTCCAGCACACAGTACTGTATTGAGCAACACACGACAGAAAAATTTCATTCGAGATCCCCTACCACAACACGGTTCATAAGTAGTCTAAAAAAGAATACAACAACGGAACTCATTTTTGGTTCTTCCTTTTGAAGACCTGACAGAAAAACATCTGAGCAAATACAGATCGATTAGGAAAGTGCATGGACTCATGAATGAGTTCTAGCGGTTTTCTTTAGCCGAAGAACTTGACACTGGAACAAAACCAAGTCTTGCTGATGCTGGCAAGCGGTTATTGAGGCGTTCTTTGTTGCCACGAAGCCAACCAAGAGGATGGCCTCGCCATGTGGCAACAACCCAACCAAGTGGCCCGGCTGGAAGGGACAGTCCTTGAACGAAGTTTTGCGCTTCATGATCACTCAGTTCATGCGTTGAGCAGGGCCTCCAATACTCATCCCGCCGTAAGGCAAGCGCATGTGACGGAATCCACTGTTTAGCGGGGCGATAGGCGATTTCACTATGTCTTCCGCACGGCATCTCAAGACGTCGCTCAATATCCTTTGGCAATTCGGTCAAATGGTTCGCCTGTTGAATTCTATACCCACCACGAGTGCCACCAACAGTTTCTTCACCTACGACCAGAAGATCTTCTTTCATCTCTTTCTTAATTGAATTTGTCTGATTCAAGACTGGTTCCCCCATTAACCGTAAGCGAACAGCGTAAGCCCCTGCACATCGATCACGATGTGGATACAAGCGATATCCCCCTGGTGAACGTGGCGTCTGCCATTGTTGTAAATCAGAAACTGTTTCCACACACCAGCCATCATGTGTCGCAAGAAAGGTCTCAACGACATCTTCGTTTTCGTCTGGTGCAAACGTGCATGTCGAGTAAACGAGTCGGCCACCGGGTCGTACAAGTTGTGCTGCTGCTGAAACTATCCGCTGTTGTCTCGCTGCAGAATGGGTCACTTGAGACTCTGTAAAAGCCGCAAAAGACTGCTTTCCCTTCCCAACGAGCATTTGGCCTGTGCACGGAGCATCAACAAGCACAGCATCAAACTGTTTTGCCCACTGGGGATCCAACCGTTCAGGATCTTTTGATGTAATGCAGTAACGAGGAAAACCAACGCGTGCAAGATTGAACTCAAGAGCTGGGAGTCGACCTTGAATTGGTTCATTTGCTAACAGAAATCCACTACCTGGCCCTACCTGTTCAAGAATTGCTGAAGCCTTCCCGCCTGGGGCTGCACACACATCTGCAATCCACTCATGTGGCTGAATATCGAGAAGACGAAGGGCCAGCATGGACCCTGCATCCTGAATAAAATATGCACCAGCAGCATGTTCAAGGAATCGCCCAGGCTGATGTGTTTCACTACAAAAAAAACCTGCCGGATACCATGGCACTGATTCTGAAGAAAACGGAAGAGACCCTTCTTCCGCTGGCCCATGTGCTTGCGGCAACCGTATCCGAATGGCTTTTGGTGGTCGTGCTCGAAGTGCCTCTGCCAACACGACTTGTTCACCAGGAGAAAGCACACCATCCAGATTCCCCAACGGGGGGAAGACGCTGGCTTTCTGCTTGTGACGATGTTGCTTTTTTTGTTTTGACATCATACAGATCTCACAAAGGCAAACACCTTTACGATCACATCGTCTAATCTTGAGTCACAGGAATAAAGTCGATGAGCGTGAATTGTCGCACCCCTACAACAGTCGCCGTTAGAACACCATCTTCAACAATTTTCGGCTCTGAATTGATTGTTCTTCGATGGACATCAGATCCGTCTTCGACACTCATGTTTTTTGTAACAATCTTTACCTGATAAGCCTGATCAGGATGAAATCCCTCGCCCCGAAAGTCCTTTAGGCCTTTGCCCGTATTAGAGTGGTGACCCATTTGAATTGTGCTTGGGATTGAGATTTTCATGAATGTCTTGCCGTTTGCTCCCGATGCATAGACCAACACTCGAAAGGATTTTTTTGTGCGGTTATACGAGGCAATACGGTATCGCTCATTTCCAGTAAATCCACTACCCGTTACAGCTATATCATTGCCAACTTCACCCGCAACAGCATGACGAATGACCTCATCGGACCCTGCGGCAATCTGAGAAAACCATCGCCAAATATAGTAGTGAAGATGATTCGGATCAGGTGGGTTGATGTAATCATCAACCGTAAAAACATTCCCCTCCAACGGCCGAATCTGGAAACCTGAGTCGTTTCCAGCAAGTCCAATCTTTTGAGTCACAATACCGGGACCACCATCATTTGCTGGAATCACGAGTTCTGGCGCAATCTCTTGAATACGTCCGTTGTAATCTCGCCTCTTTGTTAACCCCATTGCCCAACCACTCGAATTATCTGACCAGGGAAGTTGGATCGTATTGAGGCCTCGCTCCATGCAGTTGCCAATAATTGTAAGTGTACGAGCAAAGGCATCCTTCTCATTTTTAATACCATCTCCATTGACGTCGACTGCGCTTCCGCCATCATCCCATGAAACCCAAGACTCAGCTGCGAGAACGCTCTTGTGGCTATAGCCAGCTTTATCCAATTTGTTTCGAACAAGTTCGTAGTTGCCCCAAACAGAAGATACGAAACTGCCATCCATACCACCGTATCCATCGTTTTGATCTGACACATTTAAATTCAATGCATCAACAGCTTCTATCAAATCCTTGCTCTGAACATAGCGGTCATAAAGCTCATTGACCCCACGGCCACCCTTCGACGCCAAGCCTTTCATCTGCCCACAGTTTTCACATGGACTCATTCCAGATGTGGAAATAAGCACTGGTAATTTTGGATCTTGCTCATAAACCTGCCTCACAGCGCGAGCACCAGAAATAAATATTTCATTGATTAAGAAATCTACATCGGCACCCTTCATCATTCCTTGATTGTTCACTTCATGAGACAATTGATACGAATCAACACGGCCCTTGAAATGTTTTGCAATACGACCTACGAATGCCGGAAAAGCGCCTCGCTGAGGGCGCTGGCCGCCAGCCTCGCCAGACTCAGAAGCCCAAGCAGGGCAATGAAAAAACACAAATTCTACTTTGATTCCACGTTTTACACACTCGTCTACTGCTTGTTCCATAGTCTGCAAATAACCAGACGGCTTGTTGAGATAATCTGTATTCGCTTCAGTTGGCTCAAGTGCTGACCACGCCATCCAGAACTGAACATAACTGCTGTCACTGGCAATTACCGGGCGTTGCGCATCATAGGCATTGTTGCTTGGACGGCCTGCAAAAGGCTGCCAACGTACACCAACCTGCATGTGATCAGTTGTCCACACATATTCGTTGTTCTTATTTTCTCTTTCCTTCGCATGAAGGAAATTCGTTCCTCCAGTCATTCCGACAAGCAGCCATATTAAAATAGAAATCCGTCGTAAAGAATTCATAACATCCTTAAATACTTGTTTGATATTGCCTACCATAAGACACATACTGCTCGCCAAAATAACGATCATCCCTGTCTTGAAGATGCACTTTATCCGGCAAAGAATCGACCGACAAAAACACCCACCCATACAACTGCCAAACCAGAGATTGTGGTTCCGACCATGTACGCTCCAGCAAGGTTGTGCTTCCCCTCTTCAAACAACTCATATGACTGAAATGCAAAACTAGAATATGTTGTAAAACCTCCGAGAAATCCGACCAACAATATTGTTTCAAGACCTGCAGGCAAACTTATCCGACCCCGGCCAAAGGCTACAATCAATCCAAAAAGAAAACTGCCGAGCAGATTGACCGCAAAAGTGCCCCAAGGAAAATCTCGACCACACAACCGAACAGCTAGCATGATCACCAAAACGCGCGAGAGTGTGCCAAGACCTCCAGCTACTGCCAGCCAGATTGCATGTGAAAATGTCATGAGTATTTCTATTGCCACCTCAGCGGCTGTTGGTCCCAAACCATGCTTTGTTTCAGGCAGTGAGTGAGAAAACAGGTACTGTACCGGTTCCATATCAAAACGGCATCATAAACCTAAAACGTTCGTTTATTCACTTTTCAACACATCTTTCTGTAGGCAAATATACCGGGACCACTGATTGAGTGGATCAACGTTATACTTCGAGTTCATTTTGAAACCAATAGTTTCATGAACTTTACACTTTTGCGCATTTTACGTTGCCTCTGGAGTTGGTTGCTCGCATGGTCACATTTGACAACAAAATTTTATTCGTTGGATTTGGCTTTGTTGCTCGTTGCACGCTGCCAATCCTACTCGACCATATAAAAATTAATCCTTCAAAGATAACCATTATTGATTTTGAACCTGATGAAGAAGCACTGCGACCATGGATTGAAAAAGGGGTCGTATTCGTCCAAGACAAAGTCTGCCCAGACAATTTAGGCAACGTGCTCCATCGCC
>Ga0114919_10004753_pt1 | contig 10900 bp, 7 predicted proteins | sample BlataG_FD_88682 | JGI IMG/M metagenome (GOLD analysis project Ga0114919, IMG submission 88682) | Deep subsurface microbial communities from Black Sea to uncover new lineages of life (NeLLi) - Black_00105 metaG | ecosystem: Environmental > Aquatic > Marine > Oceanic > Sediment | place: Atlantic...
CCTGACAACAGAAACGAGCAAGTTTGAACACCTTCGAGTGCCGCTGCACGGCAAGCACCAGGCAATCAACTGCGGTCTGGCTCTTGCTATGCTCGATAAGCTCAAGTCAAGCGGGTACAAGATAGACAACGAAAAGGCAACCGAGGGACTGCATAAGGTATCATTGGCGGGTCGGATGGAGATGATATGCGATGACCCAAGAGTTATGATAGACGCTGCTCACAACGCCGCAAGCATCAAGGCGGTGATTCACGCGATAGGTCAAAATATCCCTTATGATTCTATGGTGGTCATCTTCGGCTGCAATAAGGACAAAGACGTCAGCGGGATGCTTTATAACCTGCAATACGGGGCCGACAAGGTGATTTTTACTCGCAGCAACTCGCCGAAGGCAATGGCCCCGGAGGATCTGGGGGATGCATACACGGAGATATGCGGCAAGATGTACCAGACGGCATTTAGTCTGGGCGAAGCGCTGCGGCTCGCCAAAAGCGCCGTCGATAAAGAAGACCTGATATTGATTACGGGCAGTTTCTATCTGATAGGGCAGGCGAAGATGCGCTTTGATAAGAAGCTGGCAGCTTCGAGCAAATAATTTCCGGCGGAAATTCAACCTTAATTCATCAATCAGTTGCGCACAGATTCTGCGCATTTCTCGATACCGGGGGGCGGATTTTGGGTTTGCAATGGGGAATGAATTGGGTTATAAAACTGTTTTTCCGGGTCTTCGATGTCAGATGGAAGGGGTGTCTGGTGCTGGAAAAAAGGCAAAAAATAAGTAAAAGTGCTTTGAAGAGGAATTTACGATGGCGGAAGTGAAGAAATACATTGCGGTTGACCTCGGGGCAGAGAGCGGCAGAGTGATGCTTGGGTCGGTTTCGGCCAAGAAGCTTTTGCTCGAAGAGATTCATCGCTTTGGAAATGGGCCGATTGAAGAGGAGGGCTCGCTGAAGTGGGATTTCGCAAAGCTGCTTTCGGAGATTAAGGCCGGGATAAGCAAAGCGGCCAAGGCGGCGGGGACACAAGTCTGGGGCATTGGCGTCGATAGCTGGGGCGTCGATTTCGGGCTGCTGGATGTCGATGGTGAGCTGGTTGAGAATCCCTACCACTACCGCGACAGCCAAACGAACGGGATGCAGGAAAAGGCATTTGAGCTGATGCCCAAGCGCGACATCTACGAGAACACCGGCATCCAGTTTATGCAGCTCAACAGTTTGTACCAGCTGCTTGCGATGCGATTAGCTAATTCGATTGCGCTGGCCAAGGCGAAGAACCTGATTTTCATTGCCGATTTGGTCAGTTACTTTCTCTGCGGCAAGATTTTCGCGGAATACACCCTCGCCAGCACATCTCAATTTCTGGATATGAGAACCGGCAGGTGGTCGAAGGCGATTATGGACGGGCTTTCTTTAGCCAGTGACATCCTGCCGAAGATAGTCGAGCCCGGGACGGTTGTCGGGCAGCTAAGCGCAAAGGTCGGTATGGAATTAGGCTGTGGGCCGATACCGATTATCGCCATCGGCTCGCACGATACGGCCTCGGCGGTCGCGGCCGTGCCGGCAAAGGATGATAACTGGGCGTACCTGTCGTCCGGGACCTGGAGTCTTATGGGTGTCGAAACGCCGGACGCGATTGTCAACGATAAGACCTTCGGATATGAGTTTACGAATGAGGGCGGGGTCGAGCATACGATTCGGCTTTTGAAGAACATTATGGGGCTGTGGCTGATGCAGGAATGCAGGAGGCAATGGCAGAAAGAAGGAACGGACCTGTCCTACAAAGAGCTATCGGATTTGGCCCAGGAAGCCGAGCCGTTTGCGGCCCATTTGACCGTTGACGACAGCGGATTTCTGGCGCCGGGCAATATGCCCAAGAGGATAAATGATTATTTGGCCCGGACCGGACAAAAAACGACCGACGACAAAGGCCAAATCATAAGAATCATATTGGAGAGCTTGGCGCTGCGGTATCGGGCCGTGGCCGAGTATATTGAGGACGCCACGGGAAATAAAATTGACGTTCTGCATATCGTCGGGGGCGGGATACAAAACGAGCTGCTTTGCCGGTTCACGGCCAATGCCATCGGCAAAAAAGTCGTTACAGGCCCTATTGAGGCGACGGCGAGCGGAAATATCCTGATGCAGGCCATAGCGACCGGACAGATAAAGTCACTGAGCGAAACCAGAGACATTGTTCGCAAGTCGTTCGAGCCAAAAGAATACGAGCCGCAGGACGCGACTGTGTGGGAAGAACAATACAAATTCGTCACCAGCAATTCGTGACTCGTGGCCCTGGTGCTACAAGCCCCGACCGTCAGGGAGGGGATTTGTCCCGGCGCTTACGCTTAGGGCTTGTAATAGGGAAATTGAGGCATGAAATCAGGAGCAGGCTGCAGATTGATTGAGGAACTTGAACGAAAGTTGGACAGTTTTGATTCCGGTGAAAGGAAGGAGGCGCTGGCGGCGTTGTGTGAGAAAATCGAGGCGGGCCGGATTGAACTGCCCGAGCCCGGGACCGACGTGAACATTCACTGCCATACCTTTTTCTCGTACAACAGTTACGGGTATTCGCCGAGCAAGTTTGCGTGGCTGGCTCGTAAGGCCGGATTAGCGGTTGCGGGGGTGGTGGATTTCGATGTACTGGACGCCCTGGAGGAATTTCTCGAGGCGGCCAGGATGCTGGGTCTCAAGGGCTGCGCAGGATTAGAGAGCCGGGTTTATGTGCCGGAGTTTTCCGACAGAGTGATGACGTCGCCGGGTGAGCCGGGGATTACGTATCACATGGGAGTGGGGTTCCCGAAGGCAAAGCTAAAAGGCCAGGAAAAAGAATTTTTACTCGGGCTTCGCAAAATGGCGCAGCAGAGGAACCGGGACCTGATGATGCGTGTGAATGAGCACTTAAAGCCGGCTCAACTGGACTATGAGCGGGATGTGCTTGTACTGACGCCGTCGGGCAATGCGACGGAGCGGCATATATGCCTTGCGTACGCGCGCAAGGCCGAAGAAATCTGCCCCGACACAGACGAACTTGCCGGCTTCTGGTCGGAGAAGCTCGGCGTTGAGATAGCCCCGTCAATGCTGCCGGAAAGCAGGGACCTGCTCAACACAATTCGGGCCAAAACAATGAAACGCGGCGGCGTGGGATACGTGCCGCCGGATAAGGGGGCGTTTCCGTTGATGGCCGATACGAACCGGTTTGTAGCTGCGGCCGGCGGGATTCCGACGCTAACGTGGCTGGACGGCACGAGCGAAGGCGAAAAGGACATCGAGGAGCTGCTTGAAGTATCTATGAGTACCGGCGCGGCGGCGATTAACGTTATCCCCGACCGCAATTATACAGTGGGGCAAAAGGGTGAGAAGCTCGAGAATCTTTATCAGGTGCTCGAATTGGCCGAGAAGCTGCACCTGCCGGTCGTTATGGGCACGGAGATGAACAGCCCGGGCCAGAAATTCGTGGACGACTTCGAAACGGCAGAACTATCGCCACTGGCGCCACAGTTCCTCAAGGGTGCGCATATTGTTTACGCGCACTCGGTGCTTCAACAGATGTGCGGGCTGGGATATACGAGCCGGTGGGCGAAGAAAAACTTTAAGAACGTCGCACAAAAGAATGAATTCTTCGAGGAGCTTGGGCGTTCGCTTAAGGTGGAGCGGGAGGATACCCTCAGCGGGCTTGGCCAGGATGCGACCGCTGCGGAAATATTGGCCAAAGCGGCCTGTGACCCATAGCCCGAAATACGAAGGACGAAGTATGGCCGAATTACCGGAAAGTCAATATGCAGTCCAGTTGGTGGGCGCCGATGAGCTTGTTTTGAACAAATCGAAAGAGGTTTTTCGGCCTGGCCCGTACCAGATTCTTTGCCGCATCGAGGCGGTCGGACTTTGCTTTTCGGATTTGAAACTATTGAAGCAATTCTCCAGCCACGTTCGCAAGAGCAAGATTGTATCCGGCATCGAGCCGGAGGTCCTTGCCGAAATTCCCAGCTATGTGCCGGGCCAGAAGCCGACAGTCCCGGGACATGAAACGGTTGTTCGGATTGCACAGGTCGGCCCTGGCGCCGAGGACTTCAAGGTCGGCTGGCGATACCTTGTTCAAACCGACTACCGCTGGCTCCGAACGGCAACTACCAACGGGGCCTTCGGGTATAACTTCGAAGGTGCGCTGCAGGAATACGTGCTGATGGATAAGAGGGTCATCACCTCGCCGCAGGGCGAGTCGATGCTTTTACCCGTTTCGCAGGAGCTTTCCGGCTCCGCCATAGCGCTGGTCGAGCCGTGGGCGTGCGTTGAAGATGCCTACGCGTCAACGGAGCGAACGCGGATTAAGCCGGACGGGCGAATGCTGGTTGTGGCGCAAGCGGATGTCGCCGCAGAAGGTCTTGTTAGTCTGTTCGAGAGTTATGGCAAGCCGGGAGCTATCACGTTGGTTTCAAAGGACGAGGCCCCTGCAGGAGTGGGCGTGGAGGTCGAGAAAATCGAGAGCATATCGGCCCTTGCCGATGCGAGCTTCGACGATGTGCTCTATTACGGTTCGGATCCGGACACCATCGAAACGCTGTTTGGAAAAGTGGCAACCAACGGCATACTCAACGTCGTTCAGTGCGGGGGTAAGTTCGGCAGAGACATTGTCACGATGGTGGGGAGGGTGCACTATGGCGGCATTCGGATAATAGGGACCACATGCTGCAACCCGGCAGCATCGATGGAAATAATCCCCGAGGACGACGAGATTCGCCCCGGTGATAAGATTAACATCATCGGAGCGGGTGGGCCGATGGGTATGATGCACGTTATACGAAATATCTGCCAGGGCATCAAAGGCGTGAGCGTCTTTGCGAGCGACGTCGATGACAACAGATTGGCCACACTCAGCAGGATTGCCGCGCCTCTGGCCCAAAAGAACCGGCTTGAGTACAAGGCGTATAATCCGACCAAAGAAGAAATGACGGTGGCTTTCGACTATTGTGCTTTGATGGTGCCGATACCGGCCTTGGTCGCCGCTTCGGTGCACAGTGCGGCGCAGCGCGGGCTGATAAATATCTTCGCGGGTATTGGCGGCACGGTGACGGGAGAGATTGATTTAGATACATATATCGAGAAAGAACTGTACTTCATCGGCACAAGCGGCTCGACTCTGGATGATATGAAACGTATGCTTCAAAAGGCCGAGTCCGGCCGGCTTGATACGAATGTGAGCGTCGCGGCCATCTGCGGGCTGAACGGTGCGGTCGAGGGGATTCGAGCGGTTGAAAATCGCCTGATAGCGGGTAAGATAATTGTGTATCCGGCGTGCAAAGGCCTGGGGCTGACTCGGCTCGAGGAGCTGGGCGAAAAGCTGCCGGAGGTTGCGCAGCATCTGAGCGACGGGCTTTGGACAAAGGCAGCAGAGAAGGCCCTGCTGGAGGCATACGAGAGTTGAAACAAAAAAACAGTAACCTTTCAAGGAGGCAAAGATTATGAAACAACTAACAAGACAATTAGATGTTCGATTGGTTTGCGGGCTTTTGTCGGCAGTCTTTTTGGTGACGGGGTGCGCGGGGCCTAAGCTGGAATTTGACGGCTCGATGGTGAATATGGGGAACTTGCCTCGCTTATCGTATGCGAAGACGCGGTCGGTGAGTCCGGAGAATTTTACCGGCGAGAAGGGCAAAGGCGGAATGGCGACCGAAGGAACGGGGAAAAACGCGGCGCGTGAGCTGGGGCAAGGCTGGAAGGTTTCTCCCTCGGTGAGGATTGAGGCGGGGCAGACGTTTGTGATGGCCGATATCAAAGGGCCCGGGGTGATCCAGCATATCTGGATGACTCCAACCGGAAACAACCGGCTGAGTATTCTGCGAATCTATTGGGACGGGGAAAAGGAACCATCTGTCGAGTGTCCCGTGGGCGATTTTTTTGCGTGCGGGATGGGCGAGTATGTTAAGGTGAGCTCGCTGGCGGTGTGCGTTAATCCCAAGAGCGGATTTAACTGCTATTGGGCGATGCCTTTTCGCAAACGGTGCAAGATTACGATGACGAATATCGATGCCAAGAGGATGACACTGTACTACCAGGTCGATTATGCGCTGACGGACATTGCGAAAGATATGGGCTATTTTCACGCGCAGTTTCGCCGGGTGAATCCACTGCCGGATAAGGCGGATTATACAATCGTTGACGGCATCAAAGGGCGAGGTCAGTATGTTGGAACGTATATGACGTGGGGCTCGAACAGTCCGGGGTGGTGGGGTGAAGGTGAGATAAAGTTCTATATGGATGGCGATAAGAAGTTTCCGACGATTTGCGGGACGGGGACGGAGGATTACTTCTGCGGCTCATACGGATTCAATAATCCGAAAGGCGGCGGTTATCTGGAATTTAACACGGCTTATGCGGGTATGCCGCAGGTGATAATGGACGAGAAGCAGCCGAGGTTCGCTCTGTACCGCTGGCATATTACGGACCCTATCAGATTCGAGAAGAACCTGAAGGTAACGATGCAGGCGCTGGGATGGCAAAGCGGGGGAAGGTATCTGCCTTTGAAAGACGACCTTTCGTCGGTTGCGTTCTGGTATCAGAGAGAACCGCACGCAGCGTTTCCGGAATTGCCTGATAAGGAGGCGTTGAAGATTAAGTAGTAAGAGCAGCCGCTCCATCGTGTCATCCCTGCGAAAGCAGGGAACAAGTAACATAGCGGGCGAGTGGATTCCCGCTTTCGCGGGAATGACAGATTGCGTCATATTCAGTCTGAAGGAATACGGGGACGATGAGTAACTTGAAGAGTATTGAAAAGGCGTACGAACTTGCGCGGGAGCGTTATGCTGAGCTTGGGGTTGATAGCGACAAGGCGATAGAGGCGCTGCGTAAGATTGCGATATCGCTGCACTGCTGGCAGGGAGACGACGTTAGTGGATTTGAAAAGAGCGAAGAAGGGCTCAGTGGCGGCGGGATAATGGCCACCGGGACGTATCCGGGCAAGGCGCGAACGCCGGATGAGCTTCGGGCTGATATAGAAAAGGCGATGAGCTTAATACCGGGTAAGCATCGGCTGAATCTGCACGCGATGTACGCCGAGACGGCGGGCAAAGTCAAGCGCAATGAATTAGGGCCGGAGCATTTCACGGCGTGGATTGACTGGGCCAGGGCGAACGGCCTGGGAATGGACTTTAACGGGACATTTTTTTCACATCCGAAAGCCGAAACCGGATTTACTTTATCGAGCGCGGATGAATCAATAAGGCGGTTCTGGGTGGAGCACGGGATAGCGTGCCGGAGGATTGGCTCTGCGATAGGAAAGCAATTAGCAACGCCCTGTGTAACGAACGTGTGGATACCGGACGGGTTCAAGGATGTTCCGGTGGACCGCAAGGGGCCGCGGGAACGACTTAAAAAATCGCTCGATGAGATGTTCGCCGAAAAAATGGACCGCAGGCAGCTTGCCGATTCGGTGGAGAGCAAGCTCTTCGGCATCGGCTCGGAAAGCTACGTGGTCGGCTCGCACGAGTTTTATCTGGGCTACGCCGTTGAAAACAAGACGCTGCTTTGTCTGGACACGGGACACTTTCATCCGACGGAGGTTGTCTCGGACAAGATATCATCCGTGCTGAGCTTTCTCGATGAGATACTGCTGCACGTCAGCAGGCCCGTACGGTGGGACAGTGACCATGTTGTGATTCTTTCGGACGAGCTGCGAGCTATTGCAGAAGAAATAGTGCGCGGTGATTATCTCGAAAGGGTGCACATCGGGCTTGACTTTTTCGACGCGAGCATAAATCGCGTTGCCGCGTGGGTGATAGGGACTCGCTGTATGATAAAAACACTGCTAATAGCCCTGCTGGAGCCGACCGGCAAATTGCGCCAAGCCGAGAACAGCGGTGACTATACCTCGCGGATGGCTCTGCTGGAAGAAGTAAAGACCCTTGGCTTCGGAGCGGTCTGGGATTATTATTGCTTAAAGCAGGATGTCCCGGTCGGGGCCAACTGGCTCAAAGACGTGAGGGATTACGAAGCTAAAGTGACAAATTTGAGGTCAAGTTGAGCAAAACGGAAAGGAAAACAGATGGCCGGTGACAGCGGCACCATAAAAGGGACGGACCTGCTTTACGAATTTGAGCGGGAGCCGGTTTCCGCCGATAAGCTCCAGCCGGGCAAGCACTTCGCCGGCGTGTTTGCCGGTGAGTACATGGCCGGGACTGAGTTCGTCATCGGTGCGCTGTTCGTGGCCTGGGGCGCAAGTGCGTTCGATATATTTGTAGGCCTGCTCCTGGGCAACCTGATGGCGGTGCTGACCTGGGTGCTCATCTGCGCCCCGATTGCGGTGCAGACACGGCTGACGCTGTACTGGTATCTTCGCAAGATAGCCGGGCCTGTTACTGCAACTATTTACAATATTCTCAATGCGGCGCTGTTCTGTATTTTAGCCGGGTGTATGATAACGGTTTCCGCATCGGCGATTCGGATTCCTTTTGGCATACCTGAACAAACGGGATTGTTCCCAACAGACATAAGGTTTGTTCTGGTCGTGATTGGCGTTGGTGCGGTTGTGGTGACACTGGCAATCCTCGGCTTTAAGAAGCTGGCGCAGTTTGCGGAGGTCTGCTCGCCGTGGATGTTTTTGATGTTCATCGCCGGGGCGGTTGTGATGCTGCCGGACCTGGCTAACAGGACACTGGGCGGGCAGATGGGCAGCTTGGCGCAGTTCTGGAATCTGGCCAATAAGTCGATATGGACCGGTGTCGCACCGCAAGGCAATCCACAGATAAGCTTCTGGCAGGTAGCCGCGTTTGCGTGGATATACAATCTTGCGATGCACGGCGGGCTTTCTGATATGGCGCTCTTGCGATATGCCAGGAGTGCCTCGTACGGGCTGTACTCGGCGTTCGGAATGTTCCTTGGACACTATTTGGCGTGGATTTGCGCAGGCATTATGGGAGCGGCGGCGGCGTTCATTGTGATAGAAGGCATTGGCAATGACGCCGGCGGTGTTGCCTATAAAGCACTCGGCACCACAGGGATAATAGCGGTCGTCATCGCGGGCTGGACGACGTCGAATCCTACGTTGTATCGCGCGGGTCTCGCCTTTCAGGCGGTGACGCCCGGCTGGCCGAGATGGCTCGTGACTCTCGTGGCCGGAGCGGTTACCACTGCAATTGCATGCTCCCCGTTTGTATTCAAGGAACTGCTGAACTTCGTCGCTCTGTACGGGCTGCTGCTTATGCCGGTCGGCGCGATTGTGTTCGTGGAGCACTGGATATTTCCGAAGCTCGGGTTGACGCAGTTCTGGGTATCGCACAAAAAGCTGTCGGTAAGCTGGCCTGCCCTGCTTAGCTGGGGCATTGCGATTGCGGCGGCGCTGGTCGTCGCAAAGGACAGTCCTTTGGTCGGTTTGTTAAAGTGGATGCACCTGGAAACTCCCGCAAACACCCTCGGCAAGCTTGGTCTTATACATTTGTTTTTCCTGTTCGTGCCAGTGTGGTTATTAACGGCGGTGCTGTATATCATATTCGCCTCAATGGCCGGAGCGCGTGAGAAATTCGAAGATGCCGAGCAGGCCCCGGAAGCCGAACTCGGCGCACCGGCAATGAGCGACACGCAGGCGGACATAGCGGCGTGGACACAAAGCAAAAAGCGTATAGACCCGCTGCTGTGGATTTGTGCAATTATTGCGGTGGCATCGCTGGTTAGCTGTTTGGTGCTGCCGATATGGGTCTATGTCACGGGAGGTGGCGAATACGAAGAGAACCTTGCGTTCTTCAAGAAGGTGCTGATTGTGCCGACCCTGATTTACTTCGTAACCGGAACCATCTGGGCCGTCAAAAGAAACAAGGCAAAATAAAGGAAAGGAAAGAATTATGCCTGACATCGATACTACAAAAAAACCGAAAGAGTTTTATGAAGATGTTCCCATGAAAACTCCGGGTTTTTTCCTCAAAGGAGCCGGTGCTCTCGACTGGGGGATGAAAAATCGATTATCGAGGATATTCAATCCCGATACGGGGCGGACGGTAATGTTTGCGATTGACCACGGCTACTTTCAGGGACCTACCACAGGCCTTGAGCGAATCGACCTAACGATAGTACCTCTAATGTATTACGCCGACGCCATAATGCTCACGCGGGGAATCCTGCGAACAACGGTGCCGCCCACACTGACCAAACCGATTGTGATGCGGTGCAGCGGCGGCCCGAGCATACTCAAGGAGCTATCGAACGAAGAATTGGCCGTGGACATCGAGGACGCCATTCGGATGAACGTTGCGGCGATTACGCTCCAGGTATTTATCGGCGGCGAATTCGAAACCCGCTCGGTACATAATATGACCCGCCTGGTGGATATGGGACTGCGTTATGGTATTCCCACCATGGCGGTAACGGCCGTGGGCAAAGATATGGTCAGGGACGCCAGATATTTCCGCCTGGCCTGCCGTATCTGTGCAGAGCTTGGCGCCAATATCATCAAGACTTATTATGTCCCGGATGGCTTTGAGACGATAACAGCTTCCTGCCCGGTTCCGATTGTGATGGCCGGCGGAAAGAAACTCCCCGTGCTCGATGCCCTGACAATGGCATATAAGGCCGTCCAGGAGGGAGCATCAGGCGTGGATATGGGACGCAACATCTTTCAGAGTGACGCGCCCAAAGCAATGATGCAGGCGGTCCGCAAGGTCGTACATGAAGATATGAAGCCGGCTGAGGCCTGCGAGCTGTACGAAACACTCAAAAACGAAAAAGATAATTGACCACAGATTTCGCGGATTAACACGGATTAAATATAAACATGAATCTTGTTTATTCTTCAGGGTTTTTTTATTGTACATAACAGTACAGAAAAATTGTTGCAATAACAGATAAGGACAATTATCATCAAGCTATGGTAAGTTTCAATGAAATTGAAAATGTTGCCAGAAAAATTGGAATGCAAATCA
>Ga0114919_10004755_pt1 | contig 10896 bp, 11 predicted proteins | sample BlataG_FD_88682 | JGI IMG/M metagenome (GOLD analysis project Ga0114919, IMG submission 88682) | Deep subsurface microbial communities from Black Sea to uncover new lineages of life (NeLLi) - Black_00105 metaG | ecosystem: Environmental > Aquatic > Marine > Oceanic > Sediment | place: Atlantic...
ATATTTTATTTTTAATATTATGTCAAAGATTAATAATAAGGGTAAACTCAACTTTAATAAAAATTTTACCTACATGATTAATATGGGATTCTTTTCCTTTATATAGTAATTGCATCAAATTTTTGAAGGAAAAATATAATTTGAATTAAATGGAATTCGATTAAAGTCTCAATTGGGCACTTTATAGATAATAAGCAATTAATTTATATGAACATCATGATAGTAATATTCTAAATACTTAGAACAATAAAATTAAAAAGGGGAAATCAAGGTTGGATTACGATTTAATAATTATTGGTGCTGGAACTTCAGGATTTCCGTCAGCTAAAATTGCTGCGGGATATGGAAAGAAGATATTATTGGTAGGAGAAGGTGCTGTGGCTGGAAAATGCATTGAAAATGGTTGTATTCCTGTAAAGCAATGATTTACGCTACCAAAGTTTATAAAACGGTGCTTAACGCAGAGAAATTTGGAGTAGATATTGACGGTGCAGAATTAAATTTTAAAAAAGTGCTCGAATATACTAACAAATTAGTAAGAGATGCGATAAATAGTAACGAAAATCAGTTAGAAGCAATCTAAAACATTGATTTTTTAAAACAGAAAGGGCATTGTATAAGTGAATCCTCTGTGGAATTAAAAAAGTTCCTAAATCTATCGCGTTTGTAGGCGGAGACTTCATCTCTTTAGAATTTGCTAACGTCTTTAACTGTTTGGGAAGCAATGGATAGAACTTTTTAATCATTTTTAAAGAAATTTACTTTACCTTATAAGATTTCTTTAATTAATTGAGGAACTTCCCAAGGAGTGTTAGCAATTAACGCTCTTGCTTCTTTTAATGCTTTAATTTTCCCATTTGCAGTACCAAAATCGCCAGAAATTATAGCGCCCGCATGTCCCATTCTCTTTCCCTTAGGGGCACTTTTCCCCGCAATATAAGCTATAATTGGTTTGGAAACATTGTCCTTAATGAATTCTGCTGTTTTTTCTTCTTCGTCACTTCCAATTTCTCCGATAAGGACGATAACTTTAGTGTTTGAATCTTTTGAATAATACGCTACTGCTTCTTTCATAGTAGTTCCCCTCACGGGGTCTCCACCTATGCCAACGTATGCAGAAACTCCAATACCTCTATTTCCGATCGCTTTTGTAATTTCGTAGGACAAAGTTCCACTTTTAGAGATTACTGCGATATCACCGTAATGACACATATCGCTTGGCATTATCCCCAATTTGATTTTATCGGGGATTAACATACCTGGACAATTTGGTCCGATTAAATGTAATCCTTTTTCTCTAGCTTTCTCTGTAAGTTGAATCATATCAAATACGGGTACATTTTCGGTAATAATACATGTCATGTTGATCCCAGCGTTTAAACTTTCCATTGCTGCACTTAATGTGAATCGTGCGGGCACAAAAATTATACTCGTATCTGCCCTTGTTTCTTTAATAGCTTCTTTCACATCGTTGAAAACAGGAACCTCGTATATCTCTTGACCCCCTTTTCCAGGTGTAACTCCCGCGACAATATCTGTACCATATTCAAGCATCAATTGAGTGTGAAACATTCCTTGCCTTCCTGTAATGCCTTGAACGACTACTTTAGAGTCCTCATTAATGTACATTTTATTCGTTAAGCACCTCTTTAACTTTTTTAACTGCTTCCATAACATCTTGATACGCACTTATATTTGCTTGTTTAAGTAGCGCAATTCCTTCTTTTTCGTTAGTTCCCGTTAATCTGATTACCATCGGTGGTGCATCTGAAAAATCTTCGAGAGCTTGAATTATTGCACGAGCAACTATATCACATCGAGTGATACCTCCAAAAATGTTTACTAAAACAGCTTTCGGGTGCAATTTAAAAATCAATTCAAGCGCTTTATACACCCTTTCCTTACTAGCTCCGCCCCCAACATCCAGAAAGTTAGCTGGATGTAAGCCTAACTCAGATAACACATCCAGTAATGCCATAGTAAGTCCAGCACCATTCGCTAAAATACCAATTTCTCCAGATAATTCAACAAATGAAAATCCAGCGACTCTCGCAAGCTTCTCAAGATCGCTTAACTTCCTTTCTTGTAATTTTTCAACGAGTGGTTGACGAAATGCAGTATCATCGTCTAAAATCATTTTTCCATCAACGGCAATTAATCCAGAAGGCGTCATTACAAGAGGATTTATCTCTACAAGTTGTGCTTCTAATTTCAATGTTATGTTCCATAATTTCAGGAATATTTGCGATGCTGCATCAATTTGTTTACCACTAAATCCCAATCGGCAAGCAATATCGTTTGCTAACGCTTCAGAAACCCCATCTTGAAAGGAAAAACTCTCCTTAAGTATTGCGTCTGGCGTTGTTTTAGAAACTTCTTCAATATCAATCCCCCCTTCTTTGCTAGCAATTAGATAAAATTGCCTTCCAGAAGCATCCAGAGCTATAGAGCAATAATACTCCTGTTGTATTGTAACGAGTTCTTCAATAAGAATTGCTTCAACCTGGAACCCCGCTACATCTGTATTAAAATATTCCTTACATAATGAAATTGCTTCACTTGTAGATTTAGCAATTTTTATTAAGCCCGCTTTTTTTCTGCTTCCAATAGCGATTTGAGATTTCACAATTGCTGGGAATGAAAAATCTTTAACTTTTTCTCCAATCTCCTCGCCCTTAAGAATTAATACATTCTTAACTAAAGGAATACCAAACTTGCTAAAAATTTCTTTACTCTCGTATTCGAGCAGTCTTATGACAATGACCTCCTTTAAAGAAAACTTGGGAGAAACTAATAAAGAACATGATTAAAATTCGATTTGAATTAAAAATCTGTTAGTAGTTAATAAAACTTATTCTAATAATCTATAATTTGAAGCAATACGTCGGTTTTGCTTTTTGGGAGAATACTTTAATAAATAATAGAACGAATAACATATTATCAAGAAGGAACTCTGGAATAAAATATGAAAACCTCAAATAATGATGTGAATCAGGCTCGACCTGAAGAAGAAAGTCTTCTAAAGATGATGATGTTTTCCACCGGATATTTTTTGAATACTTTTCTAATGATAGCTTTTAATAACTTTGTCTGGGATTTCTATGAAGTAAGGCTTGGGTTAAAAAGCGTAGTACCTTTATGGCCAATATATATGGCAATCGCAAATACCATCTACACAATATGGAGTATGTTGATTAACCCCGTAATGGGATATCTTACAGATAAACCCTTCAAATGGACCAAAAAGCTAGGTTTTCATACTCCGTGGATCATTATCGGAGGGATTCCTACAATTGTCTTGTTTTTCTTCCTATTTACACCTCCTCAAGTATCCGGGATTGAAAGCGCATTGCCTATTCTAATTTATTATATAATTATCGTATTTTTATACGATATGTCGTATTCTCTTCTTCAAACTCATTCTTTTGGAGCTTTTGCAGCACATTTTAGGGGAGATACAGCGCGTAGAAAAGGAGGGATATCAACTTAAATTTTTACTTTTATAGCTAATTTCTTGGCAATTACAATCTGGTCACAAGTAATTGATCCCGAGAATCCAACTTCGTTCACAATAGCCGCTTTTATCAGCATTGTAATCCTACTATGCTCATTTGCGATATTTATACCGGGATCCAAGGAGGATAAAGTGATAAAAGAGAGATTTAGTGTGGGGCATGACGGTTTGGACAAAATTTCCTTTTTTAAAACCTTGAAGCTGTGTATAAAACAAAAAAATTTCATGTTGGCTGTAATCTCTTATCTTACATTCATGATTTCATTTGGACTCATGAGCTTTAATACAGTTAACTTCGTTGACGATGTTCTACTAGAGGAGCAATCCATAAGAAGCTTAGGTTCAATCTTAATGCTCATATCTTCTTTGATAACAATGCCAATATGGGCTCGCTTAGCTAAAAGAATAGGGCATTCAAACACATATGCAATAGGTTTAGCTTCCTACGGAGTAACCCTGTTGTTAAACCTCTTTATTGTGAATGCGTTTCAGTTTTACATAACAAGCGTCCTAAACGGAATATCAGGATCCTTGTTTTTGATTATGTTATCGCCTGTATTTGCTGATTGCTATGACGAATTAGCAGTTAAAATAAAAAAACATCAACAAACTACTTTGATAGGAATTAGAAACTTTTTCGTTCGGACTTCCATAGTGGTTCAGAGTTTTATAATAGCAACTATACACGTACTTACGCATTATAACCCATTAAATGCTTCTCACCAACCCAATGCTTTGTTAGGTCTAAAGATTATTCAAGGTTTAATTCCTTTCATTGTATGCAGTTTGGGTGCTTTAATCTTTTATAAATGGTACGATTTGAAAGGGGTCAAAAAACAAGAGGTTACCCGTAAACTCCGAGAATTAGGTCTATAAAGATTACTAAACGTGCACTTATGAAAACTTTTAAAAATCTTGCATTTTTCAGCTTTCAATAGTTAGTGATTTCTTTCAACACTTCCCTTCTTAGAGGAAATTGTGATTAATTAAAACAAAATAGAAAATAAATGGATAATCAAAAACATTCCAAAAAAAATACCACTCCCAATTACGGCGCTTCTATTATAAGTAATATATTTTTCCCTATCGAAACATTCTTTTAAATTAAATTGTTTTCATAGAAGTTGTTTAAATTAGTTCCATTTTCAGTAGTTAACTTCATTATATCTAATCAAATTTTGATTTATTGACAATTTGCTTTTAAGATTCAGGATTAGGATATATTACAGGAATTCCCTAAAGATTGTAAGGAGAATTACTACAACTATCACCGCAACGTTAATAATCGTCATATAAATGGGCAAAATCCCAGTTTCTCCTTCACCAATCTTAACAATTTTAGTCTTCTCTTGACTGTCAGGTACGATTTCATTGACAGTATTATGCCATTTAACCTCGCCTACTGCAAAATGATCAGGATCGTTATATAAGGGACCAATTTCACATCTCATAATTTTACCATTAATATGTTTTTTCCTTCGTAAAAAATTTGCTCCAGAAGTAAAATTACCGCCAGAGAAGGCTACTAATTTCTTTAATAGAATGTTATTTCCTTGCGAATCTTTTACAGGGTTCCCGTTTGGCATCTTCAATTCCTCCCCCTCAATTACAACTATAGGTTGTCGAACGTGAGGATGGTGACCAAAAATTAAATCCCACTTCTTCTTCCTGGCTTCAGGGTCTTGCTCTAAATTACGCGTTAAGAGTTCTTTTGCACTTTTTTGAATACTTTTCCTAACATATCGTTCGTTTTCATAACCCCAATGAGGATAAAGAATATTAAATCTGTTATTACAATGATAACCCTCTAATTCAGAATCTCTAAATCTAGAAGCACATTTCCAAGCTTTTTGGTTACTCCAATTTGTAGCGGTAGATATGCAAAAATCATCTTTAAGAAAAGCTCTTGGCACATCATTTCGACCGAAAGCATTGAATTTTTGACTATTCTGTTGGTTATTGGGTTTTTGTATTGTGTTTATTGAATCAATAAACTTCGTATTACCAAAATCTATGCTGTGATTATTGCTAACACACAAAAGCCATTTAGTATTGAGATTTAATAACTGATTTAGTTCATCCAAAATAACTTCTGAGTGTGCTTGTTTTGTGGATATGGATGATAGTTCTTGATCAGTTATAATACCTTCGAGATTACCAACAATGAAATTAACACCATCGAAAAAACTCTTAACTAAAGGATCAAAAATAAGCTTATAATCTCGCATCATCATAATATCTCCTACGAATCCTATTGAAAGCGTAGGATCTTTTGTATCATTTAGTTTTAATGATTCCTGGGTTAATTCTTCACCTACTGTAATATGATGGATAGCTCCCATAATCCTCTCCCGATTAGCAATAAAAATTAATATGGTTGCGATATAGGTTATAACAAAACTTGTTGTTTGAATTACTATATTATCGTAATATTGGAATAAGAGTATAAAAATAATTGCTCCTGCTATAAGGCCTGGTAGTACCAACATTTTTAAGATATAATTAAAAGTTTCTTTTATATCGTAAGGACTGAACTTACAGCATTTTATTTTATTGGATGCAAGGCAAGGTGGAACTGGATCTGGCTTCCGTACATAATAATCGTCTAATTTTTCATTTCCATTTTGAGTAATTTTCACTATTTTCTCACAGTCGAATAATTATTCGTGTTAAACTTTGGATAGTTATTTATACCACCAGCTTGTTTAAATATCTTACTTTTTTGTATATAAATAGGGAGTAGAGAAATCCTAACTTTGTCGAAAAATAATCACAATATAACAAATTATAAAAAATCAAACCCTAATTGTTAAATATACACTAAATTCTGAAAGAATATCTAATGAATGTTAATGTGATATATGAGGAAACGCTTCATATTCCTATCGAAAAGGTTTTTGAGCTCTCAATGCAATGGTTAAACAGTCAACATAAAGCTAAAATAAAAAAAAATAATCCTCCTACTTTTATAGAAGCTAAGCAAGGGACTATGAATACCAATACGGGTCACGATCCGAATTGGAAGAAACGAATTCGCATTAATTTATACGATTTGGAAAACGGTAAATCTTTGATTCGAGTAGAAGCTACACCCCTCTCAAGAACAATATTTAGGGTTGATAAACTTAAAGAATCTTGGTATAATGGTCTCTTCACTAATTTGTTCTCCTTACTTGAAAAAATGGAAATAAATTTCCCTCTAAATACCCCCCCTAAACAAAATCATAAGGTGCTGTATTGTCGCAACTGTGAAAATAAAATTGATAATGAAGCTAAAATATGTCCGAATTGTGGAATCGATGTAGCTTGAAGTAAGATTCATCTCTTTTTTCAGCAAATCTCCCTCAGTTATGTTATAAATCATAACAATTTCAAACTCTTCTCAATATTTATCTACGCTTGACTTTCGTTTATCATATTTCCCTCTTTATGGGGTTCTATAACTTCAATATTTATAAACTATAAAAAAAGGCTTTTTAATTTTAGATATCACTTCCTAATATAATCTAAAAATAATTTGAGAAAAAAAATCTGTTTATTAATAATGAGCTGTGAATATTGATGGGAAATCTAAATTATAATCAAGACATCTCAATCGTTCTCTGCGGAGCTGCTGGTCAAGGAATTCAAACGGTTGAATCTTTACTTACTAAAACTTTGAAAAAATCAGGATTTTATGTGTTTGCTACCCGTGAGTATATGAGTCGAGTCAGAGGAGGAGTTAATTCTACAACCATACGTGTATCATCGAAGGCAGTTCGTGCATTCGTTGATCGAATTGACATTTTAATTCCACTAAGCGATCAAGCAGTAGTTCATCTGAAGGAGAGAATCACACCTAGTACTCTAATTATTGGTGAAAAACGATTCATAGATGTTATTCCTGACCTTACGAGTGAAAAAGTTGAAATTCCTTTTGAAGAATTATCAAAAAATATAGGAGGAAAAATTTACGCTAATATTATTGCTCTTGGATTGGTTATGAGGTTATTTAAAACAGATAATAAAATTCTTCATTCCTTACTTTCAGCAAATTTTAAGAGCAAGGGACAGGAAATTATAGAGAAGAATATTAAGGCGGCCGATATTGGATATAAGACCGCTGAAGATTTAATAGAAAACAACTTTCTTAAACAAGAATTTGAGATCGACAAAACCTCCGAAGTATCAGATGATTACATCATTGATGGAACTCAAGCTATAGGTTTAGGTGCGATTGCGGGGGGTTGTAACTTCGCGTGTTTTTACCCCATGGCACCCTCTACCGGAATAGGAACATTTCTTGCGCAGCACGCAATTGAATTCGATATGATTGTAGATCAATCAGAGGACGAAATTAGTGCGATTAATAAAGCTTTAGGAGCCTCTTATGCGGGAGCTCGAGCATTTGTTTCTACCGCGGGAGGAGGTTTTTCTTTGATGTCTGAAGGTGTGAGTTTAGCTGGTATGACTGAGTTGCCTATCGTGATTGTAGTAGGAATGCGTCCCGGACCTGCAACTGGAATGCCAACTAGAACATGCCAAGAAGATATTGAACTCGTCTTATACGCAGGAGCAGGGTTTTTTCCAAAAGTGATTTATGCTCCCGGTTCTATTGAAGATGCATTTGAGCTTACGCAAAAAGCATTCAACATTACACAAGAGTTCCATGTGCCTGTGTTTATCCTACCGGATCAGTACTTAGTAGATTCTTATTATAATATTAACTCGCTAAATCTAAATTCTCTTGAGATTAATAAGAATATAGTTAAGACGGATCCAAGCTACGAAAGGTATTTATTCACAGAAACAGGAATCTCTCCTAGAGGTGTTCCTGGATATGGTGATGGACTTGTCGACGCTGATTCTCATACTCACAACGAAAAGGGCGAAATTACCGAGGATCCTATAATCCGAAAAAAAACAGTCCAGAAACGGTTCAAGAAACTAGGACTATTGAGGAAAGCAGCAATTCCCCCAGAATTCATAGGAAGTAAAGATTTCAAGTTTTTAGTTGTTAGTTGGGGCAGTAATTATTATATAATCAAAGAAGCGTTAGAAAAACTTAACCGCGACGACGTAGGATTCCTATTCTTCAAACAGATTTATCCCCTTCATAAAAGTGTTTTTGATTATCTAATAAGAGCGGAAATAAAGATAGCTATCGAACAAAATCCAACGGGTCAATTCGCGAAATTGTTGGAGAATGAAACCCATATTAACATGAATCACAGAATACTAAAACATAGTGGTTACACATTTTCAGTCGAGGAAATATATGACAGGCTAAAAAAAATAATAGAGGGTGATGAAAATATCTAATAATGAATATGATTTAGATGATGTTGAAATTTCGTGGTGCCCTGGATGCGGTAATTATAGCGCTTTAAAAATAATGAAAGAATCATTAGCTGATTTAGGAATTAAACCACACGAATTTGTGTTAGTATCGGGCATAGGACAAGCTGGAAAATTTCCGCATTTTATAAAAGCTCAGAGTTATAACGGTTTACATGGACGTTATCTATCTGCAGCGTTAGGAATAAAAGCTTCCAATCCAGAACTCAATGTAATCGCAGTAAGCGGTGATGGATGCACTTTAAGCGAGGGAGGGAATCACTTTCTTCATACGATTCGATACAATCCTGATATAGTAAACATTTTGCATAACAATCAAGTTTATGGTTTAACTAAAGGTCAAGCATCACCAACGAGTCAATTAGGTTTCAAAACAAAAGTTCAAGTGTTTGGAGTTATTAACGAACCATTCAATGCATTAGCGATCGCAATTTCCCTTAAAGCGTCTTTCGTAGCAAGAGCTTTTGTTGGTGATACAGATAAGACTAAAGAAATATTAAAGCAAGCGATTAAGCATAGGGGGTATGCGCTAATTGATCTATTATGTCCGTGTGTTACTTTTAATCGAGTAAATACATTTCAATGGTATAAAGAAAATAGTTACTATATAGATGACGCACACGATCCTTACAATCAAGTTAAAGCTATCGAACTAGCGTTTGATTCAAGTCGCTTAGCATTAGGAGTTTTATACAAGAATTTAAATAGGCGACCATATAGTGAAAATATCCGAATCTATGACATCGATAAAAGACCTTTGTATCAGAGAGATCTAGATAAAAACAAATTTAACCAATTAATTGAAAGCTTTAGATAAAATCTCTTTTTTCTATTCTTGTTCAGTAAGAGTTTTAGTGACTGGTGTGCAACCTAATAAGTCCTTGAATTTTCGCATGAATTCCATATCAATTGGGTCTCTTGCATCCTCCCAGCTAAGTTTTAATAATTTTTTTGCCTTATCGGGAGCTTCTAAAATAATATTTTTAGTTAGTTTGGGATCTTTTTTGACATCAAACAGACTTCCTCCTTCCGTATCCCAGACATATCCGTTATACCAATAATCTCCGTCATAAACAGCTACAGAACCACCCCAAGCTATCGAAATGTGATCGTAATATGTTAATTCATCATCTTGAACCAATTTCAATAAGTCCTTACCCTCTATATTATTCGATGAAACACCACAGACTTCACAGATTGTTTTTGCTATGTCATGATGATAGCAAAACTTATTACAAGTTGTACCACTAAGCTCACCTCCAGGAAATCGGATCATAGCAACAAGATCTGCTACTTCGCGTCTAAGGGGATTAGCAGCTTTGGCTATAAGGCCGTGTTCTCCCAGCATGTGGCCGTGATCGGAAACTACAACAATGATAGAATCATCCAAGATTCCGATCCGCTTGATATAGTCTATGAAATATCCTAACCATGTATCCACAAGCGAGACTTCTGCGGCATACCGCGTCTTTAAGTTTTTTAGTTCTTTTTCGGTAAGTACACTCGCTGGTCCATAAAGGGAGTGCGAAATTTTTCTGCAACCTTTTTCCCAATCAGGATCTTTTTCGTATAACCGAATATAATGAGGTGGTGGATTCCAAGGCTCGTGTGGGTCAAACGACTCCACTGTAATAAATCCTTTTCCTTTTAATAGAGTATCATAATTCATATCTATCCATTCCCCAGCTGCGCGAAAAACTTGAAAAGGAAAAGTATCTGTTTCGGAGCGCCACCAGCGAACATTTTGAAGGAATCGACGCATCATATGTTGTGCAAATACCGTACCTGCGTTTATTCCATCTCCTTTGGAAGTGAGATATTCCCCTAGAAAATCATCGGAAATCCGCGGTCCAGACAGATATGCATCCTCTTCTTGCCCACGGATCCATTTCCATTGATCAAATCCACGATTAAAGTTATAACCTGGTTTAAATTGATGATAAATATCAGAAAACAGAGCTGAAACATATTTTTTGCGTTTGAATCGTTCTGCTAGTGTATCATCAGACTCAGAGATAGAACTCCAACCTGGAGCGCCGAGCGCA
>Ga0114919_10004758_pt1 | contig 10893 bp, 9 predicted proteins | sample BlataG_FD_88682 | JGI IMG/M metagenome (GOLD analysis project Ga0114919, IMG submission 88682) | Deep subsurface microbial communities from Black Sea to uncover new lineages of life (NeLLi) - Black_00105 metaG | ecosystem: Environmental > Aquatic > Marine > Oceanic > Sediment | place: Atlantic...
CCGCCCTTTCGGGGCGACGCCAACCACCGAGCAACCGCCCACCGGCCCTTCGGTGCCGCTCGAGTTCGACTCGGAGGCACTGCTTTCCGGCCGATCCGAAATCCGCATCCGTCACCGCGGCGAGATCTACCGGTTGACGCTCACCCGCACGGGTAAGCTGATTCTCCACAAGTAGCCCTTCTTCCCTGAGGGGCAGGCGTATCTTTACGCATGGACCGCGCGCTCCAGCTCGTGTGGATTCTCGCGGGCGGACTGGCGATGAGCCTGATCGCCATGGTTGGCGGCCTGACGATCGTGCTCCCGAAGCGTTGGCTCGACCGGCTCGTGCTGCCGCTGGTCGCCATGGCCGCCGGCACGCTCTTCGGCGGCGCCGTCTTCCACATGCTGCCCGAGGCAACGCAGACGATCGGACCGCTTGCGGCCGGCGGCTGGCTCGCCAGCGGCTTCACCGCGTTTCTCGCGCTGGAGCAGTTTCTGCAGTGGCACCATTCCCATCGGACCGACGCGGCGGCTCCGCGGGCGGGCTCCTGGCTGATCCTGCTGGGCGACGGCCTCCATAACTTTCTCGGCGGGCTGGGCATCGCCGCGACGTTTCTGGCGAACCCGCAGGCCGGCATCACCGCCTGGTGCGCCGCCGCCGCCCACGAGCTGCCGCAAGAGCTCGGCGACTTCGGAGTGCTCGTGCACGGCGGCTGGCCGCCCCGGCGGGCGTTCATGGCGAACGTGCTTTCGGCCCTCACGTTCCCGCTCGGCGCGGTGATCGCCTGGGCGGCTGCCCGCCACGTCGAGGTGGCCGGCCTGGCGGCCTTCGGCGCCGGCAACTTCCTCTACATCGCCGCCTCCGACCTGATCCCTGAGATCAAGGCTGACGCTGCGGGCGGACGGGCGGTGCTCCACTTCGCTCTGTTCACCGCGGGCGTGGGGCTGATCGCGGCGATCGCCGGAGTGATGGCAGGCTGACGCGGCGGTAGGATGCGGCCTGAGCAACGTGTACTGGAGACATCCGTCATGAAGTCGCTCACCGAGCATCTCACCTTCAACCTGCCGGCCCGGATGGCGTTTCGAAACATCACGCCCGAGGTGGAGGAACTCGTCGCCCGCTCCGGCATCCAGGAAGGCCTCTGTCTCATCAACGCGATGCACATCACCGCCAGCGTCTTCATCAACGACGACGAGCCCGGGCTCCACGAAGATTACGCCCGTTGGCTCGAACAACTCGCTCCCTTCAACGCCGACCCGCAGGTCTATCGCCACAATCGCACGGGCGAAGACAACGCCGATGCCCACATGAAGCGGCAGGTGATGGGCCGCGAGGTCGTGGTGGCGGTGACGGCCGGCAAACTCGATTTCGGCCCCTGGGAGCAGATCTTCTACGGGGAGTTCGACGGCCGCCGCCCGAAGCGGGTGCTCGTGAAGGTGATCGGGGAGTGACGAGTCGCATCGAGCTGCGAGGGGGCGCCCGTGCCAATCGAGACGGCGTTGGAAACCAAGTGCAGCCCGGATGGCGGAGCGAGGTTTCCATCGGGCGAGCGAAGGGCAGGATGCCCGGGAGCGAGCGTCCGGCGAGATGGCACGGGCGACCCCAAGCCCACTTGATTCCGCCCCGTGCCCCGCGAATAGTTCCGCGGCGAGGTATTCGCCGAAAAAGCGACAGGGCTGTCTCCATCCCGGGAGAACCTGCCGTGATTCGCACACCCACCGTCTGCTTGTTCGGCTCGCTCGTCTTGCTTGCTCTCGTGATGGCCGGCTGCCGCCCTGCGATGGCGCCGGCCGCCGGGCCGCCCGGCGGCGAACGTCCGGAGCCGCTGCCCCCGGCGGGTCTGCCGCGACCCGCGACAGAATCCTTCAAATCAGTCGTGCCCGCCACGGCCCGCGAGACGATCGAACTCGGTGATCCATCGCTCTTGGCCGGCATCCCCGGCGAGGGCCCGCTCGTGATCTCGACCCTCACCACCTGGCTCGCCGATCCGGCCAACCACGTGCCCCTGCAGTACCAACTCCCCGGCTGGCTGGTGCCCGGGGCCGGACAGGTCAAGGATCTCGCCGCCAACCCGCCCACGCGGGCGAAGATCGAACTCGGCCGGCAACTGTTCTTCGATCCCCGGCTCTCGGCGGATGGCTCGATGAGCTGCGCGACCTGCCATGATCCCGACCACGGGTTCACGGTGGCCGAGGCGGTGATGCCCGGTGTCTCCGGCGCGGCGGGGCGTCGCAATCCGCCCACGCTCCTGAACCGGATCATGCTGGCCGTCGGCGACGACCGGCAGATGTGGGACGGGCGGGCCGAGAGCGTGGAAGACGCGCTGCTTCACACGCTCTCCGACCCGGCAGAAATGGGGGCCGACCGGGAGACGCTCCTGGCCCGGCTAGCCGAAATCGAGTGCTACCGGATCCAGTTCGAGAAGTCGTACGGGAGCCTCTCGTGGCCAGCCCTCGGCGACGCCATCGGCCAGTTCGTCCGCTGCCTGGTGACGGGCGATGCCCCCTACGACCATCTCGTGCGCTGGCGAGCCTACGAAACCCTGCCGGCCGACCTGCTCGCTGAGGATCCGTCGCTGGCGGCCCGGCACGCCGCCGCCAGAGAGGCGGCCGAGCGGCATCCGGTCTCCGCGGCGGCGGTTCGCGGCGAGGACATCTTCTTCGGCAATCGGGCCTGGTGCAGCGCCTGCCACAACGGCGTCAACTTCACCGACGAATGCTTCCACAACATCGGCGTGGGCCTCGACCGGCCGGCCCCCGACCTCGGCCGCTTTCAGGTCACCGGCCGCGACGAAGATTGGGGAGCCTTCAAGACGCCCACGATCCGCGCCGCCGTCCACACCGCTCCTTACATGCACGACGGCAGCGTTGCGACGCTCCTGGACGTGATCGAATGGTATGCCCACGAGGGCCGCGACAACCGCAACCTTGACCACCGCTACCGCCGGATTCCCGGCGGCATCCTCACGACCGAGGACAAGCATGATCTCGTCGCCTTCATCGAAGCCTGCTCGGGTCCGCTGCCCGTGGTGGAGAGAGGCCGGTTGCCGCTCGACCCGCAGCATGCCGACGACCGCGGCCGGCCACTCAACGGCCGCCAGGCCGCCGCACGATGAGTCGCACAGTCAGAACGCCGCCTGTAGCTGCAGCCGGAATAGCACGCCCGTCACGCCGGCGACGTAGTTGGGCCCGGTGTTCTGTGCCGCCGACTGGTAGAGCTGCGTGGCATCGAAGGTCCACTTCCAGTTGTGGCTGCCCTTGGGAAACCAGTTGACCCCGCCGGCGTATTCCCGGCTCGGGCCATACACACCGTAGATCTGCGAGGTGCGGACGTTCACCTCGAAGCGATCCGGGATCAGCATGATGCCGCCCTCCAGGTAATACCCGTGGTTGTAGATCAGCCGGATCGGCAGCGGCCCGGTGCCCTCGATATTGGAGAGCTGCCGGAAGTAGTATTCGCCGTTGGCGCTGAACCCCCGCCACTTCCAGGCGGCGTCGACCGCCCAGAGATAGATGTCGAAGTTGTTGACCGTGACGCCCGGAGCGAGGGCTCCGGGCGTGGTGAGCCGCGTGCCGTCGGCCAGGCGGATGAAGTTCTGCTCGATTCGCGGCTGAAACACCGGGCCCCGCCCTTCCTCGCGGCCGTAGGTGAAACTCGTGCCCACTTCCATCACCAGCCGCTCGTGCCACTCGAGGTCGGAGTAACCCCGGCCGTAGGTGTCCTGCCCGAGGTCGGCCCACAGCGAGCAGGCGTAGACGAAGTTGTCGTCGATCTCCTCGGGCAGGGGCTGAAGGCCGTTGGTGTTGAAGCCATCGCCCACCATCATCCGGTAGTAACGCCCCTCGAAGGGTTCGCCTTGGGCCCAGACGCCGACCGTCCGGTCCGGGCGGAAATAGGTCGTGGCCAGGGAGCGGTCGGCGAACCGCATCGTCAACGCCCCGTTGAGCCAATCCCGGCTGCCGGGCACGAAGGCCTTCCCGACGTAGACATCGAAGGCTTCGGAAAACTTCCAGTTGGTCCAGAAATCGAGGATCACGACCCGATCGGCGTCGTCGGTATCGTAGTCGAAGTTGATGAAGTACCCGAGCCGCGGGTCGAGCATGAAGCCGGTGAAGCTCAGCCGGCCCCGCTCGATCTCGAAGTTGCTGCGGTTGTCGATCGGAATCACGTCGCCCGCCGAGTTCGTCCAGAACTCCCGCTCGCGGGCGAAGCCGACGTAGCGAAACTGCATCCGGCCGTTGATCACCATCTCGTAGGGATCGCGATTCTGGTCGTCGGGCCGGAAATAGAAGCCCGCGTCGTAGCCGACACCGTAGCGGTCCTCCTGCGACGGCCGGAGATCGGTGTTGCTCGCGCCGACGTCGGAGAGGCTGCCGCTTCGCTCGTCGAGCCGGGGCTGAAACCGCGTCTGCCGGATCGCCCGGCCGGCGGTGCCCTCGTCGATGCCGCCGTCGATCCGCTCGAGCAACGCCGCATGCTCGGCCTCGAGCGCCTCGAGTCGCGCCGAGAGTTCCTCGACCGACACCGCATCGGGTGGCGGCCGCAGGATCGCGGGCTCCGCATGGTCGCCGATCGATCGCGACCAGTCGGGCAGTCCGGGCCCGTCACCGCCGTGGACCGCCGTTGCAGAAACCACGGCTCCGACCAACCAGCCCATGACGCATGCCAGCGCAGACCGTCTCCACGGGCGACCGCCGCCTGGTTGTGAATCGGATCTTGTCATGGGCACATCGCGATCCCTCGCGGGGCCGAACCCGGCGAATTCGGCCTGGCACCGTGGCTGTTACAGACTCTATCGGTCGCGCGGGGCATACCGATGAGGCAAGCTGGAGCGGCCTCCCCGCACCGAGGCTACCCGTCGCCCCAGGCTCTCCCAGCTTGCCCAGCTACAGTCCTCCCGCCTTCTCCTCGCCGCCGATCGTCGCAGCGGGCGGGCAGGGCTCGCCCCGAACCGCGGTCACACTCGGCCGCGGAGCATGCCGTGCCAGTAGAGCCGCGGCAGGAGCTGCGTCTTGAGCAGCCACATGCTGTACCGCTCCTTCGCCTGATCGAAGGGAAACGACTCGGCCGGCTGGTTGTCGTAGTCGAACTCCGCGAGCATCAGCTTGCCGTAGCCGGTCACGACCGGGCAGGACGAATAGCCGTCATACGACGCGGTCAGGGGCCGCCCCGCCATCGCCGCCCGCAGGTTCGCGACGAGCACCGGCGCCTGCTTGCGGACCGCGGCGCCGGTCTTGGAGGTCGGCAGGCCGGCCGCATCGCCGAGCGCGAACACGTTGGGATAGGTCGGGCTTTGCAGCGTGTGCCTGTCGGCGGCACACCAGCCGTAGTCGTCGGCGAGCACGCTCTCGCGAAGCACGTCTGGCGGCCCCATCGGCGGCGTGACGTGCACCATCTCGTAGGCCACGGTTTCCCGCTCATGCGTGTCGAGATTCTCGAACACCGCCTCGCGGGCGTCGGGACGCAGCTCGACGAGGTTGCGGCGAAACATCGTCTCGATGCCCCGTCGGGCCACCACCTGCTCGAGCGTGCGGCGGTATTTCTCGATCGAAAAGATCGCCTTGGCCGGCGAGGCGAAGACCACCTGAGAGCGGTCGCGGACGCCCTGGCGGCGGAAGGCATCGTCGGCGAGATACATGATCTTCTGCGGGGCACCGCCGCACTTGACCGCCGTGTTGGGCACCGTGAACAGGGCCGTGCCCCCCTTGAAGCCGCGGATGCACTCCCACGTGTAATCGACGTGCTCGGCGGAGTAGTTGCTGCAGATGCCGCGGGTGCCGATGCCCTCGGCGAGACCGGGGACCGCCGTCCAGTTGATCTGGATGCCGAGCGCCACGACGAGCCAGTCGTAGGTGATCCGCTCGCCGCCTGCCGTGGTCACGGCGTTCTCAGCCGGCGCGATCGCCGCGACCCGGTCGCGAATCCACTCGACGCCGCGGGGAATGTAATCGGCCTCTCGGCGGCGACTGGCCGAGAGGGGAAACACGCCCGCCCCGACGAGCGTCCAGAGGGGCTGATAGTAGTGATCCGCCGAGGGCTCCACGATCGCGATGCCCAATCGCGAATCGGCCCGCCGCAGCCGGGCCGCAACCGTGATCCCTCCCGTACCGCCACCCAGAATCAGCACGGAGACGTGGCGAGTCGTCGGCATGAGATCGCTCCTTGGGTCGCGGCAAATCGTCTGATACACAAATATATCGCGATTCGACGATATGTCAATCGAGCGCCCTGAAAGTCTCGTGTTCTGGCCTGCTCCAGCGATCCACGCGATCCCGAACAGAATCTTCGCCTGTCTTGTGACCGCCCCTGGGAGCGACAACCGCCGAATCTCGTTTCCCGTCGCAAGGTCTTCTGCTACACCTTTGCGGCCACATGCTGGAACCAATGACCGGGCCCCGTATCCACGTCGCCGAAGAACTGGCCGCGGCTGTCTCAGCTGGCCGGCCGATCGTGGCCCTGGAGACCACGCTGGTCACCCACGGCCTGCCGCAGCCGCACGGCCTGCGGGTGGCCGCCGCGCTCGAGCGGACCGTTCGCGAGCATGGAGCCGTGCCGGCCACGATCGGAATTCTTCGGGGTGCGGTGCGGGTCGGCCTCACGGGCGACGAGTTGGCGGAGTTGGCGGCGGCCAACGCCGTGAAGGTGAATCCCGGCAACCTGGCGGCGGTCGTGGCCTCCGGCCGCGCCGGCTCCACGACCGTCGCAGCCACGCTCTTCGCGGCGGCCCAGGCGGGCATCCGCGTCTTCGCCACCGGTGGAATCGGGGGCGTGCATCGCAATCTGGTCGAGAGCGGCGATGTGTCGGCCGATCTGCCGGCGCTTGCCCGCCATCCGGTGGCGGTGGTGTCCGCAGGTGCCAAGGCGATCCTCGACCTGCCCCGCACCCGCGAACTGCTCGAGACGCTCGGCGTGCCGGTGCTCGGCCTGGGCACCGACGAGTTTCCCGCTTTCTACCGACGGTCGAGCGGCCTTGCCGTGGATGCCCGCTGCAACTCACCGGCCGAGGCTGCCGCGGCCGTCGCCACCCACTTCGGGCTCGGTCTGCCGGGCGGCCTGGTGGTCGCCAACCCGATTCCCGTCGAGCATGAACTGCCCCAGGACCTGCACGACACGGCCCTCGCGACGGCTCTGGCCGACGCGGCCGCCGCCGGCGTGTCCGGCCGCGGCGTGACACCCTTTCTGCTCGAGCGGATGCGGCTGCTCACCGGCGACGCCAGCCTCGCAGCCAACGAAGCGCTGCTCGTGCACAACGCGGCGATGGCAGGGCGAATCGCCGTTGCCTTGGCCGATCATCTTGGGAGCCCGGCCTGATCATGACCAGACCAAGCGACGTTGACGGCCTCATTGCCCGCCTCGCCGATCCCGATCCGCTCGTCCGTCGAGCGGCGGCCGGTGAACTCGCCCGCTCCGGCGAGGCCGCCGCGATCGCCGCCGTGCCACTCGTGAAGGCCTGCGGTGACGCCGACGACGAGGTTCGCGAGCAGGCCGTGGCGGCGCTCGAGGATCTCGGCGTGCCGCCGGTCGCGGTGATCGCCGACCTGGAAAAGCTGGCTGCGGCGACCGATCCGCTCACGGCCTACTGGGCGATCACGCTCCTGGGGCGATCTGGAGAGGCTGCGGCAGCTGCGGCGGCTACGCTCTCCGAACGACTGGGGCCGGCAGCGGCTCCCGAGGTGGCGCAGCGGGCCGCCTGGGCCCTGGGCAAGATCGGCCCCGCGGCTCGAGCCGCCGCGGCCGCGCTCCGCGTCGCTGCGGCGTCGAGCGACCCGCGGCTGGCCCGCCTGGCCGGCGAGGCGTTGGCCCGGGTCGACGGGTGAAGCCCGCGAAGCCGTCCGGCCGCCCCGCAAGAGCGGCATGATCGGCAGGATCTGCGACCGATACCAGGGACGTGTATCGGCCCTCGTCCAGCCCAGCGCTCCGGCCCCGCCGTCACCTGCTGGTGGCGGCCGCCTGGTGCCTCGCGCTCGCCTGGCCGTCTTCCGCCACCGCCCAGCCCGCCCCCAAGCCCTGGGACGCCCTCCTGATCGCGAGCTTCAACATCCAGGTGTTCGGCGAGTCGAAGCTCTCGAAGCCGAACGTCGTCGAGATCCTCGCCCGGGTGGTACGGAAGTTCGACATCGTCGCGATCCAGGAGGTGCGGGCCAAGTCGGACGACATCATTCCCAGGTTCGTGCAGGCGGTGAACGCCGACGGCAGCCGCTACCACTTCGTGATCGGTCCCCGCGAGGGCCGCACCTCGAGCAAGGAGCAATACACGTTCGTCTACGACACGACGCGGGTCGAGGTCGATCCCGCCTCGCTCGGCACCATTCCCGACCCGTCCGACCGCCTCCACCGGCCGCCGATGGTGGCCCGGTTTCGCACGCTGGTAAACCCTCCCCAGGCCGCCTTCAGCTTCTGGCTCGTCAACACCCACACCGACCCCGACGAGGTGCCCCAGGAACTCGCCGCGCTCAGCGACGTGTTCCTGGCGATGCAGCGGGCCCGCCCCGACGAGGACGACGTGATCATGCTCGGCGACTTGAACGCCGGACCGCCGCAGTTCGGCTCCTTTCAGCGGATCCCCGGGATCGGCTGGGCGGTGGCGGGCACGACCACCAACACCCGCCGCACCAAGACCTACGACAACCTCGTCTTCGCCCGGCCGCAGACCGCCGAGTATCTGGGGGCCTGGGGGGTTTTCGATCTTCAAACGGCCTTCGGCCTCCCGCTCGACAACGCCCTGGAGGTCTCCGACCACAACCCCGTCTGGGCCGCCTTCTCCCCCGTCGAAATCCGCGGCCAGCCACAGGCGATGCCGATGGCGGCCCAGCCGGGGACGATCAGGTAGGCCCGGGAGCTCCGGGGCAGTCGGCCGGAGACGCCCCGCCGGCATCTGGACGCCGCCTTGGCGAACCGGGGCGGCCGCTTGACGGTCCGATTCGCGGGCCGGGGCCTCAACCCTATACTTCCGCCCATGCATGCGGTCATCGTCTGCGGTCTCGGTCGGTTCGGGCTCCAGGTCGTGGAAGCCCTGCGGGGATGCGGCTGCCCGGTGACGGTCGTCTCCGACGCCCAGACCAGTCGCGAACGGATCGAGCGGGCAGAGGCCGCCGGGGCCAGGTTCGTGCAGGGCGACTTCCGAACGCCCGGAGCCCGCCGGGAAGCCGAACTGACCACTGCCCGGGCGGTCGTGCTGACGACCGCCAGCGACGTGGACAATCTCGAGGCCGCCCTCGAGCTTCGCGGCGAAGCCCCGCAGGTCCGCGTGGTGATGCGACACTCGCAACCACGTCTCTCGCGGCGGTTCGAGGCCGATTTCGGCATCGCCGCGGCCTTGGCACCGGCCGAACTGGCTGCCGGGGCCTTCGTGGAAGCGGCGATGGCCGCACCCGCCAACCTCGCCGTGCCCCCCCGCGCGGTTCGGCAGACGGCCGTTCCCCGCCGTCCCATCCGGGCGGAGTTCCTGCTCGTCCCGGTGCTCCTCCTGGGCATGTACGCCGCGGCAGTCCTCGTCTTCCGACTGACGCTCGGGCTCTCCTGGATCGACGCCGTCTACTTCACGACCACCGTCGTGACCACCGTCGGCTTCGGTGACATCAACCTCCATCAGGCGCCCGCCTGGGTGAAGGTGTTCGGCGTCGTCCTGATGTTCGCCGGCGTGCTCCTGATCGCGATGACCGCCTCGCTGCTGGCGGTCTTCGTCCTGACGGGCACCGCGGACCACCTGCGAAACGAGTTCCGCGCCCGTCGGCTGCGAAACCATGTGGTCGTCTGCGGCCTCGGCTCGGTCGGCACGGCCGTGGCGCGAGACCTGCACGACCGCGGCAATCTCGTGGTCGTGATCGACCCAGACGCCGACGATGAACTTCACCGCGAGACCAACCCCCGCTGCCCGGTGATCGTCGGAGACGCCACCAGGCCGGTGATCCTCCACCGGGCCGGCATCGAACGAGCCCGTGCGCTCGTGGCCTGCACGAGCAACGACGCCCTCAACCTTGAAATCGGCCTCACGGCCCAGTCACTCGCCGAGAGTCGTCGCGCCGGGGGGCCGCTGCGATTGGTGCTTCGCTGCTTCGACGCCGACCTGGCCCGCCGCATCCATGCTGTCTCGAGCGACTACACGCTGCTCTCCGAGGCCGCGATCGCGGCGGAGATCTTCGTCCAGCGAGCCTTGGCTACGCCGGCCACCTGACCGATTCCCACCATGCCCGCCCCCCCCGCCGACACCTCCCACCTGGGCGATCCGGTCACCCGCCACAAGCGGGCCGACTTCCCCCGGCTCAAGCCCGATCACACCGTCGGCGAGGCGATCGCGGCGGCCCGGGCGGCCCCGCCGGCCGGCCGGATCATCTACTTCTACGTGCTCGACGACGCCGGTCGCCTGGAGGGGATCGTGCCGACACGGCGGCTGCTGCTCTCGGCCGACTCCACGCCGATCCGGGAGGTGATGGTGGACCGGGTGGTCACGATCCCGGCCGCCGCCAGCGTGCTCGAGGCCTGCGAGTTCTTCCTGCTCCACAAGTTCCTCGCCTTCCCGGTCGTGGACGACCAGCGACGGATGCTCGGAATCGTCGACGTCGATCTCTACACCGAGGAACTCGCCGACCTCGACCGCCGCGAGGATCTCGACGACCTGTTTCAACTGATCGGCGTGCACTTCGAGGATTCGCAGGCCCGCTCGCCGCTGGCCGCGTTTCGAAGCCGGTTTCCCTGGCTGGTGGCCAACATCGCCGGCGGGATCGTGGCAGCCTTCCTGTCCGGGCTGTTCCAGGCCGAACTGGAGAAGGCGGTGGCCCTGGCGCTGTTCGTGCCCGTCGTGCTGGCGTTGGCCGAGAGCGTGGCGATTCAGTCGGTGAGCATCGCCTTGCAAAGACTTCATGGCCGCCTCCCGACACTGGCCGGGATCCTCCGGGCGGTGCGGCACGAGTCGC
>Ga0114919_10004764_pt1 | contig 10886 bp, 13 predicted proteins | sample BlataG_FD_88682 | JGI IMG/M metagenome (GOLD analysis project Ga0114919, IMG submission 88682) | Deep subsurface microbial communities from Black Sea to uncover new lineages of life (NeLLi) - Black_00105 metaG | ecosystem: Environmental > Aquatic > Marine > Oceanic > Sediment | place: Atlantic...
CATTCACGGGGATAGTACAATAAGAGAGAGCATTGGGCTAGTTCTACTGGCAATATTACTTGAATCCATTTATAAGTATACACCAAAGTAAACTCCTACATTGCTTCAGTCTTTCTGTTTATAAAGGAATGCATAAAAATTTCCAAAGCATAGCAAGCATAATAGACATGGTGTTGAAATCAATATGTAATAAGTACTGTAACTGGTACTAACTATACATTATTATTATTGTTCTTAATCAACCAATCACGAGACCTACCACTACTTCAGAGCAGCTGCCATCTCTTGTTGCTTGCTTTTCAAACTCTCGCTAATAACATCAGCAGTAGGAGGCAGTGCAGCCCATTCTCTCTCCACCCTCTCCCTCAGCTCATCAAACGACTCCCACCTCAAACCTTTCACAGGACCTTTATCATAAATCACCTTGAGAAGATTCTCCTCTGCTGAAACTTCATTTGCTGGAAAGACAGTAGGTACCCCATCTACCCTCTTTACTGCTAGTATCCCTGGAAAAGAGAGTTTTCCAGTGTCAGTCTTAGGCTTTTTAAACACGTCCCTGGCAATGCCGTCGTCAGACACAATGTGACACAGCTTGGTAGCAAAAGACAAGGTGTCTCTGTTCACCTTTTGCAGCAAGCCACCTCCCATACCGAAGGCAACATTTTGTGCACTGAAACCTGCTGTGAGCACTGCCTTGAGAATTGCTTTTATCACAGTGTGGTCTATGCCGTCTCCTTGAATTACGCCCACCCCCTTGGTAACCTTGTACCCTTTCGTGTTTATGTCGGATCCAAATGTTTTATCTGCTGCAATCAACCCAGCCAACACAGCATCTACTGGGTCACCAGAATCTGGTCTTAACACCCAGAACCCTCCCTTTGCCACTTTTTCAGCTGCTACAGAAGGCACCACCTCATCTAGAGCTCTCTGGTAATCGTAAGAATCCATGACTGTGGCGAAGATTCCACTCCCAAAGTGATCAATCATATTCAATATTGCCTCTCTCTCTGTCGGCCATGCTGTCATCACACTATGCTCTGTAGCAGGAATAGAAGAAGCCACTGGTCTACCATCATTCAATGCAAACTGAGCATAATAAGCTGCACTCATGGTATCAGATCCTTCAAAATTCAACAAATGAGCAGTTCCACCCAACACGCTTTGCTCCACACATGTACACCCTCTAAATCCAAAATCATGGAGCCTGGAGTTTAAAAATGGAGAAGAACCACCGCCGTCCACTGATACTTCAAATCCATTAGTAATGGTCTGCTTGGCTCTTCTACTCAGTGTTGCCACTGCAGTTGGATACCACACCATAGTCAGCAACGTCTCTAAGAAAGTTGCCAGTGGAGTGTATTCATCCGTAGCTGTAATTTGGAACACAGGAACCCTGGGGTTGATACATGTGCCCTCTGGTAGGGCTTGCAGTGTAAGTGGCATGTATCCATTGTTTTCTTTGATGAATTTGAGGAAGAGAGACTTGGGGTAAGGGAAGGCAGTGAACCCAGGGGCCATGTGGGATTTGTAAAAGAGGTCGGATCTTTCAACATCTTGGACAGTCCATTGTCTGAGGATGTAGGTTTCTAGAATGTAGCGCATGCCGAAGAATACTATTCTAGTGTCTTGCTTGTCTCCCTCAAAGCCATGGCGAAACTCTCCATACTGTGAGTAGAAAGGGTGGGAGAGAGAGAGGAAGAAGGAGAGCGAGTGGTTGGCAGTCAGTGAGACGGAGGATGGAATTCCAAACTTATGAAAAGGATGAAAAGACTTACAGCGACGAATTTCTTAGACTTGGGGTATTGGAGATAGTGGCTTGGCTTGTAAGAGTCGCTGAGAATGGGCATGGGAAGAAAACTTGCCACACCAGTTTGAAAAGTGATCTTGGGCTGTTCTTTACTATTCTTTCCTCCCATCGTGTGTGATAGAATTGGATTTGTGGAGGAAATGAAGCTGTACGCATACGGAGATACGATCAATGCAATTAAAGGCCTCGATCAACGCCACGCGCCCTTAAATTGCTCCGTTGACATGGATTTGACGCACAAGGATGCCAGGCCTGAGGATGCATTTGCAGGATTGGAGCATTTGATGCCACTGATAAGGGTGCTGTGCCTAGCAGGTAGCGAGTCGAAATTAGAGGTGATGGAGGCTTCGATGACCAATGAACTGTATATAGATTTGAGCATAGAACAGAAGTAACTGAGGGGCTCGCTGCGGACAAAGTAACTGAGTGCTCCAACTGATGTCATCCTGCTCTCACTGTATTTCATTCACTTTAGGTCGGGTGAAAAGTGTTAAGTACGCCAATCAAAAACATTAGATGGTACATATCAGACCAACACTAGATCTTACAAACAAATACGTCATCCCTTTGTACCCAGCAAAGCCAGGATTTTATTGCATCCCGAATTGTGGATTTTGAAACATTTCGAAGAGCGAATTGCATCCCCCTCTACTCCCATCACTCTAGAATGACTTCCATCATTCCATTTAGACCCCTCTTATTCGCGCTTTTCCTCTTTCTATGGAGCACCAACAGCATTGATTGCCGGCCGCTCCCAACCTCCGCCTCCTCATTCTCTTCTTGGTTTACTCCCAAACTATACCAACACAACTCCCAACCTATCCTTAACCTCAACCTCAGGCCCATCATAGGCGTTCTCTCCCAGAGCGGTGAACCAGCGAAACATGAGGAATCCTACATAGCTGCCAGTTACATCAAATATGTCGAATTGGCTGGCGCCAGGGCGGTTCCCATCTTCCACGACCTCCCCCCCTCCCATCTGGAGAGAGCTTTCAAGACCATCAATGGCCTCATCCTCCCTGGTGGTGGCCAACCACTAGAACCAGGCCACACCTTCTATGACGCAGCTAGTGTGCTGTACAAATTAGCAATACAAGCCAACGATAATGGAGATTTCTTCCCTATACATGGGACCTGCCTAGGGTTTGAAGCTCTTGCTATTATTGCATCGGGAGACAATTCAACCATCCTGACCAAATTCGATGCAGAAGACTATGCACAGCCTCTAATACCCACATCAGGAGCCAAGAAAAGCAAGCTGTTATCTTCTTTGCCGTCATCTGTTGTTAAAGATCTGTACACCAAACCCTATGCAATGGAAAACCATGAGCATGGCTTCAATCCTGATGTATTCAGAGAAAATCCCCAACTAGCTGAAACTTTCAATATTCTTACAACCAGCATTGATAGAAAAGGTGTAGAGTATGTATCCACTATTGAAGCCAAAGACTATCCCTTTACAGGGACACAATGGCACCCAGAAAAGAATATATTCGAATGGACCCCTGACCTACACATTCGACATGAACCAGCTGCCATTGCAGTCACTCAGGCCATGGCTAATTACTTTGTAGGAGAAGCAAGGAAGAATCAACATCAGCCGGAGTCTATAAAGGAGGAAGAGAGGATGCTGATATATAACTGGAAGCCTAAATATACAGGGAAGCATACATATGAGGGGGAAGAGACTGCTTTTGAACAGGTATATGTGTTTCCTGATGGTAGTGATTGGAGTGCATGATGATGTGTATAAGGGGGAGGTGTATTAAATAAGAGTGTAGTAAATAATAGAATCATGGTGGAAGGTAGTATGCTCCTGCCATTAGGAAATTAATGTTGATGAGTGTTGAGATTTATGTGTGCACATATGTATACATGCTGTTACTACTTATCAGGTGATGGTGGCTGATTACTCTGGTGTAAATTGCCCCATGTTTTTCTAATATGTTCCTCTGTCTGTGCCTTGATCTTCTGTCGGGCTTCAGCCTCCAATTTGTCTGCCATTGCATCAAACTTGGCCAACATGCTCTGTTCAGCTTCATCTAGTTCTTTCAGGAAGTTCTTGGCAATGTTGGTTTCATCTGCGATAATTTGTTCTCTATTTTGTGCAGTTTCTACTTCAGTTTTGAGTTTCTCTAATGTTTGCTTTTGTTGGATCAAGAGGTTTTTGAGGTCTTTTAAGTTCTTGTGTGTTTTAGGATGGGCGAGGAGAAGATGTTATGAGTTCGAGTAAGGGAGATTATGGGTGTATGCACAGTAAACCACGATTGTGGTGGCCTTACCTGTTCACTAATGGTCTTGGAATCGGCTTTGAATAATTTCCTGAGGTAAACCAGTGCTCTGCCTGCCATTTTATTTGAAAGGGCGAATCTGAGATCACATATATTTTTGAAGGTTCAGACCTGATCTGATGTATGGATGACGTGTTAAAGATATTTAGGTTGTGAAGTAGCGTGTAAATAAGTAGCTAAAAATCAGTGCACCTTGAAATATAGGCAGTTGTACGCCCGCCTTCAAACTTGCCTAGAAACCACATAAATACATCAAACCTTCCGTCAATGGCATCGCATTTGATCAAATTATATACATATATCACGATTGAGTTCTTTCCTCGCTACAATGCGTGGAGCAATGCACTTATCCAAGCTACAGATGATCAAACCATCTCAAACGAGATTAGCTCCAAAACCAATCGTCAATTCACTCACGGGCCCTTCTTACGACCCCATATCCCCATCAAGACGATCCCTTCTTGGACTACTAGCCACCACTACAATGGGCGTCAATCTCGCTCTCCCCCAACGCTCCATCGCCTCCATGGCCTCAGCTGTCCCAAAAACCGCTGAGGACATGCTCGCAACAGTAGACTGGCCCGAGGCCTTCCCCTTCCCACCAGACGCCTTCCAAAGATACGATGAGTCAGATGACAAGATCTTCTACGACGAGGACACCCCCAGATTTGTCACTCACATTGACGACGGCGCCATTGCTGCTCTCACCCGCCACTACTCCCAGAATTTCCCCCCCTCAGGCAATAAAGACGTGGCCATCCTAGACATGTGCAGCTCCTGGATCAGTCACTTCCCAGAAGGATACACTGCAGGCCGTATAGTTGGCCTAGGAATGAATGAAAAAGAACTGACCAGAAACAGTGCATTGACCGAGTACAAGGTGCATGATCTCAATAAACAACCAGAGATGCCATTTTTCAAAGACAATTCCTTTGATGTCATCACCAATGTAGTGTCTGTCGACTACCTTACGAAACCACTGGAAGTTTTTAAAGAAATGAGCAGAATATTGAAACCTAATGGTATTGGTATTATATCATTCAGTAATAGATGCTTTCCTACAAAGGCGGTGGCAATATGGACGTCAACTGGAGACTTAGATCATGTACTGTATGTGGGGAGCATGTTTCATTATGCTGGAGGGTTTGGAGAGCCAGAGGCTAAGGATATCAGTCCAAGAAAACCAGAGTTTCTGGGATCTGGATTGACTGGAGATCCTATGTATATAGTGCAGGCTAGAAAGCTGTAGTGTGTGTGTGTGTGTGTGTGGGGGGGGGGGCTTTACAAAAGAGAAGTTGAGTTGGGGGCCAATATGAATATGTGTATAAGGAAAAAAAAAGATGAAGGGGAAAACAAAAAAGGGTGGAAAAAGGAGGATCAATTTAGTGTCTTTTTATTATATAGTCTTATTTCAACAAGCAATTAGGGAGGAAATGAAAAACTAACATACAAAAAGCATCATACTCACCACTGTTGTTTTTCATCTCTTTTCATCTTACACACCTTGCAACACAGGTTGGCTACTTCTTCTTCTTCTACCTCAATTATCCATTATTATGATATAATACATACTTCTATTACCTAGTAAGTATTATTTTAGATAGACGTAACATTTGCCTTTATCATCATATCCTTCATCATCGTTAAATTACTTCTTCTTGCTCTTTTTATTATCCTTATCAGCAGCAGCTTCTGCAGCAGATCCTGCGAGCACTGCAGACACACGTCCCAGCCTAGCTGCTGCATTTTGCACACCTGCCACTTGCCTTTGAATCTCAACATTATCAGCTTCAGACACAAATGGTGCCACCTCGCCAGCAGCTGCTGCCAAATCATCCACCACCTGTGAGGGCAAGGGCTGAGCAGACACTTGTCCTACTGGTGTCATGGATGTCCTTGTCATACCTAAAGTCTGAGACACTCTTGCCAGTGCTGGAGGAGCAACTCCACCCAGACTAGTCCTTGTGATCTTATCAACGGCATCAATGGCGCCCTGCACCTTCCTGTCAAGCAGCTTTTTCTCGACCATACCAGTGGCTTCAGCAGCAATGGGCTGGTCACTGGGTTGAAAGGCGGTACGGACATTGACCAAGGCGCCTGTACGGGCTTGGAAGACGTCGTACTTGTATACAACCCAGTAGGTAATAACTTTGAGAAGATCTTGTAGTAAAAAGAAGACCAGACAGAAGCACCAGATCCATAGTGGCCATAGAGTGTAGCTGGAGTCTTGGGTGAGGCCCTCGGCTGGAACTGGGCCCAAGTGACCTTCTGGCCACAGGCAGGCAATGATAGTGGAGATACCAAGAGCGACACTGGCAGCACCTAGGAGAATCATGGCTGGAAGAGTCTCCCAGAAGAAACCTGGATTGGAACGCGCACTGAATAGGGTCAGGAAATCTGACAATGACACCTTGAGGTAAATCATCATGGTAATTTGACCATAGTCAGGGACAGGTAGACCCATCTTTTGGAACAAAGAACCATCATTGGGAGACTCCAAGGCAGCCCAGACAAGTAGGAGGGAAGATCCCATGGAAACAAAGCCAAGGACCGAGGACACCAGGAAGAGCACTCTCAAATTCCACTTCTCTGGCCATGGAGAGGCTTTTACTTTGTCATATCCGACTGCAATCAGGGTACCGTCATTGAGGACAGTAATCATGATGAGCAGAATTACTGGGAGCTGGAAGAAGGTGGGGCATTCATGAGTGAAGTCGTCTTCTACCGTGTTTAGATATTCTTCTAGTTCTGGATCTTGCGCTACTTCAGTTGCATTATACTGGTAAGGATAGTAGCAATCTGAGGACATGATCTGCTCTCTATACTTGATTGGCTGCTTTTCAATGGCCTCAAAGTAGTCCTCTGGGTTGAACAAAAAGACAGAGATGAAGAAGAAGATGAGCAGCTGGAGGGTGGCAGCAATACGGTAATTTAGGAAATTCTTCACACGCTGGAAGATCTGGCGAGCAACAACTATGGCATGAATGACAACACCCAAACCTGGCTCAGTCAAGATGATGTCTGCGGCAGCACGAGCCGCATCAGTTGATCCCGAGACAGCAATACCCACATCTGCCCTCTTGAGTGCAGGGGCATCATTCACACCATCACCAGTCATACCCACAGCAAAACCAGCTTGACGAAGGGCTTCCACAATCAGGTACTTGTGCTCGGGGTACACTTGTGCAAACCCATCAGCTTCAATAATCATCTGACCGTACTTTTCTCCAAGATCCTTGGGAATATTCCCGTCAGCATCCATACTAGGAAGACCGCTGGCATCTGAAATGTTAGTACCGAGACCAAGAATGCGACTCATTTCCCTTGCAATCAGCGCTTGATCTCCTGTAATCATCTTGACATCAACACCATTCTCCAAACAAGCTTCAATGGTGGACTTGGTATCTGGACGGGGAGGGTCCAAGAAGGTCAGCAGCCCCAGCATGACCCATTTGTCTTTGTTCTTGTTGCCAGGTGCAGTACGGGCGACAGCTAGAGATCTAATACCACGGCTACCCAGGTTGTGTACTTCAGCTTCAATTCTATCGTGGAGATCGCTGTCTCCAACCAGCTTGTCAATGATCTGAGGTGCACCCTTCGTCACCAAGAACTCCTCTCCATCGGGCCCTCTAATGGTGGACTCTGTCCTCTTCAGGGTGGGGTCAAATGGCTGGTGATCAAGCATGATGTAGGCATCCAAAGCAGCCAGATCACATGCACCCAGTGTCATGGTATCCAGGGCATCTTTAGGGGGCTCCTTCCACTTGGCAGCAAGAGCAGCATATTGAACCACAGCCTGTTTGTTTGCAGCAACCTCAGGGCTAAAGACGGGGCAGTAATCTTGGATCTCCATCTTGTTCAGAGTCAAAGTACCAGTCTTATCTGAGCACAACATATTCATGCCAGCCATTTCCTCAATAGCTGTAAGACGAGACACAATAGCACCGTATTTACTGAGTTGACGAGATCCCAAAGCCAGAGTGGTGGTGCACACAATTTCAATAGCAATTGGAATAGAAGCAACCAGCAACACCACAACAAACGATAAAACCTGCTTGGCATCGTTTCCTTCTGCCAACAGGTAAATGAGCACAGTGACACACATCACTACAGACAGGCCCACCAGGATCCACATAATTCTGAGGATGATTTTTTGTAAATTTCCCAGACCGTCGTTGCCTTGCAGCAGCGTCGCGGTCTTACCAAAGAAGGTGTTGGGTCCAGTGAACTCAACTGTACCTTCTACTTCTCCTCTGGTGATGGTGGATCCCATTTTCGGTGTATCTCCTCTGTACATTGTTACTGGCATCGATTCACCCGTCAGAGCAGACTGGTCGACTTCAATGCGTCCTTCATTGACGATACAATCAGCAGGGACGGCAGCACCTGCGCCCAACAGGACTAGATCTCCTGGGACAACAGCAGTGGCGTCCATATTGATCCAATTTCCATCACGTTTGACAGTGGCTAGAGGCTTGAGGGAAGCCTTGAGGGCGGCAACGGCGTCAGCAGCCTTGATGGTCTCGTACCAGCCGAGGGTGGCATTGGCAAACTGGATAAAAAGAAGGACACCGGCATCGATCCAGCTTTCGGTGCTTTCTCCGCCTGGAATGCAGGCAAGGATGACTTCGATGATGATGGCAATCCAGATCATGATAGGCATTGGTTGGTAGAGCTGTGAAGGAAGGGGGAAAGTGAAAGGAGGGGAGGGTCGGATTCAGTTGGGGGCAGCGACGATAATCTTTCAGTCACAGGTTGTTGAGGGAATCCTTACCAGCTTGAGGTAGACAACCCATTTGGAAGTCTTCTTCTCGGGGAGCTCATTCCTTCCGTGGATCTCAAGCAGCTTGTTAGCCTCTGTGAATCGGGAGATTTTGAAATGCAGGGTTAATGATTTAAGTCTAGGAAAGAGGTCATTTTGACACCGATTGTATCCCATGAGAATGTGACACATGCTAGGGTTTTATTGATAGACTTTCCAGCCCAGAATTTGCCAAAACTTTGTTGCTGGACAATTTCAGCGTCTGGCATGCCATCTCTCTTCCAATTGCACGCTCTATTGGCTACACTTACCATCTGTACTAAGGCCTTTAGATGCCTCAAATTCATCTTTACGCTCTACATGTCCACCAGCCTTCGTTGTCATAGATGGGGCCAGTTTTTTAACCCCATTTTCAGCTGGCTTGGAATTATCGTCAGCCATCCTATCTGTACTCTCTCTAAGGTATAATAGGTCAGAAAAACTAGCGAGCTTGTTTACAGCTCACGCCTTATGGCCTCCATGCATGCATCTCTTCCCCAAAAGGGCCTCTCCCTCTTTTACTTTCCCTGCCAGGGAGCAAGGGCCCATGTGTGAGAAAGGTGGGGGTGCAGGTAGTCCATCATCTTCTCTAAACATGGTTTCATTTTTTTTAATCCATAAAGTAGTATATAAAATGTATATCCCCCCCTTTCATGCCTCCTTCTGCCATTATTTCACAGTACTACAGCTCTTTCTGGATCCCTCCCACTAGTCATCCTCTCCAGACTAGCAGATGCTCTACTGGGTTCCATTGACACCACCTCTACACCTGCAGACATCCTCCTAATATGATTGTAAAAGCCTTCCATTCCCTCTTCTTCCTTCTTATCAACATTATCACCACCACCAACAGTACCAACATTACCAGTATCACTACTATTAGTTGTATGAAGTATGGATCTAGGGGTCCGAGCCATATTACCTTGCTTATCAACCCCGTATACGTTCTTATTCCTATCTTGATCTATAGTCATACGTATCCTGACATACGACATGTCTAGCATGCACCCTGATACAGTACTGAACCCTACAGTTTTTAGACTGGAATCGTGGAGTGATGCTGATATCATATCTGCTCTTTCTTGGTGTTTATTTCTACCGCAACAGGCAGATAATTCAATGCCAGAGACGTAGGTGCCATTATTATTATTATTATTATTACTGGGTGGGGATGGAGATGGTGATGGTTGGAGGAGTCTGTTAACTGCTTCAGTGGAGAGACAGAGGGCTAGAGTGGAGGAGGATTGTGCACCGAAAGAGAGGCCGAGGGACCAACCACTGAGGGTGATAAAGAGAGGGGAGGAGAAGGTCATGTGCTTGGTATCAAGGGGGGATGTGACTCTGACTATGAATCCACTGCCTTGCCATCTGCCGAAGAAGCAGGCTTTCTTACTGATGGTGTAAACCTGGGGTGTGTGTAACAAGCTAGGGGAGATGTCAGAGAAGATTAGCGTGGGGAGTGAGAAAGTATAGTAGAACAAAAAGCATGTTAGCTGTATACTCAATCACAAGAAGAAGATCGAAGGTGACGGGGAACTTGAATTGTATTTTCTGTCACTTACGAGAATGGATTTTGAACTAGATACCCAGAATGGATTGATTGGTTGATGGTTCTGGAGTTTAGGCCACGCCTGACTGAGTTGCGATGGAGTAAAGGCCGATCGTGCAATGTCTACACTTGTTCTGGAGATGGAACGAAGAAAATCTTGTTCAGTCGTCATGTTTGCATGTGTTTTCGTTTGGGTTTGATGTCTAATTATATACCGATAGTATGGTGTGGAATAAAAGGAGGAAAAGGGATTTGTAAGCATAAAGGGGCCCCCCGACAATCCTGACTGGCTGTGACCTCCTCCACTGACGAGCCGGTTGCTTCATCACAGCTTGGCTGACAATATCAGACACTCTTAGACATTGTTACTAGTTATTAACGGTTTGACAGTGAATTGTGGTACCATTATGTGACTCACTAATCCTTACATTAACTGCA
>Ga0114919_10004765_pt1 | contig 10883 bp, 14 predicted proteins | sample BlataG_FD_88682 | JGI IMG/M metagenome (GOLD analysis project Ga0114919, IMG submission 88682) | Deep subsurface microbial communities from Black Sea to uncover new lineages of life (NeLLi) - Black_00105 metaG | ecosystem: Environmental > Aquatic > Marine > Oceanic > Sediment | place: Atlantic...
AAAGAATCACAGAGGAGGAGAAAAACCAACCGGCCAAGATAACTCATGGAGAGAGACAGGCGTACCATCGGCACAAGACCCATTAAATACTTTTGCAGGAGTAGTAAGAACTTTCAAGGATGTATTCAATGCAGACTTTCAGTTGAAAGATGGCAAATTTATCTTTGAGCGTAGAGATTTCTTTGAAAAGAGCACAGGATATGTTATTCCTGATACTTTTATCGACCAAGAAAAGCTAATAGATACAAATAGCTTTAACACAGATGAGATTAGAGCTAACTATAATATTAATTGGGCATTCGATAATCAAGACCTAAATACACTAGACAACCAAAATGGTAGGGTATTCCAGGCAGTATTAAAGCCAAAAGTAACTATTAACTCTAAGCTTACTACCTTGACAGGATTAAAAGAGGTAAGTATACCCATTAGTTTAGCAATCCGCAAAGATAAGCTAACAGTTATAGAGCAGATAGTTAGAGCTTTAGTTAGTGCAGCGGATGCTTTGACAGGACAGTTAGGAAATCCACAAAGCTTATCCGGTAAGATTACTAATAGAATCGGTAGTATGTCTAGCTCTAGCCATTTTAGTAGTGGGTGCAGAATGGTAGTGATGGCAGGGAGCACATTACAAAAGAATCAGAGACAGATAATGGCCGCATCAAAATTGTGGGATAATTATCACTTTATCAATAGCTTTAAAAAAATTGATGGTAAGCATAACCAATATTGGCTATACAGAGAGCAAAAAATACCTTTTTGTTTTGAGGATTTCGTAACTTTACTAGACAACAATCAAGTAGAGACAGAGGCAGGAGAGCCAGCACAGATAGAATCCCTAGAATGGCAGATATGGGATAACTTTGCTACCATAAACTACAAGGTTAATCGTCTTTATGATGATAACTTTGAAATCACATTCTTACAATGAGTTTACAAGACAGCCTAAACAACCTAAAAGCTACAGTAGAACAAGCTAATGCAATTATAAGAGCTACTGAAAATAGTATAGATGTTACTATGGACAATCTTATGAAAAGTGCTAATCCTCAAGAGCTAAAAAGCATACAAAAAAATGTTATGAGTATTAAGACTTTAATAAACAAAGCTAAAAAGGGAGAGAATGTAGATGCGGATATATCGAACATAGCAAAAAGTATAAATAATGGGAGTAGAGATTAACAAAAGGGAGTATACTAATCCATATAGACCCTTAGATTCTAATGTAAATTGGCTGTTAGGCAATACAGGAGATTGGCAGAGGCTTACAGTAGAGGCTAGTTTTGGTGTATTTATAGAATTTGATACTACTAATAGCCTTTTTATTGACGAGCCAGACCAACTAACCCTAACCAATGGCAAGAGTTGGAATGAATACGGATTTACAGAGGGGGATGATATAGTATTGCAATGGATACACAGGGATATTTCTAACCCTAGCTCTCCTGTAGATAACTTTAACAGAGTGCCCTATCCTGGAGACCAAATGTTTATCGGTAAGATTGAGGATAACAAAGCATTTATAGTGCAGCCTAATGGACAGCCAATCGGAGGTATAGGTGCATGGTCTCAGATTCTCCCTGTCAATAGTGGACAGTTCAACATAGTAAACGTGGTTATTTTTACGCTAAAAAGACCTCAAGGTATAAAGCTTACCTATGGCCATTTAGAGAATAGTAACAGCCAATCTGCTAACCTTAGTAGCTTTATTGATGGCACATTGACAGAGTTTGTAGCTGAGAATACAGATACTCTTACAATCGGGCAGACAATACAGATGCAGCCATTAGGCAATCAGTCGGGGATGAGTATAGCAAATGTGAATATTAAGTATATTGGTTCATCTTTTTTTGGTATCAAGCAGAACTACGAGATAGAGATAGTGTATATGCTTAGCTCTTTCTTTGAGGATGTTACTAACTTTGAGGATAGAGTGGCTCCTAGTCAGACCTTTGATGCTGCATCCTTAACCGATAACTTTTTGATACAAGGCTTTCCGGTATACAATAATCCTAATGTAACAATACAGAACTTTTTAGAGAATACTGAAAAGCTAGGTAATACAGGATGGTTTGATGAAAATTACAATGGATTTGATAATGATTTTACTATTAGCTCTATTACCTATCAAAAACATGAGGATTTAACACAGAGTGCAGGCACTACTACAGTAACACAGCTAGACTATCAGAATGCAATCAAGGTTACTGCTGTTATTGATGGGGTGGAGAATCTATCAGGACAGACAAAATATACCTATGGTTTTGCTTATATTCCTATTGAGGAGACAGATTATAAACAGAATGAGTATCCTTTTTACAAAAATACAAAAATGAATACAGGGGGAGATGCTGAAAATTTCCAAGATGTATTCAATTTATCCAATGCTTATAGATTTACTCCCTCATCTGCTATCCCTTTTGCTAGAGGCTATTCAAGTGATAATGCTAGGATGGATGTGCAATGGCTAAAAGCATCAATATCAGGAGTAAAACAAGTAACATTAGAGCTTACTCTTGTACCTAATGCCAATTTTACTACGTTTTTTGATGCAAAAGATGAGATAGAACGAAACTATATTTTGTGGTTTAGCATAGCAGACCAAAACCTAGAGACAAACTTTAGTAACAGAGTAAGCCTTTTACTAGACTACAATCAGATGGAAACATTTGTAGAGCCTGTAGGTGCTTATGATGGGATGATTATAGAAATGCTAGACCATCCAAAAGATGAGACAGATGTGGCCTCTCCTTGTGGCACAAATAACAAGATAGAGGATGATTTGTTAGCTCGTATATTCTTTACTATTGATACTGCAGTATCTCCTACTATTCCAATCCCTACAGCTCTTACCTATGGATTTATTGTGGAAAGAGATAGTGATGGATTGACCTATGAGCTAGAGACATTCCAAGTAGACCTAACCCAATATCCTGACCCGACACAATTTAACTTTAGTGCGAGCAGAGGATTTAAGTTAGCTCCAGGCAATAACAAAAACTTTATCAAGGTTGATTATTGGTCTCCATTAGATAGCGGAACAGAGAAAGGTGTTAGAGGTTTATATGGCTATAAGATACGATGGGAGGACTGGCTAAAGAGAATCAATGTTCCTGCAGAAATAGTGCAAGATTTCTACGATAATACAGAGCTAAATAATGGTATCAATAACGATTGGTATCAATGGTTTAGTAATGCAGGATATACTTTTAGTTTTGTAGTGTATACGAATGCTGTTTTGAATGGCAAAAATGTAAGGTACAAAAATACTTTGCCTATAGTATTCAAAGATTATGATGAGAATCCATTAATATCTACAGAGATTCGATATTACAGACAATCAGATAATACATTGTTGTCGGGTGGTATAGACCCAATAACAGGAGGAGACTTAGGAGTTATCTTAGACAATGAGCTAGTAAGGATAGAAATTGAGTATACTAGCTTAATTCCTAGCAGTTTTACCAACTTAGCTAATATTTATGCGTTAAACACAATAGAGGTAGATGGTGGTGCAGGATTCTTAGAGTATAGACAATTAAGCTCTATCTATTTACCTGAGATTGATAATCCTTTGCTACCTTTGCCCGGAGGCACTTTGTTAGATGTGCAGATAATATCTCCTACAGTTCTTTTGTGCTCATGCTTAGTAGACCCGAATAAATTAATAGATGCTACTCGATACAAGATTACCGGTAGAGAGGGGTGTAAATAATAAAAAATGGCATTCTTATACAATTTAAACAGTTGCAATCCTGCAAGCTATCCAGATATAGTCAATCTATGTTGGAATACACAAGTACATCCATATAACTTATTAGTAGTTTATATTGATGGTGCTAATCCATTACAGACCTATACTCTAATCTATCAAGGAATAGATACAGCTAAATGTGTAAATACTATTCCTGTTTTACAAGTAGCTACAGAGAATACCTGCACTCCTAGTTATGACATATTTAAGTATAGGAATTGTGAAACAGGATTAGAGCGTATCTTTGGCTTTCCTCTTGCTCCTGCTCCTGGCACTTTTAAGATAAATGGGGAATGTGATTGCTGGACATTTGTTGCAGAGGAGAGCAGAGCAGACGAGGTAGTTACTACAGCCTTTAATAGTTATCCTAATTGTGAGGAGTGCCTAGATAGGAGAGAGGAAAATTTATGCCCTACATCAGAGCGTACATTAGGTTATGCAGTAAAAGTAAAACTGCCTGAGCAAGCTCCTGTAGATAGAGGGTTTAGCAAGTGCTGCTACAAAAACTTAGTGCTTGCAGATATTGCAGATGCAGACCCTTACAAAAATGACTTTACAGGAAGCTACTTTAAAAGAGAAACGCCAAGCAGTACAGTAGATTTTAAGCTTGTAGATGTAGTAACTACTACAGAATATGCCTTAAATGATGCTACCTATGGAACATTCCAAGACTTTGGAGGGGTGCAAAATGATTTAACCTACTATATTGTAGATTGGAGAAAAGTGCTAACCTTATTAGGTGAGGGAGTATATCAGATAAAGAAAGAGCTAACAATAGCCGGTATATCTGTAGACTTGCTTAGTGATACCTATAGCCTAGAATCTTTCAGCATACAGAAAGCTAATGGTACAGTAAGACTAGATTCCATCATCGATGGCAAGCTTGTAGCTATAGATACTGACTTTTTGAATAGCGGATACACTACATCTCTAAGGGTTAGAGGGTATTTTGGCAATCCTGAATACAGCTACGAGCAGGACAATATAGCGCAAAGAGACTACAGCTTTAAGCAAAACACAATGAGCAGCAAGAGAGAGTATAAGTATCAAGCTCTACAGCTACCCGATTGTATAACAGAGGAGCTATTTGATTTTATGTTGTTTGGTAAAGAGCTATTTGTATCTGACTACAATGGCAATAATCATAGCTACAAATACGAGCTTTTGCCTGTAAAGCTTGAGGGTAATGCAGGTACTGAATATTTTGTTACTGATAGGGGTGTAAATGTTAACCTTACTTTCTCAGATAGGACTGAGGATGATAGAAAAATTAACTGTTAATTATGGCAATGAAAGTATATATCAATGGCGATACTGTAGAGATAGACCAAACAGCACAGCCTTTACTAAATATCCCTAGAAACAAGGCAATCTATAGGATAGAGAATGATGATGTTACCATCTTTAACAATGAGGATAGGACAGTATTTAGAACAGACACAGTATCTAACATTCAAAACCAAGCAGGAGCTGCAATAGGTAATTTACAAGATGTTGTTAAGTACCTGAGCAAATCTGTAGTAGTTAGAGGTACTAGCGTAACTAGAACCACAGGAGGCACAGGAGGCACAGGTGAGGCGAATACTGCTAGCAATGTAGGTACAGGAGAGGGAGTGTTTAAGCAAAAGGTAGGAGTAGACCTAGAGTTCAAAAGTTTAGTGGGAGGTACAAATATTACTCTATCAAGTACAGCGGATGAGATTACCATAGATGCTAGTGGTGGTGCTACTGTTGAGCAGTTCTACCTAGAGCGTACAGAAACAATAGATAATGCTACTGCAATAGATATAGAATACTTTACCTTTGTGCAGGGAGGTACTGAGATTAGCAATACTATCAATGTTACCGGAGGAGATTATTATTTTGAGATAAGCTTTCTAGCTTTTTGTACATCAAATTCAGGGAGAGTAGTAGTCAATCCTCAAGTTAATTCAATCGATATATTCAGCAATCCATACAAAAGGGAGCGCAAAGATATAGACGAAATATTCTACGAGTCTATATCCAAAAGGGTAGCACTATCTGCAGGGGTAAACGTAATACAACTACAGCTATCTAATAGTGGTAGTGGTAGTGCTAGAATTTTTGAGGCAAATATACAAATAACTAAAGCATGATAAACTTAACAGAATTTAAAATTACTAACCTATCCGGAGGCCTGATAGTTATTGCTAGCTTAGATAACTTTAATCTAGCAAATGGAGCTGTAGATATTGATGTCTTTTCTGCTGCTAATGGTAATTTTAGCATAGAGGATGTGCAGGGCAATACAGAGCTAGAAACATTATTGCAAGCAGGAGATATAGGAATAAAAGACCAAGATGATGGAGAGTTCTTTACTCTATTTCCTTTGTATGGCCATATGTATACTGTTATATGCCCAATAGTACAAAATACAACGGAATCCGATTGGAATCCAGCAGGATGGCACAATGCCAAAATTATAAAAATGGCAACAGCAGGCCCTCAATTTTTTACAGGCTTTCAAAAGACATATCATGGAGATTTTAAGATATTGAGAAATGAATCTATCAATACGATGTCTTTGCTTTTTAATAATGCTAACAGTTTAGTAGAAAACAGAATATATCCAATAGAGCGCAGTACAAACAACAATAAAAAATATAGTGCAGTTGTTATCCATTATGATGCAATAGAACAAAAATGGAAATGTATAGATGCAGAAAAACCATAAACAATGAACTTATACAGAAAAGACATAGGAGTGCCTTTCATTAATGAAACTATAAGCGGAGTATATCCGTATCAGTATAGCGATATACCTTTGATAGATTGGTTTGATATTACTAGCATAGTAGATAATGATTTGTATGGTGGTTATGCTGCAGATTATGTAAGAGCTACCAAAGAGATGGCTATCTTGTTTGAGGCTTTGCCAGGAGAAACAGAGGCAGACAAATGGGCACAATGTACCTTAGATGAAATGAGATGCTTAGCTAAGAGGATGATTATAAATGATAAGGTTTTAAGACTGCAAGTTTACACTAAGCCACAAGATGAGAATAATTTCTCTATCCATGCAGATGAGTCTATAACTTGCAGACAAAACCGAGTAGATTCAGCAAAGATACACATGGGGTATTTATTGACTGTACCGGATAGAGTAGATTTATTTACTACAGTAGCTTTGATGCTAGAGAGTTTTATCAATGTTAACGACCATAGTATTATTACATGGATGCATTCAGAGACAGGCTTTTTAGCTAAGCCTTATTATACAGCAGATTTAGAAAATTGTTTTGAACAAATAGTAGAAAACGGAATATACTAATATGGATTTTACAATATTATTTCAGAGATTTGCTGAGCAATCTCCCTTAATAATTCTTTGCGGTCTTATCATCTGGCAGTTGCTCAAGATGTATAAGGAGGAAAAGGCTTTAGTACGCACAGAGCGCAAAGAACATGAGGCAAAGATTCAGGAGCTCAATACGTATGTTAGAGAGCGAGAGATTGAACACATCGAAACTCTTAATAGTTTATCCGTTATTATGAATTCCATTGATGAAAAGATGGAAAAAATATCATCAGTTTTATGAGAGATATCAAAGAGATTCAAAGAGAGTTAAAAGGAATCAGACAAAGCATTAAGGATAAAGCAGACAAGATAAAAGAAAAAAAGGCTTTAAAAAAAGCCTCTTAATAATCCATCTTTATCTTTGCCCATATAGCTGTAGCTAATGCAGCCTGTACTCGTTCTTTTCTGTGATTTACTATGTATACACAGTCTTGAGCTGATGTATGGAATCCAAACTCCTCCAAGACAGCTCCAAACTTAGTAAAATGCTCTAAGTCTGTATGTCTTAGGATATAGAAATTGGATTCATAATCTACATCTCCATCTTTATCTTGTGTTCTATATTTCCAATCGGGGAGAGCAGTTTTCATGTGCTTAAAGTGTACATCTGCAATCTTATCGGAATAGTTCTGCCCTGTAGTAGTGTATACGCTAAATCCTTTAGTGTTTTCGAGCTTATCTTTGCTGTTGTTACTATGTATAGCATTCGAGTGAAAAGAGTGCATATATCCGTAATATCCTCGATATAAATAATCAGTAACTAAACTAGCTCTTTCTAGCAATGGAGTATCTTTGTAGGGATGGTAGGTTCTTACTGTCTGAATCCCTGCAGCAGTACATTTTTCTATAAACATCTCAGCTACTATCCTATTTTCATAACCCTCAAAATAATGGCCATTTTGATGTAGATTATATTCAGGGTGGAATGCTCTTTTGCCGGCTGTAGTGTAGATGCCATTCATGTCTATGCCGCCATGTCCAGCATCTACGAAAACTACAAACCTGCTTTTGGCAAAGGTCATAAGGTTGTTAGATTCTTTATTACTTTCCAGGTCAATAGCTATCCATGTGTAGTTACCTACAATGCCATCTACTTTTAATCCGTAATCTGCTTGGAATTGCTTTATTGCTTGGCTTGTGCCATCACCAAAAATTCCATCTACAGTTATTGATGTACCTAGTATTTTATTGAGCTTTATCTGTAGCTCTTTTACTTGTGTTCCCCTACTCCCTTTGCTTAGTAATACTCTCATTTTTTAGCCTCTACTACAAATGCAATAAAATCTCCTAGCTCTATGATGATATAGAACAAACGTTCTGCAAGCTCCTCCGAGAAATCATCTTTGATATCTAGCTCAGATTTGACAAGTGCTTTTATCTCCTGCTTTTCTGCCTCGTCTAAATCTACCCATTCCTCTCCAATCTCTTTGTAATTTGATACGATAGGATACAGAGCAAAGATGTTATCTAAGAATTTTAGAGCTACCCATCCTGTAACTTTTTTGCCTTTCTTTTTTTCGATAAGTGCAAATATCTCATCGATTAAATCAGTATTCCAGCGGACTACCTTTTTTAGATTATCAATCCCTTTCATTTTTGATGATGTTTGGTTATGTAATGCTATAAATATACAAAAAAAAGGAGAGACTAATTAAAGCCTCTCCTGTGAAATTAAATAACGACATGAAATTTCACTTAAAAACTACGAGAAAGAGATGTTATTCCTAATGGAATTGAATTTATCTATAATTTCTTTTTTCTTTTTGCCTGCCTCGTATATAACCTCAGCCATCTCATCCATTAGCTCCTCATTTCGTTCAATGCGGATAACGTGTAAAAAGTTCTTATGATCTAGCAATCGTGGGTCAAAAGACATGAAATCTACATATGAGCGGCCAGAGCAGAACATCTGATGATGCACTTGGTAATAATACTGCTTGTACATCTTGTATAGGTCTACATCATCTCTGAGATTGATAACGTTGTTTATGTGGTTTATTCTAGTATAAGGGCATTTGATTTCTACTATGCCATCATTACCTATCAATCCATCGGGAGAGCTACCGGTATTCTCATCAAACACATAAAAGCCTCCATTAGTAACCTCATTTCCCGACATAACCTCATATACATTCCTGGCACTATCCTCATTTTCTGTGCCCCAAGCCATAGCCTTAGAGCTGAATCCCTCTACCTCTAATGGGTAGATAGATTCAATGGCTTTTTGTGTTATGTAGGTTTCTGCAGATTTTGATAATCCTCCTCCTTTACCTTTTACAAAGAGATTGTATATCTGTGAGCTAGTGAATAGCCCTAATCGGATGTTAAACCAATCAGGACTATTCTGCTCCATGTTCATCCATTTCATTTACTTAGAGTTTTCTAGGTTAGATAAAATGGTTTTCTTAATCTCATCGGTTAGGGTATATTGCTTTTCTACAGCATTAAAATTGCCATCTCTTTTAAAAGCTTTGCCTGCCATCGTATACATGCCTACAGGTAGCTTAGCCTTTTTTTTGACAATCATAGATTGGCCGTTCATTCCATTTCCATCATCGTCTGTATCTACCGAGATAGCAAGGAGCGCAGAGATAGCGTATCTCTTTGCGTATGTAATCCCTCCTCCTATCTGCTGCAGATTGTTTGTGCCTTTGTTCCCCGACATTGGGTTAAATGGCATAGCACTACCTTTATACTGCCCAGATTCGTGGATAAGGGTAGTAACAATATACTCTCCTGCTAGGTCTTGAGTGATTGCTAGCTTATGCTTGGTTAGGATAGGTCTAACTGTATTAAGCAAACCATCTAAGCTTACGTATTTGTTACGTAAATGCGGATTCTTAGCATCTTTCTTGAGGGATACTTTTTGAAAGTCTGTAGCAAAGCTAATAAGTGCTTTTGATAGCTCGCTAATTTCTACTGTTTGCCATAGTTGAGGCGTTAATTTGATAATCTCCATTTCTCGAATGTTTAAAGTGAATAAAAAAAAATTGTCGTAATACAAAGATACTAATCCTCCTGCTTATAGGAGAATTCAATATCTAGTTTTTGAAAAATATCTAAGGCTTTATAGATGTCGTAGTCTATCATCTCTACCATATCGATAGCTATGTGGTCGGATGGTAAATCATGCCAAGCCCATTCTATCTGCATATGGTCTAAGATTTGCTCGCAGATTCTTTCTTGAGCATCTATGTTGTGTTCTGAATTGAAATATATTTGCATTTCCATTATTGTAAAATTTAAAGATTAGAAAAAATAGAGAGGATTGCTCCTCCCTTTGCTACCAATGGATAACGTTTAGTGTACGGACATCTAAACATCTCCAATCGTTTTTATTGGTATCCCAAAAAGTCTGTAGATACCATTTAGTACGATAGTAGCAAGTTTTGTACTCGTAGTTGATAAAATCAAAGTTAGTAGTACCTAGAGCATCTCTTTCCTCTCCTGTGCTCTTTTTAGTAAATGTAAAGTAGCACAAGCCTTTAGCAAGCTTGGTAGATATTTTTACTTTTGCCCATGCAAAACGTAGAGCATCAGCGAATGTAGGAAAGTGAGATTTTACAGAGTGGGCGAGAGTCATTACTTTAGACTTATTCATGTCGTTAAAATTTAAGTGAGAAAAAATATTCATGTCGTTTGATAGTATCAAAGATAATATATTCTATGATATTTTGCAAGTTTTACGTAATTTATTTGCATTTTTTTTGCAAAATAGTTCAAATAGACTATATTTGTAAGGTATTTAATAACCAAAACACAAAATAAAATGAAAAAATGCACCAAAAAAGTAATATGTAAACGTATAGT
>Ga0114919_10004766_pt1 | contig 10881 bp, 5 predicted proteins | sample BlataG_FD_88682 | JGI IMG/M metagenome (GOLD analysis project Ga0114919, IMG submission 88682) | Deep subsurface microbial communities from Black Sea to uncover new lineages of life (NeLLi) - Black_00105 metaG | ecosystem: Environmental > Aquatic > Marine > Oceanic > Sediment | place: Atlantic...
CACACCTCTCCAGAGTTGAACTGGCCGTCGGAGCAGCTGAGACAGTCTGAGCAAACCACACCGTCACTCGTTCCCTTGCCATCGCACACCTCTCCAGAGTTGAACTGGCCGTCGGAGCAGCTGGTACAAGTTTCGCAGCTGGCATTAGTGGTATCAGTGCAGGCCTTGGAGATGTACTGTCCTTCTTCACAGGTACATATGCTTTGGGTAGTTTCGGGGGGAGGGCTAGGGGGTGGAGAGGGAGGTGGTTTCGGCTTGGGGTTGGGGTTGGGGTTGGGGTTGGGTTTGGGGTTGGGTTTGGGGTTGGGTTTGGGTTTGGGTTTGGGTTTGGGTTTGGGTTTGGGTTTGGGCTTGGGGTTGGGGTTGGGCTTGCGTTTGGGCTTGGGGTTGGGCTTGCGTTTGGGCTTGGGGTTGGGCTTCTTCTTTGGGCACTTAAGGTTGCCAATCCACGATAAACGAACTCCTCCCTCAACATGCACCCTACCAAATTCACTGCGTGGCCATACAGAATTCGTGACAATGGCATCAACAACTCTTAGGAGCTGGGCTGTGCTAGCATTCTTTCCGCCCAGAGCCACATTAGCGGTTGGTTTCAGGAAGATACCTGGCTTGTAGCCATCATCCTCACTGATGGTGAAGGAGCGAATGCCTAAATTCTTGTACTTGTTTGTTAGCACCTTGCGGAAGGCAGTCTGCATTGGTCTGGTGAATTGACGAAACTTCATGTCAAACATTGTGGCACCAAAGGTGACTACAGGAGTGAGGCCCTTGGCCTGGGTTACAGTGAGATCCCCTCCACTGGCAGTCACCCACATGGGAGGGGCGACATGCTCCATGTGAACTTGGCCAAATATGGAGGGCGGGAAGATACGGACAACACCATCAGTAGTCAACAGAGTATTAAGGAGGCTGTTCCAGGGGCCCCTGGGACTGCTGCCGCACTTTTGCTTGAAGATGACTAGTGTGAGTAGGGCTGCTGCCTCGTCCTCCTGCATCTTGCCTACTATGACAATTTTGAATACGTCCTTGACAGAATTTTTAATGGCTGCCTTGTAGGGACCATAGATTTTGTCAACAGCACTCAGACTGTAGTCATTGAGAGCTGTGACAAAAAAGGCAGCTCTGTGGGCTGCCATCGAAGTACCAGCTCTACTGCCGTTTGAGATGGCATCCACTGGGATGAAACCATGGTCATTATCTTCATAAATTTCTCCATCAACAGTCTGTAAATATGATTTAATAGGCAAAGGAATGCAAAACAAAGTTAGGATGCCAATCTACAAGATCGAAACTGAGATGATTGATGAAACCCCATACTTCGCGTACCTCTAGACTCCTGTTGGTTGCATGAACGTTTGTAAGCAATAACAAAACGCAGTAAAAGAGCACCAGGACAGAATACCTCATACTTGCCCTGAATAATGCTCCCACTTATCTTTAGGGTATCTTGCTAGTTTCTCTTTGACTCACTGCAAATCCTGGGTTCTTGGTTCTTCTTTAGACTAGGATGTCTATCTTGATTTAGATTGAACAATTTGTTAGTTCTGGGGCTGAAGGCAGGGAGATGCCAACCTTAATACTGAACTTCGCCGCCATGCGCAGTCCTGCCAGTGGAGCGGGACCTATACCTCAGCTTCTGGCATGCAGAACCTATACCTCAGCTTCTGGCATGCAGAACCTATACCTCAGCTTCTGGCATGCAGAACCTATACCTCAGCTTCTGGCAGCCCAAAAATAGATAGATGGAGCCCTAAGTGAAGCTTGGGGTATCAACTCAACATCCATTTGATAACACAAACTATTATCAGTCCATCATAGTTCCATTGAGCTAAATGAGTGTTGACGGGAAAGCGAGTGGCAACAAAGCGAGTGAATGGTTCATCGCCCATATTGATAAACTATAATGTGTCGTCATCATCGATTCAAGTATAATTGAACGCAAACAAAATATTTTTCAAGCTTTATGAAACAGAAAGATTTGGAAATGGTGAGATTTCAATCAATACAACGTTGAAAGATAATGAAGATGGCGGTAAACAATCTTATGCATTTATGATTGGATTTATAATCTTATGATAAGATGACCACATTCCACTTAAACTCCCCTGCTATTCCCTTCTGCTAGAAGATTTTTAAACCGGTCTCTCTCTGGGTGCAACCTCCACACCGCCACCCTGCCACATCTCTCTTCTTTTCATCTTTTATGTGTATCATTACACAATACATACCTATAAAAATGTCCCCGCAGTGGCATTCATCCCTCCTTCCTTTGTAAACCACTCCTTCACTGCAGCAGGACAATTCCAATGCCTCTCCAGCCCCTGCCTAATCTCCTCGCCCACTACTTGCAACTCCAACCCAGCATATCTTTTCAAATCTGCAACATACACTCCAGCATGCGCTCCATTGCCACTCCCCCAAACTGCAGTAGCAGCTCTGGAGTCAACAGGCGCCACAATCCCAAGATCCAACAGTCTTTCAAAGCTCCTCACTGCTGCCTGCTTTGAATATCTGTCAACATGGTTCCCAGAGTCGCAGTACTTTCTAAATTCATAATGCGCTGTCTCAAAGTTGAAGCATGTTTTGTCCCTCACCCGACGTGATGACACTCTATACATTGACACCAGCAAAATCAGGTCTAAAATTGACAGACCAGCAATAGTTTGGATCATATTACTATGACTGACTGCGTTGTCGTTGAATGCTTTCACAATGTGAGCGGCTGTTATATTGATGTTGTACCTTCCATCTGCAAAGGCAATAGGATCCGGCCATTTTCTAATGCAACAGAGCACTGTTTCTACTACATTACCCATACTTCTGAGGTTGTTGCCACAATCGACAAATCTCTGAATTGCTGGTATCAAGTCGGTAGTAGCAGCAGCACTGCTGGTAGTGGAGGAGAGGGCAGCGGAGATGACTGCATTGTGTTGGGCAGCATATTCTTGGTGAGGGAATTGAGGAGGGAGGGTCATCATACTCTTTAATATATCTAATGCACCGTCGCCTGTAGTCTTATTGTTGGTACTTTTACCAGCACCGCTAGCACCAGCCTCTCCTCCTCCTCCTCCATTATCATCACTAGAAACAATAGCCATGGTTGGAGGCAGAACATCTACCTGCCTGTGACTAAACCTAGACTTGACTCTCTTCTCCAACAGCTCCACTGCATCCTGCCTCACCGTCAGTCCCACCACTGCTGCTTGAACACCAGATGTCTGTAGAGAGTCTAATAAATTATAAAGCAGCGTTTGTTTCACTCTCTTTGCAAACAGATCAAACTCATCAAGGATGAAGATGATGACTTTCTGTGCTCTAGCGAGTGATGTCAGCAAGGTTCTTAGAAAGTCAATGTTGTCACCAAAGGAGGCACTTTTACTGAAGGTCAGTTTGAAGCAATCGCACAGCTGTCGTGCCATTTCTTTGAATGCCACTCTATCCTCGTTATGGGCCCATCCAGTCAGTCTTACCACTCCTACCACTGGCTCTTCATTACTATTATTATTATATTTGGCACTAATGGTAGCCACAGCTCTCTCAACAGCCAGAGACTTCCCAGATCCCCTAGGACCCATAATCAGGAGAGAATTATTATGCCCCAATTCCACTGTATTAGACAGATTCTCTACAATCTTATCTGTGACAGCTTGGAGAGACGGACGGAGAGTGACACAGGCAGCTGGGTGTCCTTTTGGGTTTGATAAGGCTTCCAACAGCCAGGAATTGGCTTGGAATGTCAGACTAGTTTGATGCGCTGGTCTTTCTTCCTCCTCCTCCTCCTCTTTACCTACTATTTCAACTCGTTGCTGCTGCTGCTGCTGGGTTGGTGATGCATCTTCTTCTTCCTCCTCAGTTGTACCTTCATGTAGATCATCATTATTATTCTCAACTTCATAAAAGTATGGATCATTTGCATCATCCTCCCAACCCTCATCATCATCATCATCATCAATGCCAGGAAGGAGGACAGGCCCTACCTCTTCATCCTCCTCCTCTTCATCATTTTCTTCATCATCTATTATTGGGGCAGCTATTATTTCAGGACTAAGGAGGGCAGCAATAGGCTGGGTAGTGGGAATAAGCTGAGTGGCAGGGATAGAATCCTCCCGCTGCTGATCATCACCATATTCATCATCATCATCATCATCATCATCATTATTATTATTATTATTATTATTATTATTAATATTATTCTTCTTCTCCTCCTCTTCCTCCTCTCCTTCTACTTCCTCCTCCTGCTGCAGCTGCTCATTGTGTTGCATGTAGTCCATCTTCCTCTTGATTTCGGGTGATTGGAATCCATCATCTTGGTTCTCGTAATTATTGTTCTCTTGGTTGGAGTCCTCCTTCCCTACTATTTTGGTAGCAGGAATTGGTGGTTGTGCAGAAGCTGTAATGGTAGATTTAGCTTGAAGAGGTAAGGGTAAGATACCAGGCGATTGTTCTTGCTGTTGTGGTGGTGAGTCTGATTCAACTACTGGTTGAGTTTGAGGAAACCCATACTCTTCTCCTTCTTCTTCCATTGAGAAAGGGATAGTGGCATTACCGCAACTATTATCATCATTGGATGCATCTATCTCGTGTTGCTGTTGCTCTTCTTTGTCATCATCTGTATCATTACCATCGCCACCTTGAGCAGCAGCAGCAGCAGCTTCTATTTTTTCAGCTACCGACAAGGATCTCTTCTGCTTCTTCTTCTTCTGCTGCTGCCCCCTACTCCCACCCTTCTTCTTCCTCTTTTCTCCACCTCTGCCACCTTCAACAGCAGCTTTCTCAGACTCAGTCAAAGGACGCCATCCACCTCCAGAGTCTTTGACAACTTTCCAATACTTGGCAGGCATTACCTCTCTCCATATCCTGCTGCTCTTTTTATCTATCCAAGAGTTCTTAGCTCCTTGCTTCTTGTTGGGAATTGAAAATAAGATGAAATCTGACTTGGTTTTGACCACCTGAGCTTGATAGTACACACCACATCCAGCTTGCCATTCAACCATGATTTCTCTCTTTACTTGGTTGTGATCGAATGGTTCATAGTCAAAAGTCTCCTTGGTGCTACCACCACTAGCTTTCTTTCTTTTATTATCATCATCAGCAGGTTGGATAGAAGCAGCAATAGCATCAGGATCAGTAACAGAAGCTGGGGCCGCAACTGGCGCATTTTTTGCAGTACCATCAGCAGTACCAGCTGTAGTAACATCAGTACCTACTTTCTTATTTTTAGGACGCCATCCACCATACGATTGGGGAACATTCAGCCAATCTCTCTTTGAACTGGTCCCTCTCCATATCCTACTACTACGTGCATCAATCCACTCTTCCTTCTCTCCTTGCCTGTCCTTGGGAATACGGAATCGCAGCATCAGCTGCCCTCCTCCTCTTCCTTGTTGTTGTTTGATTTCAACTATATATGATCGGTAGTAGATACCACACCCACCTTCCCACTCCACCATGATCTCCTTGGTTTCATGGTCGGTGTAATCAAATGGTTCATTGTCCAATGACTCAATGATAGCAGCAGCAGCAGCAGCAGCATTAGTAGTATGATGGGTGCCCTTAAGCCTCTCCTTGCCATACTTTTGTTCACCACCAACACCAGCAACCCCCTTCTCCTTCTTTCTCCCCTTCTCCTTCGTCCTTTTCATCCTTCTTCTCTCCTTCTTCTGCACAGCCAACATGGCCAATGCCTCCAGAGTAGGTCTCCATCCTCCTCCACTTCCATGCACCCTCTTCCAAAACTTCATTTTTCGAGTACCTCTCCATATCCTACTACTCTTTTTATCCAGCCACACTACCTTACTGCCTTGAGGATGGTTCCTATTGGGGATTTGAAACTGGACTAGGTCTTTTGAGGTGCTCAGTACATAGGCTTGGTAGTATATTCCTTGCCCTGCTTCCCATTCCACCATGATTTCATCCTTGTCGTCGGGTCTCTCTTCGAATGGATCATTGTCAAACGACTCATTTGGATCGTCGTCATCATCATCGTCGTCATCATCATCATCATCGCTTCCTCTGTCTTTACCGGGGGCTTTATTGCTGCGTTTCCCCTGCTGCAGCTGCTGCCTCATCATCTTCCCTCTTCCTTGCTGCTGACCACCACTCCTACCAGCTACCTTCTTCTGCCCTCCTTCCCCTCCTCCATTACCATTATCACCACCATCACCAGCTACTTGTTTAATATAATTAGCTATAACTCCTACTGCTTTCACTGACAATGGATGCACCTTCTTATACCATCCCCCATGTAACAATCTATACACCTTCCACTCGTCATCATCATCAGCATCACTACAACTATTCCTGTTATTATTCAGTAGCCTACCTTTACTGACCCATTGTGCAGGTACTTCTGCACCATCACTACCACCTCCATTCAAGTGAGGCTTCACCAAGACAGTAATACCATTGTCTTCTATGATGGTGGCAGGAAAATAGAGGCCTGTACCAGCAACCAGTTCTATCAAGTAGCCATGTGGAGGACAAGATGTACTGGCAGTGTTAATAATTGGTTCTGCTTCTTCTACTTGAGCAATCTCTTCTGTTGGGACACGAGACGGGGGAGATGCGGCAGCGTCATTACCTTCCCCCTCCTCCTCCTCCTCCTCCTTCTTTTCTACTTGAGCAATCTCTTCTGTCTGGAGACGAGACGGGGGAGATGCATCAGCATCACTACTTCTATTGCTACTTTCCGGTTCTTCAAGAGGAGAAGGCGAAGGTGAAGACACATCCATCGACACAACCCCATCATGACCCTCCTCTTCATCATCACTACTGCTACTTTCCGGTTCTTCAAGAGGAGAAGGTGACGCACTATCGATCAATGCAACCCCATCATGATCCTCCTCTTCATCATCACTACTGCTACTTTCTAATTCTTCAAGAGGAGAAGGTGAAGGTAGATCTATATCTATTGAGGCGTTATCATCATCACTACTATCATCGTCATGAAGGGGAGTCTTCTCCTTCTTGATCGATGCCACGAGACCCAAGGTCCACTGACTACCACCTTGTACACTAGGGAGGGGTTGTCTCTCTATTGGGAGGGGAGTAGGAGTATCCTCTCTCTTATTGTTGTTGTTCGTGGTGGTGTTGTCGTACACTTTTTCCATCGCCATTGATGGAGGTAGGGCTACAGTTCGTTGCTGCTGCTGGAATGTTCCAGGAGTTGGCTCTTCTTCCGAATCTGACCATGACACATCTGATGATGCTGGCTGCTGCCTCTGTTGCTGCTGCCTCTGTTGAGAAGGATGAGGATGCAGAGATGGTTGTTGTTTCTTAAGGAATGATGATGGTGCAAAGTGGGTGGTTGTTCTTCTTCTCTTCATAGCTTGGGTGGAAGGAAAATCAGCTGCTGCTACATCCTTGGAGGTATTAATATCGGTGCGCTTGGCAGGACTGAATTCTATGACAAAATCATCATTATCAAAGTCCTCTTCAGTAAGTGTAACATGAACCTTTCCTCTCTTCTTACTATTACTATTAGTAATCGTCTTGATGGTGGTGTTATTATTATTATTATTCAATAAGCCAGGCTCTGTTTGTTGTTCTTGAGTAGAAGGAAGAGAGGAGGGTGAATACGAAGAAGATGATTTCCTTCTTGAGAAGACTTTCAAGACTTTGGAAGCAGCATTGGTAACTGTGGCAGTGGTCCAAAACAAAATGCCTGTGTTGGTCTGCTGTTGTTGCTGCTGCTGTTGTTGTTCTTTGTGCTGCTGACTACTGAGGAGCTGGTTGCTACCTTCTGAAATGGAAGGAAAGGAGAGCCTGTCGCGTTTAGGCTTTGGGTTGGGATGTGCAGCGGTGGCCGGTTTGATGGCTGATGTGGTTGGGAGTTCATCAAACTCATCGTCTGAGCTGAATACGGGTCCAAAGCTATCGTCAGGCTGAAGGTTAGACAGAAATTCGCCTTTTTTAGTCACGCTTTTGATCTGTTTGACCTTGATTCTGATTGCAGCCTCGTTAGGCTCCATCTCCATATTATAAAGTATGGCTCTGTACAATCACTACTGCAATAATTATGCCTTCAAATATGAACCTCCAGCAGCTGTTATAAAATTGAACGAGTTTCAATTTTCAAAATTTAGCTTATTTCTCATGCAATAATAAAACGCATTGGGTAAATTTACGCTGTATATATTGCGATTCCTATCGAATGCTGTGTTAAGGGTGTACAATTCGCTAAAACTGCAACTGCTGGGAAGCCTTCCTTCCTCTCTCTATTCCAAACAACACCGACTTCCATCTCAACCGCTGTGTTGGAAATGGCCTTGCGTCTCTCTCTTCCAACCAGAATTTGGTGAATTAAATTGAACTCATTATGATCAACACGTGCTCTCACCTCTTTATATGTGCTAAAGATGTGCTAATATCTTGAACAAACATCCAAGCCACAGAAACAGATTGAGCCTGACTGATAGAGGGGCCGATGCTGAGCGACATCGACACATCTCTTCGCGCTTATTGTTTTTCAGAGAGGCTCTTCAAGGCCATACTGCCTCACCGATGATCTAAATCAACGGAGCATAAACTCCTGCTTTAACTCAAATGGAGGGATACAACTCACACGAAGAGTTGGATTTGACTAAAACAAACGAAAGCGATCCACAAATCCTCCTCATAGCAGTAGAATCCGAGCTTGAGCAAGTCAACACATCCATCCAACACCTCCTCAACCTAAAAGTCAATCTCAATTCCCGTAGAGACACCCTCCTCCGCAGAATCGCTCAAGCAAACCGCCCTCCAGCTGTCGATTACTCCGCCTCCTTTCCTTGGGATGCCGCTGTCAATCACACCCTCCAAACCGTCTTCCACCTCCCATCCTTCCGCCCTTTACAACGCCAAGTCATCAATGCAGTTTTACATGGCAGAGATATCCTCGTCTTGATGCCCAGTGGTGGCGGTAAATCCCTCCTCTATCAACTCCCTGGTCTTGTCCACTTACAGGAAACACCACTCTCCTCCTCCGCTTCTCAACAACAACAGCAGCAGCAGCAGCAACAACAACAACAACAACAAGGTGGTGGCCTCACACTAGTCATCTCCCCTCTCCTGGCCCTCATCATAGATCAAGTCAATCAACTCAGAGACATCAACATCCAAGCTGCTTCTCTCACCTCACTCACTTCCAAGGAGGAGACATCCTCCGTATTCAAGCAAATAGATGCAATAATAACAAGTAGTGGCAATGGTAACAATCCATCATCATCTCTACTAAAGCTATTATACGTCACCCCTGAGAGAGTAATCAAAAGCAAACGCCTCCTCTCCAAACTAGAAAAACTCTACCAAGCCAACAAACTAAGATTAATAGCAGTAGATGAGAGCCACTGCTGCTCAGCATGGGGCCACGACTTCCGTCCCGACTATGCCAAGCTAGGGCTCCTCAAAAAATCCTTTCCCAACTGTCAAATCATGGCCCTCACTGCTACTGCCACCAGTCAAGTAGCAGACAATATCTGCTCCATCCTCAGAATCAACAACAACAACAACAATAATAATGTAGAGGTATTCAAATCATCAGTCAACAGACCAAACCTATTCTACGAAGTTGTACCCAAGCCCACATCCAATGATGCCTTGGTACAAGACATAGCAACCTGGATCAAGCTCAACTATCCCAATGGAGAGTCTGGTATTATATATGTGCTGACTAGGAAGGATGCAGAGACACTGGCTGCAGAGCTTCGGGGAGCAGAGCATGGCATTTCGTGCGCAGCGTATCATGCAGATATGCAGGGAGCTGTGAGAGCTTCCATTCATCAAGCTTGGGCAAGGCATCATGGTACTAATGGTACTAATGATAAACCTTATACTACCACTACTACTAAGAGCAACAATAATTATGGTATTCAAGTGATAGTGGCAACTATTGCCTTTGGAATGGGTATCAATAAGACTGATGTCAGATTCGTCATCCATCACACCATGTCAAAATCAGTAGAGAACTATTATCAAGAGAGTGGGAGAGCAGGGAGGGATGGGTTGCCTGCTCATTGTAGATTGTACTATAGGTTTAATGATTTCCTGAGGCATGCATCTGTGGTGGTGGGGGATCAGAATTGGCAGACCTGTCTACAGAGCATGCTTCACTACGCTGCTTCTGCTTCTACTGGTGGCAGTGATGATCCATCTCTTCCATCCTCTCCCTCTTCTCAACCTACTGAGCATCAGTATAAATGTAGGAGGCATGCTATTTCTGTTCATTTTGGGGAAGCTGTTCCTGCTTGTGGAAATTTTTGTGATCTATGTAGATTGCAGCCAGGTAGTTGTAATAATTATAGGAAGAAGGAGGGCAACCCCTCATCATCTGCTAGTCCTAGCATAGTCTGTACAGCAGCAGCTGAGAGAGTAGTACAAGTACTACAAACCTGGGTAGGATCAGAGAAGAGGGCAACTCTGACCCAACTTATAGACAAGTTTAGAACTGGAATTGGAAAAGATAAAAAAAATAATAAGACAGCAGCAGCAGCAAAGGCTCTGTCTCGAGAAGATCTTGAAAAAGTAATAGAACAGCTGTATCTAAGACATATACTCTTCCTTGAGTTTGGGTTTACCAGCTATTCTACTAATACATACTTGAAGGTTGCTGCAGCTTCTAGCAGTGTTCCTGTGGTGAAGAAGTTGGTGATAACGAGTGTCAGTCAGCAGCAGTTGGTGGCTATGAAACATGCAGTCAAACCTGGTATTAGAGAGGTGGAGGAAGAAGAAGCGGAAGACAAATTGACGACTAAAGGCAAGGAATTATTTAGAAAGGGACAGGAGGAAGAGGAGATTATCAACCTATTGGATTTTATCTCAGATGATGATCATGATTTCGTGGATGTGAAGGTTCCATCAGCGAAGAAGAGAAGGAAGGGTGCATCTTCGTGAGAGAGAGGGACA
>Ga0114919_10004767_pt1 | contig 10876 bp, 7 predicted proteins | sample BlataG_FD_88682 | JGI IMG/M metagenome (GOLD analysis project Ga0114919, IMG submission 88682) | Deep subsurface microbial communities from Black Sea to uncover new lineages of life (NeLLi) - Black_00105 metaG | ecosystem: Environmental > Aquatic > Marine > Oceanic > Sediment | place: Atlantic...
AAGATTCTCTAAAAATCCTCGGAACAAAAACAAACACCCCCGATTAGTGAGCATTTGTCATTTCCACGCACGATGCACTGTTACACAGGCGTGACCGGATTCCAAATCTCCTTTATCGTTTATTCAAGGTCTGCCTGCACTAAAAAATTAACTCATTGCGGAAGGAATAAATCTCAACTCCATCGATATCAGATGATTAGACGATTGACTATTTACTATTGACTGTTTATAATTTGTTGATTGTTAAAAAATAAACTTAAAATTTGGAGGTGGTATTTATGACAGGTTCCAAAAACAATATGGACAGGCGCCAGTTTCTGCGGATTACGTCGGGTTCGGCGGCGGCGATGCTGCTGTCCGGAATTCCGCTTAAAGCAGAAGAAACAAAAATGCAGCGGCCGAATATCCTCTGGGTAAGCTGCGAGGACATCAGCCCGGACCTCGGCTGCTACGGCGATAGCTATGCTGTAACGCCGAACATCGATAAACTTGCGGCGCAGGGTGTGCGCTATACCAACGCGTATACACACGCGGGCGTTTGTGCCCCGGTACGTTCTGGTATCATCACCGGTATGTACCCGACGACAATCGGAACGCACTACATGCGCTGCAAAGGCGTGCCGCCGGCCCAGGTAAAGTGCTTCACCGAATACCTGCGGGCGGCAGGATATTACTGCACCAACAATTCCAAGACCGATTACCAGTTTGACCCGCCGATGACGGCGTGGGACGAGAGCAGCCGAAAGGCGCATTGGCGAAATCGTACAAAAGGCCGGCCCTTCTTCGCTGTCATCAACCTGACGGTGTCGCACGAAAGCCGAAACTGGCCTAAGAAAGGGGAAAAAATCGTCCATGACCCCGCCAGGGCGGTTGTGCCGCCCTATTATCCCGACACACCCATTGTCCGTCAGAACCTGGCGAGGTATTACGACAACGTAACGAAAATGGATGAGCAGGCAGGAAAAATCCTTCAACAGTTGGAGCAGGACGGTCTGGCTGACGATACAATTGTGTGGTTCTGGGGCGACCACGGGCGCGGACTGCCGCGGGGCAAGCGCTGGATTTATGACTCCGGCATTCACGTTCCGCTTGTCATTCGCGTTCCGGCAAAGTGGCGAAAGCTTGCACTGTCGGCCAATCCCGACGCCGTCAAGCCCGAGTCCGTCGATGATGAGCTGGTCGCGTTCATTGATTTTGCGCCGACGATGCTTTCGTTAGCCGGCGTCAAGATTCCCTCTCACATACAGGGTCAGGCGTTTCTCGGCAGCCAGAAGGCCCGGCCGCGTGAGTATATTTTCGCTGCGCGCGACCGAATGGACGAGGCTTACGACCTTATTCGTGCGGTGCGCGACAAGCGCTTCAAATATATCCGCAACTATATGCCGCATCTTACCCGCGGCCAGGACATCGAATATATGAACCGGATGCCGACGATGCAGGAGATGCGCCGGCTAAATGCCGAGGGCAAATTGAAGGGGCCGAAGAAACAATACTTCGAGCCGACCAAGCCCGTCGAGGAGCTTTACGATACGCATACCGACCCGCACGAGGTCAAGAATCTCGCAGGCGACCCGAAGTACAAGAAGGTGCTCGAACGAATGCGCAAAGTTCACGCTGAATGGGTACAGGAGACCGGCGATATCGGGCTGATTCCGGAACCTGAATTTGACGAGATGAAGCGGCCGGGCGGAGTATGGCAAAAGACGGCCGATCCCGAGTTCACCGTATCGTCCAGGAAGCAGGATACAGTCAGCATCAAAATCGCATGTGCTACGCTCGGTGCGTCTATAGCATACAAGTTTATAACAACGCCAAACAAAAAAGCCGGCTGGAAACTGTACAACAAAACTCTATCCATTGTGCTCGCACGCGGCCGGACAGCGGTTGCTGCCAAGGCCTGCCGTATCGGATTCAGGGACAGCGATGAGGTCAGGTTCAAGCTCGGCGATTCCGCAGCAGCTGGTCCGGCACCCGCAACCACACTGCATTGGACCGAGCAGCTCGACAAGACGGATTTGCTTCAGCGATTGCGTAACATCAAAAAACTTGACGGTGAAGGCGGGAAAGCAATACCCGGCTATTTTAAGGAGCTAAACGACAAGTATGCTTCCGTTCGATACTGGGCTGTCACCGGCTTGCACAATAACTGCAAGCGCGCCGAAGATGTCAAGCGGGCAAAGGCATCGCTTAAGAAGATGCTGAAGGATGAGGCGCCGGTTGTTCGTATTGCTGCGGCCCACGCGATGTGCGACTGGGGCGAAGAGCAAGAGGGACTGCCGGTTTTGGCGGAGACGGCATTTGAGCACAAGGCAAATAAGGCCGGTCTGTACGCAGTGATTGCGTTAAAAAGAATTGGCGAAAAGGCCCGGCCTGCACTGCCGCAAATAAGGGCCTGTCTGAAAAATTCGGATGGTTACGTGCAGCGGGTTACGCGCGCAATACTGAAACAGCTCGAAAAAAAGTGATACCAATTCTATTTAGAGTGTCTACCAAAACTCATACTGTCATTTCGAGCGGAGCGTAGCGGAGTCGAGAAATCTGTTCAAAATAGTCCGCGAAGCGGTTCCTTCTATTAGGTTAATTGCTTTTGTTAAAGTTCTTAGTAATGTAATTGCCGATTGCCTGAGCAAGGCCGAAGGACAAATTCGAAACGAGGTTCTGCTTACGAAGTAAGGTAAGCCCGATTGCATTTCAGATTTTGCGGACGGCGAGGGTGTAGATTGGTATATCTTGCTTGATGTATTTTCTCTCGAAGTTTGTACCGACCCATTCGCCGACCTCGGCGCCCGCGGGCCGGACAAATTCGATTTCCTCAAGTAGTGAAGGGCAGACACATGGGCCTGCCCCTACCAATTTCTTTATTTGTTCGAAATAATCGGCGTGGTCGGTAACGATTTTTAACCGGCCGCCGGTTTTCAATGCGCGGAGGAGCTGCTGCATATTTGCGGGGGAGAAAAATCGTCTTTTGTGATGTCGTTTTTTCGGCCAGGGGTCGGGGAAATAGATGTGGAAGCAGTCCACGGCGCCATCGGGTACGAAATCAGTTAAAAAATATGCGGCATCGGTGCGAATAATCCTGACATTTTTCAGGCCCCATCGGCCGATGCGGTCAACGGCGTAACGATAGTATCTGCTGGCGCGTTCGATACCGAAAAAATTTGCGTCCGGCTGGGCCCTGGCCTCGTTGAGCAGAAAGGCGGCCTTTCCGGTGCCGATTTCGACGTGGACGGGGCCTCGACGTCCGAAAATCCGGACAAAATCGATTTTGTCATCCAGATATTCGGCTTTTAGTGCGACCGAAGGATAGTCCTTTAAGGTTCGGGCCATTAGTTACACAAGGTTCAAAATACACAAAATAGAGAAGATAGCAAAAGTTCGGCGTCTGTATTATACACCCAACAGACACTTAGACCAAGATTAAGCTTGCTTTTTGGCCTTATTGCAGCTAAACTAAACGTAAGGAGTATCCGATAAAAAATGTGAACGAATTGTTGGACGGGGCGTATTTGTTATTAGGATTAAATCCAGATTAGGTCTCTCTTTCAGAGTTGTAAGAAGGAAATCCAGGCAATGATCCTTCAACTGTCAAGAGCACGGCGCAAGCGGGTTTTGATAGATATCAACACACAAAGGGATTTTCTGCTCGCCGGAGGTAAGGCGTGCATAAGGAACCACCGGAGGGTTTTGACGCATATTCGGCGGCTGATGGCATGGGCGAGAACCAGAAATATTCCGATAATCTCCACTACTGAGGTCTACCCAAACACGAACAGCGACATCGGGGCAGGCTATTGCATTGACGGCACAGAAGGACAGAAAAAGATACGGTACACACTGCTTGGCAATCGGATTAGTTTCGCTGCAGACGGCTGTACTGATTTGCCGCGAGATATACTTCGGCGGTACAGGCAGATTATCCTTCACAAACGCAGCATCGACCCGTTTGAAGAGCCGCGGATTGAGAGGCTGTTGAGTGAAGTGCGGGCCAATGAGTTTATTTTGGTGGGCGCCAGTGCCGAAGGTGCCGTTATGGCGACGGCATTGGGATTGCTGCAGCGAGACAAGAAAGTAACAGTCGTAGTTGATGCAGTGGGTTCGCACAATCAAAAAGAGGCGAGGCTGGCGATTCGCAAGATAGAGGCGAAAGGGGCAAAGCTGATTGAGACCAGGAGATTGGCAGGGACATCGCATCTAAGGCAGGTCAGGATATGCAGTTGCAAAATGTGTCGGGGAAGAGCGGAAAAAACACAGGTTAAAATGGGGGCTCGATACTAAGATTCGTGCTCCGCGGCCCGAACAACAAAGAACGAGACACGAAAACCGTTGAAGCTGGTTTTTAACAAAGCTGTACATAACAATCATATCGACATATTTTCCATCAGCATTTTTTCAACGCTCGAATCTCGTGGGCCTTCTGCGGGAATAATGAACTTACATTGTTACTCTGACTTTATCTTATTAGAAGTTTTTAAATATTGACACGCTCAGTTTGGCGTAATATACTCTCATATCTCGTGAAGCCGTTAGAAGCTCTGCTGTTAGCAGGACAAACGGTTTGTGTTTCACTTCTAACGGAGTGAAGTGTAAATCGTATCTAAGTCTCTTATTTTTCAGCACTCAGTTTTACACAAAGCCGGGTAGCTGAATAAGGGGAAGGTGTATGAGTAAACAAACAAGGAGAGAATTTCTCAAAAAAACAGGCTTGACGGCAGCTTCTTTGGGGGCGCTATCAATATCGGCGAGCTGTGTCGGCAGCAGCGAAAGGCGAACCACGAAAAGAAGGCCCAACGTCGTGTTCATTTTTATTGACGACCTTGGCTGGCGTGACCTGAGCTGCTTTGGCAGCAGGTACTATGAAACGCCGAACATCGATAAGCTGGCCGGTGAGGGTATGGTTTTTACCAGCGCTTATTCCAACGCACCGAACTGCGCTCCGACGCGTGCCTGCCTGATGTCCGGCCAGTACTCACCGCGTCACGGGGTATATACGGTCGGTAGTCCCGAACGAGGGAAAACGCGTTTGCGAAAGCTGATACCGATACCGAACAAGACAAATCTCGATTCTAAAATCGTTACCATACCCGAAGCGCTGAAGTCCGCCGGGTACACCTCGGCGTGCATCGGCAAATGGCATCTGGGCGATAAAGAGCCGTTCCGGCCCGAGGACCGGGGCTTCGACGTGGTCTTTCGCAGAAGCCGCCGGAGCCATTTTATGGCCGACGGTGAATATCTGACGGACAGGCTGACAAATGAATCGCTGAAATTTATCGAGCAAAACCGCGACAGACCGTTCTTTCTGTACCTGGCCCATCATACAGTACACACACCAATCCAGGCAAAGAAGGACATAATCGAAAAGTACAAGAAGAAAAAACCGAGCGGCGAGCACAACAACCCTACGTACGCTGCGATGATTGAGAGCATGGACCAGAGCGTGGGAACGGTCTGTGACAAGCTCGATGAGCTGGGGCTGAGGGACAACACCGTAGTGTTCTTTTTCTCCGATAACGGCGGATATGCAAACGCGACCTCGATGACTCCGCTGCGGGGGTCCAAGGGGATGCTGTACGAGGGCGGGATACGCGTGCCGATGATTGCGCGCTGGCCGGGGAAGATAAAAGCCGGAAGCTCCTGCGATGTGCCCGTGATTGGCATCGATTTCTATCCGACATTCCTGAAAATGGCGGGCGCACCGAAGCCTTCGGGACATCTTCTCGACGGCCAGAGCATTGTGCCGCTGTTGACTCGAAGCGGAGCTCTGAAGCGCAAAGCCATCTTCTGGCATTTCCCCGCCTACCTTGAGCCGTACAACAAGAAGCAAGGTTTATGGCGCACGACACCGGCGGGAGCAGTCCGGCAAGGAGACTGGAAGCTGATTGAGTTCTTCGAGGACGGCAAAATCGAGATGTATAACCTCAAGGACGATATCAGCGAGAAGAACGACCTTGCCAATGTGATGCCGGCCAAGGCGAAAGAACTGCACACGCTGCTTGTCGAGTGGCGCAAATCAGTAAACGCCCCGGTCCCGACCGAAAAGAATCCTGAGTATGACCCTGCTGCGCGATTAGAAAAAAAGAGTAGTAAGAGCAACACTTAAAAATAATAAAGAACCGATAACAGGAGAATATTATGAGCACAAATAATAAGGAACCCGGCGCAACTCTGGCAGTAGTATTGAACGTAGCGGGACTGTGTGTTATAGGGTGGACTGCTGTTGTTCCTTTGGTAGGTTTGTATTACAGACTCTTCCGGTTCTTACCGCTGCAATTCGGAGTTCGCACTTCTCATCTGCGATGGGAAGGATTAGTCCGCCTTCCTGCAATGCAAATGCAGCATGTGCTAATGGGTGTTCTAATTGGTTTGGTGCTGTTGGCATTAGCAGCCAACTTAAGAGCGATTCATGCCAATACACAGGAACTGAGGAAGATAAAAGAGGACTTGAGAAAGGTAACATCGAAATAAGGCAACTCAAGGAGTAGATTATGATAAATCCCGTTAGAAATTCTAAAACGAGTGATGATATGCTAAATGTCGTTACAAATTCTATGACTTCGGAACATTCTGCAAAAAGAAAAATTTCTAACGGGATAAAACGACGTGATTTTCTAAAAGGTATGGGGCTGGGGGTGACGTCTTTGGCAATAGGAAGCTGCGCGAGCGCTTCAAAGCTCTTTGAGTCAAAGGAAAAACCGAATATTCTTTGGATACTGTCCGAGGACATCAGCCCGGACCTCGGCTGCTACGGCACGGAGGCGGTCGAAACTCCCAATCTCGACAAGCTGGCTCGGCAGGGCGTCCGTTACACAAACGCGTTTACAACCGCGCCGGTCTGCTCGGCCAGCCGGTCCGCTATGATTACGGGGATGTACCAGACCACCGTCGGTATCCACCATCACCGCAGCCATCGCAACGACGGGTACACGCTGCCGGAACCGGTTCGGCTAATCACCGAGTACTTCCGCGAGGCGGGCTATTATACTGCGAACGTGAAAAACGCTGCGCCGGGCGTGCGCGGGTCAGGCAAGACGGACTTTAACTTCAAGTTCAAAAATGCCTTTGACGGCAGCGACTGGAATCAGCGTAAACCGGGCCAGCCGTTCTTTGCGCAACTTTCAATTAGCGTAACTCATCGGGGCGGACACTGGAAGCGATTGCCAGAGCAGCTAAGCAATCCCGTCGACCCGGCCAGGGTCAAGCTGCCGCCGTATTACCCGGACCACCCAATCGCACGCCAGGATTGGGCCACGTACCTTGACTCCATCCAGGTGATGGATGGGTACATCGGCAAAATCCTAAAGCGTCTGGATGATGAGGGCCTTACGGAAAATACCATGGTCATTTTCATAGGAGACCACGGGCGCTGCCACGTCCGCGGCAAGCAGTGGCTTTACGACGGCGGTATCCATATTCCGCTCATCGTTCGCTGGCCGGGCAAGCTCGAAGCCGGCAAGGTGTGCGACGACCTGGTCAGTGCGATTGATATATCGGCGACTGTGCTGAAAATCGCCGGTATCAAGCCGCCGAAGTATATGGAGGGGCGGGTATTCCTTGGCCACGGTGCAAAGAAGCGGGACCATATCATCGCCGCCCGTGACCGCTGTGATGAGACCGTCGACCGCATTCGCTGTGTGCGGACGAAACGTTACAAATATATCCGCAACTTTATGCCGGAACGGCCGTACACGCAGATAAATCGCTATAAAGAGCGGTCCTACCCGATGCTGCCTCTGATGAAGCAGCTTCACGGCGAGGGTAAGCTAACGCCTGTACAGGCCTTGTTTATGCGTGCGCAAAAGCCGGTCGAGGAGCTTTACGATATCCGCAACGACCCGTACGAGATACGCAACCTGACGGACTCGCCGGAACACAAAAAGACACTGAAAAATATGCGGAAGATTTTGGATAAATGGATTAAGGATACCGGTGACAAGGGGCAGTTGCCCGAAAAAGAAAGTGCTATATCGCCGCGCGACCTGGAAAGAATAAAAGAAGATAGAAAAAAGCCGGAATGAAAGGATGATATTATGAATCCCGTTAGAAACTCTAAAACGAGCAATGATATGCCAAAACCGGCATTTTGCCGGATTGGAAATTCTATGTGCGTGGAACATTCTACAGAAAGAGAGGTTTCTAACGGGATGAAGCGACGCGATTTTCTAAAAGCTGTCGGTTTGGGAACGATGTCTGTAACGCTGCCGGGATGCGGGAACGCCTTCGGTCGCCTTGCGGGTAAGTCATCTGTGAACAGGCCGAATATTATTTTCATCTTAGCCGACGACCTCGGCTACGGCGACCTGGGCTGCTATGGGCAGAAAAGGATTAAGACGCCGAACCTGGACCGGATGGCGGAAGAGGGGATGCGCTTCACACAGCACTATGCGGGCAGCACGGTCTGCGCACCGTCGCGGTGCGTGCTGATGACCGGCCTGCACACCGGCCACTGCCTGGTCCGCGGCAACGCCCGCGTGCCGCTCCGGCCGTCGGATGTCACGGTGGCCAAGCTAATGAAAAGGGCCGGCTACGCTACCGGTATCATCGGCAAGTGGGGCCTCGGCGAGGCCGGCAGCACGGGCATACCAAACAAGCAGGGTTTCGACTACTGGTTCGGGTATCTCAATCAAAGGCACGCCCACAATTATTACCCCGAATACTTGTGGCGTAACGAGGAAAAAGTCCAGCTCAAAAACGAAGTAAAGTCGGCAAATCCGCCCGGCGGGGTGGCGACAAAGCGAGTCGAGTATTCGCATGATTTATTTGCCAAAGAGGCGTTGGCTTTCGTTGAGCGCAAAAAAGATAGGCCCTTTTTCCTGTACCTTGCCTTCACCATCCCGCACGCCAACAACGAGGCCCGCCAAAAAGGGATGGAGGTGCCCTCTCTCGAACCTTATACCGACAGGGACTGGCCTGAGCCGCAAAAAGGCCACGCCGCAATGATTACGCGGATGGATGGTGACATCGGCAAATTGTTTGCGAAGCTCAAGGAGCTTGGCATCGACGAACATACGCTGGTAATGTTCTCCAGTGACAACGGCCCGCACCGCGAGGGCGGAAACAACCCGGACTTCAACGACAGCAACGGCCCGCTGCGCGGCATCAAACGTGACTTGTACGAAGGCGGAATCCGCGTCCCGACTCTGGCACGCTGGCCCGGCAGGATAAAACCGGGCTCGGTCACGGACCACATCTCCGGGTTCTGGGATTTTCTACCGACCTGTGCCGAGCTGGCCGGCTTCAGGACTCCGAAAGCCATCGACGGGATATCAATGGTTCCGACACTCTTAGGTAAACGTGGGCGGCAAAAAAAGCACAAGTTTGTTTACTGGGAATTTCACGAGCAGGGCAAGAAGCAGGCCGTGCGAATGGACGACTGGAAGGGCGTTCGGCTCAACGTGACCAGGAAGCCAAACGGACCGATTGAGCTTTATAATATGAAGACCGACATCGCCGAGAAGCACAATGCTGCCGACCAACACCCGGAAATCGCCGCTCAAATAGCAAAATATATGAAGACGGCACACACGCCGTCGAAGAACTGGCCGCTGCCGTCAGCGTGAACCCCGTTAGAAGTAAGCCGGAAACTTCTAACGGGGTGAATCGTATCTCGTAAAGCAAATCACGAGACAGCAAGTTCCCCCGGAAGGAGATAACGATGAAGCAACACACATTATTACACGTGGTTTTTCTAATTGTAATCTGTGGCGCAGGTTTCAGCATCGCAGATGCAAAGGAGAATTTGCCGGCAGAGAAGTTAGGTACGAAACAGCCGCCGGTTCACCCCGTTAGAAATCTTCACTTCTTCCCCCATATTCCTGCGGCCTCTGGAATTTCTAACGGGGTTCAGGCCAACCCCGTTAGAGACCCGACCACGCAAGGTCAAGAGAAATATGTGGCGAGACAGAAAGTCTCTAACGGGGTCAAGGGTGTGTTTCCGAATATGACGGTTATGGCCAAGGGCGTAGGCAGCGAATCCGAGGCAGGAATAGGTGCATTGATTCCGTGGGCGGAGAAGCTGTGGGCTATCGGGTATGTCTCGCACATCAAAGGCGAGGATTTGGGGCTTTATGAAATAAACGAAAATATGACGATGCGAAAGCACCCGGCGTCGGTTACGGGTACGTTCGCTAATCGTATGGCGCATTGGCCGTCGGGCCAGGCATTCATAGGCCCGCACGCCATCGATGCCGATGGTAACGTCCGCACAATCGAGGCAATAAAAAGATTCCGACTAACGGCAACTATACGACACCTGACTGACCCAAAGAACAAGGTATATTTCCTCGGTATGGAAGGTCTTTTCTGGGATGTCGATGTCAAAACGCTCAAAGCAAAGCTCTTATTCAATCTCGTCAAGGAGCTCGAAATCAAAAATGCCAAAGCACATTTCAAAAGCGCCTACACCGGCCAGGGACGGGTTGTCGTCGCCAACAATACTTATGATGAAAAAGAATTTCTCGGCCAGCGGGATGCCGGTCGTCTGGCCGAGTGGGACGGCAGAAAATGGACCATCATCGAGCGAAATCCCTTTGTCGAAGTGCACGGCAGCGCCCAGGGCAGCACCTACGGCGGACACGCGATTTACGCCGCCGGCTGGACGAAGTCCAGCGTCGTCCTCCGTGTTTTCGCCAAAGGCAAATGGCTGCGTTACCTTCTGCCGAAAGCCGGCCATTCCTGGGACCACGCCTGGAACACCGAATGGATGCGGATTCGCCACGCTCAAACTGAACGGCTGCTGATGGATGTTCACGGAATGTTCTACGACCTGCCGCCTTTTATTTACGAAGGCAAGGTCTGGGGGATTCGCCCGATTTGCAGCCATCTTCGTATCGTTCCCGACTTCTGTTACTGGCGAGGTCTGTTCGTGATGGCCGGCGACCAG
>Ga0114919_10004768_pt1 | contig 10871 bp, 7 predicted proteins | sample BlataG_FD_88682 | JGI IMG/M metagenome (GOLD analysis project Ga0114919, IMG submission 88682) | Deep subsurface microbial communities from Black Sea to uncover new lineages of life (NeLLi) - Black_00105 metaG | ecosystem: Environmental > Aquatic > Marine > Oceanic > Sediment | place: Atlantic...
GCCGACCCGCCATAAGGGTCAAGTGCTGAGGGATGGTTATGAGTTTCAACCTTGAAACAAACCACCGAATCCTCGTCAAAATCCACCACGCCGGCGTTATCCACAAAGACCGATATACACCATTTTTTATCGAGCTCCTTTGTGGCTTTGAAAACCGTATCCTTAAGCAGGCTTTCAAAATGTAACTCCTGGCCGTCGATTGTCATATCGACAGAGCTTTTGAGCGTTTTGTGGACACAATGTTCGCTCCAGGTCTGGGCGATTGCTTCCAACTCAACATCGGTGGGTTCTCTGGCAAGCTCCTTATAGTATTTCTGGATGGTCTGCATCTCGATAAGATTGAGAAACAGGTCCTTTTCTTTGCTCAGGGCTGTTAGCCCATCGTCGTCAAGGTCGCGGATGGGCCAGTGAACTATCTTTAATTCGTATAGTTTCAGATGCGGACTTGGCGGCTCGCTCTCACTTCCGATTATCACATCCTCGATGCAATCGTTCGCCAGGATTTTTTTTGCGATTGTGTCGGTCTGACTTTGGCTGATATCGCCGAGAAGAATATATTTTCGCGCTGTTCGAACATTGTTGGCTGTAACCCCCATATCGGCTATTGCCGCCATTACGGACTCGGCGACGGGGTCGGTAACGCCGCTTTTTAAGTGAACCTCGATTAGTGTGGCTTTTGCCAGCCCGGCCGGCGGGCCGCTTCTGCCGATATAAAACTCTTCGCAGACCGGGTCGGCAAGAAGCTCTTTGCCTACACGCTGTGCAAAAGCTTCGTCGAAATCGGCCTCAATCAAAAACACTGTAGCTGACTGAACTGCCTCGACCGAACTGATGCCCAGCTCTTTGGTATCTTCCAATACGCTGTTGCCGTGAACATCGGCCAGGCCGGGGCGATTAAAAATCTCGAACCGCCATTGCCTCACGATAGTAACTCCTCACTTTCTCATCCTGTCCAATAGTTAACCCCCATTGTAGATTCTGGGCCCCGGCCCGTCAAGCAATGAGGCATATCAACACAAGTCTTTGGTTACACCGTTTGAAATTGCAGTGATGAAAGCTCTTCCCAGCTGGCGCGTGAGCTGATTCCAAGAAACTCAACTCCGACAACACGACCTTCACTGTCGAAGTCAAGTATTACGCCGGGACGTACTTCTTCTGATTCAACCACTTTGCTTTCATCCAGACGGAGATAAAGAGTATCACTTTCTTTGTCAACTTTCAGTCTCATTACTCACCTCTCAATATGTCATCCTGAGGCGAAGCCGAAGGATCTGGCTTTAGTAGAGGGTAACCACATCGCAACGGGTTTGAGATTCTTCGCCCCCGTGCTTTCTTGCGAAAGCAGGAACGGGGGCTCAGAATGACAAAATTACTTTACGATATTAGTTCCTTCTTTTTCATTTTATAGTTTATCAGCGTGGCACGTTTACCTCTTGCCATATCCAACAGCTTTTCAATTTGTTTTTTGTCCCTGCCTTTTATTGCTTTTTTGAGTTTCAATAGTTCGGAGATAATTTTGTCGATACCCCTCGTGCTGTTTTCTGCGTTTGTCAGCAGTACGTCAGCCCAGACGTTGGCCGGCCCCGATGCGATCCTCGATGCGTCTATAAAGCCCTTGCCGGCAAATTTGAGCTCCCTGGCGTCGCTGACATTTATTAACGCCGCCGCCATTAGATGCGGCAGATGGCTTACGTTCGCAAGGATTCTATCATGCTTCGCCGGCGTCATTAACTTCACACAGCATCCGAGCTCTGACCAAAATTTCCTTAGTGTTTGTAGCGCTCGGCTGTTGGTGCTTTTCGTTGTTGTCAAAATGCAGGTGGCCCGGTCAAACAAATCATCTCTGGCGAATTCGACACCCCTTTGTTCCGAGCCGACTATCGGATGGGAACCAACGTAGTGCATCGCTTTCGGCAATTGTTTAGCCGCCCAGCGGTGCGGCAGCACTTTTGTCGAGCCGACATCAGTAACAATGCACCCGTCTGGCAATGCGTCGGCAATCTGGCTGAAGATGTCCTCAAATGAGCGTATGGGCGTGGCCAGAATAACAATATCTGCGTTGGATACGCTGGTCTTTATGTCATCGGCGACTTCGGTGGCAACTGCCAGTTGTCTTGCTTTTCGCCGAGTTATAGCGCGGTGGCTATAACCTACGACTTTTACGCGGGGAAAACACCGCAAAACCGATAAAGTTATCGAGCCGCCCAAAAGACCCAGCCCAACCACAGTTATTTGCCTTAAGTCTTTCAAAATCAAGGCCTTATGGAAATATACTCCAAAATAAATTCCCCTAAAAACTACAGTATGGTACCGCAGATGTCAATTTTTTTCTTTGATTTATGCCACTAAATTGTTAACATTTTGTTATTCAGAGAAAAAACCGTACACTGTATAGTCGTTTTGTAAATGGCGTTTGGTGAATTGTTGATATTTAGCCCCGCATTGTACGTGTGGCTCCTTTAATAACGAATATGTCAGATAGTAACAATAAAATCGGCGACGGCGATTACCTGGACTTTGAAGAAAAAGTAGCCGACCTTGACCGCCAGATGAACGAGCTGAACAGGCTAAGTTCCATCAAAGGCATCGACTATTCTGCGGAGATTCGCCAGCTCCAGCGCGAACAGGTCGCTGAGCTGAAACGAATCTATTCAACTCTGACCGCCTGGCAAACCGTTCAGGTGGCACGACACCCCAAAAGACCACTTCTTCCTGACTACCTTAACCTGATGGTAAAAGACTTTCGCGAGCTGCACGGCGACAGGTGCTTCGGCGATGACCGGGCAATCATAACCGGATTGGGCCAGATCGGCAGAGAGAAAGTGTTGGTTGTTGGTCAAAACAAAGGCAAAAACACAAAGCAAAAGATCGCCTGCAATTTCGGCTGTGCCAATCCCGAAGGCTATCGCAAGGCATTAAGCAAAATGAAATTCGCTGAGAAATACAATATCCCTGTTGTTACGCTGATTGACACGCCGGGGGCCTATCCGGGTATTGGAGCTGAGGAACGGGGCCAGGCACAGGCAATTGCGGTCAATTTGATAGAGATGTCTCGTTTGAAAGTGCCGATAATTTGCATCTGTATCGGCGAGGGCGGTTCAGGTGGCGCTCTTGGTATAGGTGTGGGTGACAGGCTGACAATGCTTGAATTCGCGTATTATTCGGTCATATCACCTGAGGGTTGTGCCGCTATTCTTTGGCGCGACGGCTCGCAGGCACCCGACGCCGCAGAGGCGCTTAAATTGACAAGCAAGGACCTGTACAAGCTCGGGCTCGTTGACGCGGTCATTCCCGAGCCCCTGGGGGGCGCTCATCGCAACATTCACGATACCGTTTATAACGTCGAGAGATATATCGTTAAAACGCTGCGAGACCTCAAACGCACAAAAATTGAAAATCTGCTTGAGAGCAGATACAAAAAATTGCGCTCGATAGGTAATAATCGCACAAACAACCTTCGCAAAAAGCCCCAGCCGAGCAAAGCTAAGGTAAGAACAACCGTAAAAGCTATCCCAACCAAATCAAGACCCGTCCCTGCCAAAGTTTGACAATGCCAAATTCCGGTAAATATCTTCATAGCTTCATAAATATCTTCGTAACTTCTGCAATCACAAAAAGTAAATGAACGCAAATTTTTCCAAGGAGAATAATTATGTCGGACAAAAAAGACAAATCCAAAAAAGGTAAAGCTCCCCACCCACCACAGAAAGATGAAAACTTACTTAGCCGAAGGAATTTTATAGGTGGTGCAATAGCAGGAATGGGTTCAGCAGGATTGATGGCCGGCACCACGAAGACCTCAAAAAAGAAGGAATCAGAGATGCCCATCTGGTCGGGAGACTTAAAAACCACCACGAAGCAGTCCCCCCGGATTCCTATGACCTCAAAACCCAACGGGCTTAATATGATTGTGATTATTGCAGATACCTGGCGGGCAGACCATCTTGGCTGTTATGGCAGTACTCGTATAAAAACACCTTATCTTGATAAGTTGGCAAAAGACAGCGTGCTGTTCGAAGACGCCAATGCAGAAGGACTGCCCACCATTCCCTGCCGAACCGTATATCACACGGGCAAGAGCGTCCTTCCTGAATCAAAGTGGCAGCCACTTCCCGATGATGCTGTTACTTTTGCCGAAGTTTTGCAGAAACACGGCGTAACAACCGGTTTTATTGTTGATACTTATCATCATTTCAAGCCTGGTTATAATTTTCATCGGGGATTTGATTCCTGGCAATGGGTTCGCGGGCAGGAAACCGACAGATGGAAAAGCGGGCCAAAAGAAAAGTTTGACCCGAAAAAGCACATGCCCGCCCATTTATGGAACGAACGCTACGACAATAATATGCGTCAATATATGATGAATACACAGGACAGAAAGAGTGAGGAAGATTACTTCAGCGCGGGTTCGTGCAGTGCAGCCGTAAATTGGCTGGAGCAAAATACCGGCAATAAACCGTTTATGCTCTGGATTGATATGTTCGACCCTCACGAGCCGTGGGACGCGCCGCAGAGATTTCAGAAAATGTATCGAGATGAATATCCCTATGAGAGATATATATTTGGATATGGAGTCAGGAACAAGTATAACTCCGGAGCTAACCAGAACATACGTCCAGATGATTTACCTGTTATTAAAGACCTGTATGCAGCAGAAGTAACCTTCAGTGATTACTGTATTGGCCGCCTTTTGAAAAAGGTTGAGGATTTGAGGTTGAAAGACGACACAATTATCGTGTTCTCGACAGACCACGGCACCCACCTCGGGGAGCAAGAATATGTACAGAAAAGTCCCCCTCTTCTCAATGCCTGTGTTACTCATATTCCACTAATTATAAAACATCCAGATAAGAGCTTTGCCGGAAAACGTGTCGCCGCACTCGTCAGTGCCGTCGATTTTATGCCCACATTCCTTCCACTGCTCGGAATTGATGATGTAAAGACAATGGACGGGCAAAATATGTGGAAGCTGGTAACAGGCCAGCTCCCCTCAATACACGATAATGTTTACACCGTTTTTCAAAATTTTGGAGCAATCCACAATCTGGATTGGCATTACTTCCAGCACATAAGGGGTAATAAACCTGGTGAGGGCCCCTGCCTTTATAACTTAAAGACCGACAAAAAGCAGACCAAAAATGTTATTAGGGAATTTCCAAAAGTGGCAAAGGATTTGAGAAACAGATTGCAAAATCATCTTAAGATTGAAATACCCCCCTTGAGACTATAATTGTTTTTCAAATTTTTACAATCGCAATCAATATCTTTATCTGCCAAAGTTTGACAACGCTGAATTATTGGCTGTAAATATCTTCGCAACCTGTGCTACGCGGCTAATCAAATCCGTGTAACCCCGAAATCCGTGGCTGTTTTACATGCTGATTACCATAAAAGCCTGTGATTTGGGCAAAGCCGAGCAAAGAATTGTTTGGTGGACAGAAAAACCACATTTGGGTGCTCAAGAAAGGTTTTTGAGCCCCATTGAAGTTTAAGCAGCTGTAGAGGATTAATCCACCCGTAACTGGCCGGTTGCATCACGAGTAATAATTTTCTTGAAAGATTAACCTGTTGGATGTAAAGTAAACGGGAATTTGTCAGAACGTGTTTTCCTTTTAGAAGTGGACTTTGTCGATGGCTTATATTCTTAACTACAACCAGATAATCAAGCTACACCGTTATACTATACAACTGCAATTTGGCTGTAGTCAGGGTTGCATGGTTACACACAGGTGCAAAAAGTCATTTTTACTTAACTTCGAGCATGACAATGTGTTAAGGGCCCGTAGCTCAGCGGTTAGAGCAGTGGACTCATAATCCATTGGTCGTAGGTTCGAATCCTACCGGGCCCATTGGTTAAACCATTAGCTGTCAATCACTTATGGTTGAAGGGCTTTTGCTGTTGGGAGCTTTAAAGGACACTTTCAACAAATTTGCAACAGAAACACTTTCCATTGCTTTGGAACTTGCCAGCCCCGTTAGAAGTCCCCATCGTGCGTATCCCGGTCGTCGTGGGCAAGTTACTTCTAACGGGGTCAGCCGCGTCCGGTCGAGCAGACCACCCCGAACGGCCAGGTAAAACTTACGGGTGGTATCGAAACTGGTATGGCCTGCCATGTTCGCCACATCATATTCTCTTAGCCCTTGGCACGCCAATTCGTCAAGAAGGCACGCCTGAGGTCATGCAACTCCGCATCAGTGAGCCCGGCGGTCTTCAATATCGTCCTGAACCGACCATCAAAGTTATTGATAGGGATAGCCCATATCCGGTGTTTTTTACGGTTGACCGGGCCTGCGGTTTTAGGTTATATTCTCGCCGAGCGCCCCCGCCGGTTTGCTTGCCCCCCTGCTTCTTGCGAAGCAAACCGAGGGGCTTCGCAAAGACGAAGCTGCGGGGGTGGAGGATAAGTTATGTTAAAACAATACCAAACTCAAAAAACAGCGGTATTACTTGTTGTCCTAATGGCGGCACTTATTTTTGCGACGGCAACACCTGGTGAGATAAACCAAGCCGACTGGCCTGACCCCGTCGCCAATGTCGTGATGCCCTATCAGTCCAGCGGCCTTACGCACGGGCCGATGCTGGGCAGGCCCACGGCCAAAACAATGAGGATCTGGGTCAGGACCGGCGAGCCGATGGAATTCAAGGTGGTCTATTCCACACAATTGCCGCTCACTGCTGAAACTGCCGGTGTCGTTGGGCAAACCAGAGCTGAAGATGACAATACCGGCTTTGTGGATTTGACCGGTCTGCATCCGAACACACGATATTATTACGGGATAGTTATCAACAACTGGCTGGTAGATACGCGAATGGACTTCAAACCTGGTTTCCCATCCTTTATGACTCTGCCCGACCGGACGAGTTTCCGGGACCCCACGTACAATCCCAAGGGGCTTTTCAACTTTAGTTTCGCCACGAGCTTCGGCAACCGCCAGACCCCGGACAAATACGGCAATTCGCCATCATATTCGACTATGTTCGAACGGCACGGCAAAAATTTGCGGTTTTTCATAATGAACGGTGATTACGTCTATGAGGAATATCGAACCAAGGAAAATAAACCCTACACTGTTGATATGTTCCGGGCTGATTACAAGAGTTACCTGAAGCGCGGCAGAGATATGGCCAAGTTTTTCCGGCACGTGCCTACCCTTTTCACCTATGACGACCACGAAACATATAGTGACCTGGAAGGAACAGGTGAAATTGGTCTGAAAGAGGGCAAATGGCTTTACCGGGATTTGGCGTTGCGGCCGTGGTATGAATACTGCGGCTGGGCCAATTTCACTACCGGCCAGCAGTATCAACCGATTAGACGGAGCTCGACAAGAGTTGAGAAAGGCAGCGATGTGCTTTACGACCCGAGTGCGAATTTCAACTCGTTGCGGCCCGAGGCAATCAGCAATATCCACATACAGATGGGCAGCAGGAACGCAGGGGTGTACGAGTTTGTTGAAGTAATCGATAAGAACCGACTGCGGGTAAGGCCTGCCTTTACCAGCGATGAACAGTGCGCTTACAGCGTCGGCACTCATCACTATTACGACTGGAAGGTAGGTAACTGCCACTTTTTCGCCCTTGATACACGCGGGGAACGAACACGCTATATTCCGGAAAAGGCACACGACCCGGACCGATTTCTGCTGGGTGAAACGCAGAGAAAATGGCTGATGGACGGAATTCACAGCAGCGATTCCGACTTTGTCTTTGTCATCTCAAGCGTTTCGTGGATGATTTATCATACCGGCTATCATGGCGGGGAACGGCCAAAGCCCGGCGAGCGTTCCCGCAAGGAGGACGGCTTTACCGGGGCAGTGGTCGAGAGGGACAAGCTGCTCGATTTCTTCGATAGGCTGGACAAGCAGGTAATTATCTTAACCGGCGATTTGCACAATGCGTTTGCGGTGCAGATAAGCGACAACATCTGGGAGTTTTTGCTCGGGCCAATCAATTCAGCCAATCATCCAATCGGCACCGCTGGAAACCCGCCGTATGGAGGGTGGTTCGATTCGGAAGGCAGAAAGGTCAAAATCAAATGGGTTGCGGGTTTTCCTAACGAAGTGAACTATACCAGACTAAGAAGCAAATATTACGGAGTAATCCAGGTCAACAACGTGTTGAAATCAGGCCGACAGGACGGACCCGGCCTGCACTGGGTAGCTTACGACCAGCCACAGGTAGTGGTGCAGGTCTATGACGGCTACACCGGAGAACTGGTGTACGCCGAAGGGATTTCTATGGTTGATGCACGAAATCCTGCGGCTAATAAAAGTGAGTGACATCCGCTGCCAACTGAACCTTTCTTAACCTGGGCGAATCGGAGGTAGGTAGTCCTATAGCGCCACTTGAATATTCCCGATGACCACACAATCCGAGGGCTTTATTAACTCGGCCAGTTGCTTTGCTGAGACAGTCAATATACGGCAAATTAGCAGGCTATGAAGACACCAATGACGCAAAGCGCTTATGTGTTGACCCTGCTATGCGTCAGGTTATAGGTGGAAGAGCGATAGAGCGTACCGCTGCTTCAACCAGCCTGATGGGGTGATTGGAAACAAAGATACTCACGCAACCACAAAATCTTGACTTGTTAATGAATGTTCCGGGTATATGGGTGGACCGAGTTCACCACCGCAAGCAAATCAAAAAGATAATCCTCGATATGGATAGTTCTGTCAGTCCTACTTATAGGAAATTAGTCGCAATTCGAGGAAGATTTTGATATTATCGTGGCATTGGAAGGCTTGGTTGTGTAGCCAAGCGTTTAATATGGGAAATATCGGAGAACTAATGCCTCAGTTAGATATGATGAGAGATGGTGGTTTTGCTTTTTTCGGGGATGAAGTGTTATCATCTTGTGGTTTGGGGCATGGCGGGCAAGTAAGAAGGTGTAATAGCAATGAAAAAGTGTTTTGCTATCTTGATCGTTTTAGTGGGTTTCTTGTTGCCTAATGCTTGCGAGTATGTATTTGCCGCTGAGAAGTATGAATCGACGTGGGACTCGCTATTGAAACATGAACTTCCGGAATGGCTGCTGGATGCCAAGTTCGGAATATACGCGCATTGGGGGATTTATTCAGTCGGTATCGGGCCGGCATGGACGGAAAAGCATCTATATAATCCAGATTTTTCAAAGGGAAAGCCCGATCAAAATAACCTGCAAGAAAAGTTTGAAAAACTTGTAGGCGGTGGTTTAAAGGATGGCAAAGGATATAAGGACCTGATCCCTTTTTTTACTGCAGATAAATATGACCCGGTCGCATGGGCTGACCTGATCGTAAAATCCCGGGCGAAATTTGCAGGTTTTTCGGTCTCTCATCATGACGGATTTGGACTTTGGGACAGTGACGTTTACGAGTGGAACGTTGGCAAGATGGGGCCAAAGCGCGATCTTTACGGCGAGTTTGTAAAGGAGCTTCGCAAACGCAACGTAAAAGTAATCACCACTTCACATATGTATCGCACATTTGGTTGGATGAATCCGCCGAAGAAATTCCTGAAGCAGGCAAAAGAAGAAAACTGGGATGTAATGAACCCGAAATACAAACACTTCTATCCGACGGACCTCAATGGTGGTGACTACGATGAGTTCCTAAAGCAGTGGGACCTGAAGATCCGCGAGGTTATTGACAAATATCACCCCGATGTTATCTGGTTCGATGGCGGAAAGTTCATGCAGGATGGCATCTGCACGGGTACCCTTGCTTATTACTTTAATCAGGCCGCCAAACGTGATCAACTTGTGGGCATTTTGAACAAGCGGCCTATGAGGTCAGAGCCACCTTGGTTCAACTTTCCGGACGATTTTGAGATGTACGACTATGAGCATGGTCGTGACAGGCCCGTTGTTATCGACCGCCCGTGGATCGACTCTATGACAATCACAGGTAAAGGCTGGAGCTACTCAGGTTATGACGGTGCGGTATCGTCCGGCGAGTTTATCCGTAACCTTATAGACAATGTGGCGCGGGGTGGCGGTATTCTGCTTTCGCTGGCGCCAAGGGCTGACGGCACCATCCCCCAGGCCCAGCAGCAGACTCTGATCGAGGCGGGACTGTGGCTCGATCAAAACGGTGAGGCAATCTTTGGTACGCGGAGGTGGAAGTATGCATCTGATGATTCACCTGAGGCAGAAGAGAGGCAATACCTCTACACCTATAGACCAGGTCATACCCGCTGGAACTTTGATCAGATGAGCGCCAGCGATGTACGTTATACCAGCGCAAAGAATGGCTCTGCGATATATGTCCTGACCATGGGGCTGCCGAAAGAAAAGACCATCATCGCAAAACGCTTCGACGCCGGTGAGAAGGTCCGTATCAAGAGCGTTTCGCTACTGGGGTGCGCTGAAAAGATCAAATGGGAAAGAACCGGCGAGGGCCTGGTTATTAGAGTGCCCCACACACTGCCCAATGACAAGGCTTTGGCATTTAGAATCGATACGAAATGATTGATACTGGAATGATGATAATCGGGGTGGCGGTGCGCTGGAATGCAGTCTGCCAACTGAACCTTTCTTAACCTGGGCGAATCGGAGGCAGGTAGTCCTATAGCGCCACTTGAATATTGCCGATGACCACGCAATCCGAGGGCTTTATTAACTCGGCCAGTTGTGTTGCTTCGGGGCCGCTTTTCGCGCAAATAAAGGCCGCCTGGGCAGCGGATATGATTTGCCTGCGGTGGGGACTGCCGACCAGAGACGGTGCATTTATCAGTATAAAATCAAATCTGTCCAATGCCTTTTGCACTATCGCCTTTATATTCATTTGCTTTAGTTGAGTAAAGTTATGCCCAGGCCAGAGCTGCAGATTCTCAAATTCGGTTTGAACCGCCTTGGGTTGCAAACCGTTTTTGTTAGTGTCAAGGTCGA
>Ga0114919_10004769_pt1 | contig 10871 bp, 9 predicted proteins | sample BlataG_FD_88682 | JGI IMG/M metagenome (GOLD analysis project Ga0114919, IMG submission 88682) | Deep subsurface microbial communities from Black Sea to uncover new lineages of life (NeLLi) - Black_00105 metaG | ecosystem: Environmental > Aquatic > Marine > Oceanic > Sediment | place: Atlantic...
ACAATAGCGGAATCCACCTTTGGCTGGGGGTAGAAGCTCTGCGCCGGGATGTAGTCCACGATGGCGGGCTTGCCGTAAAGTTGCACGCTCACGCTAAGTAAGCTCATCTTGCCCGGCGGGGCCACTATCGCCTGAGCTACCTCCTTTTGCAGGGTGGCTACTATCGAATGAGGTTTAATCTGGGCCTCCAGAAAGTGGCGCAGCACGGCGGTGGCGATATAGTAAGGGAGGGTGCCCACCACCTTATAGGGGGTTTCAGCACCTAACAATGATGCCGGCTCGCGCTCCATAACATCTGTATTGATTATGGTGACATTGGGCCAAAGGGCGAAAGTTTCCTGGAGGGCGGCAGCCATCCTGGCATCGATCTCGACGGCGATAACCTGGCCTGCCCCCTTCGCCAGCTCCCTGGTCAATATACCCAAGCCGGGCCCCACCTCAACCACGGTATCGCTGGGGGTGAGCTCTGCTGCCGAGATTAGCCTCCTGAGCACCCCCTCATCGACCAGGAAATGCTGTCCCAGCCCCTTTTTGGCGCGGAGGTCCAGACGACGAAGTTCCCTCTTGGTTTGATTGAGGAGCAACCCGCTATCCTTTTTTTCGCCCTTTATGGGGCGTGGTTCATGGAACGCTTCTTCATCTTTATAGCCTATGCACTTGCTCCAGAAAATCGCCACCATTATTGAATGAAAATTGGACGAAAAGATGAAAAAAGGCCGTGCACCCGCTGTCGATCCCGCCTCCTGTCTTACCCCTGTCAGCCAGCTCTGACCAGGCAACCCTGCGGCACCCAGAAGCCGCTATTTACCGCTGCTTCCTTCCGGACCTGACGGGGTTCATAGCCTTCTGCCGCGCAGGACCCAGCCTTCAACGCCACTTAAAAGAGGCAGTCCCAAAAGGCTCAAGACCTCGAGAGGGAGTTCCGCCCCGCTATAGCGGATTGCGGGTACAGGGCACCGCTAGCTCCCCGCCTAGCACGACCTCGCTCAGATACTAGCTCACACGTGGTTCGTTGTCAAGCCTCCGTACTCATAACCTGATCTCGTTCAGATAAAGGGGGAGTCCAGAGGGGAATCACCACTGGGGGTGCCCCCCAGTATTACCTCCCCGGGGTGGGCGGGAAAAGACAGGCTCCTCTTTTTAAGATTCCTGCGAGCGGGGGGACGTGGCAATATCATTGGTGTTCTGTGATGAGACGTGGGGATTGCCACGCCTGCCCCTTCGCTTTGCTCAGGGCTTCGACTCAGGGCATGGCTCGCAATGACAGTGTGATGCGCCCTCTCCCTGTCGTTGCGAACATTTATTGGCTTCTGTAGATGCTGAAACGAGTTCAGCATGACAATGGGTGGGCTGGCCGACGTCGGCCAGCCCACCCGGCGGAGCCGGCATAACCGGCGGATCGAGGCCACGCGGCGGGTATGGGGTCAAACTAACTGGTCAAAGCCTTGCCTGCAGGTGAGGGCTTCGTGTAGAATGAGAGGGTGATGGAGATTCGTAAGGCGGTAATCCCGGCGGGAGGCTGGGGAACAAGGTTTCTGCCGACAACAAAGGCCATACCCAAAGAGATGCTCCCCCTGGCCGATAAGCCCCTGATCCAGCACGTCGTGGAGGAGGCTGTAACCTCGGGCATAAAGCAGGTCATCATTGTAACCTCCTCAGGGAAAAGCGCAATTGAGGACTACTTCGAGCGGAACGTTGAGCTGGAATTCATGCTTCAGCAAAAGGGGGAAAGTGAGCTATTGGAAGAGGTGCGGCGCATCGCCACGCTGGCCAATATAAGCTTCGTCAGGCAAGAGGAGCCGCTGGGGTTGGGGCATGCCATCCTTGCCACCAGAGAGCTTGTGGGCGATGAGCCCTTTGCCGTTTTTTTGCCGGATGACATATTTAATGCCGAGCCTCCTCTCATGAAGCAGATGCTGGAGGTATACCGGCGACATCAGGGGAGCGTGATCGCCCTCCGGCGGGTGGATAAGGAGGATACCAGAAGATACGGCATGGTTAAGCCACAGCAGGTGTCGGAGCGTGTATATCGGATCCTGGACATGGTGGAAAAGCCCGCGCCCGACGAAGCGCCCTCGGACCTGGCAATCCTGGGTAGATATATTCTGACCCCTGAGATCTTCGCAGCGCTAAGGGTTACCCCACCGGGTAAGGGGGGAGAGATTCAGCTCACCGATGGCCTGGCGCTACTTCTCAAGCAGCAGGCGATCTATGGCTATGCTTTTGACGGAACATATTACGATGCCGGCAAGCCATTGGGCTTACTTAAGGCCTCGGTATCACTGGGCCTACGCCACCCCGGAACGGGCGCCGATTTCAGGGAATATCTGAAGAAGTTTTTCGAAAAATCCGGGGACTAAAGCTTCAGCACCTCTACGAAGGCCTCGGGGGGGACCTCCACCCGGCCCACCATCTTCATTCGCTTCTTGCCTGCAGACTGCTTCTCCAGGAGCTTGCGCTTTCTGGTGATATCGCCCCCGTAGCACTTGGCGATCACGTCCTTGCGGTAGGCCTTTATATTCTCCCTGACGATGACCTTCTGCCCGATGGCCGCCTGAATGGCGACCTCGAAATTCTGCCTGGGAATCAGCTTGCGTAATTTATGTACCAGTTCCCTCCCCTGTCGGTAGGCCCGCTCCTGCGGTACGATAAGTGAAAAGGCATCGACGGGCTGGTTGTTCACCAGTATCTCCAGCTTGACCAGCTTCGCTGGCAGATGGGCGGCGAATATATAGTCCATGGAGGCGTAGCCCTGTGTACGCGACTTAAGCTGGTCATAGAAATCGATGATGATCTCAGCCAGGGGGACATCGTACTGGAGCAGCACCCGGTGAGAAGCGCCAGCGTTCTGAGGCTGTGGCACCTCCTTCACGAAATACTCCATCCCCCGATAATCGCCTCGCCTTTCTTTCAATAGTTCCATCACGCTGCCGATATGCCTGACAGGGGTAATGATGCTAACGGACATCCATGGCTCCCGCAGCTCCGCGATCTCCCCGCTGGGGGGCATCTTTGAGGGGTTAGATACCGTGATCTCAATGCCATCGTCTTTAGTGACCTCGTATTCGACGCTGGGGGCAGTGGCCAGCAGATCGAGCCCATACTCCCGCCTGAGCCGCTCCCTAACGATTTCCATATGAAGCGTGCCCAGAAAGCCGCAGCGGAAGCCGAAGCCCAGTGCAGCGCTGGTCTCTGGCTCAAAGGACAGGGCGGCATCGTTAAGACTGAGCTTCTCCAGCCCCTCGCGAAGGTCATTGTAATCGTCACCCACCAGTGGGTAGATGCCGGCAAAGACCATGGGCTTGGCGGGGCGATAGCCGGGAAGTGGCTCCACGGCACCCCTCTCCTCTAGGGTGATGGTGTCGCCCACCCGACACTCCCCAACGCTCTTAAGCCCGGTAGCAAGGTAGCCGACCTCACCTGAGACGAGGCGCACCACCGGGGTTAGCCCGGGCCTAAACACGCCAATCTCCAGTGACTCAATAGGTCTCCCCGTCGACATCAGCCTGAGTTGCCTCTCTTTAGAGACCACCCCATCGAACACCCGCAGATAGGCGATCACCCCTTTATAGGGATCGTACTTCGAGTCGAAAATAAGCGCGCGCAGTGGGCCCTGAGCCTCCCCTTTAGGGGGAGGGATCCTCTGGATGATGGCCTCCAGAACCTCCTTCGTCCCCACCCCCTCCTTGGCTGAGGCAAAGATTACTTCGCTACTGAGGAAGCCGATGATACTCTCCAGTTCCTTGGCCACCTTCTCAGGCTCTGCATTGGGCAGATCGATCTTGTTGACCACAGGGATCAGGGTCAGGTTATGTTCCTGGGCGATATAGACATTGGCCAGGGTTTGTGCCTGGATCCCCTGAGCGGCATCGACCACCAATAGCGCCCCTTCACATGCGGCCAGGCTGCGTGAGACCTCATAGGTGAAGTCGACATGCCCCGGGGTATCGATAAGGTTGAGTTGATACTCCGCGCCATCGGAGGCTATATAGCTCATCCTCACCGCCTGAGCCTTGATGGTGATCCCCCGCTCCCGCTCCAGCTCCATCTGGTCGAGGAACTGCTCTCGCATTTCCCGCTCGCTGATGGTGCCGGTGATCTCAAGCAGGCGGTCGGCCAGCGTGGACTTGCCGTGGTCGATGTGGGCGATGATGCAGAAGTTCCTGATGTGGCGCTGCTCCATAGCAGCATCCTAGCATACAGCAAGGTTAATCTCAAGCTCTTGTACTCGTCCAGTACATTGGTGACACAAAACCGCTATCCTATTATGGGTGGGTGTCATTGAGGCCCCTCCGCTTTGCGAGAGTCCGACCTTTCGGCCTCGGCCTTGGGGGAATCAATCTAACCTTTTCCCACCCACCCTGAGATGTATTTCTGCCCCGATAAGTCGGGGAGACCGCCGCCAGAGGGGGCACCCTACCTGGATCACCCGGTCAAGCCGGGTGATGACCCCGGACCCACGCCCCCGATTACAGGCCGAAGCGTCGGCCGACCTATCGGCCTCGGGGGACTCCCTTTTATAGCTCCTTCCCAGTAAAATCTACAGTGTAGTAAGTATATCTTTTCCTCCACTCGTCCCCAAGGTTGTTTCATCGTTGAGCTTCACGTGATGGCAAATAAAGCGAAATCCAATATATCATGTGTCACCCATCTATCTGAACGAGATCAGCTCTTCAATTGCTCTAACCCTGCGGTTGCAACTAGGAAATCGGGCCGGTTTTGCCAAAACCTCAATATCCTCCGATAAAGGTCTGTGTAGGATGAAAAAAGAAGCCTTCCAGCACAGAAGCCGGAAAGCTTCTTTATAAAAAAAGCGCAGCCGCTAGCTTAATCTTACGACTTCATGGCCCCCAAAATTCCTATTAGAGAGCCAAAAACGACGAGAAGCGCTCCCGTCGCCGAGAGTGCCATCATCACGGGCGTCATGAATTCGGCGAGCGCCGAGCCCGCTGCGGGTTCGACCCAGCCCATAATCGAGTTGAGCAGAATCCACAGCCCTGCCAGAAAGGCGATGCCGGCAAGTCCCATCTTACTGCCCTTACCTTTTGCCGTGAGCCAGGTCCCGGAACACCCTACGCTGAGGAGCACTGGCCAGAGATGGGCATGGAACGTCGGATTAATGGAGGTGATCACTATCAGGATCATGCCCATGAACGCCAGCATACCAAAGACCACCCCCAACGTTTTGGCCATCATCTTCTTCATCGTATCTGGACCAATCATCGATTCTACCATTCTTTTCCCTCCCTATAAGCTTTTGCAGAGGCAATAAACGGAGCCAGGTCACTGACCTGAGACCTTTGTGGCATAAAGCCCCCTTTCGTGGGGAAGAGGAGATTCGAACTCCTACGCCCGAAGGCACATGATCCTAAGTCATGCTCGTCTACCAGTTCCGACACTTCCCCCTTTTTCGAACTCCCGACCCCTCTTCCCCTCATTAATATCGAAGCAAAGATAAGCGCAGCTTCTATTTATGCCAACTTATCTCCTCAGCTAACTGAGAAGAGCGGCAGCGGTGTTTTTCTCCCTATCTACAGGCATCTTGATAAGGCTTCTGGGGAGCCCCGAACTCTATGGTAGTGAGCCGCACAGGATTCGAACCTGCAACCTACTGATTAAGAGTCAGTTGCTCTTCCATTGAGCTAGCGGCCCAGATACTGAAAAACACCATATCATCTCTACATTTCAAAGTCAAGACTGGGAGGCGAGAACCCCACCAGTAGCCCAGTTCTCCTTCGCCACGTCCTCGAAGATCACGATGGTTGCCTCTGGGGTGGTGTGAGCGATGGTGACCATCGCCTCAGTGATCACCCTGGCAAGCTCCGCCTTCTGAGATTTGGTCCTCCCTGACCACATCTCCACCCGAACAATGGGCATGCCAATCACCTCCTCTTGCTAAGAATCTCCTGCCGTAGTATATTAGTTTGACCACTGTGGAGGTTAACATGGGTCCTAGCCTCTGGCATCGATTCAAACTCAGGCTTAAGAAAGCACAGGGCAAGAATATCTTCCTCTGCGATAGCTGCAAGTGGGACTGGCGGAGCGCTTGCCACCGCCCAGAGCGCCCCAATGCAACCTGGTGCCCCGACTACGAAAAACGCGGAAAATAGTTACCAGCCATGGCTGAGCCGCATTACCAGGAAGTTTGATAGCCCGTTTGCCACCATCCTCTCTTGAGTATCCGCGATGTCGTAAGGAATGCGATAATGGTAAATGACCTTATCCCTTTCGTCGTAGATGGCATAGGCGGCGCGCGGGTCGCCATCGCGCGGCTGACCAACACCCCCGGGATTAATAATCAGGCGGTTTTTCCCCAGCCTTAGCGCCGCGGGCAGCTCCCTGAGGACACAGGTTTTGCCGACATTTTCAAAGACCAAGGGGACATGGGAATGTCCGATGAGGCAATAAGTGGTCTCGAAAAAGCGGAAGTTGTCCCCGGCGCTCTGAGTGGAGAGCACGTATTCCCAGATTGGCTGGCGCGGGCTGCCATGGGCAATGGTGAAATCGCCACGAGTTAGCGTTAAGGGAAGGCTCTCCAGGTACTTAACATCCGCGGCGCTTAACTGTTCCCCCGTCCAGCGGCATGCCGCGGCAGCATCCGGGTTGAAATCCGAAATATCCACCTTCCCGATCGCAGCCCAGTCATGATTACCGGCAACACAGAGGTGAGGATATTTACAAAGCAGCGCAATGCACGCTGATGGATCGGGTCCATAACCCACGGTATCGCCGAGACACCATAGCTCCTCCACCCCGCCCTTTTCCGCGATGTCCTGGAGCACTGCCTCAAAGGCGGCCAGGTTCCCGTGGATGTCTGCTAAGAGCGCATACCGCATCTCTTCCCAAATATATCAGCTTTTCTCAAACTTCGCTAGATAACTCAGGGGAAAGCGGGTATAATCTTGATATGAAGGTCTCAGAGTTGGGGGAGTTTGGGCTTATCGAGCTCCTGGCTAAAATTGCGGGGCAATCAAAAGACAAGTCGGTGCTCATCGGCATCGGTGACGATGCCGCCTGCTGGCGCACCGAGGCCTGCGTACAGCTTGCCACCAGCGACTCCCTGATACAGGATGTACACTTCGCCCTGAGCACCACTACCTGGCGAGAGCTAGGATGGAAGGCTCTAGCGGTGAACCTCAGCGACATCGCCGCTATGGGTGGCCTCCCCCAATATGCCTTGGTGTCGCTGGGATTGCCCGGGGATATCGAGGTAGCGAGCGTAGCAGAGCTCTACGAAGGGATGGCGGAGCTAGCACGCCTTTTCGATGTATCTATCGTGGGCGGAGATTCGGTCGAGGCACCTGTGGTGATGCTCAGCCTAGCGGTGGTGGGCAGGGCTCAAAAAACCCAAGACGTCCTCACCCGCTCAGCGGCGGCTCCCGGGGACCGGATTGCGGTGAGTGGATATCTGGGGGCATCAGCGGCGGGGTTGGCCATGCTCAAAAAAAGGCTTGAGCTTTACGAAAAAGACAAGGAGACTGCAGCCACGCTCAGGGAGGCACACCTGAGGCCATATCCCCGCGTCGTCGAGGGGCAGGCCATGGCACGCCACGGGGTTAAGGCCGCCATCGACCTGAGCGATGGGCTGGTAAGCGATCTTAGCAAGTTATGTAAAGCAAGCGGTGTGGGTGCCCGGCTATTTAAAAGCCAAATTCCGGTTCACCCGCTGGTGAGAGGCTCCTTAGGGGACGATTCCATCAAGCTCGCTCTATCAGGGGGTGAGGACTATGAGCTTCTTTTCACTGCCCAGGGCGAGGTTATCGATAAGGTAAGGGAGGCGGTGCCCTGCCCGGTGACGGTGATAGGCGAGATCGTCGCTGAGCCAAAGATGGTTAAGGTTATCGATGAACACGGGAACGAGGTAAAGCTTGAGAAAGAGGGCTGGGAGCACTTCGCAGGAGGAGGAGGAGGTTAGGGGTGGGGAGTTCAAAAAAGGGGATGGGGGTCGGGAGTTCGAAAAAGAGGGAGCGATGATGTACCTTCGCAGCGAAAGCCCGGAGGAGACCCAAAGGCTCGGTGAGGAGATGGGGAGGCTCGCTATGCCGGGCGATCTATTCCTGCTCGTTGGCGGGCTGGGAGCAGGCAAGACCTGCCTCACCCAGGGCATCGCCTGGGGGCTGGGCATCGCAGGCTATGCCACCAGCCCCTCCTTTGTGGTGATCAATCAATATCGGGGGAGACTACCCCTTTATCATATCGACCTCTATCGCCTCGACAGCATTGAGGAGGTCATCGATCTCGGGCTGGACGATTATCTCTATGGGAGTGGCGTTTGTGTGGTGGAATGGGCGGAGAAGGCGGTGGAAGTGCTCCCTACAGAGCATCTATTAGTGGAGTTTAGCTTCCTTTCGGACACCAGCCGCAATCTCGTTCTAAATCCTAGTGGGGAGCGCTATGTAGAGATGCTTTCCCGGCTTGAACAAAGACCGAAAATTGTGAAAAGGCGTATGTCACAGACGTGATATTATAGCCAAGTCAGAACCTAAACCAAACAAGCGAAAAGTGCGAAAAAATGGAGCTTGCCATAGATACCGCCACGGAGATCGCCAGCATCGCTCTATCCAGCGCCGGGAAGGTGGAGGCGGAGATGAGCTGGCCTGCGGGGCAGAATCACACGGTGGAGCTAATTCCCAATCTGCTTCACCTGCTCCGTCAAGCCAAGATAGAGCTTCAGGGAGAGATAGGGGGTGTGGGGAGAGCTAAAATCGAGGCCATCATCGTAGCCAAGGGCCCGGGGAGCTTCAATGGACTCAGGGTTGGAGTCGGCACGGCGAAAGGACTCGCCTTTGCCTTGGACATCCCTCTGGTCGGCATCGGAACACTAGAGGCGGAGGCCTTCCCCTATGCCGAGACAGGGCTACCGATTTGCCCGGTGCAGGACGCGGGACGGGGTGAGATCGCCACCGCCTTATATCAATTGCAAAATGGCGAGTGGCAAAGGCTTGTTGCGGAGCATATCACCACTGTGGAGCAGCTTTGCCCTGAGATCGCCTCAAGGACCATTTTCTGCGGCCGTTTTTCACCCCATATCGCGCAGCAGATTGCGGAGCGGTTGGGGGAGCAGGCGGTGATTTTACCTGGCACGCTCCGCAGGGCAGGGTTTTTGGCCGAACTGGGCTGGAAGAGGCTTGAGAGAGGCGACCTGGACCACCCCGCCACCCTCCAGCCCCTCTACCTACGTCGCCCCGCGATTACCACACCAAGGAAAGAGAAAAGATGGAGGCTTGGAGAGGGCAATCCCTCCTGTCGGTAAAAGATTATACTATGTGCTTTGCCTGTGGTCAGGAAAACCCCATCGGGCTAAAGCTTAGCTTCTGCAGGGAAGGGGAGACGGTTAAGACGGAATTTACCCCGGGGGAGCTCCACTAGGGCTAGCCCGGCGTTGTCCAATAGGTGGATCATCAACACCATTCTCGATGAAGCAATGGCCTATGCCCCCTTTTTATAGGGGTTGAATCGCGTTACGGCAAAGATGGAGGTCAGGATCAGGAACGCCACTCAAGTCGGGCAGCAGCTCTTCATCAGCTCCACGATTACGAAGAGAACGAGAAAACTCATCGAGACTAAGGCCAAGATAGCGTTAGAGGATGGCACCCCGGTAGCGGAAGGTAAGGCAATAATATATATTTATTGTAGAGGAGGCCTAGCAGGTGGGTAAAACCACAAATTTACTTTGGACAGGCTGTCTAGGTAATAGCCAGGCTGAAAAGAATAATATTTATATATATGGCCAATTGAGATAGCCTTTTGAAGTTTGTTAATCGTAGAAGAATCAAGAGGATCTGAGATGACCTTTGAAAGACCACGAATCATTCGTCCGCCGAGTGAATGGAAAAGTTATTTCCTTCCATTAACTAGTGGCTGTTCGAATAATACTTGTACCTTTTGTGGTTATTTCGGCTCAAAATTACTGATAAGAAAAATTGAGGAGATTAGAAAGGAAATCGATGCCCTGGCTGCATTGGTGAGTTACGGCTTAGACATCCCAGGTGTTCAGATTTCGCCACTCGATTATTGGGATGGGAAAAGAGTATTCCTGCAGGATGGCGATGCTTTAGCTTACCCTTTTCCGAAGCTAAAGGAAATTCTTAAATACCTAAATGAAAAATTCCCTAATCTGGAAAGGATTGCTGCTTATGCCACTCCCCAAGATATTCTAAGAAGAGACGTGGGTGAATTAACGATTTTAAAGGAGCTAAAATTAGGGATTCTTTATACCGGTTTAGAAAGTGGCTCGGATGAAGTGCTTCAAAGAGTGGGTAAAGGATTGAATGCTAATCAGATTATTGAGGCGACAAGGAAAGCTAAGGAAGCAGGTATCATTATGTCAATAACATTTATTTTGGGACTGGCTGGAATTGAAGGGAGTGAAAAACATGTCGAGGATACAGCTAGAGTTCTCTCAGAGATTGATCCAGAATATGCTGGTGCTTTAACTCTAACCTTTGTTCCGGGCACACCACTTTATCAAGAACGGAAAGAGGGTAATTTCCATCCAATTTCTCCATTCCAGTCTCTTGAGGAATTGAAAAATATTATAGAGCGATCTAACTTTACTAATTGTTTCTTTAGCTCGATGCATGCCTCAAATTATCAAGCAGTTCGGGGGAGATTGCCTCAAGAAAAAGAAGGTGTGATAGAAGAGTTAGAATATGTTTTAGCTAAAAGGGATCCATCTTCGCTTCGGCCAGAGTTTTCGAGGGGATTGTAAAAAGAGAATTGAGGGATTAAGAGAAGCGGGTGAGCGATACCGGCTTAGGAGAGAACTTTAAAATCAGTTAAGCTCGCCATTTAGAACTTTCATTAGGATGTAGTTATGCAGCAGACACTCGTACTCTTGAAACCGGATGCCCTCGAGAGGGGGCTGGTGG
>Ga0114919_10004770_pt1 | contig 10870 bp, 11 predicted proteins | sample BlataG_FD_88682 | JGI IMG/M metagenome (GOLD analysis project Ga0114919, IMG submission 88682) | Deep subsurface microbial communities from Black Sea to uncover new lineages of life (NeLLi) - Black_00105 metaG | ecosystem: Environmental > Aquatic > Marine > Oceanic > Sediment | place: Atlantic...
CAAACTACTGAAGTTCGTTCCTCATTAAGAGAACTCGTTACTACATTCGAAACTAAATACGCTGATGTTTTAGCTGACTGGAGTGGTGCTCTCATTTATTTTAAAGAAGATAACAAGTTAGTAGAGAGCATATTTAAAGATTAACCAATTTTCTTTATTTTTTTTTAACTTTTTTCATATCGATTCACTAGAAATTAATTAGTATTTCAAGGTCTATCTTTCTCTTCATTAATTGCTTCTAATAAACGCCTCACTTCGTAGGAGTCTGGATATCTCTCTTGAATTTTTTGACAACACTCTCTCGCCAAATCATATTCTCCAAGTTCCTTATAAGCAATTCCTAAATTGTACCATGTTTCATATTTATCTTGCTTAATTTCCAGAGCTTTCTTCCAACACCTAATTGCTTGTTCTTTATCATTTTTTCCATTAAATGCATTAGCCATGTTATTCCAAACTTCATGATCTTCTGGGTTTATATTTACCGCCTTTTCATAAACCTCAATTGCCTTGTCGTAATCTTTATGCTCTCTATAGGCGTTACCCATGTTGTACAACACATCAAAATCGTCTGGTTTGAGTTCCAACGCTTTTTTCCAGCATTCTGTTGCGCGCTCTATATTTCCCTTACCGATCTCATAAACATTACCCAAATTGTACCACCCATCAAAATGATTAGGATTCAACTCCACAGTTTTTTGCCAACATTCAATCGCACCATCAGCATCGGACTTTTGACCACAAACTAATCCCTTTTGATAAAATTCTTCTGCTTCTTTATTTTTTGTTTTCTGTTCACTCTTTTTGTCAACCATATTCTTAAACTCCTTTTAAGATGAAAAATATTTCTTACCATTTTGAACTATTAAATATAATTTACGCTTAGGGGGTTTATAAATGTATAAAAAATAAGGAAAATCAATGTGAAAAATCTAATTAAACATTCTGATTTTATGCCTTAATAGGACTCTGCTTGTTTTAGGTTGTTTAATCTGGAATAGTTGCTACAGCTCTTACCCACCCAGCGCTGGCTCTAGCAATTTTAACCGGGAAACAATATATTGTGGCACCAGTAGGAGGAACTTTATCCAAATTCATCATTTTTTCCATTTGAAAATACCCTAACTCTATCCCCGCGAAGTGTCCCTCCCATATGATTAAGGTGTCTGGCTTTTTCTCTTTTACAGATTTTTTCCACTTTTGCGCTGTAAGGGTAAAAGGAGCGTCCCAAGACCACGCGTCGATACCAACAACGTGAACACCTTGTCGAATTACATGGAGTGTAGCATCTTTACCAACTCCAACACCATGATTAATGTAATCTTTCGTACCATAATGTTTTGGAGCATTTGTGTGAATGCATAAGATATCTCCCTCTTTTAAACTATGGTCTATATCTTTTAGCTTCTTATCAATATCTTGAGGTGTCATTACGTAACCTTCTTCATAATCTGTACAGTCCAGAACGATTAAAGGACCAATACCCCATTCTAATGGAAAATCTTCGATAGTCATAGCTTTTTTTTCTCCAATTTCTCTATCTTGAACAGGAGCAAAATGCCACGGAGCGTCCATGTGAGTTCCAGAATGTGTACCCAACGTGATAGATTCCGTCATCCATCCCATTCCGTTTGGTAAATGTTCAGGTTTCAACCGAGAAAAAACAAAACCCATCTCTTCTGCGCCCCTAGCGTGGTCACCATACTCAATTTGGGGTTGCGTAAGAGGAGGGTCGAATACGAGCTCGTCGGGGTTTATAATAGGGATTGAAAGATCGACAAATTTCATTTTTCACACTTCATTAATTTAGTGAGTAATATTATAATTAGAAATCAAGGATACTATTTATTAATCTATGAAAAAATTTGATTTGTATTACTAATTCAATAGCTTATTTGTGATGGGGAACTTTTTTCGATTAAGATAAAAATATTAATAAAGCTAACTTACCATATTCAAGCAACTGTGAGCCACTCCTCTCTAGTTTTAAAGCGAAAATGAAATCAATCGTAAAAAAAAGAGTATCAATTCTCGCGATTCTTGGATTTACTCTTCTTTCAACAGGTCTATTTTGTAACAATCTCGATTTCTACCCAAAAAATAATACTAATATTTCGATTGTAAATAGCGATATCAAAATTGAAATTTCTAATCTTAAAGCATCGCAAATATCAAGCAGAATTCACATTAACAATAATTGGACCGATGCCAAAAGTTCAGGAATATGCAACGGTTCCGGTACTTGGAACGACCCATATGTTATCAAAAATCTCATTATTGACGGCGATAATTCCAGCAACTGCATAGAAATTCAAAATTCTAACGACTACTTTAGAATCGAAAACTGCTCTCTTTTCAATGCGGGATCCGACTGGTCGAGCGAATACGCAGGAATTTTACTTGACCACACTAATAACGGAGTGCTCATTGATAATAATTGTTCACAAAGTATGTACGGTATATTCATAAAATCATATAGTGTCAATAATACCGTCTATAATAACTACGCAAATGATAATTTTTATACGGGCATTTCTCTAAACACGTTTTGCAGTAATAATACAATATCTGGAAACTGCGTTAATAATAACTCTGCGTTTGGAATAAGCATCTCGTGGAATAGTCATAACAACTCCATTTCAAAAAATAATGTTACTAAAAATAAAATTGGATTAGAAATAGCATCCTTCTCTAGAGGCAATATCGTGAAAGAAAATAACTTTTCTTATAACATATACCTTGGTGGGCTAACTCGCGGCGTTAGAATTAGCAGAGCAGAAAATAACTCAATCATAAGAAATATAATAAGCCAGAACGGTTGGGAGGGAATTCAAGTTTATGAGAGTAACTATAATCTCTTTTTAAATAACTCAATAAAGAACAACGGACAATTTGGTATAAATTTTGAGGATTGCGAATCGAATATCGTCAAATTTAACTCTATTAATAACCATGTTGTTGGTATTTATTTGGATGACCAATCTAGATGCAATAAGATCTTAGATAACGATTATTTTGGCAATGGGGTAGATATCCAAGATTTTCAGAAAAATTGCGAAGACGCTGGCTTAAATCCACATCCCTTTGATGTATTAATAATTTCTTTAACAATCGTCGGATTAATGATTCTTGTAACTGGGACGGTATTAGTGTTGAGAAACTTATTTAGAATTAAAATGAAAAATCGATAAAAAATTTAAAAAAGAAAAAAAATCCTTAATATTATTCATTCATTTCATATGCGTCCTTTAACGAGTGAACCGTGTTCCACACTTTACCAAACCGCTCATTATCGACGTTAGGTTTCTTGATCATTTCCAAACACCATTCCATCTGTAAAGAAGTAGTACTAGCTTTGTTGTATAGATTCAACGCGTATTTGGAGAAGTCTCTCACGAGAAAATCAAATATTTGGTCTAAAGTAGCTTCATCAATATCATAAATTTTAGCGTTTTCAACGATTAAGTGCGCGTATACTATAAGAGAAAAGATTTCGCCAATCCCTGAAAGCATGAAGTCCATGTCTTTTTGCTGATCGATGCTAGGGGTAGCTAACGTTCCCATTTGATTAAAATTCCTAATTTGTTCCTTAAATATTTTGACATTGGGTAGATCGTATTGCTCAAACGCTGGTTTATAATCGTGAAGGCGAACCCTTCCTAACCCACGAGTTGCCCCCTGATTAAAAAGGAACGTATCGTCTTTAGCTTGATCTTGTCTTGGAACTTCTTCGTATTTCTTATGATTCATAAAGAAATTTACCATAAATTTCAATATCAAGGCGATGTTTACGTGTACGGTGCCTTCCAGTTTTGGTAAAGCACGAATATCTTTTGCAGCCATTTCAAAATACATGTTTTTTTCGAAGCCTTTTGCAGCAATTACGTCCCACAAGAGATTGATAACCTCCTCACCTTGAGTCGTTGTTTTCATTTTCATTACAGGAGCGTAAAGTAGATACCGTCGGTCTTTTTCGGATGCAACCCTCATATAATCAGCAGTTCTTAGCCCAAATAACTTCATTGCGACTAAGCGAGCGTATGCATCAACAAAATTTTGTTTCACATGTTGAAAATCGGTTACATACATATTATAGAGCTTTCGGTAAGACGCGTGATGGATTGCTTCATAAAACGCATGTGTACTAATTCCTATTGAACCCCATCCTAAGTTATATTTCCCCACATTAACCGTATTAAGGGATGAGTTCCAAGCGTCCTCTCCTTTCGAAAGAATATCTTCTTCAGTTACGGGATAATCGTGAAGCGCAAAGTTTGAAACGTAATTCTGACTATCGCATACATTTTGTATTAATTCATAGTTTTTGTGTTTATAATTTGCTACAAAGAAAACATATTGTTCCTTATTTTTCATATCGTACGGAGGGATTTTGCCATCTTTATCTGCAAATTTACCAAAGTTTGAAACCATTTGGGCTTCGTTTCCATTTCCGATATAATACTTTTCTCCGTTAGCTTTATAGGAACCATCCTCTTGAGGAGTCAATGCCATTTCAGAGGCGTAAATATCAGCCCCATGGGCTTGCTCAGACAAGCCGAACGCAAAAATATTCCCCTCGTTAAGCAATTTCGCTGCTTTTTCCTTCGCTTTTTCATTCTTACTCATCCAGATAGGTCCGAGCCCTAGTATTGAAACTTGCCACGTATACCAATAACTTAGCCCATAAAATCCAAGAATTTCGTTGAACTCACAAATTCTCCACGTATCCCATCGATAATTCTCATCTTTTCCGTATTGAGCTGGAGTTAAAAGTTGTGCAAAAATCTTATTTTCTCTTTGAAATTCAAGGAAATCAGAATACCACACTTTTTTGTGATCGTCCTCTTTAATTTTCGCTCTCCCTTTGTTTTCGAAAAATTCTATGGTTTTAAGCATAATCTCTTTTGACTTCGCGTCTGGATAATACCTGTTATGTTGTTTTGGATTTAATAAAATTGTCATAATTGTTTTATCACTTTATCTTTTAGATAACTATTTACTTATAATTTAAAATTACTATTTCAAAATTAACTTTTTTATAAATTTCTATAATTGCAAATTTTCCCAAAATTTATTGAAAAAGGGGCAATCTGATTATAAAAAAAAAGGTTTGAGATTTTAAATCGGTAGATACGGAAGCCACGGAATAAACACTACAACAAACCACGAAATGATGTAGAATATTCCCGCTAAAACGAAATATCGATCTTTCAATTTTGCTCCATGCACTATCATTAATATAACGGCGGGAATCGCAAGATATGACAATATGCCTATAAACACAAGTAATTCTATAATCATAAATATTACAACAAAATTTCCAAAAGCATATCCAACAAAAGCCACTATCCATAAAATTCCTGAAACCATCAATATCTTCCCATATGTTTCTTTGTTCCTTTTTCCAACCAAAAGCAAAAATATACCTAAGCAAAGAAGCATAGGGATAAGAGATATTATTGTAACCATGAATCCATATATTCTAGCAACAAATATTTCAGAAGGTCCGCAAGATGAGCACAATATGTGGGGGAAAGCTAAGGCAAGAACAGTTAATGCTATTCCAATAATACCTGCATTTTTCAAGAGCTGTGAAGATTTATTCTCTCGAGGTTGGTTTTTTGAAGAGTAAATAAACATCAAAAATACTAATACGAGAAAAATCCCCTCAATTATATTCGCGATGAAAAACATAGAAAAAAAATATCTGAAAGTTATTGTCATTTGTTTCAACTTGAAGTTTTATTGGTTGATTATTATAATACAATTATTATATTTAAAGGCATGAACTAAACTAAAAAAAAGCGAAGGATTTGAATTAAAAAGCTTTCAAGGGAATTGATATCGTCGGGTGTGGATTCTCTTAAAATATTGGTAAAAAGTTAAAAAAAAATAGAAGGAATATCAACAATTTTCAACAAAATAAAGAAAAAAAATCCACTTAATTTCCTAATTATTCACTTTATTAGCGTTTTTCGCAATTGCTCCTACAACTTGAGGCCAAATCTCAGGTGGTAAACTATGACCCATGCCCTCAATGATTATTAGTTCTGCTCCAGGTATAGAAGCTGCTGTTTCTCTACCGCCCTCAACTGGAACTAACGGATCTTCGCTACCATGTATTACAAGGGTAGGAACTTTTATTGAGCCAAGTTTTGAGACACGGTTTTCAGCACCTAATATCGCAAATAATTGGCGTGCCATTCCTTGTGGATAAAAAGAACGGTCGTATAAAGCTGCTGCTAATTCGCGTACTTGTTCTTCAGGGTAAGGAAAACCTGATCCATATAGAATACGCCAATGCTTTACTGATTCCTCAATATAAGCTTCACGCCCGGTAGGTGTAGGTTTTAATAACACTTGCATAGCTTCTGGCTTAGCTTGAGGAAGATTAGGATTTCCTGTTGTGCTCATTATCGAAGTTAAACTCAGAACGCGGGTCGGATGGCGAAATGCGATTATTTGAACAATCATACCCCCCATTGACGCTCCACAAATATGAGCTTTTTCTATGTTAAGAGCATCTAATAATCCAACTGCATCATCAGCCATATCTTCTACGGCGTAAGGTGGTGAAATCGATTCTCCCTTCTGGCGTGCCATAAATTCTTTCAAAATATTTGGTACACCAGCTTCTTCAAATTTAGTAGATAAACCTATATCTCGGTTATCGAATCGAATTACGTAAAATCCTTTATCTACAAACATCATACAAAGCTTTTCTTGCCACCTAATCATTTGAGCTCCTAACCCCATTACCAGAAGTAAAGGTTTTGACGAAGGATCCCCAAAAGCATCATACTCTATTTCAATATTGTTAGCTTTCGCTTTCGGCATTTACAATACCTTGGTTCTTATTATTATGGTTTTTATTAAATTAATCATAATAGATCACTATTGCTTTTATCTTATTTAAAAATTAATTAAAAAAAGATTTGAGATTTTAAAGCGGTAGAAACGGAAGCCATGGAATAAACACTATACCAAGCCACGAAATGATGTAGAATATCCCCGCTAAAACGAAATATCGATCCTTCAATTTTGCTCCATGCACTATCATTAAAATAACGGCGGGAATCGCAAGATATGACAATATGCCTATAAACACAAGTAATTCTATAATCATAAATATTACAACAAAATTTCCAAAAGCATATCCGATGAAAGCCAATATCCATAAAATTCCTGATACGAATAACATCTGCCCATATGTTTCTTTATTCCTCTTCCCAACCAAAAATAATGAAATACCTAAACATAGAAGCATAGGGATAAGAGATATCATTGTAGCCATGAATCCATATATTCCAGCAACGACTATTTCAGAAGGTGAGCACATTGAGCAAATCAAGGTTGGGAGAGCTGCACCAAGAACACTTAATACTATCCCAATAATACCTGTATTTTTCAAGAGCTGTGAAGATTTATTCTCTCGAGGTTGGTTTTTTGAAGAGTAAATTAACATCAAATATACTAATACGAGAAAAATCCCCTCAACTATGTTCATGATGAAAAACATATTAAAAAAATATCCGAAAGTAATTGTCATTTGTTTCAACTTGAAGTTTTATTATTTGATTAGTATAATACAATTATTATATTTAAAGGCTCTAATTAAACTAAAAAAAAGCGTAGGATTTGAATTAAAAGTTGTTCAACGGAATTGATATAGTTGGATGTGGACTCTCTCAAAATATTAGTAAAAAACTAAAAGAAAAATAGAAAGAAAAAATAAAAAAAATTCTAAGATGTTAATAATCCATTCCAGGCATACCACCCATGCCTCCCATGCCACCCATGCCACCCATGCCCGGCATGCCACCCATGCCGCCAGGGGGCATTCCACCCGGTGGACCGGCAGATTTGGCACCTGCGATAACATCGTCGATACGCAAAATCATTGAGGCTGCTTCGGTTGCGCTTTTAATTGCTTGGATTTTTACTACGGTTGGTTCGACCACGCCTGCTGTCAACATGTTGTTGATAATTTCGCCAGTTTCTAGGTCGTGTGCCGCAAACTTGTTTCCTGCTTGATGAGCCGCTCTTAATTTCATTAACACTTCAATTTGGTCTAATCCAGCGTTTTCAGCGAGAGTTTTAGGGACGATATCCAATGCATCAGCGAAAACTTCGACTGCTAATTGCTCGCGTCCTCCTAGAGATTGGGCGAACTTTCTTAATTGAATTGCAGTTTCAATTTCTGGAGCTCCTCCACCGCCGACAATTTTCTCGTCTTCAACAACGTCTCTTACTACGCATAAAGCGTCGTGAATAGCTCTTTCAGCTTCGTCGATAATAAGTCCAGTTCCGCCTCTAATTAAAATTACGACTGATTTAGGATCTTTACATTCTTCAACAAAGATCCAGCTATCGTTCATAATTTTGCGTTCTTCGACTGAACCAGCAAATCCGAGTTTCTCTTCTGTTACATCATTGAGATTGGTGAAAATCATTCCACCAGTAGCTTTCGAGAGTTTTTCAAGATCAGATTTTTTGACGCGTCTTACTGCCATAACCTTTGCTTTTGTGAGAAAATGCTGAGCCATATCATCAATACCTTTCTGACAGACTACTACATTTGCTCCAGAATTCACGATTTTATCGACCATGGTTCTAAGCATCCGTTCTTCTTCGTCAAGGAATTGTTGAATTTGATCGGGGCTCGTAATCTGAAGCTTGGCGTCAAATTCAGTTTTCTCAATTTCTATAGCGGATTGTAATAAGAGGATTTTAGCGTCCTTAATGATTTTAGGCATTCCAGGGCTAACAACTTCTTTGTCCAAAATGATCCCTTTAATGAGGGTTGTTTCGTCAACTGACTCTCCTTCTTTTTTTTGAATTTGAACTTTTTCGATATCAACGACCCATTTACCGTTTTCATTTTTTTCTGCTACTGCTTTAATCGCGCCGATACAAATATCTGCAAGCATATCTCTCGATTCAGAAACGATTTTAGAGGACATACAAGTCATTGCACAGTTCTTTAATCCTTTCATATCGTCGATTCCGCTTTTAATTGACATTGCTTCCAAGATTTCAATCGATTTCTCAGCAGCTTTTCTAAAGCCCTCAGTAATGACTGTTGGGTGTATTTTTTGCTTTAAAAGTTTTTCTGCGCGCTTTAATAGTTCGCCAGCAAGGATTACAGCAGTAGTTGTGCCATCACCTACTTCGGAATCTTGAGTTTTAGAAACTTCAACCATCATTTTCGCAGCTGGATGTTGGACATCGATTTCTTTTAGAATTGTAGCACCGTCATTTGTGATCACAACATCGCCAAACTGGTCAACGAGCATTTTATCCATTCCACGAGGTCCGAGTGATGTTCGCACCGCTTCAGCGATAACTTTCGCAGCTGCGATGTTATTTTCCATAGCGTCTTTTCCACGTGTTCTTTCGGTTCCTTCCTTCATAATAAAGATAGGTTGACCGCCTAATTGTGCCATTTTAATTCACACTATTTTGATTTTTTTAAAATAATTATTTGTTATATAATGATCTCTAAGTCATAAAATTAAAAAAGTTTACGATAATTTTAATTTTTAAAACTTAAAGCTGTTTTTGTAGAAAATAATGAGATGTATAAAATTATGTTTAGCAAATAAATGTGTATTCTCGCTTTATTTCTGTAGTTCTCTTTTCTTTAGACGTAAATCCTTAGATCTGCATCTACGACACTTTTTTGCTTTGATGGGGTTTAAAGCTCCGCATTTGCGACATACAGTTTTCATTAATAAATGATGTCTGGCTATTTTTCTTTTATATGGGTCATCAATTGGCATACAATATTCTCCTTTATCTGCTAACTATTTTGGTTTATTTAATAATCATTTAAACGCTATTCTTCTTGAAACAAATACATAAGGTTCTAAATCAAGTTTCAATCAAAGAATAAATTGAAAAACATTTGAAAGCTAAAAAATTTTTTGATATAGGATTGCATACAATTAAGAAATAAAGTAAAAATTAAAATTTTATAAATAATTTTAAGTATTAATTTAAAGTCAAAATAATTTCAAGTTTAGTTGAAAAAGATGCCAAGCGAGATATTTGACGAGGAAAAGTTTTTAGAGTTAGCGGAGTTTGCCGTCCATTGTCGGGTTAAACGAGTAAAAGATGTGGTGAAGTTGAAGTTAAGAACCAAAAAGCGACTTTATACATATAAAACAGACCCTACTACTGCTGATAGACTTGTAAGAAATCTTACTTGTGACATTATTGAGTTATAAGTGGATTAGAAGCTAAATGAAAAATCTTCCCGCGTGTAAAACATGTATAAATTCCGGATTTTTATGTACTAGTTGTCAAGAAAAACTAGATACGGGAGTTCTTAGTCAATTAGAATTAGATTTAGCTAAGGATTTACTTGTTTTGGAAGAAGAAGAAAAATTTGGATTTCTAAAAAATATATCTTTCTTCAAAGCAATCGACTTCGAAGACGTTGTTATATTTGTTGTCGGAAAGAAAGATAAGATTAAAATCACGCAAAAATTAATAAATTGGATAAAAGAGACGTACGAGGTAAACGAGTTAATTTTAGTCGAACAAACTAAAAATCCTAGAGCTGCTTTAGAAAGTTTAATCGCTCCTAGCAAGTTAATTTCATTAAATGAGATATTTTTAGCTACAGGAGACATTGAATTTAAAGGAAATCTTTCCAAAAAAGATCAAGATACTATCTTATTTACTAAGGAAGAACTTGAGGAACTAATCCTTGAGCTCACTGGCAACACAATTCGTATTGAATTTGAACAATAGTAATTATTTTATTTCTCAATTTCTTATCATTGAATAGGTCTAATAAATTGTGGATGAATACAAACAAGTTATCTTAATTCGGACAGATTTAAAGATGGGTACGGGGAAAAAG
>Ga0114919_10004771_pt1 | contig 10866 bp, 9 predicted proteins | sample BlataG_FD_88682 | JGI IMG/M metagenome (GOLD analysis project Ga0114919, IMG submission 88682) | Deep subsurface microbial communities from Black Sea to uncover new lineages of life (NeLLi) - Black_00105 metaG | ecosystem: Environmental > Aquatic > Marine > Oceanic > Sediment | place: Atlantic...
AAAAATTTCTCCACCCCCCCAAAAAACAAAAAAAAAAAAAAAGAATCTTTATAATTTCCTCCCCCACACCCCCCCCCCCCCCCCCCTCACATCACATCATCCACCATCACTCTATGATTCAAACGACGCATCTTTACCGTCATCTAAATTCCTACAAGGACTCCTATATTTCCACTCATCACTAGGCCATACCCTCACCGCCAAAACAGTCACATCATCCTTGGTGTTCCTCTTGACTGCAGCAGCCACTGCTGCATTAGCCACTCCTACTATACTTCCATCCAGTTCTGCATCAGCCTGACACACCGCCGCAGCCACGGTTTCAGGATCCGCAACGTCCCACAGACCGTCACTGGCTATGAGAATGATGGCGCCTCGGTCAGGGGGGATTTTGACTACTTCACTAAGGTGAGGTTCAGCAGAGAGACCGAGGTCGCCGTCTTTGAGGAAACGATCACCCAGGCAACGAGAGAGATTCAGGCCGTAGAGTCTTCGACTGTTGTCGGTGAGTTGGATGCCCATGTCTGTGAGGCGTTTTCTTTCTTTTTCATTTGTCAGTCGGTGGTCTTCTGTGAGTTCTTTCCACCTGGCTGTTTGGGGATCTACGTAAAGTGCTGATGAATCGCCTACATTGGCTGCTTGTAAACATACTACTACTCCTTCTGGTTGTTGTTGTTGTTGTTGTTGTTCACCACAAGAAGAAGTGTCTTCAAAAGTATTACTACTATCCCTACTATTAGAGGGAAGGTTCCAAGCAAGTATAGCAGTGGCAGTACACCCTTGTTCAGCAGCAATTCTATCATCAGTAGCCAGGAATGCATCACGTAACAACTCAGGCACGCCTTTACCTGATATTAGCGCTTCCCTGGCTCCTGGTAGTCGGGATGATACTTCATCTGGGAGGGCTGTAGAGGCTGCATCGGCTGCTTCTCTCCCACAGTGCCCATCAAATATACAAAACAAAGCTGCCAATGATGCTGGTTGTGATGATGATGATGTAATACCAATATCATCATCACCAATATTATTACTATTGCTATTTTCAATCATCAATGCTTGTTGTGACCCAGGCAAAGGACAATCAGCACACGCCACATCTTCACACCCCTGCCCCTTCCTCATATGATCCCTCCCTGTCCTGCTAGCAATACAGCATTCCAACCTCAACTCATCACTAGCAGCTGCAATAGCAGCCTTCCTCACTGTAGGTGTCCTATTGGATATTGTTGTAGGAGATAGAGAGGTGAAGGAAGGGATTCGGTGTTTGGCAGTGAGGAGGGTGAGGGAGCGGGGGAGGGAGCCTTTGGGGAGGCTTCCTAGTGTGAGGTCTTGGGTGTAGTTGGGGTTCAGGAGATCTCGGGGGAACATGGAGACTTTTATTTGGGTGTAGGAACCTAGCTGAAGGATGTCATCTGATGATAACGGTACATCCTCTCCCCTCCTTCTACTAGCAGTATTAGTAATACTATTTGATACTCCCCCTCCCCCTCCTGTTGTTGTTGTAATTGGTGGTGTTGAAGCAGTAGAAACACTGATAAGCTCTCCATTAAGCCTAGTACCATTCAGCGACCCCAAATCAGCCACCTGCCAACACCGTTGGGCTGTACTCCATCTAATAGACAAATGATGCCCCGATACCTCTGAGTCGTCAATCGTCACTATATTGCTGCTCAGCCTCCCTATCGTCACTTCTATAGTATCCTCCTGAGAAATATAAGGAGGTAAGTCCATCGCAGGTCCTGAAATGATATTCAGCCGGATGGCAAGACGAGCATCATCAGTGGCAGCTAGTGATGATGATCGAGTGCTGTCGTCTCCCCGGCCAAAAGAATGGGCGGATTGTTCTACCTCTTCTGAGAGACGGGGCATCACTCCTGGGGCTCCACTCCATAGTGGAGGTCGGGGAGGGAGCGTGGGAGGGTGGTGGTGGTGGTGAGGTTGAGAGGAGTGCTTGAAGAAGAAGGGGTTGTTTTGGTCAGAGGATGATGATTTGCCAGCCATGATGGCTTCAGCTGCTGTGCGATGTCTCTGGTTGGTGGTGGTGGTATCTAGAGGCGAAGATATGGCCCTCTCTTGGAGATCTAAATCTACAGGAGAAGGTTTGGTAAGGGTTCTAGGGTCTGTGAGGTCAGGTATTGTAGATAGAAGTGTGGCCGCTGTTGTGATGGAGGAGAAGGGAGGGAGAGAGGGGGGGGTAGGTGTGTCGGTGTCGATGGGTTCAGAGTTGAGAGTCATCTCAAACTGGGTCTCCTCTTCCTCTGATTGGGATTGTGATTCTTGATGTTGTTGTTTTTGTAAATTTTCTTCTAGTAGATTCTCATCTGGTCTCTCTACTGCTGCTATTGCATCTATATCTTGGTTATTGAAGGATTTGGGTTCATTTGATTCATTGTTTTGTTGAGTAGTTATTGCTTGTTGTTGACCTTGAGCGGTGGAGGTGACAACTTGCTCATTGGATCGCTGTCTGCGAGAGTGATACAGACGCCATGCGTGAATTGCTGACGCTACAGCGGCTACACCAAGTGCTCTAAGTAACATGGCAGAGCTGCATAGTGTATTGAAGAAGGGTGAGGCATAAAGTTGGAGGTGAAGGAAGATGATTATTTTCAAACAAGTACAAAAACCCCGAAGGGTTCCTTCGTCTCAATTCAGTCACACTTACAGAAGTGACTCAGAAGCTATCGAATTGAAAAGTTGGAGCATAAAACCTGATAAAAGTGACATTTCTGTGATCAAGTCTCCCAAAATTGGATAACTGTGGAGAGTGTGCAAAGGATCTGAGACATCATAGCGCTTCTTCGTGTACTGTTTAGTTCATCCCGTTGTTTTAAGATGATTACAGGGGAACTCAGAGGAGATGACAGCGATTTTCTGCTCCCCTGCCAGTCCGCCCATTGTCCACTGCAAGGCGAGTAGCATTTGAAGCCCAAATTCCAATATCAAGGCGCATGCGTCCATTGTAATTCAATATTAATAACATCATTTGCACCAATTTTAAGCTCCTGAAAGTACAATCAAGTCAATTATCGTCCTCCCAAGAGTGGAATCAACATGCCAAAAAGAAACCGCCAAAAAGATGAGCCATCTCCTGAAGAAAATGAAGAGGAACAAGAACCATCGCTTTCTTCAAATACTACCAGTGACGATGAAGACGATAATAGTGACGTTCCATCAGGTGCAGGCACATCTGAAGAAGCATCTGACGATGACGAAGATGGAGAGGCTTTCGACAGCATAGAGGTGGATTTTGAGTTCTCAGACCCTACAGAAGATGATTTCCAACCGCTCAGAACCTTGCTCACTGGTCTTCTTGATGGCAAAACATTCGCCGTCTCAGATCTAGTCAACGCTGTTATTCAGCAAAGCAAGCAAAACAATATCGGCAGCCTTGTCAAGTGTGGCGCGTCGGGAGGAGGAGGACCAGGCCCCTCATCACCCTTAGCACAACCACAAGCAGGTGCAGCAGCAGCTACGGATGTTATAGGTCTCATGACTGTCCTGCCCCTTGGACTTCCAACCTCCTGGTCAACTGATATCTACAAATTTTGCTCTTTGTCTGCTCCAGATGACTCCACCAAGACTAGTTTCAACAAAGCATGGAACTCTCCCACCACCGCTCTCCTCCTAACAGAACGAGTCATAAACTGTCCCCCACAATTAGCTGGTCCATTATTACAACAAGCCTTGGAGGAAGTAGGCCAATCCACTGGCTTGAAGAGCAGTATTAAGAGTTATATATATTTGGGGAGAGCATTTAAAGAACAGAAGCAGGGAGGGGAGCTGGTGCATGTTACTCCTGATGGAGAGGCTATTGCAGAGCATGCTGATTTGGTGTTTGATTTTGCATGTGAAGGGAGACTGTCTGTGGATAAGATGCAACCTAGGCGGGTAGTAGCTGTGATATCTAGTTCGAGTGTTATGAAAGCATTGAAAAGTGTGCAGGCAATTGAATTTGCCTCCACACTCTTATGATGGTGTTGGTAGAAAAGAGAAGGGAAAAAGGGGAAGCTTTTTACAGTTTGTGTACACAGCTTCCTTGATGAATTTCTTTAATTTCCTCCCTATTCCACCCACAATCTGTAATGCAAAGATGATCAAGGAAAGTAAAGGTGTAGCAGCTCGTTCCTGGCGCCTTCTTTATTATCATTGAGGTTTTTATCACATAAAGCCAGGACTTGCAAGTGCGGCCAATCACCAGGCTTCATTTCACTGATTGCCTCTCCAGACAAGTCACGCTCAAATAATAATAGATTTTCAAGTTGAGTGAGATGCAGCCTTTTCTCGCCACCATCCAGTGCTTCCAACTTGTGAATTTCTCAGAATGTCCTTTACACAGTGACGTGATGGATAGTTTCACTACTTGCCAATCCTAGGCTTTTTACTATTATTGTTTCCATTAACATTACCATTTTGCTGCTGCTGTGCTTCAGCATACATCAGTTCTTCCTTCACACTCTTCACCAACCCATGTAAATGTTGTTGTTGCTGCTGTTGTTGTTGTTCAGCCCCTATATACATCTCCAATGACTCTCTCAACACATCACAATCATCAAACACCTTCAAATTACTACTGCTGCTACCTTCCTCGCCCTCTATAACAGCCTTCTTCTCTCCCCTATGCAACTTTCCAACAATATGAACATTCATAGCCTTCCTATAAGGCGCATCCATTGCTATATACTGCTTGAAAAACGCCATCACTTCTTCTTTCATCACTCTACTACGCAGACACTCCACCTCATCCCTACGAACCATGAAATTATACTTTCTAGAAGTAATAGCTTCCCAAGCCTTCTCACCTTCTTCACCCAGTGTCACATCTTTCTGCATCTTTTGTTGGATTAATGCTTGTTTATTCTCCTCAAATTCTTCATCGCTCATCTCTTGAAGCTTGGATTTAAATGATTGTAAGAAGCTATCAATCCTTACTTGCACATAGTTGGGGCCGATTTCTTCTTTACCTCCACTTTGGACTATGATACAGAAGCCCAACATTCCTGAACTAAGTCTGAGGCCGGAGAATACTGTATACCCTAGTTGCTCCTTAGTTCTTAGGGTATCGTAACACGGCTCATACATGAGCTGATCCACCAAATCTAGCGTCACCCTTGGCATCAATGCATCAGGACAACATTGAATGTATGCTTCAACTACGCTGTTTTCCTCCTCGGGGTTCTTGGTAGGAGTTTTCTTCAAAAGGATAGTGTTGCTGGGTAGTATGGCAGCGCAGTCGGGGGCGCGTTGATCTGCTGGAAGGATGCATGTTTCACTGCCCAAGATGGTTTGTACGCTGTGTACCAAGGTGCTTGCCTCTTCTTCAACCATGTTGCCCAACAAAAGGGCTTCTAGGTGATAAGAAGAAGATGAAGATGATGTTGAAGATGACGGAGAAAACAAGTTATTCAGATGTTCAACAACATCAGCAATATCAGCCATTTCCAGCTCTGCTTTGACATCATCCACTTTAAACATTCCAGCCCTCAACGTCCTTAACCTAATCCACGTAGCATGCTTCAATGGCGACAAATTTGCATTCGCATAACTTAACAACAGAGCCTCTTTCACTCTCGCAAATGCCTCTCTATTCTCTTCCACATGCTTCCCCAGCCCACTCAGCATGGAGAATACGTACCTCGTCAGATCAGGCAGACGATGACTGAACCCTCCTATTTTTATATCCAGCCCCAATCTACCCTCCAAGTGAATGGAATATCTCAATCCAGCTACATCTGCTAGGTAGGCAGTTTCACACAGCCCATCTTCCAACAATTTCACTGCTAGGTGAGTCAGCGCTGCTGATCTTGGGGAGTTGTAGAATGGAGATGATTCTGGAAAGGATAAACGGAAAAAGGCAGCTACTTTGGGCTGTTTGAATGTGGTGTCTAGTTTGTGAAAGACTCTCAGGCCGGGAGTGTCTATAAGAAGGTTGGGTGGGGAGGGAAAGACGGTGGTGGCGGCTTGGTTTTGTTCCATATGATCACCGTTCATATCAATAGCAATAGCAGTGGTGGGACTTTTGATAATACTTTTCAAGGAAAAGTCAGTAGGCAGGTAGTTGTTCTTTGGAGGCAGACATAAATCATTTCCTGGAGTGACAGTCTTCCATTGTTCAATCAACTTTTCGGGCACATTAGCAACAGCGTATGGAAAATTAAACCATTCCTCTTGCTTTTCTTCTACTACAGCAACTTCCTCCACTTTCTTCTTCTTCTCTCCGCCCATGGTGACAATGATATCCTTCAGTCCTTGAACACAATCATTATACTCTGCCACTTGTAAGTCAATTCTAGCCTTTTCTGGTGTCATTTCACTCAACAAAGAATTCACCAGCTGAGGATCCCAATTTTCATACAAATAAGTAGCAGCCACTGCATGATGTACCGGGTAGGTGTGCATATCAGATGACAAATCAGCCACCAAATCTGCAACATCTCCTTCTTCATAAAACCTAAACTTCAGACCACCAATGGCAGCGAGTTCCTTGAATGCCCATTCTTGAGGGCCTGCTTGTTTCAGCATTGTAATATAGCCAAAGAGGTATTCAACTATAGCAAGGCCGTTGCCAGGGGAGGCGGCTAACCCCGCGTCAGTGGCAGTGATTGACGCATCAAATATTGTCGCTGCTGATGTGGTTTCTGATACACCTGCACTTAGTTCGTATGCCCAGCCTTTTGATTTCAGAGCTGATAGCAAGGACCCTTTACCTTCGTGACCAATCAGGTGGGATAGATAGTCATCTGCTTTTTTGAGATAGGCTGCATCCAAGTTAGGGAACTGGAAAGTGACGTGTATTTTGCTTCCTTGTCTTACCGCTGGTAAAATGTAGATTTTCCCTCCCTGGAATGGCATACCACTAGAAGCATATGATGTTTTAGGGCCTACTGTTCCTCCTGGTATTGCTGAAAAGAGCTCACTTGCCCATTGCCCTAATTGATCGAGAGACTCTCCTCCACAAACTACTAGGTTCATCCTTTCTGCTCCATATTGTTGTTTATAATAACACAGCAGCTGCTCCCTGACGTCCAATCCTGCTGCTGCTGGCTGTTCAGCTAGGCTTAATCTATTACCCCAGCCAAATTTATTGGCTGGATGCCCAGATTGAGCCGTAGCTGACCGTAGTTGACTTAGTCTGCAAGAATCACTCTGTAATACTCCAGTGAACTCAGAATCCACAGCTTCCACCTCTCTCTCTAGGGAATCCTTTTTAATAAGAGGGCAGGTAAAGAATCCAGCAAACCTCTGTAATGCCGCATATAATGAATCGGATCTGACATCGAAATGGTAGGTTGTGGCTTCGTCTTCGGTGCAAGCATTGGAACTACCTCCTTTACTGCTGAGATAGCTATCGTACTCATTTTCATCTGGGAATGTCTCTGAGCCCATGAATAGCATGTGTTCTAGGTAATGACTGAGTCCTGGTAGGTTGTCAGGGTCTGAGAAGGAGCCTACTGCTACTGATAATGCTGCTGCTGCTTTTTTAGCGGGGGCTCCATCTTCTCCTTCTGGTGTGGGTTTTTTGTTCTTGGAGGAGGTATGGCGGTGGTAGTCGTCGTGGTGAGAGTGGATGTGCTTGTGATGGGCATCTTCGGATTCACTGCCTGAGTCTTCATCGTCATCGTCTCCTTCTCCTGAAGAGGTGCCATCTGAATGCATGGCACTGATGTCGTTGTCGTCTTCTGTGAGCATGTCATCGTGGACGTCGGGGTGAGTGGGGGGGAGAGCGCCATAGGCATTGGTGACAGGTGCGGTGGTGTTTATCTCTGGATCGTGTATGAGCAAGACCTTGAGTCCATTTGCTAGGGTGAGTGCTGTATAAGTTCTCTTATCGTTTGGAGATTTCAGGATTTCCATCATTCGATTAACTGATCGTATTTTGGCAAAAAAGGAGGCGCTGGGTTGTAAATGGCGTGTTCTGCAATAAGTCACACCCTTAACAAATCACAATCGAGATAGAAGATGGGCTGATTTACTCGCCAAAAGCTTGAGCATTGCTCTAAGAATGATGACGCTCCGCTCTTCCTTCCTTCAGCCCACCATTTCAGTACTACTACTATGAGGTTGAATTGTGAACTCTGATCCATTGAAGTCATTTATAGACCAAAACAGCTGGTGAACTATTCAAGTGAACGTAAAACTTTCTTTGCAGGCTACTTCCTGTTCCACACATCTTACATGTCTGACTCTTAGACAATGAAGGATATTCGCACGATCTCACAAACTTTTGACCGTTTCAACCGTGAACGACTTATATTCGTCCAATCCATTGCCGAGTTGAGCAGACAAGAATCCAATATCGCTCCATTAACCCAAGCTGACGCCCCCCAGCTCCTCTCCATCCTCCTCCAAGACTCCACCAGTCCCGCCATTCAATGTTCCGCCGCCATTGCCATCGGTCGCATGGCACAAACTAGCCCAACTGCCTCTGAAATCTTCTTCGCAAATGATACCATCCCTCTCCTACTAAAGCTACTCCTAAACAATAATGACGCCACCAACGACAACAACAACAACAACAACAAAAGCCCAAAAGAGAAGAAAATTCTTTGCAGAGCTCTTTGGATTGCTCTCCGCAACTTTGCCAAGCAAGGCCGCCACTTTGTCGACGCTGTCATTGCCGGTGGAGGAATGGAAGCTGCCGTCAACTGCATTAAAGGAGATAATATAGAGGTCAAGGATGGTGCAATATGGCTTGCTGAGTGTCTCATTGCTCTCGGAAAGGATCATACTAGGCAATTCCTTGAGCTTGGGGGTGTTGAGCCCCTCATTACTTGCTTGAATAACAATACCAGCAAAGAAACAAGCAATAGTAATACAAGCCATCCAGATTTATGTAGAGCTGCAGTAGCTACATTGGGATCTATTGCTCGGCAAGGTACTTCATCATCAGAGGCTCTGGCTAGTGATGGAAAAGTGCTGGATGCTCTATGCAACTTGCTGGTCTCTGCTACCACTGGTCATAGTGCTGCTATTCCTGCAACAGAGAATACGCTTGTTGGGAGGAATAATAGTACGTGTGTTCTCAATAGCAGCACGGGTGCCAATACCCACCACGTTTTATATCAAGATGACAGACTAATCCGTCAAACAGTCCTTGCTATTGGAGATATTGCTAGAAGTGGCCCTCATCTAGCCGACATCTTACTTGTCTCCGAGGGTATCTTGGAAAGTATTGCCAAGCTCCTCTCTATCAGCACCAGCCAAAAAGGAGAGAGCAACGTCAGGAGAGTGGACCCGCTCCTCAGACGCCATTGTGCTGCTCTCCTCAGAGACATTGCAAGGCATGGCCTTGCTCAAGCCACTGCTGTAGCTCATTGCTCTCCCGGAGTGCTACATCAACTAACTGCTTCTTGTATAACAGGATTGACTGGAAATGACCTTCTTCCTGGCATTGTAGCTGTAGGCTTTGTTGGAGCGCATGCTGCCCTGGCTCCATTGGTGGCGGACGCTGTCGCTATCCCAGCACTGGCTTCCGTTCTCATGAGAGAGAGCTTGGACCATGTGTTGAGTGCTACTGTGTGGGCGTTGGGCCAGATTGGAAGACAGTCGCATTCGTTGGCAGCTGCAGTGGCAGTTACTGGTGCATTAGCTATTATGGCAGACCTGGAGTTTTCCTCCTCAGTCCCTGTTACCGCTACTACTACCAACAGCAACAGCTCTTCTTCCCCTACTAAGGTAGGAAAAGAGGACCTTAATAAGAAATGTGAGGAAGCATTGAGCAAGATAATCAAGCAACTGAATGAGCTTCCTCCTTTGGAAGTACTCTTACAACGACCATTGACCAAGTGTACTGCAGAAGCAGTCTTACAAAGAGTGGCTGAAATACTAGCCTCTCAGCCTACCACAAAGGCAGCATTTGTACAATCAGGTGGGCTACAGATTGTCCAAACTATCAGTGAGGCTACTGATAGTTCTTTCAAGGATCATATATCCGCCATAACATCCCAATTTCCCAAGGAGATTTGTAATTACTTCTCTCCCGCCTATAATGCATCTCTACTGCAATTGGTAGCATCTTCTACTGCAGCTGATGAGACAGTCAGCCGGAAGATGGTGGTTGAATCAGAGGAAGTGTCTATCGACAGCCCTGATGCTGACGTCACTACTGGTTACAAAGTAGATTTGCCAAAGGAGGAAGAAGAAGAAAAAAAAGAAGGAGAGAAAGATGAAGCTTCATCTGAAGATGTTGAGCCAGTTGATAATGTACCCGATCAAGAAACAGAAGCTTCTCCTCCTTCAGTAACTGCCGACATTCCTGACCTTGAGACGATGGAGGAAGAGGTGGAGGCCGTAGGAGTGACTGAAGAGGAGGGAGGAAAAGTGGACCCGTTACCTTCAATTGAAACCAGTAGTGATGATCCTTCCCTTGATATCCACCAATCAGGAGAGGAGGTACAACAGGATGATGACGTTGCTCGTGTTATTGAAGATGTCATAGTTGTCATCAACGATGCTACTGCTCAGGATATTGGCAATGAAGAAGAAGAAGAAGAAGAAGAAGAAGAAGAAGATTTGACGACTCCAACAAGCATGGTGGAATCCATTGCCGCTGTGTTTACTCAAAATGACGATGAAACTGAAGAGAGATGGATTGATGATGATGGAATTGTCGATCCCAGTGCTGCTGCTGCAACTGGCTTTGAAGGAGGAGAAGAAGAAACACTTGTATAGTAATAATCTGATTTGACTGACTACTGTAAACATTTTTTGTTAAAAAAAAAAGGTGTGCTAACATCCCATTATTCAAGACAAACAATGCAACTTCCTGTTTCCATAACTTGACCTGTATCTCCCCCCCCCCCCCCTTATCTTCCTTTTTCTTCATTTTTAAAATTATTCCCCCCATCTCCATCTACTAAAAAACAAAAA
>Ga0114919_10004773_pt1 | contig 10864 bp, 10 predicted proteins | sample BlataG_FD_88682 | JGI IMG/M metagenome (GOLD analysis project Ga0114919, IMG submission 88682) | Deep subsurface microbial communities from Black Sea to uncover new lineages of life (NeLLi) - Black_00105 metaG | ecosystem: Environmental > Aquatic > Marine > Oceanic > Sediment | place: Atlantic...
CAAATGGCGCTTTCTTCCGGAGTATTAACAAAAAGAATGCCCTTACTGCACGAAAGAACGTGGAGTAAGGGCATAGATCGGACTATCACCACATAAAGATCGGATGTTGACCCCCCATTTCAGATTTTTCACCAGCCGGCGCAGCTTCAGTTGCGCGGGATGATAAGAATCATTTCCGGGTATATCAGGTTCGGATCCTGAATAAACCCGTAGGTTTTGTTCGCTTGGTAGATCTTCGTCCACTGGAACGGGTCACCGTATACTTCAGCATATCCGGCGATCTTCCGCAGAAACTCACCCTTGATCACGAGATGCTCATCACGCCCTATCTGACGGGGTATGCGCAGCCTCTGATCCGGGTAGATAAGGTCTGGATCGCTAATATCCTCACGATTTGAGCTGTATATTCGCATCCATTTCCACGGATCGTCGTATATCTCACTTTTGCCGGAAATCTTCCAAAGATAATCGCCACGAATGACGTTATATATATCGTGCTGCGGCTTGGGAAGAGATGCCTTCAAAGCCTCGATCCTCGATGCCAGACGGTTCAGACGGTTGCGTGGTTCGCTGAGAAGGGCAATCGGATTCTCCTGCATTTCCGCAACCTCGACGCTCAGGGTATCCAGCTCGGATGCCCTGTCGAGCAGTTGTGCGGGTGACAGCCTGGCAAGCTCACCGACGCGTTCCTCAAGCGCAGCAATCGCATCGAGAAATGCCTGCAAATCATCGGGTGTTATCCCTAACAGGGCATATATCTCGTCCCAGATAGCGGCTATCTGCGCTTCGATTTCAGCAATCTTTGCGCGCAACTCATCAATGCCTGCATTCTCCTGATCGATCGCTTCGAGCGCTTTCGCTTCGCGATCCTGATATTTCTGGAGCTGAAGCTGGTAATCCTCGAATGTCATCCGTTCAGCAGCAATCGCCTGTCCTGAGGTAAACAGGAGGCTTACTGCCAGGGCAAGCAGCAGGATTGAACCGAAATGTCTCGATCTATTCATCTGCTTCCTCCCCGGTTCCTTCCTTCCCGGTTTCCTCTTCGGTCTCCGGTGTCGTTTCAACGTGAGCTTTAACGTAATCCAGCTCTTCCTGGACAACCTTCAACTCGGCTTCCTTATCAGCCAACTCCTGTGCGACATCGCTGCGCTCAGCTTTAACTCTGTCGAGTTCCTTTTCGGCTGAAATGGCTGCCTTTCGAGCTTCTTCAAGTTGCTGCAGATCGTCCGGACTGGCATACTTGGTGCAACCCGCGGACAACATTAATCCCAGGGAGAACACCATTGTCAGCACCACGGTGGTCACCCTCCGCGGTTCGATCATGAAACCTCCACGTTCTATTTATCTTGAAGTAATAAGCAAAACACAGTTCGTAGTTTTGAAAACATAATAAATATTTAACAAGTTGTCAAGCTTTTTTACCGAGATCGGAAATAATTCCCCTTACAACATGCCGTTTACATGCTGTTTATGTTAGAATGGATTCCTCGAAGTCTTTTATTTCTTTCAGTGATTCGAAATATGTCGAATTGAGCCACTTTAACAAGAAAGTCACGAACTTTGTGCAAGCTTTGGGGTCAGTAGTGGGTAAGTAATACCTCATTCTATGGGGCGAGAAAATAGTTGCTTTCCCCTCCTCGCCCAGAATTTTGTTTTCTCCTTTTACAAAATCCGGCTCTTTTAACTCTTTTAGGAGAAGCCCTTCTTTTAAGATTGGCTTCTCTATTTCAATTAGGTATACCGTTTGATCTGTTGCCGGCTCAGCTGTAATTCTGACTTTGCCTAAATTTTCAAGCTCCCTCTCCACAGTGCCCTTGCCTTCAGCAAAATGTGACACGACAATGTCCCAAGTCTTATCTGCTGTCGTCCTTACGGCTATTACTACCTCCTTGATGGACGACAATTCGGTAATAATATCCTTTTTGATGGACGTCAATTCGCTGGTAACGCCTTTACGGAAGCCTGCCAGTCCAAAAAACAACCCTAAAAACAAGCCTAAGGCTATTGATATTAAGCCGATAAATAACCCCCAGTCATTTATCATTTGAAGCTCCTTTTCTCATATATTACCGCACAACGTGGGGTAACTCTCAATAGCATTTAGTATTAAGATCTGCACTGAAATATCACTCATGATCTTCTGGTGGCACGAAATCAATGGACACTGTTCTTTATGCAAAATTTAACAAATCAAATTTCAATTATCAAGCCCTTTTATAAAATTGACAACTAATTCCCACTTGTTCAGGTGGGATCGGTAAGGCTTTATTTCTTTTTGATTAACCGTAAGCCCAGCTCACCGAGCTGCTCGGGGTCAACTTCCGTCGGCGCTCCGTCCATCAGTGAGGATGCGACATTGGTCTTGGGGAATGCGATGACATCACGGATTGATGTTTCACCCGCCATCAGCATCACCAGTCGGTCAAAACCTATGGCGATGCCTCCGTGCGGAGGAGCGCCATAACCAAGCGCTTCAAGCAGGAAACCGAACCGCTTTTCAGCCTCGGCTTCGCCCAATCCGATCACCTTGAAAACCTCCCGCTGGCATTTCGGGTCATGTATCCTGATACTGCCTGTAGCAATCTCGACACCGTTCAGAACCAGGTCGTAGGCTCGGCTGTATACATTCGCCGGATCCGCTTCCAGTTTTTCCATGTCCGCCTCCACCGGCGCTGTGAAAGGATGATGTACTGCGGTCAACCCCTGACCACCTTCGAGAGGCTCGAACAGCGGCGGGTTGACAACCCAGCAGAATTTATACTCATCCGTATCGATTAACTGCCATCGCTCGGCAAGGACACGCCTTAGGCGTCCCAGCACTGCAAGTGTCTGATCCACCGGACCGGCGGCGAACAGCAGCAGATCGCCCGTTCCAGCTTCCATCAGGCGGCAGAGTTCAGTCTGCCTATCAGGAGAAAACAGCTTGGCAAGTATCCCGGATAGACCATTCTCCCTGATTGGAACAGAAAGCAGACCGGCGAGACCCGCTTCACGAGCCAGAAATTCAAGCTGATCGCGTTCCTTGCGGGAAAGTCCGCCCATGCCGGCGGCACGAAAACCATAGACTCCCCCTCCTTTATCCAGCACCCCCTCGAACGCTTTGAAACCGGAACCTCGAAAGTGGTCGTCGCATCGCCTCATAAATAATTGATAACGTATATCCGGTGCATCGCTGCCATACAAGTCTAATGCCCGATCGTAATCCATCCTGGGGAAAGGCAGCTCAAGTTCAATCCCCATCACATCCCCGAACAACCGCTGCATCATGGCTTCAGTATGTTCATAAACATCCTCTTCATCAACGAACGACATCTCGACATCTATCTGTGTAAATTCGGGCTGCCGGTCTTTGCGCATATCTTCATCGCGAAAACAGCGCGCCAGTTGGAAATACTTATCCACTCCGCCGATCATAAGCGCCTGCTTGTATAGCTGCGGAGATTGCGGCAGGGCATAGAAACTGCCCCTATGCAACCTGCTCGGCACAATGTAATCCCTGGCTCCTTCAGGAGTGCTGCGTATGAAATTCGGCGTTTCAACCTCGATGAAGCCTCGTTCATCGTGAAACCGGCGTACAGATTGAAGGGCTTTGTGCCGGAGCAGCAGGTTTCTTTGCATCCTGGGACGACGAAGATCAAGGTAACGATAGCGAAGCCGGAGCTCCTCACTCGGTTCATCCTCGTCCTCCACCTCGAGCGGAAGTGATGCTGCCCGGCTTAGTACCTTGACCGTTTCAGCTACAACCTCGATCTCACCGGTAGCCATCGATCGATTAACCATTTCCTCCGGTCGATTTCTCACTGTCCCTTCGATCTGTACAACGTCTTCCGCATGCAGCGCATGGGCTTCGAGGGCAACAGCTTCAGTATGTTCGAAAACCACCTGCGTCTTACCGTACCTGTCCCGCAGATCGACAAAGATCAACCCGCCAAGGTCCCTGGGCCTGACTACCCAGCCGGCAAGTCTTACCGAGCGCCCGCTGTGACCGCGCTTGAGTTCGCCACAGGTATGTGTACGATATGCCAAGTTGATTCTCCAATTGTACAAAAGCCGGCAGACTGAATGTCTGCCGGCTTGTAACCTTCTTCCGTGAGGTCGGACTGACTTGTCCACCTGACCCTCGTGGTGCAGGGATATTAAATGATAACACCACGACCCTGTTTTTCGTAGACTATTCGAAGAAGTAGGTCGCTCCGGCTGTAACGTTACCGTCACTCTCTGGAATAGGCTCAAAGCGCCACTGCATAATAATGTTCTTGATACACCTTTCAATATCCTTCTGCAGCGGATTGCGTCCCCATTCGCTTCTGCGGAAGCGGACCTTGATAACCTTTCCGGAGGGTGCAATCACGAATTCGACCACAATCTGCCCCTTGAGGCTCGAGTCGCGACGTTTGGCTGTCCAGTAGCAGTACTGCACCTGGTTCTTGTTTTCCATTACCTTCTGCGAAATCGCCGCCTGACTGCGCTGCGCCCTCTTGGAACCCTTACCCTTCGTTGTGATAGCTTTCCTGGAGAGCTTGACTGTCGCTTCGCTCAGCATGGCTTGAAGGTTGGCAGGGTCGGCGAGGAAGCCCCTGAGGTCACCGATGTCGATACTACCGATATCCCCGGCGATGGCACCTCCACCACGCAGCTTCTTCACCTTCGCCGCATCAGCGGCACCTCCGACGATGGCAAGAGCGCCCTTCAGATCGGCACCTCCCATCCCACCTTCTGACAGTCCTATTGCGGCGCTGGCTGCACTGCGACCTCTTCGACTGTGCCGTCCACGAGCCGTCGGTCCGGCAAGCACCTTCAACCGTTGGGCAATCGCCTGTCGCCTCGCTTCCGCCTTGGCGGATCGAGCAGCCTTCTTGGCTTCCCTGGCGGCGGCTTTTTCCTCGGCGGTCAACTGCACGGGAGCTTCTTCGCCTGCCTCTTCCTCCTCCCCCACATCGACAGGAATTTCAGCACCGCCTGTCGTTACATCTGAAACTGCCTCGAAAGCTTTAGGCTTCTCCACTTGAACCCGGAATATCCTCTGTTGATACAGCAATACCTTTTCAGCAGAAAGCGGTTTGAGCTCCATCGTCTGCATGTAGCCCATTACTGAATAGAAGATCAAAGAGGTTATCAACCAGGTTAAAATGAAGCCCTTATCCATATCTCGAAAGACGTTTCTTTCGAGCTCCTTGGGAAATGTCATTACCTGAGCCATGTAACCCTCTCAGGATGTTTTGATAACAACAAAATCTATCGTCTGGTACTCCATTTGACCGCAGGTGTTGATCACCTTCAGCAGCCATTCGTATGGAGCGCTCCTGTCACATTGAATTGTGACTTCTCCCTTGAATTCAATGTTGGCTTTCTCCTTAAAATCCTTCTGCTGCATCAGAAATTGCTCCAATCCCGGCAGAACCATGAGCGATGGGTCACTCAACTCATCGGTACCGGATATGATACGCTTTTCACCCTCCATGTCATCCAGAACGCCGTTCTCCGTAAGCAGAAATGCCAGCGCCTTTTTCGGCTCTGCCTCCCGTATGGCTTTAGGGAGTTCAAGATACTGAGACGGCTTAATTAAGGCACCGGAAGTGGACATGCTCTTGATAAGGAACAGAAGGATAATCGTCATCATGTCCATCATTGAATTCAGGGACAGTTCCTGTTTTTCGCTCTTTCTATGCTTTTTTGACTTTGTGGGTGCGAAAGCCATTTCAGTTATTCCTTAATTTTATTGAAGTACCAGAAGAATAGGGGAGTAAGGGCGACCGGCCGGTCGTCCTTACTGGAACTGCTTCAACATTGTTGCCGGGAACAGCAATTCCCTCTTTTTATCGACGTGTTTCCACCTGCATGTGTCCATCAGAGCTATGATGGTCTGGAAAGGAGTGGTGCCGAGCGCTGTGATGGAGACCTCGAGGCCGTCTTTAACCTTGTACGTGGGTTGTACATCCCACTCCTGGGTATCTTCGTTAAAGAGTGAGTCCTGCCCTGTAGGTTTGCCCACCTCGCGCTGCTTGATGCTGTAAAGGCTGTCATTAAGCGCCTTAAAGTTGTAACCTCCCTGACCTGCGGGGATCTCATAGAAATGCTCACCCGGATCAAGTTTACTATACATACTGATCTGAATGACGTCGTTGTCGATGAGGTTCACCAGCAGGTTCAGCCTGATCTCCTTCTCTTCATCGGAAGGCTTATCTTCATCATCGTCTCCAGCACCGCCTGCTTCTTCAGAGGCTTCTGCAGGGGGTTTGTATTCGAGCAGTGCTAAATCTGTCAGTTTACTGACAGACAGCAATAAAGGAATCAAACAAACCATCAAGTTCATGACGGGAGTGAGGTTCAACTCGGTTTTGGTTTCCGTTTCCCGTGCATACTTGCTTGATGCCTTGATCTTGAGAGCCATTTACCTGGCTCCGCTCAGGAGATGGATCAACTTAACAGAGTACTCGTCGATATCGTCGAGTATCGCCTGTGTTTTGTTCTGGATCCAGGTGAAAGCAAGCAGGGCAGGGATAGCTACCATCAGACCCCACATGGTGGTGTACATCGCAATTGAAATACCCTTCGTAAGCGCTTCCTGACCGGCTCCAGCCTGACCGGCGGCTGCGAATGACTGGATCAGACCGAAGATCGTCCCCAGCAGACCGGTTAATGTACCGATATTGCCAAGCTGCGACAGCCAGTTTGTCCGTTTCTGCAATCTTGGCATGACCTCGAGAGACGCTTCGTCAACAGCGTCCTGTATGGCGCGCTGGTTGATCATCTCGCTGCGATCGGCAACCTGGAGTGCTCGCAGAAAGACTGAAGGTACCGCTTTTGTACCGGCTGCCTTGCAAAGTGAGATCGCTTTCTTCAGGTCGCCTGCGGAGACCAGTTTCTGAATTTCCAGCATGAAACGCGGAGCGTTGGTATTCGATCTGACCCAGATGTAAGTCCAGCGCTCGATAATTATCGCGATTACGGCGACAAGAAAGAATAGAATTATCCACATGAACATGTATCCTGCACTGTCCAGGCTGAATTGGTGAAAGAACTCAGACCAATTCAATGTGACCTCCGTATTTTAGTTTAATCCCAAGCGCCGCCAAGCGGCGATAATATTTAAAGAATGATGAATTTTGAATTATAAATGTTGCCTAATATAATCAGTGTTTCCTGTCTTTAGCAAGCATTTTTTTAGGTTTTTCAACCTTTTTGACCTCAATATCAACCAATCGGGGCTTGATCGATGAAGGTTTATTGAACAACGATGCCTCCTCAGGCCGCTTCAGTTCTCCTATATCGATATCGGGAGTCTTCCGTTTTACATCGACAATTACAGTCGGAATCTCAGGTTCCACCCTGATTATAACCTCCTCAGCCATAACAACTCCGTCGTCATCGAATTCCTCCTGCGCAATTGCTCTTGAAGCAAAGAAAAGTATGAAAAACAGTGGTGGCAGTATAAAAAAATAAGCCATATCAAATTTTGAATTTTGAATTTTGAATTTTGAATATAGTCTGGGGCGTCTGACAATACAATAATGTTTGACCCGTTTCATGATCACTCCTTTAATAATTTTGAACGTTGAATTTTGAGTGTTGAATTCAAAATCCAAAATTCAAAATTTCCTTAATCAAGCTTATTCTTCTCGATGGAACGCATCTCCCGCAACTCTTCCTCCGTTGGTGGTTTTTTCTGAAGTTGGAGGAGCGCATGTTCTGCTTCCTGATGCCTGATATATTCAGCCTTTCTCTCTTCCTGTGCCGCAAGCTCCATATCGACCATAAGTTCGAGCTTTGTATTGATATCTGTGACAGTACTGTATTCCAATCCTACCAGCAACCCCTGGCGTGTGTCGTCCATATCGGTCGCTTCGATAGCGACAGTGTTCTTCCCTACAACAAGGTAATCACCGATGGAATATACCTTTACGAGCGTCCAGTCGGTCTCGAGGGCTTCATCCTCAGCAATGTATTCACCGTTAATATACAACTGGAAGTCATCATCCGCCGTCAACCAGATGGTTCCCCCAGCCAGTGGGTCCAGTATCTCGAACGAATACCTGAACCAGTATGACCTTGATCCGTCGAACTCATCTACCTGCATCCATTTACGCCATAGCGAATCCGCTGCTTCTGCCCTGCGGAGAGTTTCCTCGTCGGAAATGAAATCCCCCGCAGCCGGTTCCTCCTCCTGAACGACCGTCTCCGCCGATGATCCTCCGCCAGGCAGGAAGTCCTCTTCAGCTCCTTCAACCCGGAGCGACAAGCTGAACAACAGCATGATCGTTATTATCAGGCTAAGGAGTATGATCGTTTTCCATCTAAATATAAACTTTTCAACTCGCATTAACAACCTCAATGGAATTTTGAATTTTGAATGTTAAATGTTGAGTGTTCATAATTCAAAATTCAGAATTCAAAATTCAGAATTTAAATATTATTCACCCTCCGGCTCCGGTTGTTCACCTCCCTCATCAGCAGGCGGCTCAGCTTCGTTAACAATGATTGTGGCGCTCTGTTCCGCGGATAATTCATTACTCTGCAGAATGAATATAGCCCTGTAGGTGCCGCCATCCTCATAGGTCGTCTGCCACGAGAACGTGCCTGTCCCGTCGCCACCATCGACGAACCTCGCTGATTCTGGTAAATCGGTGGGGATATACTTTATAGTCATAGAATCACCATCAAGATCCATACCGATCACGGTAAACGCTATCGACGAACCCTCATCACCCGAATACTCGGGCTGCATCTCTATCCACTCCGGCGGCTGATCAACGTCATTAACCCGGATGGTGATAATTCTTTCCTCAACCGTGAGATCACCGCCTCTCAGCACGAACCTGACCGTATAGCTCCCACCGTCCATGAACGACAGCTGCCAGGAGAACAATCCGGAACCGTCACCCATATCGATAAACGGTTCAGCTGCGGGAAGATCTCCCGGACTGAAATCGATGGCAAGCTCATCTCCGTCCGGATCTGTGCCGATCACTGTGAACTCAAGTAATTCACCCTCATTGACCTCAAGGAGTTCACCGACTTCATCGGTCCATTCCGGAGCGCGATCGACGGCAGCAACGGTTATAGATACTTCATTCTGCATCGATGCTTCGCCATCGGACAGGGTAAACGATGCTTTATAATCGCCACCGTCTTCGGCTGTTGTCTGCCAGCTGAACAGAGCCGTACCGTTTCCGTTGTCGACGAACTCCACGGCATCCGGCAGATCATCGCTGCTGTATTGGAAAGTTACCGGATTACCTTCCGGATCTGCTCCTGCGATTGTGAATTCGAGCAGTGATCCGGCTTCCACGGACGTATCCACCGGCACATAAGTCCATTCGGGAGGTTGAGCCACACGACCGACTGCTATCTGAACGTCGCCGTCTATGGAAGTATCGACGTCCGAGAGTATGAAAGATGCCGTATATACGCCTTCATCTCCGACAGCAGTCTGCCAGGAGAAGGTACCACTGCCATCCCCGTTATCGACAAAACTTGGGGCTGCTTCGGGGATGTTTTCGGAGAAATAGATAATCTCCATCATTAGATTGTCCGGATGCATTCCCGCGATCGGGAATTCGACCAGTCCGCCTTCCTCGACAGTAATACCTTCTTCAGGGAAATCGACCCAGCGCGGCGCTCGTGTTGCATTCAGGACTTCAATGGAGATTTCGAGCCCGACCGTGGTATCCACGTTGGACATCTCGAGCATCAGCGTATATGAACCGGCATCCTCGTATGTTGTCGCCCAGGTGAAGGTTCCCGATCCGCCACCATGATCCAGAAAGAGAGCGGCTTCAGGGAGACCTTCCGACACATCGGCGAGTGTCAAATCCATATCGCCCGGGGACGACCCCGCGACAGGGAATTCGATCACACTCCCTTCATACTCCTCGACCCTCTCAGGAAAATCGATCCACTTGGGTGCGCGGATACCGTTCGCAATCCAGATTATCACATTATGTTCGAGTATGTGCAAGCCATCGTTCAGACTGAATGAAGCTGTGTACGTTCCTGAATCGTCATAGGTTGTTTCCCAGGTGAAAAGTCCGGTACCGTCGCCGTTGTCCATAAACACAGCTGTCCCGGGAATATCATCCGATCTGTAGTCGAGTGTCAACGGATCGCCGTCAGGGTCTTCACCGGCAACCTCGATTCTCAGTATCAGACCCTCTTCGCTGTCGAGTCTATCAGGAATTTCAGTCCAGCCAAACCCGCGATCGACGTTTTCTACCATTATCGGGACTTGCATGGAAATGGGGATATTGTAATTGTAAAGGGTGAACATTGCCGAATATTCACCGGAAGACACGAAAGAAGGCGTCCATGTGAAAGTACCTGATCCGTCACCATGATCTACGAACCGGGCTTCCGGAGGAATATTCTCGGAATAGTATTCAATGCGAAGCTGGGCGGGCGGAGTTTCAGGCACCTTGGGTTCGACTGCCTCACCTTCTTCAGGAATTTCCTCTTCTTCCATACCCTCTTCCACCCCCTCTTCTTCCTCTTCCCACTCCTCTTCGTCCCACTCCTCGAGAGCCACAGCTCCCCTTTCCGGTGCATCTCCGATCACAGTAAATTCAATCAGCTCACCTTCACGCCCGAGAACCTCATCCGGGTAACCCTGCCACTCCGGAGGAACCGGTGGAGCCATCATGGTGTACCAGATGGGAGTCGCCCTGAGGCTGTCGAGTATGCCGAAGTCAATGCCTTCAGGAAAGAATGACACATGCACCTTTTCCCACCCGGAGTCGTCGAATAGGGCCTGCTCGAACCCGGTCTCATATACCGGCCAAATCAACCATTCAGTCGAACTGGTCAAGGAGAAATGCTGCGGCTGGATGCCCACTCTCGAAGCATACTCGTCCGGCTTGAGTTCAACCAG
>Ga0114919_10004774_pt1 | contig 10862 bp, 8 predicted proteins | sample BlataG_FD_88682 | JGI IMG/M metagenome (GOLD analysis project Ga0114919, IMG submission 88682) | Deep subsurface microbial communities from Black Sea to uncover new lineages of life (NeLLi) - Black_00105 metaG | ecosystem: Environmental > Aquatic > Marine > Oceanic > Sediment | place: Atlantic...
CAACCCTTTTTCTGTAAAAGCGTGTTTGACGGGTGGGTCATCTTGTTTCCATGGTCAGTGATGAATGGGAAACCCAGCGGACCTACCTGACCATGGAAACAAGATGACCCACCCGTCAAACACGCTTTTACAGAAAAAGGGTTGCTCTATCGCTATTTACGTTAGCTGAAGGTGACAGCTGGCTTGTGATGAGAGCCGGCAAATGGGGCAAGATAGTATTTTTAGTCCCTCTTTCCCGGTGTGAAGTTTGCCGGGCACGCCAGTTTCACTGTTTTCCTGGGCAGGCTATCTTCATCGCGGCAGGAACGCTCTACTTCACCAAGTCTTCGCAGACCGCGTGAATAGCGAACCACCTGCACGCTGGTGCGTAAAGAATGTATAATACGCAATGCCTACAAGCCGATACGTTTTTCGCACTGCAAAAAAATTCTCTGTGAGCAAGAACATACTATGGGACAACCAGCCGCCAGAATGGGCGACCAAACGTTGCAGGCGGTACCCCACTGCCATGCGCCGATTCATCCGCCGGCACCAGTTCCAACACCAGTGCCGCATCCAGCTCTGCCATTAGCGATCATCACTGGCGCTCCTACGGTGCTGATTTCAAATCAGCCAGCGGCGCGAATCACTGATACGACAACGCCCTGCCTCTTGCCGGGTTGCGTGCCAGGCGGGCCTGGGTTGATCACCCAGGGAGCCCCAACAGTCCTGATCGCCAACATGCCAGCAGCCCGCGTTGGTGATATGACGACGCACGCTGCCTGTGTTGCGCCCATCCCAAGTCCGACTGGAACCATCTTGCCGCCAGGGGCACCGACAGTTCTGATCGGCTAGTCCCAATGGCAATATTGCCCCAAAGGGAACGCCTTGCGACGCGATCATTTCGAGAGACTACGTCCTATTTGTCCGGTTTGTCGGCTGCAGGGACGTGATGCCCTTCCGCTTGTCCTTGCCGTCGTAGCGGAAGAGGCTGCAGGCGACGTGGAAGAAGGGATTCTGCGGTGTGCAAACGCGGCGTGCCTTCATGAGTTTCCCATTCTGGATGGCATCCCGGTCATCGTGCCACAACTTCGGGAGCTGCTCTCGGGCTGGATTGATCGCGTCAGGTCTCGAAGACGCTTCTCCGAGCCAATCGAAAGTCTGCTTGGCGACTGTTGTGGTCCAGGTACTGCCTATGACGACGAACGCCAACGAAGGTCCTCTTATGTTTGGGATCACTGGGCAGAGTTTGATCCACAAGAACAGCCCTCACCTCCAACAACAGTTCATCCAGGTGCCATCACACGGTTGCTCAAAAGCGGTTTAGCTCTCTCCGCATGGAAGCCACTACCAACTGACGGGTCAATCCTTGATGTTGGCTGTGCCGTCGGCCGAACCACCTGCGAACTGGCTAATATATTTGGCCAACCGGTATTAGGAATCGATCTCGATATCTCGATGCTCCGGCTGGCACGCGAAATTCGTGACACAGGGTGGGTGGAGTATCCTCGCAGAAGGGTAGGCATCGCCTATGATCGGCGGCGATTTGAGGTTGACCGTAGACTCGCTCAACAGGCAAATGCGCTTGTCGACTACTGGTGCTGTGACGCAACAGCCCTCCCATTCAATCACTCGCTATTTGCGGGCCTCACAAGCCTCAATCTCATTGACTGCGTAACTTCACCAATCGATGCCCTTCGTGAATTCACGCGAGTTCTCGTGAAGGGTAGCCACGCAGTAATCGCCTCCCCCTATGACTGGTCCACCGCAGCAACACCAATCACTTCTTGGATTGGCGGACACTCCCAGCGAGGCGATAACAACGGATCAACAGAACCCATCATGCGTTCCCTTTTTCAGGCCGGAGCCCACCCGCAAGCGATAGCAGGAATGCGGATTATGGCTGAAGAATCACAGGCTTACTGGCATGTCCGCCTTCATGAAAGATCCGTTGTGCACTACTCTTCACACCTCATGTCGCTGATAAAAAGTGACGCCCAAAACGGGGCATAATGAGGGAGCCCATCGTCAAAGCATTCGATTAGCACTTAATGCACTCTAACCCCGAACGATTTGATGGTAGTCAATCGCTGCGTCTTGGAGCCGATTCCGTAATGTGCTCTCTGGCTTGAGCGTCGCCGGCAGCGGTTGCTGACTACCAAAGCTTTTAGCCATTTGCTCAACCTGGGCTGCAAGCCCAGGCGATATGTTGCCGGTCAGCAGCATACTCAAGGATAAAAGGCAGTTTGCGTCTGGCCTCCCAGTGCTGAAGAGGCCTTTAAAGTAAGCACAGACTGCTTTTGACTCAGCACTTTTCTTTCGCTTTTTCCAGAAATGCTTTGCCTTCCAGCCCTCTTCTTCAGCATCATAGGCGTCGATAATTTTTTTGACTTTCGCGACGTACCATTGGCCGACCTCACTCACATACCCATGTATCGCCTTGACCCTTGGAGCTGCTGCTCGCCCAGGTTCTCGCTGCTGCAATTGCATGAAATGCGGTGCAACCTGTACGTCTGACCCGCCCGCGGTCTTGTACTGCACAATGACATTGCTGATGTCTACGCCCCGAACCTGCAATGATTCGAGCACGATTTGGACCTGCGATGGCGACGGCTTGTAATGCCCACTCCAATTGTTGATGTACGTTAGCGTGCCGTTAACCGCTGTTAGGCAGCCCGTACAGACAACGTCCTCGCCGGAAACATAGCTGGAGTGATAAAAGCTGTAGGCGGCTCCGTCACGATCCCGAATTGAATGACCTCCGTTAACAAACAAATCGCGATTGAGCGTCATTGCGAATCCAGCCACGCCAACGCTTGGGCCAAACTGCTCGGCCCCTGGATCCCAGTTATTTTTCTCAGGCCCCTGATGAGCAGTATTCCCGCCACTGCCCATCATTTGTGTTGTATCGAGAGGCTGGGGGGCACCGGGTGTAGGAACGAACAGCTTGCCCGAAGTTATCATGACCCGATGGTGAACAGCCTGCTCATCAGAAAAATAAATCAGCCTGCCGGCGACGGCTCGGTCAACTCGCGCGCCGTGCACCTCCATGCTAATGAGTTGGCGCCTCGCATAGTCGTCAATATCTCTTACCCCATAGAACGTCTGGCAATGGCGACTAATTCCATAGCCAAGTTCACTGCAGGCTGCGGCATATACCTCATCACCAAAAACCAGCGAACGGTTACTTCGTAAGACATCTGCGGCACCTGATGTGGCTACGTGACCACCTTCGGTCTGTATCGCGTTTCTTCGATCAGCCAGAACTTGCTTAGTTTGCCGATTTGTGAGTCCGTAAATTTCCAACAAGAGCCTTAACTGGACTGCTCTGCTGATTTGATCTCACCCGGGCAAACCCGCGTCGCGACAATACGTCTCATATCGCCCAAGCGCATACCCTAAAAGATGCTTTTCTACAGTTGAGCGGAGCCGTGGAAGCCGATTAACAAAGCCGCCCCACTCTGCAGCACTAGGCAAGCGATTTGCGAACCGCCTGGCCTCCTCAAGCATGCGGGTGCTATCGCTCGCCATGGCCGTCGAAGGAACACGTTCGCCCGAAGAGCGAATTGTTGAAGTCGATGAGGATCGTTCTCGAGCCATCGCATCACTCCTTAGAAGCAGCTAATTCTTGTGGATATCCCACGGCCAAATAAGCCACACTTTTCTACGCAATTCCTGTGGCGATGGGTTTTGTTTTTAATGGACATCGCGTAAGCCATCTCCGTTAGAAGTAGTTCAAATAAGTCCACGTCTGTTTATGAAGCTTTTGTTTCCTCATCTTCAAAAAAAGTTTATCTAAGAACACCCTGGGCTGCGCCCCTGAGCATGATCGCCTCATTGTTGGCTATGCGATCGCAACAACCGATTCGCCCTCACAGTGGAAAGCTTTATGAGTGAACGGAGAAAGAGTTATTGGGGTCGATGAGGGTTGGGAAACGGGAAGTCAAATCACGAGCGCCCTTCCTTATTGGGCACACACACAGCGACTAAGCTTCCTGTCCCTCTCGCCAAAGATGGTTCCCCTCTGCAATTTCAAAACCAAGTTTTAAAAGCTTGCGAAAAACCGTCTCTGCCTCACCCGGCAGCCTCCGCTCCGCTGCAAGCCGGACCGCCCCAGCAACTGCGAGCCCTGCGAGGTGGGGCAGTGGTGGGAGTGGGTCAAGGTGCGGCGGAGCCATTGAATTTCCCGCCAGAAAAGCTGCTAAGGCGGCACAACCAGCAGGGCATGCAAGGCCAACCTCAGCGGATGCCTCTTGCGCTAAGTATGCCTTTTCTTGCTCTGGGGCAATCACCCAAGCCTCAGCACGCATCAATGCTGAAAATTCTCGCTCACTCGGCCCTCCATCCGGCTCTTTACGCGCTGCACAACAAGCCCACCACACAGCGGCTCGTCGGGTCAACGCCTGAGCAAGCACGCTACAGCCATCATTCAGCAAGCCAGCTTCAACGAGCGATCGGGCCACCCCAAGAACAGAACCCCCAGGCAGTTCTTCTTGGGACGCGGCAAGGAAAGACACCGCCGCTTCTTGAAGGTCAGCCTTCGCAAGCCGACTGCGAGCTGCCTCTTGAGTCGGAAAGTCTTCTAGAATTGCTTCCATGTATCACTCCACCAATACGATCCACAGCCTTACCCAATCATGGTGATAGCCCCTTGGGCCTGCAGTTGGGCAGTTCCCTTGATCTGCGTTTGAAGGCCTTCAACACTCGTTGAAGTCTGCCCTTTCACACTTACCGTCATGCCATTGATCGTGACTCCGGTCGAACTAATTTCAATCGAGTTACTCCCAACTTTAAGAGCGATCGACTGCAGTCCCTCGATTGTCCAAGAAGTTGCTTTCATTGAGCCACTTCCACTCTTAACATCCACAGAGTGACTGCCAGATTTCACCGTAAGCGCGTGCCCATCGCCGACTTCTATCGCCTGACTGCCACCAACAGTAACAGCGTGTTTGCCCTTGGACACCTCGTAGGTAGCGTCACCTTCTTGCACTGTGTAGGTTTCATTACCTGTCGATACCGTAGTCTGATTGTCTTTGTAGACGGTCAGCGACCGGCTTCCCTCATCGCAACCATCGGCGCCCACCTCTTCGGTCAGATTGTTGAAAACCTTTACTGTCCGATCGCCCTTGTCTTTCTTGTCAAAGCCGACCTCGAGAATGTCGTCGTTTTCGACGGTTCGAGTGAAGTCCTTCTCTGCATGAAACGTCACCATCTCTGAGTCTTTGGTGTCATCGAAGATCAGCTGATTCGCAAGGTCTTCAGTGCCATCTTTTGTGCTACGGGTTTGGAGGCCACTTTGGGCCGCGCTGTCCGGCAGCGCAAATGGCGGTTTGTTGGTGCCGTTGTAGACGACTCCTGTGACGAGTGGGCGATTCGGGTCATTGTCGAGGTGTGAAATCACAACCTCCATGCCAACTCGCGGCAGGAATTGACTGCCAAATTGCGGCCCGGCAAGCGACTGCGCGACGCGAATCCAGCAAGACGACTGTTCGTTTTTTTCCCCGTAGCGGTCCCAATAGAACTGGACTTTGATTCGTCCGTATTCGTCCGTGTAGATCTCTTCTCCAGAGGGGCCCACCACCAAAGCTGTTTGTACCGCACCTGTTGGCCAAGGGGTTTCCTGCGGCATTCTCCAGACCGTCGCTGAGGGAATGCACTCAAAACTGTTTTGATATTCAAACGCAGCCGTGCGTTCGGGGGTGGTTTCGTAAGCACCGTGATTACTCGCCTGATGGGTCACCTTTGTGAGAAGGTATTTCTGGCCCTTTTCAGAAGGGTTCGGATGGTCTCCGATCTTGAACGTATAACCCGGCGAAAAACTTCTGCAGGTACTCGTGCCACTGGCAACTTCAGCCAACGCCTCTTCAGCCTCGATTCGGTACTTTCCAAGGCTTTCGCCATCCGATTTGGTTATGTAATCGCCTGGGTAACGAAATAATTCAGCCTGACTTGCAGCCGGGTAGGGCGACTTTCCTTTGCTCGTCACCAGTAGATCTGTTGTTGGTTCTTGGAAGTTGTAATCGGTCTGCACATATTTCCCCGGACGAAATACGTGCTCATGCTTCCACGTCATCAACTGCCCAGGTTGGTCAGGCGATGAGAACTCTTGGACCGCATCGACAGTTGCATCATCACAGTCCGTGAAGGCCGAGTTCGAGTCCGAAATCACCATGGTGAGGCTTTTTTCAGCATGCTCAAAGTGATAGGCCATCCCCTCGAATTCCATAATGCGGCTCGCAAAGGCGAAGTCCGTCTCCTGGTATTGCACGCAATACTCCCAGGGGGAGTGGGTTTCCGACAGCTTTGTCGACATCGAAAGCTCGGAACAGTCACCCAGCACGGTGGAAAGGATGTCGGTTGCTGGCTGCTCCTGGAAAATCTTGCAGTCGCTTGTGAGAGAAGCGAACCAGAATGACGGAACGACCTGAAGCGTCCATCGGGTCAGCACATCGTCTCTGCCAGCCCAGGAGAAGCGGCTTACGTATCCTGTGAACCAACGGGGGGAGCCATCGCCACGATCGATCCGAAAACTGACCTGTTTGCCAACGATCTTCGTGTCGTCGAGGGATTCATCGACACTGAGGCAGGTCAGTTCAAATAGGAACAGCCTGCCAAGACACTCCTCGCCGCGGAACGACTCGAGCAGGAGTTTGTCTTTGCCCAGCGGTGTTTCAATAGCCAGCGGCTCGTTGTCCTGCGTGTAGTTCGCCATCTTTCAGTTACCGCCCACTAATTTTTCGAGCCGATCGTGTACGAGTCGGAAACTTGACCCCGGCTTTTCCCCATCGTGTCGTACTTGGTGTAGGTCCAAGTCACTTTCGTGTACGACAGCGTGACACGTTCGCAGGGCAAGATGTGACTTGTCTCCTCAGAGTTTTGAAGGTCGTAACCAGTGATGATCACATTTTCAAACTCATAAGTTAGAAAAGGAGCGGCTGATTCGCTGACCATCGTGCAGAGCGCAACCTGCACTGATGGGATGAGTTGCCCGATCGCGCACGCTTTCTGAATTTTCACGCTCGCTATATCCAGATCCTTGATTAGCACGACATCCCCGAGGCTTGTCGCGCCTGTCGGTCGCTCACGTTGCTGGAAACCGCCGGTTGTACGGGTAATGGGGGCAGACAAGTGGTTGAGATTACTCCAACCTGAATGGGCCGAATCAGTCGCTTCCCCTTCAAAGTCCCCAAGCTTGACAAAACCGAGCTTGACTTTGGTAACTCCGGTCAGTGATGTCGTGGCTTCCATGGTGGACTGTCTCTCCGTTGTACTACCGGTTTAAAGCCGCCCCGGGCGTGAGCCACGGGGCGGCACTGGCCAGAAGACGTTATGGCCGCAAGTCATCGGCACTATGCATTCTCACCCGCGTCGTATGCCGCCTCAACGTTGCCCTTCTTAGAGCCTGTCTTATTGTCAAACTCAGTGTAGGTATAGGTGATCTTTGTAAAGTTTAAGCTCACCTGCTCACTGGGGAGTGGCTCTCCGGTTGAGTTGCCATGAACTGAGTAGCCAGTGAAAATGACGTTTTCCAATTTCCAAGTCAGGTAGGTGTCGGTCTTCCCGTCCGTTGTGGTGGTGAAGTGAATCAGAACTTCCTTGTTGAACTTTCCGAGGGCTGTTGCCTCAAATAGCTTCGGGGAAGACTTGTCAAGTTGGCGAACGATAGTGATGTCGCCGAGCGAGGTCTCGCCTTTCGTTCGTTGCTGATCAACAGCTCCGCTAGGAATTGACCGAAAGATTGGCAGCGAGGCAGAATCAGCCAGGATCCAATTTTTGTGTTGTGAATCAGTCGCTTCACCTTCGATACCGTCAATTTTGATAAAGAGTCCCATTGCAGAGTTCCTTTCGGGGTGAGTCAGTCATCATCGGTTCGGCTTTTGCTGCCAAGTTTGCAACGGACAACGCATCCGTTGCATCCATGCCGGCTTGAGTGGCTCACCAGACGCTCTTGCCAACATATATGTTTTCGTGAGAGACCTCGGTTTTGTTGCGTGAGGGCCGGATTTTTTCCTTACAAACGTGCAAGGGTCGGTTAGTTCCCGCAATTTTTCTGTTTTCGGGTGCTCGTCGAGAAAGCTGCGGTCACTCGATCTCGTAGGAAAAGTTGGCTGCTGCCTCATCCCAGCCAATTGAAACTCGTTCAACCGGGCACCCCTCGGCCAGCTTTGCCAGAAGCTGGGTTGAGAGTTCTGGAAGCATGGTGCCTGACAGGACGCGATCAATGACCCTGGCTCCACTATCGACCTCGTTGCATCGTTCGGTAACGGCACGCACAACATCGTCTGACCAGTCGAGGTCGGCCCGATAGGCATCCTGTAGTCGGCGGCCAATAGATTTCAACTTCAGTCCACAGATGCTCGCAAGCACCTTGTCCTCGAGGGGGTAGTACGGAATAACGTTTAGGCGACCGAGGAATGCAGGACGGAAGTGTTTGAGAAGATCGTCACGGATGGATTCTACCAGTGCGTCGGGGTCGGGGCGAGTTTCTGGGTCACCGCAGAGTTTCATTACGGTCTCAGTCCCAGCATTCGTCGTCATGATGATCACAGCATTCTTGAAGTCGATAACACGGCCTTCTCCATCGGTCATCATACCCTTGTCGAATACTTGATAAAAAATGTCCTGAACGCCGGGGTGGGCCTTTTCCATTTCGTCAAGCAGGATCACGCCGTAGGGGCGGCGACGGACAGCCTCGGTAAGCACTCCGCCTTCTCCGTAGCCGACATAGCCGGGAGGAGATCCCATCAGCAGTGACACTTTGTGCTCTTCCTTGAACTCACTCATGTTGATTGTCGTCATGTTCGATTCGTCACCGAACAGAAGTTCTGCCAGAGCCAACGCCGTCTCGGTCTTTCCAACCCCGCTGGTGCCTGCGAGCATAAAGACACCGGTCGGCCGGTTCGGATCAGTCAGACCGGCACGGGCAGTGCGAATCCGTTCAGCGATGATGGCTAGAGCATGAGACTGTCCGACGACCCGCTCCTCGAGCCTTTTCGTCAGATCGAGCACTCCTTGTATTTCGTCAGCAACCATTCGTCCGACTGGGATGCCAGTCCACCCAGCAATAACTTCGGCGATCGTTTGCTTATCCACACACGGACTGACAAGCGGCGCCTCACCCTGCACTGCTTTAAGTTTTTGCTCAAGTCCGAGCAGAGTGTCACGCCGCTCTTGAGATTTTTTATCGCTGGATTCAGGGCTCGCTTCTTCTGAGTCGAGGGCGGCAAGAAGAGTCGCTCGCTCAGCCTTAATCTGGTCGACAAGCGAAGATTCTTCCCGAAAACGTTCCTCGAGCTTTATGAGCTGAGCCTCTAGTTCAGACTTCCGAGTCTTGAGCTCAGCAAGTGATTCACTGTGGTCTGCCCCGGTTTCCTGTTCACGGCCAAGGATTTCGAGTTCGACAGTAATTGCATCAATACTACGCTGCGCATCTTCGATGGCCGGCGGTGTTGCTGCCTGGCCGATTGCTATCTTTGCACAGGCTGTATCCAACAGGCTCACACCTTTATCAGGCAGCTGACGGCCTGGTATGTATCGACGGGAAAGCTTGACGGCATCGACCACTGCCTCGTCGAGGACGGTGACCTTGTGGTGATTCTCCAGCGTCTTCACCATGCCCCTGAGCATGCGGCAGGCCATTCCATCGGCCGGTTCCTCAACCTTGACAACCTGGAATCGGCGAGCGAGCGCCGCATCTTTCTCAAAATACTTCTTGTATTCGGCCCAAGTTGTAGCAGCGACGGTCCGTAATTCACCCCTCGCTAATGCTGGCTTGAGGAGGTTGGCGGCATCACCTTGGCCAGCCTGTCCACCAGCCCCAATCATCGTGTGCGCCTCGTCAATGAAAAGAATGATAGGGGTAGGTGACTTTCGCACCTCATCAATAACCCCTTTCAGACGATTTTCAAATTCACCCTTCACGCCCGCGCCTGCTTGCAAGAGCCCGAGGTCAAGTGTGCGTAGCTGCACATTTTTCAGCGGCTCGGGGACGTCGCCACTGGCGATACGCTGCGCGAATCCTTCCACGACGGCGGTTTTGCCGACGCCAGCCTCACCAGTAAGGATTGGATTGTTCTGACGGCGGCGGGTAAGGATGTCGACAATTTGTCTGACTTCAACCTCTCGGCCAAGAACCGGGTCAATGTTGCCTGCTTTGGCTTTGGCAGTTAAGTCGATCGTGAATTGGTCGAGGCTTGGGGTTTTGGTAGGCCCCTTGGCGGCATTTGGCGAACCATCGCCACCGGAAGCGCCGGAGTCTGCTGCACCGCCGCCGGGCATGTAGTCAGACTCTGTCGAACGCGGAAATACTCGGCTTGCTTCACGTGCAAGCACGTCGGGTGCAATGCGGCGGAACTCATCTGATGCCGCAACTGCCCTTCTTGAAAGTGCTTCATTTGACAGGAGTGCGAGTAGCAGCCATGCGCCACGTATTGCCGACTCGCCATGATCAACACTCGCAAGCAACCACCCTTCCTTGATCAGGTCGCAGACTTCGGGTGACAGCATCGGTGGTCGTGCATTACCAGTCTTGAATCGGTCTACCGCTTTCGTCAGATCGGCGAGAAGAACACCTTGGTCAATTTCAAAGTGCTTGAGCAGTAGGCAGATGTCGTTACCAGGTTGCTCGAGCAACTTAATCAGCCAGTGCTCGATTTCAACGTTGTAGTTGGTACGTGATAGGCACAGGCCCGCCGCTCCCTCAAGTGATCGTTGGCAGACTGAATTGAGTTTGCCAATGAGGCCTTTTAAATCGAGACCAGCCATGATGAAAACCTTTGTTCACAGCGCACGATACGGGGAGTTGCTGGGAGTCGAGAAGAGCCCCGAAACCCGTTGGAGCATATCAGATTCTCGTTTGCTAAGAAACACTCACTCGCAAGCCC
>Ga0114919_10004775_pt1 | contig 10861 bp, 7 predicted proteins | sample BlataG_FD_88682 | JGI IMG/M metagenome (GOLD analysis project Ga0114919, IMG submission 88682) | Deep subsurface microbial communities from Black Sea to uncover new lineages of life (NeLLi) - Black_00105 metaG | ecosystem: Environmental > Aquatic > Marine > Oceanic > Sediment | place: Atlantic...
AGAGGAATTCCAAGCACAAGGGGTGTCAGTGCAAAACCAGTCACCATTGCCCCAAGTACATATTGCTCAGCATATTTGACCTCGTGAGCGAAGACCTGGGTAAAGGGGAGAATCATACCAAAAGGTATAGAGGTAATAGAGATAATAACAAGCCATCGTTTTAGATTACGCCCTTGCTTGAATACTTCAGAAAGGTCTCTGAAGAAACTAAATCCACTCTCACCCGTGCTTCCCCACCTACGGTTTGATAATTGCGTCAATATAAGCAGAAACGTGCCAATACTGCCTGCCAAGCCAACAAAAAATAAAGGTCTGATACCACTTGCTGTCACACCGCCAAAAATCGTGACTAGTAAAGCTCCAAGCATGGGTCCGCCGATTCCTAATAACCCTGAGGCCACAGTTTCACAGAAACTCATGCCAGTGGCCCTGTCCTCGTTTGCTAGTGAATTACCACAAACGGTAGCACAACTATGACCGCTTATTATGAATCCCATTTGATACGCAATCATAGCAATGATAATAATGATCCAGCTCTGAGCCACACCGTAGATAAGATATGAGAGTACAAGTAGAACTATGCCGACAAGGTAAATCACCTTGTTGCCAATCCTATCGATTAGAAATCCGGCGAGCGGACTCAGTAAACCGGCAATGCCTATCCCAACACTGTTCACTATGCCTAGTTGCGTGGCGCTAGCTCCCAGTGCCATAGTGAAAATGGAAAGATAAGGAAAGACTAGCTGATAAACAAAGCGCTCAGCAGATGATCGCGCTACCGTGACTTTCCAATCGCGCTGTTGCCTTCTTAAGAAACCAACACCTTTTGAAATAGCGCTAACCGTGGTTTTAACTGCGAGCATCAATTTTATTCTTCCAAGGTGTCAATGTCACGAGGAACGCTTGCATCGGATATTCCCCTAAGGGGAATGAGGAAGGTGAAATGCAAAACTAGGTAAATAACTCACATTACGAGGTTTGAGTTTTCTCTTTAGCTATAGTTACCAGAGTGGCAAAAGATTCAGGCTCTCTAACTGCCATATCGGCTAGCATCTTGCGGTTAATGTCAATTCCTGACTTCTTTAAGCCGTCTATAAACTGGCCATAATTAAGACCGTTGGCTCGACTAGCGGCGCTAACTCGTAAAATCCATAGACGCCTCATATCGCCCTTGCGCTCTCGACGATGGCTATAGGCATAGCTTAGTGACTTGAGCATAGACTCATGAGCCCGGCGATAAAGGGAATGTTTCGTTGCTCGATGCCCTTTGGTCAAAGCTAACACCTTCTTGTGTCGGCGATGAGCAGTTACTCCTCTTTTTACTCGTGGCAATGTATCCCCCCCATTTATTTCACCCCATAGGGTAAAAGCCTTTTTATCCTAGCCTTATCACTGGCACTTATCGGTATTTTTTCATCAAAAAGGCGCTTAGTCCGCTTCGTTTTTCGACGTCGCAGGTGGCTTTTTGGTCCCTTAGTCCGCAAGATTTTGCCGGTGCCAGTAATATGGAAGCGGCTCTGTGCTCCTTTATGGGTTTTAAGTTTTGGCATTTACGGTTGTTGTACCCCCTCCCCTGTTTTAGTCTTCTGAGAAGTCGATAGGATTATGTGCATCCGCTTCCCTTCCAGCAGTGGCTGCCGCTCAACAGAAGCCACTTCTTTTAGCGACTCTGACATTCTTTGCAATAGTTTCCATCCAATATCAGGATGGGTAATTTCCCTCCCCCTAAACATCACGGTTACCTTGACTTTGTCCCCACCAATTAGTAGTTTCTTAGCTATTTTAGCTTTAGCCTCAAAATCATGGATGCCAATCTTAGGTCGTATCCGGACCTCCCTCAAAAGAGAAGTTTTCTGACTCCGCCTGGCTTCACGGTCTTTCTTGGCCTGTTCAAATTTATACTTTCCGTAATCAAGGAGGCGACATACCGGTGGTACTGCCGTAGCCGCTACCTCAACCAAATCAAGACTACGCTTCCTCGCTGTCTCCAGCGCCTGGCTTAATGGCATGACCCCTAACTGTTCCCCCTTCTCCCCTATGAGGCGAACTTCCCTAGCTCTAATTCGCTCATTAACACGCACTTCCTTAACTATGTTTTTATTTACCTCCTCAAACTACGGATATATCCTGCAGTCAGAAACTATAACACATTCTCTCAGGCTAATCAAATTATAACTTTAAGTCTTTTACCTTATTTGCTATAACTCTCTTGAGAGTTTCTTTGAAGCTTTTCAAAGATAGCGGGGATACCTGTTCACCACTACGTAGCCGGACGGAAACAGTAGATGAAGCTACCTCTTTGTCTCCCACCACCAGCATATAGGGTATTTTACCAAGCTGCGCCTGCCGGATTTTGAGGTTTACTCTCTCCGAGCGGGCATCAACCTTAATGCGCACACCTTCGCTTTTAAGTTCAGCTTCCAGCTTATAAGCGTAGTCTAGGTTACGGTCTGCAACTGGAATCACCACTACCTGAACCGGCGCTAGCCACACTGGAAAGGCACCACCATAGTGCTCAATGAGTGAAGCCAGAAAGCGTTCCATGCTACCCAGCACGGTACGATGCACCATGGCCACTGAATGCTCCTGCCCATCCTCACCAACATAAGTAACATCAAAACGTTGGGGCAAGTTAAAATCAACCTGAATAGTAGGGCCCTGCCACCCTCGCCCTAGGGTATCCTTAAATTTAATGTCTATTTTAGGTCCGTAAAATACGCCTTCTCCCGGGTCTATATCGTAATTGAGCCCGAGACGAGCCAGTGCTTGGCCTAAAGTCTGGGTAGCCTCCTCCCAAGCCTGGATAGTGCCGGCATATTTCTCAGGTCGGGTGGAAAGTAACATCTGATAATTGGTAAAGCCAAAGGTGTCTATCATAAAGAGAGCCAAATCTAATACTCCTACTACCTCATCTTCTAGTTGGTCAAAGCGGCAAAAAATGTGGGCATCATCCTGAGTGAAGCCCCTAACCCGGGATAAACCATGTAACACCCCAGAGCGCTCATAGCGATAAACCGTACCCAGCTCGGCATAACGTAGCGGTAGCTCACGGTAACTACGTAGCTTTGTCCTATAAATCAGGATGTGCCCCAGGCAATTCATCGGCTTAATGATATACTCCTGCCCCTCTACCTCCATTGGAGCATACAAGTAGTCACGATAAAATTCCCAGTGACCACTGGTCTTCCACAAGTCCAGTTTAGCAATATGAGGAGTGTATACTATATCATAGCCACGCTTAATATGCTCATCCTTCCAGAAATCCTCAATAACACGACGTATCACCGCTCCCTTCGGGTGCCAATGAACCAGCCCGGGTCCGGCCTCCTCATGAATACTAAAGAGGTCAAGTTCCCTGCCCAACTTCCGGTGGTCACGCTTGGCAGCCTCATCAAGGTCTTTAAGGTGTTCGGCCAGAGCCTTTTGGGTATCAAAAGCAATGCCATAAATTCGCTGTAACATGGGACGGTGTTCATCACCCCGCCAGTAAGCTCCGGCAATGCCGACCAGCTTAAAGGCTCCAATTTCTCCGGTGAAATCTACATGAGGCCCACGACACAAATCAACAAACGAACCTTGCCGAAACAAGCTAACCTTCTCGTCTGGGATTTCATCAATCAACTCCAACTTATATGGCTGGTTGGCGAACAATCGCCGAGCTTCTCCCTTATCCATTTCCTCTTTAACAAAAGGCGTATTTAAAGCGATTATTTCAGCCATCTTGGTCTCAATGAGTGGCAAATCGTCAGGCTTCAGTGCGCGAGGTAGCTCGAAATCATAATAAAAGCCATTTTCAATAGCCGGTCCAATGCCAAACTTGGCATCAGGGAAAATAGATAGCACCGCTTCCGCCATAACATGAGCTGCCGAATGCCGCATTATCTGTAACTTGTCATCTTCAGTTATCGTCTGTTTGTTACTGATAGTCATAGCTAAAAACTTCTCAATCTGCTAAATGAAAACCTCCCACCCCGACTGAGGAGGAGAGGTCTGACCACTCCCGCTACTACTCTACTTGAACCAAATCTATGAAGCTACTGACAACCACTCTTTTTGATTGAAGCACGTAATTAATCTACAAATTTCATTATACCAGCCTCAAGCTATAAGTGCAATCACCTCAGTCAAAGTGGGCTAGTTCAGCAGTAAAGGTTATGATGCTTCAGATGCCCCCATGATAAAGAAGGTCTTCCCTATCCTGGCTCTATCCGTCTTTTCCTCCATGCTAGGTGTCGGAATAATATCTCCACTTTTACCTCTTTATGCTGAGAACCTGGATGGGCTACTTTAATGCTGCCTTTTTCACCGGCTTTGGCTTCGGCCCCTTGCTTGGTGGAGTGTTAACTGACCACTTTTGGAATGAATGCCGCCTTCTACACTATGGGTGGTCTTGGGGGTACCATTTCTATGCCGGCTGCCTCAGCCCTGACTGTAGAAGAGGGCAGGAAATTCGGGATGGGCTCAACTATCGCTGTATTTACCATGTCAATGAGTATAGGTATGGCTATAGGGCCAATTGCATCTGGGGTAATAGCTGACTTTATCAATATTAATTCAGTGTTTTACTTTGGCGCAGCTCTAGGACTCTTCGGAACCACCCTGTTTATCTGGTTTACTAAACAATGCCGTAGAAGCCGGTATTACTATTACTGTCATTGAGCTGGCTACAACCCTCTTTGGTGTAATTCAAAGGGCTAGGAGGCATATTTTTGTAATGCAGAACAGAAGGATTTATAATGTTGTGCTACTAACTAAACGGGACGGTAACTTTACAAGCTGACTAGTTATCCTGACTTGGAAGATTAAGGTATAATGGAAAAGCACGAGTAACATAATCAGCACAGGCAGAATTTATGTTGAGAGCTAACAAATCAGAAGAACGGGGGAACCCTATTAAGAAATTTGGCCTTCGATTACCTTTTTCGGGACTGCTGCCCCTTTTCGTGTTGGCACACTTTAGCCATCACCTAGTGACTGCCCTACCGATACCACTTTTGCCGATGATCCGCACTGACTTTGCCCTTGATTACACCCGCTCTGGCTTGGTAATCTCGGCGTTCAGTTTGTCATATGGCATCGGCCAGTTACCGGCGGGATGGCTCACTGACCGTATCGGACCACGCATATTAATTACTATAGGTATCTGTGGTGTGGCGTTGGCTGGGCTTCTGGTCGGCCTTTCACAAACCTATACTATGTTGATTCTCTTCCTAGTGTTAATGGGGTTACTGGGTGGTGGCTATCACCCCGCCTCTCCACCTCTGGTCGCTGCATCGGTTGAGCCCAGGAATCAAGGCCGAGCACTTGGATTCCACATGATTGGCGGCAGTGCTAGTTTCTTCCTGGTACCACTCATCGCCGCTGCCATTGCCACTGCCTGGGGATGGCGTGGCCCATTCATCACACTAGCTATTCCCGCTATGGTATTCGGAATCGTGTTTTATGTACTCCTAGGCCGATGGGTAGGCACTAAGAAAACTGAGCATACGGTAATCAGCACCCACGAAGAGACACTACCTACTCCACGCCGCATACGCTACTTGGTATCCTTTATCATACTAAGCACCTTCAGCGGAGCCGTAGTTATGTCCGCGATCTCGTTCATTCCACTGTTTGTAGTTGACCGCTTCGGTGTTAGTGAGGGGGCAGCCGCAGCTCTTGTAGCCGTTATTTACTCCGCTGGGCTCTGGGCAAGCCCTTTAGGTGGACATCTCTCCGACCGTTTAGGGACAGTGCCGGTGACACTGGTAGCGTGCCTCATTACTGGCCCGGTCATCTACCTGTTGAACCTGGTGCCCTACGGCTTGGGTTTCGGTGCTTTATTACTTATCATCGGTATGGCTATGTATATCCGCATGCCAGCAGCAGAAGCTTACATCATTAGCCACACTTCAGAGCGCCACCGTTCGACTGTATTGGGCATATATTACTTTGGCAGTATGGAAGGAGCTGGCGTGATAACGCCGATAATAGGCTATCTCATTGACCAGTACGGCTTCTACCTAAGCTTCACCATCGCTGGTGTCGCTCTGGTGGCGGTGACTCTGCTCTGCGCTATCTTTCTATGGGGCAGGTCAAACTAAATATGCCTTATCCCACTTCTATCAAAGGTGCCACCCAGTCAATGCCCAGCTCACCTAGCTTAACAAGGGAAGGTCGCCCGCCAGGCCAGCCCATCATTTCGTAATATGTCTCCATGGCTTTATGAAAGGCTTCGGGGTCTAGGGCTACACCCTGGAGAGGTCCCGAGGCTTGGGGAGTGAAAAAGCGCTGCGGCATATTATCGTCCTGAGGTGTGAGGCCCTGCCTAAGGTTGAAAGCCCGTGTCAAATTAGCTGCCCTCTCTCCCACTTTCATCAGTTCGAAGACGCTGGTATTCCAACCAGTAGCTGCGCTGACCAAGTCAGATACCCTCTGGAACCCCACTGAACCATAAACTATAACAAAGTAGCAACAGACGGCACTATTCAAGAAGTGTATCCAATTAGAATGGTAGGTGAGTATACGCATTTTAGCTGGAGACAGGTCATCAACAGGTAAGGGCTCGAGGATGCCTAGGGCTTTCAAGTCTTCCAGTAGTGGGGTCATACCAGTGTAGCCGGAATCATGTATATTGTGGCAGTGGTCAGCCCCCGTCGGCGATGTAGCAAAACCAACACCCATACCCTGCTTCCAGCGTGGCTCGTGCATGGGTAGCTCCTGGCCCTTAATGTGGAGGGCAAATTCCTCAGACCCCTGGCCTATCTCCTTAGATGCCCGGGCCACACCCTCCGACAGCAAAGCCCCCAAACCTTCGCGCCGAGCAATCTGCTCAACCATCTGTATCATTGCCTGCTTATTGCCGAAGCGGAGGTCCAGCCCCCCCGTGTCCTTCACGGTGAGAAGACCATGTTCAAAACACTCCATAGCGAAAGCGATAGTGACACCGCAGGATATGGTATCTATACCGTAGGCAGCCGCCAGTTCATTCCCTTTAGCGATAGCTTTCAAATCATCTATCCCGCAGTTGGGGCCCAGGGCAGCTATTGTTTCGTATTCCGGACCTCCATAGCGAGGGTCAACCGTATAGGGCTCATCCACCTTTACCTCCCGTTTGCACTGAACAGGGCAGGCAAAGCAACTTCTCCTCCTCACTAGGATTGTAGCATTCATAGCTTGACCAGTTATTTTATCGACTTCATCAATTGAACCCAGTTGGAAATTACGTGTGGGTAAGCCTCCTGCCTTATTTAAGGCTGGAATAACCCGGCCTGTGCCCAACTCCCGTAGCGTCTTGTTGGTTATCGGAGTATTATCTCTAACCCAACGACCGATTTTGCTGACGGCCTCTGGGTCCGCCAATGACAGGCGTTGGTGGCCACGGCAAGCCACCGCTTTAAGATTCTTAGAACCCATCACTGCCCCCATACCCGTCCTGCCGGCAAAAGCATCTAGGTCGTTCACTACGCAGGCGAAGCGTACCAGTTTTTCTCCACCGGGCCCAATCTGAGCTACCTTTATCCCATGGTCACCCAGTTCTTCACGGATGGTATTCTGGCACTCCAAGGTTTGCATACCCCACAGGTGCCCGGCATCCTTGATTTCAGCCTGGCCGTCTTGAATAAAAAGATAGACCGGCTTCTCTGCCCTGCCCTCCACAATAATGGCATCAAAACCAGCCAGCTTAAGCTCAGTTCCCCAGTAACCTCCAGCCTCAGCTTCACCAAAGCCCCCGGTCAGGGGCGATTTGCCACCTACGCTATGACGGCCACAGCCTCCTACCGGAACCCCTGTCAGCGGGCCAGCAGCAAAGATGAGCTTGTTCTTAGGGTTCAGGGCGTCTATCCCCGGCGGAACCTCCTTAAGTAAAAAATAGCCGACAAACCCCTCACCACCAAGATATTGACGGTAAAAGTTTTCTGGCGGCTCCTCGGTGACTGACTTTCCCGAGGACAGGTCAACCCTTAAAATCCGCCCAATATAGCCATGTGGCATGAGACTTACCTCCTTTTCAAAGTTAGAATTTTATCTCTTATCTGCCTGGCTCTTAAGGTTGGAATTTATCTATTGTACATTATGGTGGGCTTGGCAGGATTCGAACCTGCGACCAATCGACCTCAGGCCAGTCAGGGTTAACAAACAAGACCAGACACAGTATAATATGAAAGGAGGAGACAAGTCAATGGAGACGCAGAAACTGATGGAGCTGTTCCAGAGGCTGCCGGCGGAGAGCCGCCAGGGAAGCCGAGAAGAGGGTGAGGGCTGAGGCGAGGGCGAAGGCTGACGCAGAGAGGAAGGCCGCCAAAGGGGCCGGTAATGCACTATAAGCTGAGCAAAAGGTGGAATTGATACTAGGACAATCTCCCGTAAGTGACAGCAGGCTTGAGGAAGAAATATATTTGACCCAAAAATGCTCCCATCGTGAAGTAGATAATAGTGTCAACTGAAGTCACAAACCATGCACCACACAAAATCAATACAACAATACCAAAGGTTATTGATGTGTATAAAACTCTTCTCAAGGAAGTGAGGACAGTGGGATTTATGGACGTGTCTGAGACAATTCGCATTTGTACAAAAAAAATCCCGCTTAATCCTATGACAATAGTAGAAGCTATCAACAATGACATTACAAATTCTACGGCATGGTTGCCAAAATCCATGTCAAGATTCTATCATATTGAGGTAATATGTCAAGAGAAAAGAAAAAGGGGGTGAGACTGATGAAAAAAGTTAAGCAAATTGTTAAGCAAAATAGAAATAGAAGAAATGGGCTCGGCAGGATTCGAACCTGCGACCAATCGGTTATGAGCCGACCGCTCTGCCGCTGAGCTACGAGCCCGGTAGAGCAAGAGACGAAATTCGGACTTGCAAAAATCCATACAAAGAACCACCATGAAAGACAAGAATCCCTTATTGCCTATGTCACAAAATTATACTTGGCTCAGCTGCTAGTGTCAACAACAGTGTCGAGCATTACCATCTGTATAGATTTTCTAGCAACACATGTAGTCCTGTGATAGAGCTTCCATCAGATTTTCTCAGTGCATGTGTCACTAAACATATGAACGAGCACAAATTTCTTATTCATTGATTTTTAGTTGTATAATTGTTGGAAAGATACACCGCGATTCCCTGAGTGTTATTAGTCAGGTAAATTACTATGATAATAAAAAACAAGGATACACTGGCTACAACCAAATTAAGAAAACAAGTTTTAGACATTATTGAAGACGGTATTGCCAGGGTTCTTCCACCAAACATCATGAAATCTGCGGTACGATATGATGCCGCCAGCAGAGCTCTTACTATAAATGGTGACACCTATCGCCTATCTACAGGCCGGGTATTTGTTATCGGCGGAGGCAAGGCGTCTGGCCTCATGGCAGAAACATTAGAGGCTATAATTAATCCTGAAAATATATCTGCCGGCGTGGTTAATTGTAAAAGCAGGGATTATAAAACAAACAAAACAAAAATAATACCAGCTGGCCATCCCATTCCTGACCAAAGAGGCATCGGTGGCGTAAAAGAGATGTTGGCTCTCAAACAGCACTATTCCATAAATGAAAATGATTTGGTAATATGCTTAATCTCAGGTGGCGGGTCTGCCTTAATGCCTTACCCAGTTGATGAAGTAAGCTTGGAAGATAAACAAAGCATTACAGAATCGCTATTGAGCTCTGAAGCTGAGATAGGTGAAATCAACACGGTAAGAAAACACCTATCTAAGATTAAGGGTGGGCGGTTAGGTCATTTTTATTCACCAGCAACTGTTGTTTCCTTGATATTATCCGATGTAATTGGCAATAATCTGGCTGTCATTGCTTCTGGCCCCACCGTTCCTGACCCCACAACTTTTTCAGATGCCTATGATGTATTAACAAAATATAACTTATTAGACAGGACACCAAAAAGCGTTATCGACTTCTTGAAGAAAAGTTGCCAAGGAGAGGTAGTAGAAACTCCCAAAAACTTAAATAATTGTTATAATTACATAATTGGAGATAACAAACTAGCTTTGGAAGCTATGCTTAAAAAAGCAACTGAGATGGGACTTTCACCATATATTATTACTACTGAGCAGAAAGGTAATACAAGCGCTGTTGCCTGGTCTAGGGCAAAGGAGATACTGAACGCAATATATGCCGGATACGATGCCATTCTAATTGGCGGTGAAACAACTCCAAAATTACCCACCGCTGCTGGAAGAGGCGGTAGGAATCAACACTATGTTGCTACATCCATGTTGGCAATGAAACCATACACTGGCGAATGGGTAGTTGCCAGCGTAGGGACCGACGGTTCGGATTTCCTGCCTGATGTAGCGGGCGCCATAGTGGATAAAAACTCCTTAGATATTGCTAAAGCCAAAGGAATAGATGTGGAATCCTATCTTGCTATATATGACAGCAACACGTTATTAGACAGGATTGGTAGGTCGCTGGTAATAACCGGTGACACTGGAACTAACGTGGGTGATGTCATCATATACCTTCTAAAATGATATGGCTTTATTATGTCTTCATCCATATATTAATGGTGAAACAACACGTTAGGAGGTTATACTATGCCAATAATCGTTGTGCCCGATGATGAACCCCCCGTACTGGCGGGAACAGTTGAGGAAGAACGGCTTGGACAGCTTGGAGAAGTACGCATCTATAACTCCAGAGCCTTTGATGAGGAAACATTACTGTCCCGTATTGCCGATGCCGATATTGTATATAACATCCGCTCGACCAGTGTCTTCAGCCGAAATGTAATGAGGAATTGCCCTAAATTGAAGTTAATCGCTATATATGGGGTGGGATACGACAATGTGGATGTACCAGCAGCATCTGAACTAGGTATAACAGTTACCAATACCCCTGGCTACTCC
>Ga0114919_10004777_pt1 | contig 10861 bp, 10 predicted proteins | sample BlataG_FD_88682 | JGI IMG/M metagenome (GOLD analysis project Ga0114919, IMG submission 88682) | Deep subsurface microbial communities from Black Sea to uncover new lineages of life (NeLLi) - Black_00105 metaG | ecosystem: Environmental > Aquatic > Marine > Oceanic > Sediment | place: Atlantic...
GGTGGTGTGGGTGCCCGGTCCTTTCAGGATGGGGGAGTGAGTGGAACCTCCGGGCGCGTTCACTTGTCGAATCCGTCCTACACCCTGCAAGGGCGGCGCACCCGCGCCAGGCCACGCCGAACTGGGGATGACTCAGACGCCCTGGAGAATTGACACGCCCGCCGGCGGGCGGTAGACAGCACTATTCCGGCCGCCCGGTCGCGACCGGGGACGGGGTCCTTCCATTCGGAGCAGAACGTTGAGGCCGCAAATCATCATCGGCGTCGTGATCGTGGTCGTCATTTTGGCGGCCGGCTATCTGGCACCCAGGCTGCGCTCCGCCGCCAGCAAACAGGCGGCTCAGGCGACCGAGCAGGCCGAGCTGGCCCGGCGCGAGCTGCACCGCTACGCGGAGAGCTATGCGCTGCCGCACCTCGAGCGCCAAGCGGACCTGGACACCCTGAAAGAAGCGGACTTCGACCAACTCATCGAGCAGTCGCAGGAAGTGTTTGCCACGCTGAGTCAGAAACTGGCCGAGACGGTCAGCCAGGCCCAGCAGAGCGATCGCCGGCTGGGACAGGAGACAACCGACCTGCGGGTGCTGCGCTCCAATGCCGGCGACGTACGCTCGGCGGTCACCGGCTTCGACCAGTTGTACCAACAGCATCAGGCCCTGTTCCAGCGTGCCGCACAGCATGCCCGCCAAGCCGGACAGACCGGCCGCGATGTGCTGGGCGTCGCGCACATCCAGGGCATGGCCGAGTTCCTGAGGGCCGCGCGGCTGCTGGAAGACGCACAGATTATGCGTAGCCGACTACGGGACAAGCAAGCCGAGCTGCTGAACCTGGCGGCGAAGTGGAAGCTTACCCAGGCCGAGACGGATCACTATGCCGGCCTCGACGTCAGCGAGATCCTGGCCGATCTTCAGCAGGACTCGGAGGAGCTGACCGCCCGGAAGGACGAGGCCGCCGCCCAGGCCGAAGCGCTAACCCGGGCGGTCGCCGAGCGGAAGCAAGAGCTCGCGCAGGTGCGTGAGCGGCTCAAGGCCGGGCGGGCGGCCTTGCTGAGCCTGGAGGAGAAGGGTTTCCGGGCCGGCGACGATGCCTCCTTCAACGCCTATCGTGAGCGCTACCGCGAAATCGCCGACCAACTGGGCACCCTCCAGGAGCAAGAGCAAATGCTGGCCAAGGGTGGAACGCGCGGCGGCGAGCTGGTCGGTGACGATCCGCAGACGGCCGAAATCCAAGGCGGCGAAACCGTCCAAGGGCTCGAAGAGCTCGAGCGGAAGCTCGCCATTGCCAGGGAGAAGGCCCAACGCTTCATCGCCGCGGAGAAAACCCTCGCCGAGCGGATCGAGTTCGTGAAGCAGTCGGGCCAAACCGCGCAAGGCGAACAGACCCGCTATCAGGTGCGCCTCGACGAGCTACGCCCCAAGCTGGATGAGACGCGGGCCGAAGCGGCAGAACTCGCCGAAGCCGCCGACGCGAAGGAAAAGGAGGTCCTCCAGGCGGCCCAGGCGGCCGTGCGCGCCTTCCAGGACTCCGACGCCGCCGTCAAGGCGTGGAAACGCGCGGCGAGCGAGCTTCAGCGGACCAAGGACCGCGACCGCAAGAACGAGCGGCTCAAGATGATCGTCAACGACACGTTCGTTCAGCAGCTCGTGGATGGTGCCGAGGGGGCGGCCAAGATGTTGGTCGCGCGCATCCACGCCCAGCGGGTGGACTCCGTTTCCGCTCATCTGACCGCACTGGAGCTCTATGCCGCGGTCCGTCCCGGCGAGACCGTTGAGCGAGAGCCGCTGCAAACCGCCATCGAGACCGCCCGCGAACAAGCCGTCAACACGCTCAACGAGTGCGTCCAAATCTACCAGGGGTTAGCGGCGGGGCCGGGCGCCTGGCTCCCGCAGTCCTCGCTGGCCGTCGCACACTACATGCTCTCCAAGCTGGCCGTGAGCCCCGCTCAGGCCAACGAGCAGATGAGCTTGGCCGCCGAGAGCATTCAGAAGGCCGTCAAGAACGAGAACTTCCCCTACCTCACCATGCAGCTCCGCTTCCGCGAGCACCTCAGGACCCAAGGCGGCCAGTTCGGCGTCGAAGAGCAGCCGGGGGAGGAGGCGCCGGAGGACGAGCAGGAGCCGCCGGAAGACGAAGGCTAATCGTTCGTCCGGCCGGCTTCAGCGCGTGCTAGTAGGCCCTGAACAAGCGCGCGTCGATGCCGTGCTTGCCCACCCGCACCCGGGCCGTTCGCAGGCAACGCGGGCAGCGCGCCAGATACACCCCCCGGCCCGGCCGGCGATAGACCCGAGCGTATACGCCGCAACACTCGAACAGGATGCCGATGTATGGCCGCGGCCTGCCACGTCTTCGGGCCGAGGGGTCGCGGCCGGCATCCGAAGGGTCGTGGTCCTTGTTTCCCACTGCACCGGGCTCCGCCGTCGGGTGTCGCGGTTGGCTGCTCGTGCTATGTATCGGCAGGTTGAGAACGCGGGGTTTTGTCGGGGTGACGCCCGCTGACCGGTATGCCGGCCCGCCAGCCGAGCGGCTGAAGGCGACCGCGCTTTCCCGTATGATGCGATGCGATGTTTCTGATCGTTATCGGCGTGCTTTCCCTGGTCCTGGCGTTTCCCAGGCCGCCCTACCGGTGGCTGAGCGACCCGGGGTACGTCATGTTGGCGGTGGCGGTGGCCACGCTGCTGCCGCCCGTGGTGGCCGTGCTGGTCGGCCGGCGCGCCGTCGGCCTGCTGGATGCGCACCCCGACCGCCCCGGACGCGGCCAGTACGCCTTCGGCCGCGGAATGATGGTGACCCAGTTCCTGCTGGCCGTGTGCCATGCGACCCTGTTTCTGCTGACCGATTGGGTGCCGTTCTGCGGGCGGACCCCGCTGGTCGGCGGCTGGCCGCTGGTGTCCGGGCTGCTGGCGATTGCCCCGTTCCTGGTCTCGATTCTGCTCGTGTGGATCGCGGTATACCCGGCCGACCGGGCCGTACGCCACATCGCCCTGGAGACGCTCCTGTTCCGCGGCAGGCCGATCCAACCGGTCTGGCCGCTGCCCAAGTACCTCGTGTTCAACCTGCGGCACCAGGTGCTCTTCGTGCTCATTCCGATGGTGCTGATTCTGGCGGCCCGCGACGTGATCGGCCTGTATGAGCGGCAGATCAATGCCCGCTGGCCGAACGCCCACGTCTCCGACCTGCTGCTCGGGGCCGCGGCCACCCTGGTGGCAATCATCGCCCCGCTGATCCTGCGCTACGTGTGGGTCACCCAACGCCTGCCGGACGGGCCGCTGCGCGACCGGCTCACCAGCCTGTGCCGCAGGCTGCGGCTGCGTTGCCGGGAGATTCTGGTGTGGCGTTCGGGCGGCATGATCGTCAACGCCGCGGTCATGGGCCTGGTCGCCCCGCTGCGCTACGTGCTGATTACCGACGCGATGATCGAGCAGTTGCCCGACGCGAAGATCGAGGCGGTTTTCGGTCACGAAGCCGGCCACGTCAAACGGCACCACATACTGTTCTTTTTACTGTTTGCTTTCATCAGCGGCTGTCTGGTGACAATCCTCTCGGCACGTGCCCAGCAGGTGGATCGCTTGACATACCAGCTTCTCACCGTGGTGGGCGCGGGCGTGCTGGTGCTCAAATGGGGCGTGCTGTTCGGCTGGATCTCACGGCGGTTCGAGCGGCAGGCCGACGTCTTCGGCGTGCGTACGCTCGCGCTGGGCGGACTCCCCTGCGACATGCCCTGTGCGTTGCACCACCCGGCGGACGGCAATCCCGCCGCCGCCGAATCGCCGGCCAACCTGTGCAGCACCGCCGCCCACATCTTCGGGGATACGTTGAACGACGTGGCGCTCCTGAACGGGATCCCGCCCGAGGCGCGCAGTTGGCGACACTCGTCGATCTCGTCGCGCTCGCGCTTCGTGCAGAAGCTGGCCCACGATCCGGCCGCGGCCAGACGCTTCGAGCGCACGCTCTACCGCGTCAAGTTGGCCATCCTCGTGACGGCGGTGGTCAGCGGCCTGTGGGCCGCCTGCGAGCTGCAAATCTGGAGGCTCCTCGGGTAGCAGCGCCGCCGCGCGCGGAAGCGTTTACGCCTCAATTCAGCTTCCACTCATCGTCGGCGAGTCGGCGGCGCTGATGGGTGATCGCGCTGAGCGTCCGAATCTCGTTCAGCAGCATTGCGGCCCGCGCGGGCACATCCGCCTCGGCGAGAAAGCACTGTTTCAACTCGCCGTCCATGGGCAGTCCGCTGACGATCAGGTCGGTCGCGTTGCCCAACTCGAGCGGCATCTTCAGCAGGCTCAACCAATGCTTGCGGATGTCGGTATCGGCGAAGGAACTGTCCCGAACCGCGTGGCGCAGTGCCCGCCGCAGCTCTTGTACCGCCGGCTCCGGCTGGTGACAGAAGGTGCGGACCGGCTCGACGCGGGCTCGGCGGTAGGAGCGTCCCGACAGCTCCTCGATCACCCGCCCGCGGGCCTCCCCGCGTATCAGAATGTTGTACTTGCCGTCCTCGAGCTCTTCCGAGGCGACGATCCGCCCCAGTCCGAGGATCGGATGGATCGGTGCGTGCCGCGTGTAGTACAGCGGTTCAAACCCCGGCCGCAGCAGGGCCACCGCAATCACCCCGTCTCCCGCCAACGCGTCAACCGTCATGGCCTGGTAGCGCGGCTCGAACACGTGCAGCGGCAACATGGCGCGCGGAAACAGCACGATTTCCGGCAGCGGGAAGACCGGGACGACTTCCGGCAAGCTTTCCGATGCGTCGTTCACGCCGTGCGATCCTTTCTCCTTTATCATAACGCGATACGCACGGGGAAGACCATCATGTTTGCGGCCGGCCCCGGTTTGGGTGCATGACAGACTCGGCGGCCGCCCACAAGGCGGCCGGCGCTGTAGCGGTCGGGCTCTGTCCCGGCCGTAGGGGCCGGAAGGGCCTCTGGTCTTCTACGGCCGAGACGGAGCTCGGCCGCTACATTTCCCAGCGAACACCGCCAGAACTGTCACGCACCCCCTTGCTTCCCCGGCCGGCGCACTCGCCTGCCGGGCGGGAACGCTCGGAGGCGCTCGGCCGTCTTGAAAGCCTTGCCGGCGACGTGGCTGAAGTGGTAGTCGAGCAGGTCGAACCATTGCTCGAAGTTGCCGGCCTGCGGCCCCCGATCGATCATGGCCGGCGAGATCCGCCGCTTCTCGACGTGGTGCATCTCGCAGTCGCGACAGAGCAAGCCCCCGGCGGTGGAGCTGAAATACGCGGGTGCGCCCCGGGTCCGCGGCCGCCCGCAGCCCACACATTCGCGGAGCTGCGGCGCATAGCCGATCGCGGCGGCCAGCTCGAGTTGAAACCGCACGATCGTCGCCACGGGGGGCCGCGCTTCCGCCAACTCGCGCAAGGTTGCCAGCAGTGCGGCGAACAGCTCGGGGTGCGCGTCGTACTCCTCGGTCAACGCGCTCACCAGCTCGGCCGCGTAGAGGCCGCTGTACAGGCAAAGCAGGTTCCCGCGCAGACCCGCGAACGCGTCGCGCTGCACCCACTCGGTCAGCGTGCCCAGCCCGGCCGCGCCGCGCGGCGGGGCGTAGCTCACCTCCCCGTACTCGAGCAGGTCCAGCCCGGCGGCAAAGCGCTTGCGTGTGCCGCGCCGCACGCCCTTGGCGATCAGCCGCGCCAGGCCGCTGCCGGCCGTGAACAACGAGACGATCTGCGACGTCTCGGAGTAGTCGCTCAATCGCAGCACGATGGCCTGGTCGGTGCGGATCGCCATGGCGTTTGTCCGGGAAGTCCGGCCGGGTCGGGTTCGTCCTTCGCCGTCGTCGCGGTACAATACCACGCCGGTCCCTATACCGGGACCACGTTCGCCCGGGCGAATACAGCGGCAGGAGCGCATGAGCGAAAACAGCTTGGACACGTTTGTGAACCGGCGGGTGGTGCTCGACACGCCGGGTCCGATGATCTACATCGGCCGGCTGGAGTCGTACGACGACCGCGGCTACTGGCTCACCGATGCCGACGTGCATGATCGCAACGACGGCCACAGCACCAAGGAGGTCTACGTCAACCAGGCCCACGAGCTGGAAGCGACCGGCGTGCGCCGCACGAACCGCCGCCGAGTGTTCGTCGAGCGGCAGGCGATCATCAGCATCTCGGCCCTGGACGACGTGGTGACCGACGACGAACCCCCCGACGACGGGAGCTGGACGGTATGAAGCTCGACCGGCAGCGACAGCGAATCCGCCCGCGACACCGCTTCGCCACCGCGCAATGGGCGATCGACGAGAAGGAGACGATCGTCATCGAGCTGGAGCACGACGGGGTCGTCGGGCTGGGCGAGGTGGTGCCCTCGACGCTCTACGGGCAATCGCTCGAGTCCTCCGAAGCCGCCCTCGACGGTATGGCCGCGCTGCTCGGCGACGATCCCTTCGCCGTCGAGCACATTATCACGCGCCTGATCGAGCAGTTCGACGGCCAGCGGGCGGCAATCGCCGGCGTGGACGCCGCCCTGCACGATTGGATCGGTAAGCACCTCGGCATCCCCGTCTGGAAGTTGCTCGGGCTCGACCGCCCACGCAAGCAAACCACCTTCACCATCGGCGTGGCCGAGCTGGACGAGATCCGCGTGAAGCTGGAAGAGGCCCTCGCGGGTGGGTTCGACGCGTTGAAGGTCAAGGTCGGCGTCGAGCACGACCACGAGACGCTGTCCATCATCCGCGAAGCCTTTGACGGTCCGCTGCTGCTCGACGCCAACCAGGCCTGGGAGCCGCGGGAGGCCGCTCGCAAGATCAAGGAACTTGTCCGTTATCGGCCCACGATGATTGAGCAGCCGCTGCGGAAGGAAGATTGGCGGGCCATGGCCGAGCTCCGCCGACTCGCCCTCGTCCCCATCTTCGCCGACGAAAGCTGCGAGCGCCCGGCCGACGTGGTGCGGCTGCACGGGTATGTGGACGGCATCAACATCAAGTTCACCAAGTGCGGCGGGATTCGGGAGGCCCTGCGGATGGTCACCATTGCCCGGGCGCTCGACATGCAGGTGATGTTGGGGTGCTTCGTCTGCAGCAGCCTGGCGATCGCCCCGGCCTTGGAAATCGCGCCGCTGGTCGATCTGGCCGATCTGGACGGGCACCTGCTGCTGGCCGACGACCCGTTCGACGGCATTACACGCAAGGGCGGCGTGATCGAGCTCGGCGACCAGCCCGGCCTCGGCATTTCACCACGCGCCTAGCCGAGCACGCACTTTGATGTGGCTGCTCGTGCGCCTAGAATAAGGTGTATGAGTGCCGACGAGACGATGAAGATTGCCACGGCCTTGGCGACGGAGGTCGGGCGCGAGCAGACGGCCCGGGGGCTGGCCGGGCAGCTCAGCGCGGCGCTTCCCGATCGACGCGTCGATCTGTGCCTGCTGTTCGCCAGCGCGCACTTCGAGGACGAGATCGAGGAGCTCGCGCTCCGGCTCCAGGACCTGCTGCGGCCGCGGGCTTTCATCGGCACGACCGCCGAGACCGTCATCCGCGGCGACCGGGAGTACGAAAGCCGGCCCGCGCTGGCGCTGTGGGCGGCCTCGCTGCCGGGCGCGCGGCTGCGCTCGTTTCACCTGTCGCAGGAGGACCTGGAGCGGCTGGACTCGCCCGAGGCGCTACAAGAGCACCTGGCCATCACCCCGGATGCGGCCCCCCACTTCATCCTGCTCGGCGACCCGTTCAGCTTCAACGTGCTGGAGCTGCTGGAGCGACTGGAGGCCGCCTACCCCGACCGGCCGGCCATCGGCGGAATGGCCTCGGCGGCCGAAGAGCCCGGACAGAACGCCTTCGTCTTCGACGGCCAAACGTTGCACCACGGGCTGACCGGCGTCGGACTGTGGGGCAACGTCCATGTGGACACGGTGGTCTCGCAGGGCTGTCGCCCGATCGGCCAGCACCTGGTGATTACCAAGGCGGAGAGAAACGTCATCTACCAGCTCGGCGGGAAGCCGCCGCTGGCGGTGGTGACGGAGATGTTGGCGGATTCGCCGGTCCAGGACCGCGAGTTGGCCCGCAGACGGGGCCTGCTGATCGGGCGGGTGATCAACGAGTATCAGGACAAGTTCGCCCGCGGGGACTTCCTGATCCGCAATCCGATCGGCTTTGACACGAACAGCGGCGCGATGGCCCTGAACGACCTGGTCCGCATCGGGCAGACGATTCAGTTTCACGTGCGCGACGGCGAGGCCGCGTCCGAAGACCTGGCTTCGCTGCTGTCTGTAACCCAAAGCGCGTCCGCCGCCGGGGCGCTGCTGTTCGACTGTAGCGGCCGGGGCACGCGGCTGTTTTCCCGTCCGCACCACGACGCGCGCGCGATCGCTCAGCACTGCGGCTCGCTGCCGGTGGCCGGCTTCTTCTGTGCCGGTGAGGTCGGCCCGATCGGGCGACGGAACTTCCTGCATGGTCACACGGCAAGCATCGCGTTCTTCCGACCCGCCGCCGACCGATCGGGCGCTTGACGCCGCCGGGCAGCGCGGACGCTGCAAGTTCTAGGTCCGGTTCCGGCTGCGTCGCCGCGGCGATTTCGATCGGACGATGTCCGCCGGTGTGCGCGTCAGCGATCACCGCTTGACGCTCTGGGCCCTGCCCAACCGGCTGGAGGTCTCGCGCTTCGGGATGATCGTGGGCCGCAAGCACGGCATTGCCGTTCGCCGCAACCGCCTCAAACGCATCCTGCGCGAAGCCTTCCGCCTCACGCGCGCGCGGCTGCCGGTCGGGCTGGACCTCGTTTGTGCCCCGCGGCCGGCGGCGGACGTCGGCCTGCAAGCTGCGAAGGAATCGCTCACCCGGCTGGCCGAGCTTGCGTCGCGGCGGCTGGCCAAGCCGCGACGGGAAGCGGAAGAGCCTGGCCGAGCGGGGTCGGCATGAAAGAGGACCAGGGACCCATCCTGATCCTCTACGCCTCCACCGGCGCCGGGCACATGATGGCGGCGGGTGCCCTGCTGGAGGCCTTCCGCGCGCAGGCTCCGGACGCACAGATTGAGGTTCACGACGTACTTGAGAGCACCAGCGCGCTCTTTCGCACGCTGTACGCGGGCGGCTATATCGCGATCGTCAACCATGCGCCGGTCGTGATGGGGATGCTCTACGACGCGATGGATCGTCCCGATCGACACCTGCGCGACGTCCTGCGGCGCAGTTTCCAGAATCTCAACGCCCACCGGACGATGCGCTACCTGGTCCGCAGCCGGCCGCGGTTGATTGTGAACACGCACTATCTGCCGGCCGAGATCGTCGCGTACCTGCGCTGTGCGCGGCGGTTGGACTGCCCGCAGGTTACCGTCACGACGGACTTCGAGACGCATCGGATCTGGGTGCATCCGCCGACCGAACGCTACTACACCGCCAGCGAGCAGGGGAAGGCCTACCTGGCAACCTGGGGTGTTGATCCCGACCAGGTGCTCGTCACCGGGATCCCCGTTCGCTTGGGTTTCGAACAGCCCGCTGATCGTCGCAAGATTCGGCAGCGCTGCCAACTTGATCGCGCGCGGCCAGTGGTGCTGCTGTTGGCGGGCGGTTTCGGCGTGGGCCCCACCGAGCAGGCCCTGCGCGAGCTGATGTCGATCGACGCCGACGTGCAGATCGTGGTCATCAGCGGTCGCAACGAGAGGCTCCGGCGGCGTCTGGAACGGCTGACCTCGGATTCCGACTGCCCGGTCTACGTGCTGGGCTACACAGACCTCATGCACGAGTGGATGGCGGCGGCCGACCTGGTCGTGAGCAAAGCCGGCGGACTGACCGTCGCGGAAGCGCTGGCGTGTGGGGCACCGATGGTGGTGGTTAACCCCATTCCCGGGCAGGAGGAGCGTAACAGCGATTACGTGCTCGAGCATGGCGCGGGAATCAGAGTCAACAACATGCGTATGCTCGGGCACCGCGTCAACGAGGTGCTGGCTGACCCGGTCCGCTTGCGACGGCTGCGCAAGGCGGCCCGGGCGGTCGCTCAGCCGGACGCCGCGGCCCGCATTGCCGCCGACGCGCTCGGCCTGCTGCAAGCCCGGCGCGTTTGACAGACCGCCTGGCGGGGAGAAGAATCACCGCGCGGGTGTTCCCCGGTCGTTCGAAAGCAGGTGGGCCGGCTTCGCGGAGAGCGACATTGAAGTACCTTGTGGCGATTCCGGTGTATAACGAGGAGCGCTACCTGCCCGGCGTGCTGGCGGCCGTGGCGCGCCACGCCGAGCACATCCTGGTAATCAACGACGGCTCGACCGACGCGACGGCGGGACTGCTGGCCGCATATCCGCACGTGCACACCATCACGCACTCTGGCAACCGCGGCTATGGGCAGAGCCTGATCGGCGCGTTCGGCTTCGCCGCCGCACGGGGCTTCGACTGGGTCATTACCCTTGACTGCGACGAGCAGCACGAGCCGGGGCAGATCCCGGAGTTCGTGGCCGAAGCGCGGCGGGATCGGGCGGATGTGATCAGTGGGTCGCGCTACCTGGTCGCGCATCCCGACGACGACCCCCCGCCGGAGCAGCGCCGCCGCATCAACCGCACGATCTGCGAGCTGATCGGGCAGATTCTCGGCCTGCGCCTGACCGATTCGTTCTGCGGGTTCAAGGCGCAGCGGGTTGCGGCAGTGCAGCGCCTGCGTCTGGACGAACCGGGCTACGCCTTTCCGTTGCAGTTTTGGGTGCAGTGCGTCCGGGCCGGGCTGCGCGTGCGTGAGATCCCCGTCCGCCGCATTTACCTCGACGAGAAGCGCGCATTCGGCGGTGCGTTGGACGACCCGGCGGCCCGCCTGCAACACTATCTGGACGTGTTCACGCGCGAACTTGAGCGTGCGCCGCTCGCACTGGACGCCCAGCAGACACGCGCCTTATGCCGTCGTAGCGTCCGGGCCCCGTACCGGACGTGGAGCTGGAGTGCATGATCGA
>Ga0114919_10004779_pt1 | contig 10861 bp, 16 predicted proteins | sample BlataG_FD_88682 | JGI IMG/M metagenome (GOLD analysis project Ga0114919, IMG submission 88682) | Deep subsurface microbial communities from Black Sea to uncover new lineages of life (NeLLi) - Black_00105 metaG | ecosystem: Environmental > Aquatic > Marine > Oceanic > Sediment | place: Atlantic...
GAGGACGGGGCTCCCCACCACGTCCCCCCCCACCCTACTAAGAAGCAGGGCGGGACCCTGGGGACGCGGTGACGCCGCGGCCGTATCGTCGATTCCTCCGATACTAATTTCCGAAGACGGAAATTACCTTGCTTGGAGCCCCGTCCTCTTTGGCATTTGTTGTGCAAAAGGCCAGGCAAAAAAACGCCTGGCCTTTTGTAAGGATTTCTTTGGTGATTGATTTTCGCGCGGCACTAAGAAGCGCCGCGCCAAGATAAGACCATCTTACGTGGGACCAGGACCGGGAGCAATAGTGGCCGCAGCGGCCGATTTTTTCTTGATAGTAATGTGTATCTCATCACCGACAACCTCTTCTTTGATCTTCTCCCAACCGAAACCCCGGACCAGGTTCATAACCCTTTCCACTTCCATCATCACTGTGGGCGCGTCCATATCTTAATCACCTCCTTTCTGCCAGGGGGGAAAAGGGGGGACGGAAAAAGCAGGAAAACCGCCCACATAAAAAACCCCCCCGGCTTATTAACTACCCTTTTTCAAAACTTCAAGTATCCCATCATGACACGACCCGCAGACCCTCAATTCTTTCAGGTCCTTATATTGCACCGGACCACTACAGATGTCACAGGCCCTGTAAATCGGCGTATCTTCATAAGGAGTTAAACCCCCCCCGCCACCTTCGCCGCCAGCTTCCCGACTCCTCACTTCCTTCTTAAAATCGTCAACCCAACCCCGCGCTACGCGCATAGTAATTCCATGCTCAACAGCCAGGTCCATGAAGTATTCACGTTTAGCCTGGTCCGGACAGCTCCAAAGCTCCTCAGCAACCGACATACTCACCAGACCCGCATGCAATGCCTTTTGAAATGACTCAGGCATCCTTAAAATACTTATCCTCCTCTGTACCACACCCGGAGACTTACCAACCCGCTGCGAGATATCCTCAAGACTCAATCCCGCTTTCTCCACCAGCCCCGCATATATATGACCCTCTTCAAAGGCCGTAAGATCTACACGCTGAACGTTCTCCATCGCCCTGTCAATTATCACTTGGTTATCATCAATATCCTCGACCCTGCACATGATCTCCTTTAACTCCAGGAGCTCATGAGCCAGGTACCTCCGATCGCCAAATACGATCAAGAATCTATCCCCTCGAGGCGTAACCTCTATCGGCTGCAGCAACCCCCTTTCCCGGATAGAATTCGCAAGCTCCTGGACCTTATCCTGATCAACTTCCATCCGCGCAATATCAACAGGCCGGTCAATCTGATCAAGCTTGATTTTCCGGAAGATCTCCTTTTTCTTTCCTTTTACCACGATACTCCCCAATTATTATCCACCCACTTTGACCCATCCTTAGCTCTACAAACTCCACTTCCTCCAACTTACACTCCTCAACCAACGTCCTTGGTAAAGTAATTCTGTATTGACCGTATGACTTTGTTAACCTCACCACCCAATCCATGATAATAGCCTATTAGTCTAACCCGATCGTAATGTCAATAACTTTCTTTAACCATCGAAGACCCGCTTGACCAGGCCGAACATTCCACATCCTCAATAGGTCCGCCCCTCCGGGGTTCCCTCGTTCGGATTCACTCCAGCGTCCCTACGCTACTCATTTCGTCCCTCATTCGCTTTACGCTCCACTCCTCGGGGTGAATTGCTTCGCATTCCCTCACTCCGGCGGCTCGATTTCCGGTGTTCCATTCCGTGGTTAGACCCATCCACGCTCGACCAGGTCAAGCGGTGAAGGAACGCCCGCATTGTGACCATCACCCTCCCAAGAAAAACCAGGGAGAGCGATCGTCACCCTGCAGGCTTAAGACCAACCTTCCAGGAACACCTTTAAAGGAACGCCCGCACAATGACCATGATCAACTCTCAAAGAGCGAGAGATAATCATCGTCATTGTGCCAGCTTAAAACCCGCACTCCGTAAACAATCCCCAGGCATCGGCGCCGAAAACCCGCATAAACACACCGTTTATCATTAATGATAATCTATAATCCTATGAAGGAACTAATTATAAGATTAAGAGGATAAGGAAGGATATTTCTGTCAAGACCGGCAACATTTTTCCAGACTTACCTTTACAGAAATATCCTAACTATTTTATAGACTTACCTTAAAAGCCATACCACTAAGTATCATTTAGGGGACAATTGCAAATCCCGTGCCACGGCCAGGGCATCCAGTACGGCCGTGGGTGCGGGCGATTATATAGGTTAGAATAAGATCACTTAGCCCCTCAGACGCCAGGGCAGGCTCAATATTTTTTGCGGCCGGAGAATAAAACCCTTGACATATACATAATAAACATGATATAAATAATCCAGGGTAAGTAATAAAAGACCCCCGGGGGGAATCCATAAAAAAGGAGGTGATGACAAGTATGGCAAGATATATGTTAACCGGTATTGATAACGAGAAATGGAAACAGTTTAAGGCCGATTGTAATCTACAGGGCATCACGATCAAACAAGCCTTCCTTGAGTATATCGATATTACGATCGATACCCTCAAGAAACACCCGGGAAACTATATGCCCAGATCCCACAACCAAAAAAAAGGAGGGAAAAAGAAATGACAGATACACCAAAAAACCTGGCCAACTGGCCACTAAATTTAATCGGCTGGCCAATCTTTACCAGCACCCAGGAAGCCTTTTTATATGGAAACTTAATCCATGACGACCCCAACTTACAAGCACACCTGGTCCGGTATAGACAAGAAACCTATTTAGAGCTTAGGCGCGAGCGAGAAAAGAAAGATCCTGATCTCCAGGTTATGATGGACCTTGCCGTCACAGCCCAATTTTACAGGGAAGCTTATATGGAGGCCGCCAGGATTAACGCCGAGCTCCGCCAAATATAAGGAGGTTAAACCAATGAGACAAATACAAGTCCCAGGTATTAATATTCCCGAGGACTCACCCCGCGACCGAGAAATCCAGCTCGATCTTGAGGACGTCCTTAATTCCATGGCCCGCGCCCACTTCTTTAATTGGACGGCCCCAACACATGACATTGTAAGGCGACTAATGAATGAGGTCCGTGAGTTTAAACCTTTAGAGGGGGAAGAGCCATGACAACACTTATGATCGTTAGAAGCAAAAACGGCCGAGTATTACAGAGGAGGTGAAAAAGCGATATGATAGAGGAAATCTTTGAAATGATCATGAAGGAGGCCAGGGCGAGGCCCGGCAAGGACCTCATTAAAAACATCGCAACCGTCTCCATGGACATAGCCGAGAGGATAATGCCCGCCATGGAAGGCATAAGAGCAGAGGAAAGGAGGAAGGAACAATATGAGACACAGGTCAGAAATATTGAACGACGCAATCAGAAATACAGATAAGGACGTTACCGTCCCCGAGTTTAGTGACAAGCTAAGACTTCTAACCCTTGAGGTATTGGTAGATATCCGGGACGCCCTAAATACCGAGCCTTCCGCAGAACACACTCTAAGTATAATTAAGGAATTAATACACTAAAACCCCCGGAAACCCGCATGAAACGCCCGTTTATCACAAAATGATAAACGGGTATCACTTCTCTAAAATGTAGGTCTTACCGTTCCTTCCAAACATACCCACTGAAGCTATTACCGTTTTCATACTGGTCGGTCCGCTAAATTTCGATAAGGCACGTTCACCGGCCTTAATGCCTGCCACCGTAATTGCCTTGATCTCCCTCCACACACTAACCCCAGCCCTACCAAGCGTATGGTAGCCCAGGATTGTGATCTTATACAACGTGGACCTGAACATAATACCCAGCCTCTTATCCCTCCGGATTCGCCGTGTCCGGAGTATATACCCTTTCTCCTCAAGGTCCCGGAGCCACCGGTTTAAAGTGGCTATTGATATCAAGGTATCATGATATATAGCCAACAGGTTCATGATCGTCAGCTGTGCCGGGTAACAGTACAGCTTCCCATGTTTCTTATTAAGAGCGTTCAACGTGGCCAGGATAGGTAAAGCCTGCTTTCTTGAATTCTTCATCTCACTACCCCCTTTATATTTATAAATTAACCCCCTTTATATTTTATCTTGACATCCAATGTCAATTATGCTTTTTTTGACATAAGCAGAATTTCCAGCCAGGCTACCCGCCTGGCAACATCAACCTTTAAGAAGGAGGGTCAACCATGGCCGAGATAAAATCTTTAGCCGCGATCAAGGACAAATGGACCAGGGTCACTCCTATGCGGACCGAGGACTATAAACTGGGCATCCAGAACCCCAGGAGGGACTGGGCAGAGGAGGCAGCGGCAGCCGAGGGCAATTATAAGGCAGGCGTGGACGCCGCACAGGCTAAGGGTCTGTTTGTCAAGGGAATTGCGAAAGCCGGCACTGCCAAATGGAAGGATAAGTCTTTGAAGAAAGGACCGGGCAGATTCGCCGAGGGCGTCTATATTGCAGGTCCCGACTATGAGAAAGGTTTTGCACCCTTTCACGCCGCCATCGAGCGCGTTGATATAGGCCCCAGATTCCCCAAAAGGGACCCCCGGAACCTCGAGCGCGTCAAGAAAGTAGTTGACGCCATGATCGAGGAAAAAGTAAAGTAGTATAACCACACTGTATATTGTGTACAGAGGAGCTCGCAGCGGCTGCCTGATCAGCTGGATCCTCCAGGAAGCCCACAACATACAGAATTGTTAAATTGGCAACCACAATATACATAACCCCTCTAGTATAGGAGGATTTTAACTATGGCACTCAAACAACCCTTTGCTATCAAGACCGTCTTGGGTGATGAAGATCTAGAGCTCGTTGCCGGTCCTGGCGAGTCTTTCTTGATCAAGGATATCATGACCCACTATTGCCAGGAGACCTATTGCACAATCAGGATTGACAAGACCACCGTAGGATATTTCAGGCAGGGTGGCCCCTTCGGAGCCCATATTTTCCGCCTTGCAGCCTGGAACCGCCACAGCCACGGCATTACCCTCAATATTGATCAGCCCCTTTCCGAGACCGATGTCTATAAAATCCGCAATGCCCGTAACGAGTATATCCTTGCAGGCATGGGCGCAGTTGCAGGAGGCGAGATATCCGGTAACTACAGATTTAACGAGGCCGTCCAACTCGTTACCGGCTCACGCACCGAGACCCTTCTCCAATACCTCGATCGACTAGGACTCTGGTTAGGCTACCCGGTAGGTGAAGGCGAGACTTTTCAAATAACCGGCGTGGCCAGGTCCAATGCTAAACAAGTCCTTGTCTATGAAATCCATGAAGCCGGCGACATGACCCCAGAGACCGAAAACGGCTCCCGGGCAGCATCCTACATGTTCCTCAATTATGGCAATTGCGGAGCCAGTATCAATACCAACGGCGACAGCCTCTACACCACATCTCAAAGCCCCGCCGAATTCCCGGCCTTTCCTTTCGGCGCAGTAGTACCTGCCAAGACAGAAATCGAAATCCTGGGCATCTGTGCAAGCCCCTTCGCGCCAAAGGAAAACGATGACACCGACTACATCTACACCCAATTCATTAAGCTTGTCAAAGACAGGGAAGTCCTTTTTGACGAGGACCGCCAGGGTATTATTTTCGAGAACCGTCAGCTTGACTTAACCGGCCGTGTCGACAGCATTGCCCAGGGATTCTCACTAATCGGAAACAAGAGCGAGTACGATCTTAATGACCCCTTTATGTTCAGCCCCCCGCTCAAATTCTCACCAGGCGACGAGCTCTCTGTCTACGTTTCAACCATTGCAGCTGCAAGCGGCCAGGACATCACCACAGAGGAGCACGAAATCTGTCTTATTGAACGAGTTACAAGACTCGAATAGGAAAAGGGATATCCCTTTTCTCAAAACTTACTAAACTCCAGTTACACAGGAGGAAAATCAAATGAAATACTTTCACCTCTTCCGCATCACCGGGGTTGCAAACGTCATCACCTACGATGACGGTTTAAAATCCACCACGGCAGAACCAAAGCGCCTCATTTCCTGCCATATCCAGATGGATAAACACGCAGGCACAGACGACAATGACGTCCAGGGCTACCACGAACGCGCCAAGGTTTTCGATATCCCGGAAAAGCTTTTTCCATGCTGTCTAACAGCCAGCACAGCCCCGGACAAGGCCGAGCCCACATCACAGCCTATACCGGTTCACCTGGATATCCCTGCAGGCGCATCCTTCAAGGTGGCCATCAAGTGCTCTGCCACGCTCTGCAACCTTCGCGGTGCCTATGAGTACGAGATAGTTTCGTAAAGGAGGCCACGCCATGACCAAGCCCCCGGAAGTCAAAGGCGTCACCCCAAAGGAGGTCTACCAGGCGATCAAAAGCGAGAATCTCTGGGAGGTAGACCTAGACGCCGACCCTAAGTACGTCCCCTGGATGTTCATCACCAACATCATCGGCCGTGTTCTGGCCAGGATGACCGGTCAGGGCCCCTTCGGTCCCGTGACCGTCAAATGCACAGCAGACGGGAGTTTAGCCGTTGTTCAACGCGGCGGCGCCTTTGATGACTACGAGAAGATCGAACACGACTTCGCAGCCACCGAGGCCGCCAGGACCACAGACGGAACAACCGCCGACCATCTTATCGACTCAAGCGAAGATTTTGTCGCGGACGGTATCCTTGCCGGCTACCTCGTAAAGAACACAACCGACACTACCTATGCCCTCATCACCGCCGTTGCAGTAGGCGATCTTACCCTCGACACCGACATCATGATCACCGGCGAGACCTACATCATTATCCCTTATCACGATTTCACCTTTGCCCAGCAGGTCACCAGGATTGATATATTTACCTATGATGGGAAAGTCGACTACCAGCTCACCAGGGACGCGGTCAAGGCCCTAGGCGATAAGATCGAATTGTTTGAGGATAGCTTCTATTCCCTGGATTTCTTCACCCTTAAGGTCAGAGCCACACCAGTAACATTTACTGCAGCAACACCCACCAGGTCAAAGGTCATGGGATGGTTTAGGGAAGGAGGTTAAGCCCATGGGTAATATGTTCTTGGGCTTTCCGGTCCCCAGGGCGAAGATAGCCGACATGATCACGGGCTCTGCAGCCCCACTCTTTCCATACGCAGACATCCTATTCCACACCAATTTTGACAGCCTTGACGGTTTTGGTAAAGTAGAGGAGGGAGCCGGAACCATTACCCTAAGCTTTGACTACGTCCAGCTATCCATAGGTACCGAGGCCGCCGACGTTGTCACATTAGTCAAAGCCCCAGCCTACCCCTACCTTGAGAGCACCTGGGACAAGCGCCGAAAGATGCAAACCGCCCTTTTCGCAGATCTACAGTCAGGTGTTACCGGCTACACATATATAGGTGTCGGGGACCCCGACGAAAACATGTTCGTCGGTTTTGGGATTGCAAACGGCTCACTTAACGCACTTTCAATTGACGCAGGAGGCATGGAGGCCCACACTATTGCAGACTGGACCACACCCGGACTCCAGGCCGCCCTTTTAAGATTCGACTTCGACCCACCCGCATATCCAAAATTTTACCTCGATGATGTTCTTGTATACACAGCAACCACCAGAAAGCCCACAGGCACGGACGGTGCCAATGTATGGCTATACTGGAACATGTCACACGCCCTGGGCGGCTCCGCAATGTTAACCTATCTATCAGAGTTTATGTTTTACCAGAGACAGGAGTAATGACCAATGCCAAATACCTTAACTATTATTTCCCCACCTTCTTGCTCTTGTTTATCCGAAGCCACCAGGCCCGATCTAAACGAAGCATTTACAGCCCTTGAATCTATTCCCATATCAATACCCCCCCTCTTTCTTACTCCTTTCCCCGGAGGCTTGCGATACTATCCCGTTGCTGCTACTGTTAATCACATAATATACGCGGGCACCGGCTTCGTTTCCGGTTATCAAAAAGACTGGTATGCCTATGACCCTTCCACGGGTATCTGGACGCCAAAAACAGATTTAACCGGCGATGCCAGGCATGCCTCAGTTGCTGTCTCTACAGGCGAGAAAATCTATATCATAACCGGCTTTAAGGGCACAGACTTAGATGATTGCTGGGAGTACGACCCCGTTGAAGACACCTGGACCGAGAAAACTTCTTTCCCTGGGACTCCAAGGCACGATGCCTTTGGTGCCTATGCTAACGAGAAAATTTATTTTGGCATGGGCTACGACGGTGTCATTGTAGGTGACTGGTACGAGTACGACCCCGTTGAAGACACCTGGACCGAAAAAGAAACCTTCGCAGCTACAGCCAGGAAATACATCAAAGGCTTTGCTTTAAACGATAAAATCTATTGTGGTACCGGAGACTATGCCGGATTTAAAAAAGACTGGTGGATGTATGACCCCGTTGAAGACACCTGGACCCAGAAAAATGATTTCGGAGGTATAGCAAGGCAGAGGGCAGTTGCTGCCGCTACCAATTCTAAAGGCTACCTTGGTTTTGGATATGGAGCAACCTACGAGAAGGATTTTTGGGAATATAATCCTATTACCGACTCCTGGACTGAACTCCCCGACTTTGTCGGTCCTGGCAGGCAATATGCTTGCATGGCAGCTGCTCTTGATAAAATCTTTTTCGGTACCGGTTACTCTCCTCTCCATTTAGACGACTGGTGGGTGCTCATTTAAATGCTAGACTACCTTCTACATTCTCTTCCCCTGGTGGGTGCCCTGATTGTCTGGGCGGTCCACCTCGAGGTAAAGATCGCCAGAATCCAGACCGATATTGACTGGTTAAAATTGGAGCTGCCGGCATGCCGACCGACCTCGGAAAACCCTACGCCTTAGACTGGCGCGGACATCCACCCCACATGCTCAGGCAGGACGTCCCGGTCTGGTACAGGTTTTTAGAAAACTGGGGTTCCGGATTTTTAAACCTATACTATGACTGCCTCCTTGGAGGCCCCTATCTTACCCAGGAGGAAAAAAAGGACCCTCTCAAATGGATGTGGAGGGTTAACCTGGCCAAGAGGGCGGATGCAATAGCAGAGCTCGAAAACGAGGTATGGATTATAGAGGTTGCCCCGGATCCAGGTCTTAGAGTAATTGGCCAATTACAAACTTACAGGGCTTTATGGTTACGAGACCCCAAAATCAACAAGCTCGAGACCATGATTTTGGTATCAGAGGTACCCAACGAGGATTTATTTGACGCGGCCAGTATGCTTGGCATATCAATTTACATCCTATAGTCAAGGCAATACCCTTGACCCCCTCGAGATAATCCAACCTGGGCCAAATTTGAGCCTGGCCATTCCCCACAAACGAGCAAAAACGCCCAAATCATGAAATATGAGTTCCCAGTCAAACGCCACCGCTTCACAAGCGAGGAATTTAAACAAAAGAAGGCCGAATATGTAGCTAAATACGGCTATACCATGCACATCCCGGGCTTTTCAGACATAGTCAAGATCGACCTAACAACACCGCCAACGGAAGCCGAGGTCAAGCTTTACCGAAAGAAAGATAGGCAAGCCCTGGGCGCACATCGATATGAAGAGATTCGCAAACTTATGGCCGCAAAGAAACAGTCCTACCTCCGGATGATGGGTTCACCAACTCCGGACTGGATTGCAAATATCGGGACAACCATGAATTTCCTTGATGATGTCAATGATTCATTAGGTACCCTTTCCGTCCTTATTCGCACGGCTGCCCACCTGCTACCCTCAACCGCAGGCAAAGCACTTATGGGACCTGCAGGATGGGCTTTACTTATGGCAGATATTGTCAACGTGGCCATCTCCATATCAAACGCCCCAGTAACCATGCTTACCGCCAAACAAGAATCAGTTGCAGCACTCGAGACAAACCCTTTCTCTAAAGAGGCCAAGGTTAAACGAGCTCGAAGATTAAGGAGATTGAAACCCGGGAAAGGGGAAATCATCGAGGCCCTGCAGGTAACCAATTCTGTTTTTGGAATCGGCCTTTGTCTTGGCCCAATATTAGGCGCTGTCATCGAAGCTTTCACCGGTCCCTTTCGCGTTCTCCAGGGAAAGAAAGTTACAGTCAAGTGGCCTTTCCCAGACTTCAACACAGCAGAGCTCCAGGCCATGGAAGGCATTTACGGCGCATACATGCTCAACACTGGTGGCCAGGAGCTCTCACCCCTGGACCACACTAAAACTTATCTTGTCGCAGAACTGGCCACCCAGGTCTTATACCCTTTGTTTCAGGAATGGCACCCACTCGACATGGTCGACGGCCTGGACAACATCATCCTGCAGGCCAAGAAACCAAAAGACCCCCTCACCAAACTACTTTTTGATGAGGAGGGAATTCATTGGCCATCAAGGACCGGCCACCTTCATACCGGAAGGCAATTTGTCTCTGCCGGCGAGCTCATGGATGTAGGTGACGGCCGTATTACTCGATCATTTGAAGAGTATGCACGAACCCAAAACCACACACCCCTTGGACAAATAGGCATGCAAGCAGTTAACAGCTTCACACCAAATATGCTTGCATTGATCGAAGGCGAAGAAGAGGTTGTTGTCGACATCCACCCAGTTGCCAAAGCCTGCACCAAAATAATCCACAATGGATTTTCAATGCATCCAGATACAACTGATCAGCAACGCCAACTCTTTGCGGATATCATTCTGTACCCCCCGCCAAAAGGACTCGACCCGGACTTTCTTATGATTCGCGACCAAATAATACCTTATTGCGGCATAAAACTAATCCCAAGACCACACGTTTAAACCTTCCCAACACCTGTTTTTACTAACGTATTTACAGGTTTTCCTAACGCATTCAAGGCAAAACTGGAATTCTTACCTTTGTTTACCTGGAATTACATCCAAATCAAAGAAAATCATAAGGAAACGAAAATCAATCACCAAAGAAGACATTTCACAAAGACCACAACAAATGCCAAAGA
>Ga0114919_10004780_pt1 | contig 10860 bp, 5 predicted proteins | sample BlataG_FD_88682 | JGI IMG/M metagenome (GOLD analysis project Ga0114919, IMG submission 88682) | Deep subsurface microbial communities from Black Sea to uncover new lineages of life (NeLLi) - Black_00105 metaG | ecosystem: Environmental > Aquatic > Marine > Oceanic > Sediment | place: Atlantic...
AAAAGGTATCCCACATAGTGCTTGTTTCATCGATATCTCTTACTATTTATAGAAAGATGGATCCTCCTCGTCCCGAAATAACACGTGCATTCGAACAATTGAGATATAATGCAGTCGGAATTTACTCGGCCGATGCACAAAGGAGTTTTATACAAGTAATACGCAACCTGGTTCGAAGGTTGCCCGAAGCGGACAATATCCTTATCCCCATTCACGGATCGATTCTCTACGACTTACGGTTCGATTTTGTGACCAAAGAAATTCTCAAAAAGGCGTTTGATGATATCTCTATGAAATTTGGGAAAACTCCTTTAAGTAATGAAGAGTACACCGGACAACGATCACAGTTCAAATGGAACATTATGATTGCTATTCAAAATTTGATCAATTTTGACCGTGGCAATTTTTTCAGAGATAAGAGAATGGCTGTTCTTCTCGAGACGTTTCATTCTTTTGCCAAAAAGGAGAATCGGAATTTGGAAGATATATTCCGTATCAATCACACGGGAAAAGATTTCCACATGTCAGACGAATACTTTGAAAAGCGGTTCATAGAACCATTGGACGACGAATCTCTATTTTCCGACAAAATCAACGTGGTCACTAAGCGGGCCATGAACTCACTGAAGATTTACAAAAATAGACTTACAATTCTTCAAGGAGTTTATGAAGAGATACAACGCGCTTTGGAGATAATTCTAAGTAAGATTCCCCATAAGGAGGATGAAATTGGACCGTTTTATGTCTATTACGACCAAATGCTTCGACATCCATCGAAGAACATCCAGTATATGTTTGAAACGTTTGAACCAAGCACTAAAGTCGAAGTCGGTGGTTGGTACAATATTGAATTATTCGGTATATCTGAATGGTTCAGTGCTATGGTCTGGATCTATACTCGAGGACGATTGGGCGATCTCATTGAGACTTTCATTAACGAACATATCTATCGCCTAGAGTTTTTCATATCACATATGACTTTCATTACGCCAAAAATAGTCGAAGAATCTCACGGTCTAGGTTTCTTTAAAAAGATCTTTCTATACGGAGAAGATTCATCCTATATGGAAGATCGGATGAAACCGAAAAAATTCCGGAATAGACTCATCAAAGAATTGAAATATATGGTGGATACTAATGTACTTTATAGAGATGTCGAAAATTACGCACGGTTGACGGTTTGGGCGATGAAATTGGACGTCACACCTGTTAATTTAATGAAACAACTGATATTACTACAACGTCATTTACGCCAAGAAGAAGGATCGTTGGATGATGATGTACATCGATTTATTCGATCGGCGATTGAAGAAAATTCGGATATTATTATTCCTGATCGTTTGAAAACACCTGAAGCGTTCCTTTCTCCTATCGTTCCCGACCCAGCACAACCTGAAACGGATCCATCAGTCGTTTCCCATGTCAAGCGGTATTTAGGTCCAGAAGGTTATGACAGCCCCAAGATGGATGATCTTAGTAGATGGTTGTCATTGATGGAGAAGTCAATCGAATTCGGCAATAATGTTCTCGACAGACTCAAATCGAACTTCAATTCGAACTTTGCTCATATGTTGGAAACCCCAAGAACTTTCAAAAAAATGAAAAAGGAAAACCCTAGATTATCCGAAACCGGATGGATGGAATGGAAAAATTACCTTTTGATCATGCTTGCCATAAAAGAATTGATGGGGAGTCTGATACGGAGGAAAATGTTCCATCTACAACGACTCAACAAACTCTTCTATTTAAAAAAAATGATGAACCCAACACAAATGGCGATGCTGGCCAGAAGATTGGAAAAAGATATTCCGTTGATGGAATATTTGTTCTTGACCAAAAAGGAGCGAGCGTTAGAGTCGCCCAGTGATTATACCACGCCCGACATCAATGGATATATCGAAGATGAAGAAGACGAACACGAATACGAAATGTTTCCATGGCAAAGCCAACACCTCTACCATTGAGGCTCTGTACTATCTAAATACAAATGATTCGTCTTAAATAAATCTTCCTTTTTCCACGTCGATAGTTCTCTTATAACATCTTCATGCTTTTTAAAATAATATACGGTGGCTTTTTCCAAATCGACCGTTTCATAGACAGAAATCTCGTCTGGATTCACCGTGTACTGCGTCACAGTAAACTTCACAATAACAGGAATGTTCATCAATTCAAAGGGAAAGTCTCGTGCATCGAAGGGTAATTTTTTAGAAAAGTCAAACGCACGTTTGGCCAATCTTACCATCCTTTCCACTGAAGGTGTGTACCGATCGATTCTATCCTCCACTTCCTCGATCATTCTCCTTTTTGTATCTCCTTTAGCCAGAGAGATGGCGTACAACAAAAATAGGTTTCTAGGATCCGAATTCAATTCTTTGATAAATTTCCTTATATTCCCATAGTTTTTTGACCGAAGGGAAGCTTTTTCTACACTAATAGTAAATCGACTAGGAAATGCATGAATAACTTGTTTGATCGTCATCTTCGAAGCATCGAGGAGATCTTGATACGGAATTAATGTAGTCCTTACTACTCCTATAAACCAATCCAGGATTTCCTGGAAGGACGGAACATGTTTCAACCGACCAATATTGACCCACTCTTTCAATTCCGTATCCAGAATACGAAGTCCTTTTACAGGATCCATCTGGCGTAACCTCATCATGCCAATGACTATTCTCAAACCATATGTATAAAACATTAGACGTATAGGCCAATTTGTCTCTCCTTCTGACATCTCGTTCATGTTATGAATCATTTCCCGTATCTCGGTATGCTGTTTTAGTATGTACTCCGCCCTAGTAGATAACCTTATCTCGTGTTCCCCCAGTGCATACGAAAGAGGTATTTCCATCGACTCTGCCGAAGATATCCTATCTTGACTCACTCCTTTGACGGTTAGGCCTCCTCCTGTAATCTCTCCTCCAAGAGGAACGATTCCCTTATCGATTAAACCTCCAAGAGAAACCAACTCGTATGGAGATCCACTTCGTGTAGCCATTTCTATAGCACCTGCACTGGTTCCATGGTACACTGTACGTGGTTCTCGTTCTCTAATCCCCTCGATTTTAGCATCAATCATATCTATATATATAGAAACTAAATCGAGGGGATACGTTACAGGAGAAAAAACCCTAATTTTTTTCAAACACTTCGTAATACTATATTACGTAACATTCGTAAATCCTCGATTTCCGCGACAGCGATCCACATCGCTATTTCTTGCTCTTCGTTAAACCATACACGTACAATATGTCCTTTCGCATCCCCGATATGTACACATAAGAAAGGATGTCGGTCACTATAGACAGTTATCCTTCCTAATGATCGTATGTAACATATTTGCGTTCCTGCAAAAGTAAGCGACCATCCTCGACCTATGCCGACTTTGCCAGAACAGTATTTCACACACCCGTTACTCAGGAATGGATCGAGGATCTTTTGGAGTTTTATGTCCAACGGTAGCATTTTATGTGAGGAGAAAAAAGTTGGTTGCTATAAATTTATATTTTTCTCAATACTTTTCTTTTTAATAGACAAAGATTTTTACAGTACTCATAATCAGTACTCTCTTTGAGTCCTTCTTTTGGTTTCAGTAAAGGATAGTAGTTGTACATATACTTTTCCTTCCAAATCGTGGACGTTTTGCATACTTCAGCAATAGCTACCCATCTTGAATCGTATGTACTCTCTTCTTTCCTTAAATTATTAAAAGTATTCAAACACAATTCATCTACAGAATATGGGCTCATTCCAGAATATATCAATATTTGTTTCCATGCTTCTGGTATCGTCCAATCCGCAAATATAGACAAAATGTAGTCCGGATATTCATCCATGTCGATTTCGATGACTTCGTCGTCTCCATATTCATTCTTAACAATGAATGTTTTTCTTTTTTTGGAAGGATCTGGAGTAGGATCATCGCCTCGATCCCTCTTTACTTTTCATACGCGTTCTTTTCCCTTATATCGAGACATCGATGTGTATTTAAAGAGAATAAAGTACAATGAGATATATTCTTAGTCTCTCTCTCTCTCTTTTAAATCTGCCATATTAAATTCAGAGTATTGTGTAAAAAAATTTGTTTTTTTTTTATTTTATTTTGCGCTGGCAAACCTACTCGATATTCTTCTCGACATTTTCTGTTGACAAACACGGTCGATATCTTGAATCAAACGTTTCTTACTCGGGACTTTATCCCTTCGAATTTTCCAATGGATGTGTCTCATATGTTCCTTGCATAAATAAATCGTCGAGATTCGGCACCGTTTCGGTTTTGCTGTTCTCTGGACTCCTATACTCAATGGATCGCAATACGTATATCCTATAGGAGCATCACATGCTTCTTCGTACCGTCGTTGAAAATGTTCTTCTCTTTCTTCCCAATCTGGAGTAGGACCTTCGGTGTCGATCGTGCGGCCCTCTGGGGAGGGCCGCACGCGTTCGTCATCGTCGTTCCACACACGTACAGGTACTGCCTTTCCAGGTATAATATATTCTTTGCAATAAGCGCAATGAATGTATCCTGTCATGATCATCCCTTCGTTTACCAATGATCGATGCAAATGGATATCGTCCTTTTCCGAAAGAGCGAGGAGAGTCATAGGATATCGAGTGGCTGGACGCATTGGACATGCATGACATCCACATGTAGGTCCCAAATCCGAATATGATTCACGTCTCCATAATGTCAAGATTCCGCATACAACACATAGGACATACCACGATTTCCCCATACGAACCGCTTTGGCAATCATATCGATTTCATTCAATTTCCTTCCACAAAATCGAGTCTTAGCCTTTTGACATCTCTTAATCCCCGAAATCAAATCGTAGGCTGCCCCGTATTCACCTTTGGCATAAATCGTACTGATCTTTTCAGGAGAAGATACCAAAGACTCTGTCCATTCTCCACATCCACAATATCGCATGATACCAATATCTTTCGGAGTAGGATCTCCTTCGCATAGACCCATTCGAGATTTCAATGCACGGACTTGATGTCGACCGATTTCCTTAGGTAATGGAACCGTTTGCATAAACGTTGCGTGTTGATAGAAATGAAGATAGATGCATAAGATTGCAATATCTCGTTCTCCAACGGTAGGATCACGTCCTAATACTCGGTTGGTCCGATCTTTCCTCAACGAAGCATCAATAGGAATATCTGAATGTTCATAATCCACATCATCTCCGTCGTAGAATCCCATTTGTTCAGGTAGATGGCAGAACTGTTCGAGTCGTTTTCGGTAGACTTTTTCTCGATCTTCGTCTTTTTCTTCTTCACTCAATTGTAAAGGTCTTCCGTCTACATCGACAGAGCTAATATCGAAAAATGTTTCTTTCTCTTTCTCTTCCTCTTCCTCTCCTTCGTTCCATCGAATGGCGCATTCGTCCATCCACGGTTCATATGGAATTCCCATATCGTAACATCCTTCCGTACGATAAAACTCTTCTGCGTACTTACGTTGCTTATACTTGGAGAGTTTGGAAAGTTCCTCTACATCTAGGATGTTCACTTTGGTGTGTTTTCGATTCAAGATAAACGGCATATCCATTTTCAATCGATTGTCCGGCAATCCATGGTATTGGTATGCATAGAACAGAAAGTTCAAGTATGCAATAGTCCCATAGCTCACTCCCAGTGGGACCAACCAAGAGAAATCGATATGGTTCTTCTTATATACCGTCCGTGCAGCGTACTTGGCTACCAACTTGATTGTTCGTATATGATTTCCCGTCAATATACCGTCGGATTCCGTTACGGAAAACATATCGCTTCGATAAGAAGAAATCTCTGCAATCATACTTTGCACCAATTTCTTCTTGGCTTCTTCCATTCCCTTTATACCAGTAGGATCCTTACGTGTCGCAAACGAAGATTGATTTTCCTCGATACTTTCCAATGTTTCCTGTACACTTAAATCGAGCACATAAGGACATTCGACAGCGATGAATTTCCCCATATCCGTATGCACACGTTCCCAGAAATGACCCTTGCTAAGTTTCGTTTGGAACCTTCGACATTCCGTCAACATCTCTTCGTTCATCGCATCTATGACGGCATAAATGTCTTGATTTGTCATGGAGGATACCACCGCATCGGCTTCTTCATCGGAAAATTTCAATTGGTGCAACCTTTTCCTGTATCCTCGCATCAAATGTGGAATCATCATATCTCTCGTTTCCGGAGGACGTATACACCATCGTTTGTCTTTCCCTTCACCCGTTGGAACAATATCTTTGGCTCGATACATTTCTTGTACATCTGAAATCAATAAATCACCCAATCGAAAAGGTGGAAACCTGAACCGATCCGAGATGACCACACGAGTCATATCACAAGCGAATTTGCAATACATTTCGTTTTCCATCTGCCAAGATGTTTCAAGCAGAAGTCCTCGTAAACTACCCGTACGAGCCATTTGATCATGCATAAACTCCCGAAATGCGATGTAGACCATATGTTGGTTTTGGTCGATCCATTCGATGATATCGTCGTGTGTACGTGAGACAAGTTCCATCAATTGGGATCGAATGAGTGCTCGACTTCGAAGACAAGGTCGATGGGTAGCTCCCGTATAGTTTCCCAATAGATGAACCGCAAGGATATCCATGATCAATTGGATGAGTGAAGAACTTTCGTTCTTGTGTTGATCCAATACCGTCGCAATACTCCGTATCAAACATCGATGGGCTTGTGTCTTACAAAGAAAAATATGGTTGATCAACCACGCGACGTAATCTGACATAGGACGGTACTTGTTCCAAATATCGGCGTAAGGAAACAAATGGGTTAAATCAGGAAGTTCTGTCGCAGAGAAAAACCTTCTTCCATGTGGATACAGCTTGTCGTACGTACGTACAAGAGACTCTGGGTCGGAATTCACCTTTCGTTTCCATGTATGGCAAAATCCTTCGTTTCTCCATTTCCACCATATAGGACCCATATTTCTTCCTCCTCCTTCTTCTTCCTCCCGTTCATCCAATCGATTGTATTCTTGCCGTTCTGCTTCACTCAACATCAACACTTCGTCCGTAAGAACTCCCTCGGAAGTCAAAAAGGAATAGAGATCGAGCATTTGGTCAACAAATAGTTGTAACAATAATCGAAGCATTCGATCTCGTGTAGGACTCAGTGCATGCATTACGTCATTACTGACGTATAATCGAAGAAGCAAGGTCGTCACAACCGAGTATTCCTTTTCTTCTTCTTCTTCTTCTCCTCTTCTTAACCAGCCATGTATTTCCACTAAATATCTAAAGTCCAAATTGAAAAACGACAACTCGTCTTCGTCCATACTCTGTGTACTTCGATACCAAGGCCCTCTCCATTCCGAAGGATCTTCGTCAAAAGATTCTCCACCTTTAAAATGTTGGAAGGATTCACATTTCCCTTCTCCGTATCTCCATCCTTCTAATCCTTCCCTTTCTCCTTCTTCCCCTACACATTGAGAACTCACGTATTTTAGTATACGTCTCGTCAAGTCCTGATCAACACGATCGTGAATGTATCCATCACTTGGTGTTTCTTCCGAAAATGTCGTCTCTTTTCCTCCCCCTCCTCCTCCTCCTTCTACTCGACAGAATCTTCTTAAATGTTCCTCGATACGTCGAATCAAATAGTTTTTCCATATGAAAAGGTTCGTCTTGGTCCGTTTAAAGGAACAAAACACCTTATTGTGAAGACTCGGGATCCATGTCCCCGGTCCATATCGTTGGTCCAATAGTCTAGGCAATGATCGCCTCAACAGCTTTGCCACGGAAAACCTCACCGTACGCGTCTTGGTGGGGTCCGCGGGTTCCGAAAGGATCGATGTGAGTCCATCTAATTTCTGAGAACCCACATAGGTGATTCCAAAGGAACATCCGTTAATGCACATAGGGTCACCAATTTCCCGTGCATCCAATTCCTTTGAACCATGTTCTCTATCCTTGGAAACAAAATTTCGTGATCGCACTGGTGATGCCGTTTCCAGTGCATGTATTTCTTCTTCTTCTTCTTCTTCTTCTCTCCAAAACGATTGTTTCTTTCGACTGGTTTTCGGTACAAGAGTGTTCTTACCCATGGATTCCACAGGCATTTCGTATGCCGTACAAAGACCCATGTTACTCGCTCGATCGAAGAAATCGGTTCGATTACACGATGTACAGCATACTACGGAAGCCGGGGAATTATCGTAAGCTTGATTGAATGTAACCATGCCTACATGACCCGCAAAGTTTCTCTTGAAAAACTCTTCCAATTTTCGTTGTGTATCAACGTTGAATGGAATGTCCATTCTTGTAAAATCGAACCCGATTTCATGTCCACTGACTCCTCGACATCCTGTGGCAGAGAATAGAGAAGAAAATGCAGGATCTCCACAAGGGGTTGATATTCCAGAGTCACACAATGGTTTTGCGTTACGACCCTTTCGACTAATCGTATGGAATCTTTCCGACAATAGAACTTCTCGACGGGTTTCCACTTTTTTAGATTTTGAATCGATAGAAGAAGAATTGAATGTTTGACGCGTGGTCTGCGGGGTCTTTCGAACATTCCGCACACCACCAAAGCTGTTGAGGCCTAGCAAAAATCCTGTGACGCTTCAACGAAACAGGGTAATCTTCGAACGGTCTCTCCCACCCGGACCAAGGTGGTCGATGGCCGAAGCGAAGTAAGTGTACGTTTCACTTTGGGTAAAATGAATCCAGTCCACCGTCTTTCATTGTCTTCCAAAGGATACATCAAGGCCGGAGGATACGAGTTTTCCCCCTCGATTTTGTTCCAATGGTTCTGAATAACAAACGGCGCGTCTCGATTGTCTCTTCGATAGTAATAAAACGCGTATTGCATGGCCATCTCATAACACATGAGACAAGAACGACGTTTCTTGGGCCATTTACGGTTTTTGTATGCTCGTAGTTCTTCAGGTCGATAAAATTCTCTTGCAGGGAATCCAACTTCGTTGACTACTCGATTTAACGTATCTGGGAACACACTCATTTGTCCAATCAAGAACATGACACATTGGTTTCCAAAACGACAGGGACGTTCCGATCCTACAGGAGGTCGAAAGAACTTTTCGTCATACACACGACTACACGGTTCTCCCAAGTATGGATTCTGCTCAAGTATTTCTTTGATGGATAACCCTTCAATCGATGACCGGTAAATGTATCTCTGCTCTTGAAGAGATACCAATTGTGAACATAGTGAAAACATATCCCTTTGACTCCAAACGATCTCTTTGGTACCCACGGTTTTACAGAGTCCGCTTCCTCCTTCCTCAAAATGAGGAACAATCTTCTCCCCTCTACGCATTTGAACACTTTCTGTCCAATCGAACATGATCGCGTCCAGAACCGTGGATTTCATCTGAATCCCAAGCCCGACCAAAGAAGCATCCGATACAATTCGTTTGGATTCTTTCTCTCCTCGAATCAACCTTTTGGTCAAGTTGTTCATCTTTTCTTGTATAGAAGAACCTTCGACGTTTGTCTCCCTAGATAATCTTTTTTCTTTCATCCTCTCGGCCGTTTCAAGGATATTGAGGGAAGGGTTTCTCTTCCTCCTCTTTTCCTCCGGTTCTTTTCCTTTTCCTTCCCCTTCTTCTATTTCTTCCTCATTCATCTCTAAAACATCGACGAAGTCTCTAGGTGGATGTCCTTGGGTCTTCCCGAACCGAAGCTTCGATAATACGCTATCCCACTCTTTCGTTTCAGAAAGTACAGCTATTTCTTCCCCTGTCCTCATAGACATTCTAATCGCACTGTCTAGAGTCGAAAGAGGATTGACAATAGTCGTATTCAACTCCCTCATGGTTTTTCCAACTTGTTCCTTCATCAAATCAGGAGCATCTCTTGACAAAGAAAAAAGCACTTCGTTTTCTTTCGCTAACATCGATTTGTATAGATCTTCCGTAAATACCACTCCGTCATAAGGGGTTTCTTTCAGATCAATACCATCTCTTTTCCTTCCTCGGCCACCTTTTTCTTTTACAGAAGAAAAAGAAGAAGTGGAAGATATGATCCCAGGTATTCTAGAAGAAAATCGAGGTTTTTCCTCTTCCATGATACTTTCTAACGTCGTACCTGAATATTCCGCCACTTTACGAGCCACTTCAATGACATCCTCTTCACTATCCGTATCCATTTCGTCTTCCTCATAATTGAATCGCGGTTTCTTCTTATCATCTTCTTTCTTCCTCTTCCTCTTTTTCATTCCACCTACTCCACCCAAAGACATAGGAACGTGCATCGCCGTAATTTTTTCCCTCTCTTTCGTCTGTCGATAATGTTCTTTCTCCGCTTTACTTTCCAGATCTCCTCGATCCATTTTAAAAGCATCTTGACGTGGAAATCGAAGTGGATCGTGTCTCGATAAATGACGTACTCCTTTTAGGGCATCCATACCGAATTGAGAGATTTCTCCATCCCCTCCATCTAAATCGATGGCGTTTAGAATAGCATTACTCTTATCTATCAAAGAAAACGTAGGGTCTACGATCTTAATGACCGCCTTTTCATCCTTCTTCTTTATCCCATCTACAGAAGACTTTTTACCTTCTCGATTGATCCGAAACGTAGTTGAACCAATATCAGGTGGTTCTACACGGATAGGTGTCTCCACACGCAACCGTGCGGTGTTCCTGAAGAGACTCATCCGAAAAAAGTGATGTTAAAAACAAGGAATTAAAAAAAATATTTTTTATTTGTATAATTGTTTTTTTTTTTTTTTTTTTTTTTTTTTTTTTAAAATTAAAAAATTTTTTTTTTTTTTAAAAAAAAATATTTTTTATATTTAAATTATTTTTTAAAAAAAAAAAAAAAAAATTTTTTTTATATTAAAAAAAAAAAAAAAAAAAAAAAAAA
>Ga0114919_10004781_pt1 | contig 10860 bp, 8 predicted proteins | sample BlataG_FD_88682 | JGI IMG/M metagenome (GOLD analysis project Ga0114919, IMG submission 88682) | Deep subsurface microbial communities from Black Sea to uncover new lineages of life (NeLLi) - Black_00105 metaG | ecosystem: Environmental > Aquatic > Marine > Oceanic > Sediment | place: Atlantic...
AAATCGACGCTGGTCTCTGCAATACTGGCGGCGTTCTATGGCATCGAGGAAGACTTTCGGATAACCTCTTCCAGACGACCACACCTGAGGAACTTCCTGCCCTGGACGGATCCTGAGACGTTCGGACTGACGCTTGATTTCGTCACCGATAACGTACGATACCGGATCGAACGCAACTTCCATGACAGGACTGTAAAACTGATCGACGTCCAGAGCGCGAAAGACCACAGCCTGGAATACCACAGGGGACGCAACGTTTACCGCATCGGCGAAGAGCTGATCGGTCTCAGTTGCTCCGATTTTCTGAAGAGCTTCTACCTGAAGCAGGAAGAGACCATCGAAATCAGGGATACACGCGACCTGACCTCCCACGTTCAGCGTACCGCAACGGCTCTCGAAGGCGGCGCTACATCTGAAGAGGCTATTGAAAGACTGCGCCTGTCACTGAAAAAATATCCCCTGTCAAACCATCGCAACCCGATAACAGTCGAAACATTCCTTAAAAGATTGAATAAGGATAAAGACGAAACTTCACAAACGATAGACAGCCTGAACCGGGATCGGGACGGGATCGAACCGATTTGCACACAGCTTTCCGCTCTGGAAAGGAAACTCACCAGTCTGGAAGAAATTCGTGAAGCCAACAGCAGGCTGGGCGATAAAGCTGAAATCAAGGAGCATCTCCGCCGGCTGGAAATGCAGGAGTCGCTCAAAAAGGAATATCAACAACTGACCACCAAAGCCGATGCTCTGAAGGAATTTGAACACTTCCCAGCCGACAGGATTGAACAGCTTGACAAACTCTCAGGGAGAATTGAGGAGTCGACAGATAAAATCGAAAGGATTCGCGGGGATATTGAATCGAAGGTTGTTTCGCCGCTTAAAGATATAGAGCGGGAGCTGAGGTCGTTCAAATCACTATTAAAGATAAGCGGTCAGGATCTCCAGGAATTCGAAAGCGCTCTGTCCCGCTTCGAAGATCGCAGGAGCAGGTACACGGAGTTGCTGGATGAACGCGACCATATCGGAGAAAAGCTTCGCTCGGAAGGATTCGATCAGGAACATTTCACATGGCAGCAACAGGTTTTCGACAAGCTTAGCGATGAAGAGCTGCTGTTCATAGATGAGTTTCGCGTTACTTATGCCGAGGAGGAAGCCGGCTACCGTGAAGCCCAGGCGAGGCGTGAAGGGCTGGAACGACAACAGGTACAGATCGCTGAGGAACGTTCAAAGAGAATATCGACATCGAGGGTATTGTTCATTATTGCGGCAATAATCGTAATTATCGGCGGAATGATGATGATGGCTTCAAGCGGATGGATCGCGCAGATCGTTGTCGGCATGGGAGTTCTGACCGGAGCATCAGGTGCTGTCGTACGCAGTATGGCAGGCTCTCGAAAATCGACAGGCCTCGAAGGAATCGAAACCGAGTTCAAAAAAGCAATTGAAACGGAGGTCGAAGCTCGGAGGAAACTTGATGGTGTCAGCAGCGACCTGGACGAGATCAGGGTCGCAGCAGGCATAACCGACAGCAGTGAACTGCTCTCTGAGTATGGTGCGTTTGAGAAGATGAAGGACTTCGCCGAGCCGCTGAACGAAGCTGACCGTGCTGTTGAGAGGGCACGAAATGAAACCGCAGATGCCGTGAACAGGATATCTCCATTTTTCGAGAAGGTCGATGAAAAGCCGCCGGAAGAAAGCCTTGTCGATGATGCAACACGAAACCTCCTCGAACGATACCGGACAGTGTTGAAACTGAAGGAGGAAAAACAGGCTCTCGCGACCCGCAGGGAACAGATGGATGAGGACCTCGAGCGCTTGCAGAAAGGCCATGACTCATATCGGGAGCTCGCAGGAGAGATCCTGGAGATGGGCAACATTACAGATACCGGTTCGCTCGATACAGCAGTCGAGGCTTTCCGGGAGGCTGCAGGGAAACATCATGAATTGAGATCGATCATGGACGACCGGCTCCCGCGACTCGAGCGGGACCTATTACCTGACGATGAGATTGATCCAGTGATGGATCGTCTTGCTTATTTAAGGGATAAGATTCCTGCAGGTGGTATGGAGGGCGACCTCGAACATTCTTCGGATTATTACCGTGAGCAGGCGGAACAGGCATCGCGAAGGATGAATGAACTCAACGATGAAAGGATGGAACTTACCCGTCGCATATCGTCTGTTCTCGATCAATACCAGTCACAGCATCCCGGAATGCGAAGGCATTTAAGTGAACTCGATGAGAACATCCGCCAGGCTGAGACCTTCCAGGCTGAAGTTGAAACTGCAATTTCAATTATGGAGGAGATTTCCGGCGAGGTTTATCGCGTCTGGGCAACAGCACTCAGCGAAGAGGCTGCGCCGTTCCTGGAGGCTCTCAATCCCGGCTATAAGGATCTGAAGTTCGACGATAACCTCAGCTTCACCGTAGTCGATCGAAGGCTTGGAAAGACAATCTTGTCAAAGGAACTTGAGCAGACTATTTCCGTCGGCGCCGGCGATGAAATCTTCCTGTCTGCCCGCCTTGGTATAGCGAGCTATCTTTCGCGCGGCGCCAAAGAACCGCTTCCTGTGATCCTGGACGAACCTCTGGCGACAGCGGACGATGAGAAGTTCCTGCGCGGGATGAAATTCTTCCTGGGTACCCTCTCACGCAGCCACCAGGTGTTAATCCTGTCATGTCATGGGCAGCGTCATCGGTGGCTGGCGGAACAGATACCCGAACTGTTTCGCGATAGGGTGCACGAATTTGAATTAATATCGGACTGATCTCCATGACCCGCACCAGTCTAAAATTCCTTCACCTTGCCGACCTGCACCTCGGCAGTCAGTTTTTCGGAGGCAGGCTCAAGCTCCCTTACGACAAGGCTGAAAAACGCGTTCGGGAACAACATGACGCCCTTTCCCGAGCCGTTGAACTGGCGCATGACGAGGATGTTGAAATCATCCTCATTGCCGGCGATCTCTGGGAAGAAGATGGACTGACGGCGGATACCGTCGCTTTCGTTTTGGATACGCTTGCAAAAGCTGCCGTTCCGGTTGTCATCGCGCCAGGCAATCACGACTACTATGCACCGGGCAGCCATTACTCCGATGAGATCACCCGGAGTGTAATCGGCAGGACATGGCCCGATAACGTCATCATCGTCCGTGATTACGACTTCACACATTTCCGACCGCCAAGACTCGATGGAGTATCCGTTACCGGCATAGCCTATCATTCCAACCAGCCGGTCAAGTTGAGGAGGTTCAGCAAACCTGTGGGATCCAGGGAAGCCGATTTAAGCATCTGTGTGGTTCACGGGTCGAGAGACGATCACCTGCCGCCTGGAAAGCTGAGAACCATGCCGTTCAGTGACAGCGAACTGCTAACTCATCCCTTCGATTACATGGCGCTCGGGCATTACCATACCTCTGCGCAGATCATGGGAACAGAGGATCTTGTGCGCGCAGCCTATCCAGGTTCTGCGTTTGCTCTGTCCGCAGATGAAACCGGACCTCACGGCTGCCTGATCGGCACTGTCCGGCAGGGCGGTGTGGAACAGTCTTCTATGGAATTCCATGAACTCGACCAGAGGAGAATACACCGTCTGAAGCTGGATATCTCCGGACTGCAGTATATCCAGGCGGTGGAAAAGAAGATCGCTGAAAGCCTTGCAGATGCTGAAGTTCAGAGTCAGGATATGGTATTGGTCGAATTAGAGGGCACCTATCCGCAACCGAACAGGATGGTTTTCAGTGAAGACTTCCTGATGAATGCTTGCTTCCACCTGACAATAGAAACATCAGGGGTCAAACCGGAATGGGATATCGACGATGAAGATAAACTCGAAAAGCGAACAACGGAAGGCTTGTTCAGAATGAGACTCAGAGAAATGATCGAGCGAGCTGAAGAGCAGGATGACAGGGCTGAGGTGATCAGGCTGCAGAATGTTCTCTACTATGGACTGGATGCGCTTCACGCCAGGCAGATAATACCACGTCAAATCCATAGTGAAATATGAAATACCCATTTCAATTCAATCAGGTCAAACCGGGATTCTGGCGAAGTATAAAGAGATACCTGGTAACAGGTTTCCTGGTTGTGGCTCCGACTGCCATAACCCTGTATCTTCTCTGGAAAGTTTTCATCATCCTGGACGGTATCCTGGGCAATATCATCAATTTTATCCTGGGCAACGTCTTAGGAATATATCTTTTCGGTCAAAGATCGATTCCAGGCATCGGTTTTCTGGCGCTGATTATACTGCTGATTCTGATTGGTTTTGCCACCCGCAACGTCTTCGGTCAGTGGCTCCTCAAGCGTTCCAACAGGTTCTTCAGCCAGATACCTTTGGTGAACCGCGTTTACCGTGCTATCGAGCAGATAAGCCAGGCTCTCTTCTCCGGTAAAAAGGAGGTATTCCAGCGCGTGGTACTTATCGAGTATCCACGCAAAGGAATTTTCTGCATTGCGATCATGACGTCTGATACGGGTAACCCGCTGCAGGAAAAGCTGCCTGAGGATTCGATCAGCGTTTTCGTTCCGACCACCCCTAATCCGACCTCGGGATTCCTGCTGTTTGTCCCGAAGAGTCAGATCATAGAACTCAACATATCCGTGGAAGACGCGCTCAAGCTGGTCATTTCCGGCGGTACTGTCGGCGAATTAGACGAACCAGAGCCGTGATACCCGAGGGCTGCAGGATTTACGTTTACCGGTATCTTCGATCAGCTTGTACATGAGCAGTGCAAGTGTATGTCACCCCCAACTGATCAATAGCACGACTCTCTTTATTATCAATAATACCCGCATAATGATAAATCTGCGCCCTGTGATTTTCGGTTTCTTGACGTTGATTGCAATTGCTGCACAAATTCCTGCTACAGAAGCTGAGGGCAATCCGGAAACTTCCAGCCATAACAATAACGTTCTGGTTACAACCTATACAAAGGGATTGGAATACGACGGATGGGAGGAGGAACTCCGGCTCTACCGTAAGTTGGCAGGGGGTGGGTCGCTGAACTGTTACGAATATCTGAACGCTTCCCTGCACCGTATTCCGGGATTTCTCAGTCAGTGGAGGCTCGATCAGCAGCTTGGTTTTTCGTTTGAACAGCCCATCAATGACCGTTTAGACTGGATGGTGGTCGGTGACCAGGAAATTTTTTACGATCAGCGAGCGCGTCGCCCCCAGGACAATTTATACCATGAAGCAATGCTGCAGGGCAGCTACCACTTGGGGCTGGGCGGAAACTATGAATATAATGAAAAAGTATCCGCTAAAGGCTCGATAGGACCTCTATTTGAACATCGCAGGAAGGAGAGAAGCCAGGGAGCCTGCTTTGATATGAATATTCTCAGTTTTCTACCGGGTGGTCCATTTGAAGCGGACGGCTGGCTCAATTATCTCAATACCGGCAGCGAATTCGGCTGGTCGGCGAAAATGGATGGTGTTTATGAAATCTCCAGCGAGGCGAACGATATATATGAACTAACTTTTGAAAGAAGCAGTCGGAGGGAATTCAGTCCCTACGAACTCATAGAAGGACGACGCAACGATGAGAGTCTGAACATTTTTAACCGGCTCGGCAGTTCCAGAACCGAACCCCTGCAGATGACCTGGGATTCCGAACTTGCGCGGAAGCGGGCAAGCCACTCAGGATCGGTTCGGGAACGGCGAGATCACGAATTTACATGGGAGAACGAACTACACCTGGTCTACTCCCGGTCAGGACTTCGTACCACAACCCTGGCGGGTCTTGACCTGCAGGAACAGCAGTATGAGAATGCCCTGATCCAGGGTCAACGCACTTATCTGGGGTTGCATACAGTTAAATTCAATGCGCTCCTCGACAGTGTTGCCTTTGAAGCGCGGGTGATAAAGTATCGCTTCGACACGCCTGACGAGGATGACCGGAACGACCGCGATGAGCTTCGCTATCTTCTGACCATAAGAGCCGGGGAAAAAATTACCTCAAACCTGGGAGTGCGTCTGAAGCTGGAGACCGATCTTCACCACCTCGTTTATATCCTGCGACCTCGCAGCGCAGAGAATCGCTGGTCGAGACTATTCTCGTTCTCCTGCGAACTGCCCTGGCGGGATGATCCTGTGACCAATATAGCCAGATTTACTGTTGCCGGCAACTACAATGTATATGACTTTCCACCGTCCGACACTGATCTAAGCCATGTTTATCGCCATTTCAGCTATGAGGACACACTTCGGTTCACCGTTCACACCAGGATGGAACTCGAACTTGGCACATCGGTGCTGATCGATGAACACGGCAGGTTCCGCTGGGACGACTGGGCTCTCGACATATCCGAGAACGGGTACAGCATGTCAGCTTCCTTCACCGGTGCCTATAAAACGGAAGATCTGCGTTTCGGACTGGGCTGGAAGACACACCACCGCTACAGTTGGCTGCATCAATCTGGAGGTGGAAAGATCGAGGGAGACAACATCCGGTCGGACGGTCCGGTTCTATCTCTGAAGGCTGCTCCTGCTGACCGGTTGCGCGTGGACTTGAGCGGTCAGGTATTGAGAGTGCGCCACCGATCTCGAAGCCCATACAACCTGCCTGATATCAGATGCAGCCTGAGCTGGATGCTTTAGAATGGTAGAGCTGTTCAATTACTGTCTGCACGGTAGGGGCGACCGGCCGGTCGCCCCTTCAGCCCTATTCAGATATCTGTGCCCGGTCTTTCTCATCCTGAGTATTGTCGGAATCACCGCTCGCTGTCTGTCCGCTGAGATCAGTGACAAAACACAAACATACCCGATAATTTATGCCATTGAAATTGTAGGGAACCGTGTGACTTCGGCAGAATTGATCTTAAGGGAAATGAAGCTGAAGCCGGGCATGGTGGCAACACCTGAAGCACTGCGTGAAGATCAGTTGCACATCGCATCGCTGGGATTGTTCAACCGCGTGGAAATGATGCTCGCTTCAGATGAAGGCAGGGCGGTGGTACAGGTTGTCGTAACCGAACCGTTTTACATTTACCCATACACCTCCATGGAATACGAAATCGATAAACCGGACAAGACAGTTCTGGGACTGGGGCTGTACCACTACAATTTCCAGGGACAGGGTAAGAAAATCGGCGCTGTCGGGATTTGGGGATATGAACAGGGTTTCAAGATATTCCATGATGATCCCTGGTTCAGCATCGGCGGTGAATACGGCATGAGCGGCAGGATTTACTATACAGACGCCGAAGTCATGTTTAAGGAGGAGCCCATCAGAAGAGAAAGCCGTGGGATCAGGTTCTCGATTAACCGGCGGATGAAGATAAGGCACTCCCTCGAATTCGGGATGGGCTGGCGGGAGATTTCTTCCGACAGCACTGATTACACTTTAGCAACAGGAAACAGGGACCGGATTTTCTCTCTGCATCTGCGGAGAACAAATGACCAGCGCGATTACAGGTATTATCCTTCGTCCGGCTACTATATCGCACTTGATCTTGAGGCGAATCGACTGGTGGACATCCCGCACGATTTTTTCAGAGAAACAGTCAACCTCAGAAATTACAGGACAATCGGACCGGTGATATTTGCCGGACGCGCCTGGTGTCAACTGGGGCAATACAGCCGCCCCTATTATCACCGGCTTTCAGTCGGCGGAAGGGAGATCCGAGCCGGCGATATAGAAAATTACAAGGATGGTATCTTCACAGGCGGCAGTCTGGAGCTGCGCTTCAACATCATTAAGCCCTTCTACCTGAGCTTTGAAAATATTCCACTTCTGGGACCCTATCTGCGCAATCTCATGTTCAGCCTCGAAGGTGTGGTTTTCTGTGACCGCGGCTTCTACATCGACTCGAAACTCAACCTGGATGACGATTTCCAAGCTTACGGTTTCGGTTTACAGGCTCAATTGCCTTATATTAAAATAATCCATGTAACATTTGGCTGGACTCCATCATTAAGGCTGAATGATCCCGATATTTCATTCAGGGACGATGTTACGTTCTGAATACTTCCAAAATGCCAGGAGAACCGTTCATATTGACGCTGCCACCCACTGACGATGGGTTACTCCGCATTATAGGCGGAGAAGCCGATCATCTTGTCAAGGTGCTGCGAGCTCGTCCGGGCTTCAGGATAACCGGTTTCGACGGTCGTGGTGCCGGGTGGCTTGCCGAGGTTGCGTCTGTCAGGCAAGGGTGCGTTGAGTGCAGGATACTTGAAACGCTCGCTCCAGAAACTGCCGGCAGGCTGAAGGTGAGGGTATGTGTCGGTGTAGTCAAGGGGCAGCGCATGGACTGGGCGGTTGAAAAGGCATCGGAGTGCGGTGTGGAGACATTCGTTCCTCTCCTGACGGATCGAAGCGTAGTCAGTCCCGGGCGGGGAAAGATGGAAAGGTGGCGCTCCATTTCGCTTGCATCAGCCAAACAGTCCAGGCGGCTGTTCTTAATGGAAATCGAGGAACCTGTACAGTTACCCGACCTCCTGAATACAGGTCTTAAGGGCTCTCCGGTCTGGGCGATGGATAACGCACCTGACGCACTGTCGATAATGAAACTATCTGAATCGATCGAACTCCCTTCAGGATTAACATTGTTGATCGGACCGGAAGGCGGTTTCTCAGCGGATGAGATTGCAGATTTCAGGCGTCTGAACATCCCCCTGGCAACGCTGGGATCCCGGCCATTACGCACTGAAACAGCCGTTGCAGTTACGCTTGGGGTCCTTACTATTCTTGTAGCAGCGAAATGATGTCAAAGCTTATTCAATACCCGGTCGCGCTTATCGAACTGACGCGTCCGATAAACATGATAATCACTGCGCTGACGGTATGGGTTGGAGGCATATTAGCCGGCGGCAGGGGTTTTCTGCTGAGCGAAACCCTGATATTGGCGGCAATTTCAGCAGGATTGATAGCCGCCGGAGGGAATGCTGTAAATGACTTCTTTGATGAAGATATTGACCGCATCAACCGACCGAACCGCCCGATCCCGTCCGGTCGCGTTTCATATATAGTCGCTCTGATCTGGGGAACGCTGCTGATGCTGAGCGGCATAGTCCTCGGCTTTTCGTTGGACCTGACACTGGGGATCATCGCCCTGATTGTCACTCTGCTGTTATGGCTATACAGTTTCTGGTTGAAGTACACAACATTGATGGGGAACTTCGCAGTCGCATTCTGTGGAGGTCTGGCATTCATTTACGGAGCGGTTGCAGTGGATAATCCCATCCAGGGAATGTACCCGGCTCTCTTCGCTTTCCTGATCCATATCGCCAGGGAAATAATCAAGGACATCCAGGATATATCGGGGGATCGTATCCAGGGCGCCATGACCCTCCCGATTGCAACTGGGCGCAGAACCGCGCAGCGAACTGCGGCAGGTGTTCTGATGCTGCTCATTATCGCCACCCAGGTTCCCTACCACCTTCAAAGTTGGTATTCACTCAACTACCTCATTTTAATATCCGTTCTGGTTGATCTGCCGCTGTTGATTCTGATCTCCATCCTTTGGCACCGTCTGAACCTCAAGCAGATCGGACGTGTAAGCCTGGCTCTGAAGCTGATAATGATAGGAGGGTTGGTGGCTTTATATGTTGGATAAATTCAATATTCCCAGGATTATACTTGCTTCGACGTCGCCCCGACGGCAGATGCTGCTCCACCAGATTCAAATACCGTTCGATGTAATCCCTCCGGAAGGTGCAGAGTTGTTCCCTGAAACGGATGATTTTGCTCAGATCGTGTTGAGAAACGGTGAAGCAAAAGCGTTATCGGTATTACATAAGGCTGACGGAAAGGCGGTTCTCGCCGCTGATACGCTGGTGGAACTGGATGGAAAAGCCCTGGGCAAACCGGAAAACGCAGATGACGCACGTCGGATGCTGAATGAACTGTCCGGCAGGGAGCACCTTGTCCACACCGGAATAGCACTGCTTGATTCGAAAAGGGACGCCCGCTATCTTGACCATGCAGTTACCCGGGTATTTTTCCGAAATCTATCGGCTGCTGAAATCGATGCCTATATCGCTTCGGGAGAACCATTTGACAAGGCAGGTTCATACGGAATACAGGAACGAGGCGCTGTATTCATCCGTCGTGTCGAAGGCTGTTTCTTTAATGTGATGGGGCTGCCGCTGGCTAAGTTGTGGGAGATGCTCCTCCGCTGGATGAGCGATACACAGGCTGTCGTTGGAAGATATGGTTAGTAATACAAAGAGCGCTGTCGGGTGCGGCGACCCGACAGCCTCCTTCAGCAATCCTCGGACAGACTGGTGAGCCTGTGGAAAGCTAATAAAAAAACTGAAGAGAGTACATATTCAGATACATCTCGAGCGCAGGATTTAATGATCTGATGTGTTTCAATTTATAGAAGGGCAAGATATGAAGTTGAGACAAAACAAAAATACCGATGATTCTGCTCACAACGACGGTGAAATAAGGCATTTCGTCAACCGGTTACCCGATCCCGGTCCGGCTCGAATCGCCAACGCAGTGATGCGTAGGATCCGGCAGCGCAAGGAATACCCTATACGGGTTCGTCCAAGCGGGATAGCCTGGGGGCTTGCCGGCAGCCTCGCCGGTCTGTTCCTGGGAATATGGCTTGCCGGTGCTTTGCCGGAAAGACTGCCGCCAGTTGTGGAAGAGAACTATGATGCCGGTCTCATAGAGCTGGACGACGAAATCGACCGGCTCGTATGGGAAATCAGCTATGTCAACGGGGTCGAACCATGAACAAAACAAAATGGTTGTATGCCATATTGCTGGCTTCCTGGACGTTGAACGTGGCTCTCCTTGTCGCTTACTTCCTGAAGACGACGTATCCTCCCGGAGCGCGGTTGTTAAATGTACCTTCTGTCATGCGTCAGCAGGAGCAGTTCCCAGGCATCCCGCCGATGATGA
>Ga0114919_10004783_pt1 | contig 10858 bp, 6 predicted proteins | sample BlataG_FD_88682 | JGI IMG/M metagenome (GOLD analysis project Ga0114919, IMG submission 88682) | Deep subsurface microbial communities from Black Sea to uncover new lineages of life (NeLLi) - Black_00105 metaG | ecosystem: Environmental > Aquatic > Marine > Oceanic > Sediment | place: Atlantic...
TCCAGATGGCAAAAGCTTGCTGGGAAATAACAGTGTTACACTTTCCGTAGGAGTAACCAACAACTCTCAAAAAGAAATCTATCTGGGCTTCGAATACTATACTGATTCTGGTACAGTAGCAAAAGTTTTTTCTCCGGGAGCTTCAAGTCTTGCTCAAATCCGAAGGGTTGCTTCAAACTGGCAAGGACGAATAGAATTTCCAATACGGTACAACCGCTTTGTTAAGGGCGGATATGTAAAAATTACTTTGGCAAAATGCTCCGGCAACCAATTGAAAGAGGCTACGTTGGCATTTTTACCAGTTGATTCAGAGGTGTTGCATGAAAAGAAATATGTTATTTTCCCTTGCGAAAAAGAAAAAGCATCAAAAGAACCAACTTTTAAAAAGTCTCTTCCCAATGGCGTTACGGTTGAGCTGGTTGGAGTTTGTGAGCATCCGAGCGAAGGCAAACAGTGGTGGCGGCCGGATGGCAGTTTATTAGAAGAAGCACCGTATGATGATGATTTTGGGAGAGCTTTTCCGCAAGACGGCGAAAAAGGTTATAAATTCGCTGTCAAATACAGTGGCTTGGCAGGAAAAGAAGTCGATGCCCGAGTAATTCCCACAGATTTCAAAACCACCAATGGCGGAGCTTTGTTCAGTACCAGTGAGAAGAACGGCAAAGAAAATACAAAATATGTTGAGGGTTTGCTGGATGAAAAAATTGTATGGCTTGGCGCCGCTTTCGACGAAAAGCTGGGTCATTGTGATATCAGAATAGGCGTTTGCCGGGGAGACTGGAAAAGTGATTATAGATATAAAACTGATCAACCTAACGATATAGTTGAATGGGTCGAATTCAAGAACGTCTCTCTTAAGCCGAATTTCAAAACCGATGTGCAGGTTGAAGTTGAAAAAGCCGCTGAGCATTCCAAAGCTGAAGTAGGCCATCACATGACTTTTACAATGCCGATTTACGACAGAAATGCTTCGAATTTTGGGCAATATATTGGCGGCAACCTCTCCCGATTTGACACCGACTACATCAAACTTGAACGTTATGGCCTGACTGTTGGCGCTTCTCCTGAGGAACTATTCGAAAAACAAGGCAAATGTGCGTTTTATATGAAAAAAGACCATGAATTTGTTGGTGTTCGAGGAACAATGGTGGCTCCGATTTCCGTGCCGAATCCTGAGCCGGAAAAGAAGCCAACTTTGGTGGATCGATTAGAATTGATGTCTAAAGAACAGATTATTAAACAAATAAAAGACTATTTGGCAAATAATCGAAGTAACATATCTATCAAACTTAAGGAGGGAATGATTTGCGGCGTCATCACTCCAGAAAAAAGATTGGTTGTAATGAAAGTGTATAAGTTTGGGACATATGAATCTGGTGCAGAGGCAACAACGCTAACATTTCTTGATTTGGGTAAGGTCAAAGACGATAAAGAAACCGATGTGGAGGTTGAGGGCAAAACAGATAGTTTGGGTCAGCTTGGTGACGCACCTGAAGAAGTGCGAGCAATAGGCAAAGTGCTGAGCGGGTGGTTTGATACTTGTGTGGCGGGGGACCTGGAAAAGGTAAAGAAAGCATACCTGCCAAGCAAGAGCAACAATGCAAAGCACGACTTACAGAGAATGAAGCAGCTTTTGGAGGTGGACTCGAACTGGCAGTTTTCACTCTTAGCGGTTATATGGGACGCACATAAGGCAACAGCGGTATCTCATAAAATAAGCCATCCCGGAGCAGATTCGCCCCTTGTATTCGTTTGGCAACTCAAGAAATTTGAGGGGCAATGGCGAATCGCAGATCAATTTGGTGGGGGGCAACTGAATGAATTTCCAAGTTTGGATGAATTTCAACGTTATCTATACACTTATATTTTCCTGCAGGAATATCCAACTGGTCAGATGTGGCTTGATACTGCCGACCCTAATTTGCGGCTGAGGACTAATTCGCGAAAAAGTGAAGCAGCTTCTTTTGAAAAAAGTCATTGGCCACAACTTGATGGTGCGCCAGAGCAGGTACAGCAGATAGCAAAGGTGCTAAAGAGATGGTTTGCTGCTTGTTTGGCAGAGGACGCCGAACAAGTTAAGGAACTGTATCGTCCCAATACTCAGCGCCATGCTGAAGATAAACTGAAGGAGATGAACCGAATTTTAGCAATGGCCCCGGGCTGGTGGTTTTCGCCAATGATGATTAAGTTCAGCAAATCTGAAGCAGATGCTATATCGCATCCGATGGAGAAAATAAACTTTCCCGGAGCGACCGATCCGATGATATCAATCGTGCGCTTCAGGAAAGTCGAAGGGCAGTGGACAATATTAAGTTCTTCGATGGATGGGCTGAGAAGTTTGCCGGATTCTTACGCATACTTCTACCGGAGATATCCAGATGGTCGGATTTGGTTTGACAAGTCAATCCCAGATTGGTTGAAGCCAGAACAGCAAACCGGCGTTGACGTGGATATTGAAGAGCTGAAGGGCATTTCAGAAAAAGTAAAGCCAGGCTATAGCCTTGCTGAAAAAGTCCGAGCGATAACCGGTGACAAAGAAATCTTTGAATCATATTTTACAGACAGCAACGAAGGTGGCAAAGCATTAGACCAATGGTGGCCGGTAAGAGACAAAGACCCTGATATTGACAAAAAGATTTTCAGTATGGTTCGCAATGGCCTGCGAAGGGACAGCCAGGGTAAGGAACGCAAATATAGGAACAAATACATAAAATGGGTTGGCAATAAATATATCTGGCGCGCTAAGTCTCAGAATCAAGATGCTATTGAGCTGATGTATTATGCCACCTTTGATTCTCAATTGGCTTCTGATGCCGTCTATTACGGCTTGAGCGTGGTTCGGGGCAAAAGAAGCGATAAAATACTGAAAAGGCTTGTTGAACTTTGTATGGCAAATGTAAGTGTCAGCCGAATTCTGTGGGGCACTAAGGGCTGGCACGAAGATATGCTTCGATCTCTTGAACCATACCTTAAAAGTGGTGATTTGCAAATTAGAGACAGGGCATCTGTCTTAGAAAAGGTGTTTAAGGGAGAGATTGATTACGGCCAGTGGGAGACAGAGCAGCGAAGGCAAAAGCTACAAGCGGAATTCGGCGAGAAGCTGCCTGAAATAAGAAAAGTGCTCCTTAGAGGTAACAGCCATCAGCGTCGAGAAGTATTTGAGCTAATCGGAAGAAAGGGTCTAAAGATTCTTTTTGATGAATCTTTTGCTGAGCCATTAAAGGCGTGTCTTGAAGATGGCGATCCCCAGGTAAGAGAAGCTGCTATACAATACGGTAGGGATTGGTTATGTAAGCCGGGCCAGCAAAATCCTGAAGTAATGAAATTGATGAATAATCTTTCCAAAGATTGGGATTCTAAAGTTAGAGAAGCGGCAGCTGTTTTTATTGGCAGCCGTTGGATTTGGGGGGCAGAACCACAGAACCCCAAAGCCATAGAGATAATGATGGAACTTTCAAAAGACAAAGACCGGGAGGTGCGCGAAGCGGCGGTTTATTACGGCCTTTCGGTGGTTGAGAATAAAAGCGACAAGGTTATAAAAAGACTTATTGAAATGGCATTGGATGCAGGTGCTTCAAGTAATCTTGGCCGGATTGGCTGGGGGCTTGGCAGAGGAGCAGATAAAGAAAAGCTAAAAATGCACTTAATGCCATATCTTGAGCTTGAAAACAGAAAAGGTGAACGCGCCAGGCAGCTTTACCGTGAAATGTTCAAAGCAGAACCACCGAATAGCCCTAAAGAAGAAACAAAAGAAAATGGGTTGGTAGTAAAGCCATCGGCCTTGCAAAGTCTGATAGATTCTGCCCGGCCGGGCGATACTGTCATTGTCCCGGAGGGTGTGTATACCGAACCGATTGAGATTACCAAATCCTTGACCCTGAAAGGCAAATCGCGGGCTGGTTGCGTTTTTGAGGTAACCGCTGATAAGCCCGCCATTTTTGTCGATACCAAAGGCAAAGGCAGGGTGACAATCGAGGCGGTAACGATTAAATGGCAGTTGGCTACCAGCGATAAGAACATCGAACATCGGTTTGCGTTAGGTGTTAAAGACAGCAGAGTCGAGGTGAAGGATTGTTACTTTCAGCCGTTGGGCAATTTCAAGCGGTGTCCCGTGGCGATACAGGCTATCGGCTTTTCCAATCTCACTATCAATACCTGCCGATTTGAGGGCTTTGAATATACCGTCTGCTACGGCGAGGGTACTGAAGGGACAATACAGGACAGCCTGGTTATGGGCAGCGGACATCAGGGCATCTCGCTGTATTCCGGCGCGACCGTGAAGATTATCAGAAATGTCGTTACCGGCTCAGAGTATCATGGCGTGCGCAGTACGGGCGGGACCTTGGATATGAAGGATAACCTTATCATAGGGAACGCCAACAGAGGCGTCTATCTGGGCAACAAAAGCGCACACGGAACCATAACCAATAATATCATAACGGGTAACAGGCTCGTCGGCATTAGTGGCTTTGCACAATCGGATGTGAAGATTTATAACAACCTGATTCTCGACTCGGGCCGGGTAGGTATCGGCGCACAGCCGAGCTGCCGGTTTTTGGTGAAAGATAATATAATCAAGGGCAATCCTTCCGGCATGGTTGTTTTTCTTAAAGAAGGCGCCAGGTGGGGGAATCTTCTTATTCGCCGAAATACGTTCTGGAATAACGACACTGACACGGAAAACTGTGAAAAAGCTCCGGGGTCGATTTCTGAAGAGCCTGTCTTTCGCGACCCCGCAAACGGCGACTTTTCACTGACCGGCGGCAAAGTGATGGAACAAAAGCAAGGCCTGACAGACCCGAAGGTATTCAAAGCGCTATGGAAAAGATGGAAAAACCGTGCGGTTCAGACCGATGTGCAGGTTGAGGGGGAAGGGAAAGTCAGAGCTACCGTGAAGGGCCAAGTGCTTGGGCCAAATGGAAAGCCAGTTGTCAATCAGGAGGTGCACCTACAGGTATTTGCTGGTGGTGATGTTGATGATGGTTTACAGCGTCAGCTAATTGCAGAAAATAATATATGGGAAATTGGGGAAGTTTCCAGGGCAACGGCCGATGTGCTTTTCAAAGATTTTCAAGAGATATCAAAAGTGGCTGAAACTGATCAATCTCATAGTTTCCAAGTACGTATGGTGATTGAAGAGCCGGTCGAATACCCGAATGCTGAGCTCCTCGTTTACAACTCCGGTCAGGCCCCATCTCATCTACTTCACATACAAAAGAAAGTTCTCTTTGATGAATCCGATTTCGTCAAGGCTGAGCTACGACAGTCTGGCAAGCAACCTCAAATGATCGTGTTGCAACTCACAAAAGATGCGGTAAAGCGTCTGAAGGTCATCACATCTGCTAATATTCGCCGTCGGATGGCTATTGTGCTCGACAGTAAGATCCTTGCCATCCCCATAATAACAGAGTTAGTTTCTTCAGAAAGACTGGCCCTTGGTGTTTCCTCGCTGGACAATGCTGTAGCTAAATCAATCGTGGCTTGGATGGAAGGCCTTATAAGTGAGGTAAAAGTATCACCCCAGGTAACTAGACACCCTGATTGGTCACAAGCTGACCTGGCCCTGAAGGGGGCGATGAACCGGGATCCCTCTTACGCCCGAACACAAAAGCATATGCCACAGCAATTAGCCATCGAGGCCTGGGAGGATTTTCTGAAGAGGGACGACCTGACAGAGGGGCAACGCATTTTTGCACTTTGGCGAGTTGCTTCTTTATACGCTTGCAACATGGACGGCTCTCTTGGTGAAAAACCTAATTTCAGGAAAAGCAAAAGGCTTTTCAAGCAAGTTCGAGATTATGCACCATCTCTCTGGAGCGAGGAGATTGCAAACGCTATTACTCAATATGGCAGTCATCCGTTTTCATCAGATATGGAAAAAGCCAGTGTCTTGGCGGAAAACTATCGGTGGGTAAAGACCCGTACAAACGAGACGATCAGTAACAGTGCACCGCGTATCAACCGGTACGGTTACCTGATAGATCTAAAGTTCTTTCTTCGCGACGGCGCGACCTTGGGAGACGCGTCGGTTAAAGACAGAATGCTATGGCTTCAAAGACGCCTGAAAGAACTTGAGAAGGCAGTGGAGAGGCAAATCACAGGATTTATAAAGTATTGTAAAGACGACACAGCAGCACTGTCTCTGATTGCTTTGCTTCAAAAGGTGGCTGATGTCGAGGACGCAGAGAAATGGCAGAATATGATTCCAACCAAAAGGTTCGATGTGCAGGTTGAGGGGGAAGGAGAATCAACAACAGGTTGGGTCGTTGACGGAAGAGGTCATGGGATTGCCGGCGTGACGATGGAGTTTTATCAGCGGGATACTAAAGAAAAGAAAAGCACTCGCCGTCAAACAATACAAACAAGAGAAGATGGCAGTTTTGTCATTCCATTCATTGAGTTGGGCGAACATGGTTCATTTACAAACATTACAGCACCTGGTTTTGACACTCGCATGAGTGTTAGTTTTACCCGAAGGAAAGACGGAACATTTTACCCTGATGACCGAAGAATCAAACTGTATCGTCTGGGCAGTATAGCTGGAAGAGTTTATGATACTGATGGAAATCCGCTTGTCGGTGCACCTCTATCACTTGCAACTAATGTGCAATACCCCAACCATTCCAGCAGTACGGCAAATCACCTTCGGGCAATTACAGACGAAAATGGGCGCTTTGTTATGATGAATGTCCCGCCGGGAGTCCATTTGTTATATTATCCGTGGTCAGGACCTTCAAGAGCAGAGGTTGAAAAGGGAATATGGGATGCATATATCAAAACGGGTGAAAGATACCCATCAGCACCAATTAAAGGTGTATTGAGTGCTCAGGTTATCGAAGTCAGAGAGGGCGAGAAGATAGGTGAGGTTGTAGTTGATCTATCACAATCAACCTGTTCCGTCACCGGACAGGTACACGATACGCACGGCCGAGTGGTTGCAGATGCTATGGTCTCTTTGTACTGGGTGCGTTCCGGCGGATGGGGGTCTGTCAACGGTAAGGGGTATCCGCCTGTTGCCACAGATGCTGAAGGACGTTATCGCTTGCAAAATCTGCCACCGGGCAATTGGCACATTAAGACCTGGCATGATCAGGTCAAACAGCAGAGCAAGCCGGTACCTATTGAACTGAAGCCGGGCAGGACGATTCAACAAGATCTGGCCCTATCTGGGCAGCCTGAGATTGATGCCCCAAGAACCGATGTGCAGGTCGGGGATTGAAGGGGATAAGCTGACAACCTTGCGCAGAGCATTCCCCGTGCTTGTTATGGGTAATGACACGTTTTATCCGAAGTTGTAGTGCTTTGTTACGGCTTCGGTAACGTTCCAGGTGCACTCGAGGTCAACGGGGAAAACCACAAGGTCGCCTGGGCCGAAACTCACCGAGTCCGTGCCGTCCGTTACGGTTACCTTGCCTTCTATTAGAAGGCAGGTTTCTTTTTCCGTGTATGCCCAATCGAAGGTGCTGGGCTGGCACTTCCAGATTGGCCAGACCTTGCAGGCCGCCGCCTCTTCATCGGACGGCTTTTTTACAATCACATCTTTTACAGTTGGCATATTATTTTACTCCTTTTGACTATTATCGATTCAGCTTGTATTATAGCTGAAAGAGCCCATTTTGGAATATGAAATAGGAATTTTTATTAAAAGTCGGCTTGATATTGAACTTTGGAGAGCGAAAAGTTGAGGTCAAGAGAAAAATCAGGGATTTGAATCAAGGTTCAACAGGATAAATTATCAAGTTCATCCTGTTATCCTGTCTATTCTATTTTATTTAGCGGTAGCGGAGTTATGGAGCAAAGGCAGCTTGAGAAATTCAGGGTCTGGTTCGATGATTATGTAGCCGGCTTTTATGGTGCTGATGAGTTTATAAATGCAAATTTGAAGCTCAAGGAAGAGCACAGCCGGCGGACGTGTGAAGAGATGCTGTATCTGGCCGGGGAGCTTGACCTGGCAGACAATCAGAAGCGGATAGCTGAGGTGATAGCACTTTTTCACGACATCGGGCGGTTCGAGCAGTTTATCAGGTACCGGACATATAATGACGGCAGAAGCGTGAACCATTGTCTGCTGGGCCTGGAGGTTCTGCGGGAGACAAAGGCGCTTGAGGGGGTAGAGAGAAAAGAAAGACAATTGATTGAAAAAGCGATTGAATATCACGGGTTGAAGGAATTGCCGAGAAATCTGGACGGCGAGTTGCTGTTGTTTTCTAAATTGATACGGGATGCCGACAAGCTGGACGTACTTTATGTGGTGACGGAATACTACAGGCAGTACAGGGACAGTCCGCAGGAGTTTATGCTGGAGCTGGAATTTCCGGATGAGCAGGGATATTCGCCTGAGCTGGTTGAAAAGATTTTGTGTGGTCGGCAGATTGATTACGGCGAGCTGCGAACGTTGAATGATGCAAAGCTTCTGCAGCTTGGATGGGTCTATGATGTGAATTTTACGGTGGTATTGAAACGGATAAAGCAGCGCAGATTTTTGGAGATGCTGATTGACTTTCTGCCGGAGACCCGCGATATCGAAGGAGTCAGGGAAAAAATATTTGAGTATGTTGACTCAAAAATAAAGCAGGGATAACAATTCTGCTGGCTTAACGTCCTCCGCCTCTTCCTCCGCGGTGTCCTCGTCCTCGTCCGCCAGGGCCTCGGCGGAAGCGGTGTGGGGGGCCGGCATCAGAAGCAACGTCAGCAAGTTCAATTGGGCCGCCTTTGATTAACAGTGCCTTTCCGTTGACCAGGGCGTCGGCAATTTTTTTGTGCGCCGATTCCAGCATTCTGCCAAAGGTCTGTCTGGATACATTCATCCTTTTGGCGGCGTCTTCCTGATACAGACCTTCGAGGTCGGCCAGGCGGATTGCCTCAAGCTCGTCAATGGTTAAGTTGACACATTGCAGGACAGAGAGGGGGATACCCCTCGGTTTGTAGTAGTTGCTCTGTGGCAGGCAACCGATGCGTCTGTAATGTCTTGGTCTTGGCATATCAAGTGTTCCTGTAACGGCTTAATGGTCGCAGATGTTTTCTCCGGATTGTAATTGGCCGGCTAAGTATTGCGATACCAGCTCCTGTGCTTCATTATCCGGTGCACCAACTACGACAACATCGTTTTCGAGGTGCTCTAATAGCTTTCTGTTATATTCTTCATAAATTGCTCTGGAAATATCAATTTCCTTCATTCTTTTCTCTCACTTTTTCTGAAATTCAAGACACAACCCTTGTTAAGCCCATCGTCGTGGCTTATAAAACCGCAATGCTTTTTCTCAAAAACAAAATTTGAATTTTGAATCTCCTGCTTAATCTCTCCTGAGGTCAGGTTCTGAAACTCCATTAGGGGGTCATCTTCTGATGTATGCTTGGGATAAACGGAAAACAGACCATCTTGTTTCAAAATGTGATAAGCCTGACGATATAGCTTTTCTCTTTGTTCTTTTTTGTGATAATGGAGGACATCATAGAATAAAACTACATCAATAGAGTCGTTTTCCAAGTCTATTTGTATCCGGCCTGAAGTTTTTATTGTTCTTATGTTTTTCAAATTCAGGTGATTTGCTTTTTGTTGCAGTTCACTTAGTGCCTGTTGCTCTTTGTCCCCAGCACAAACAATTCCTTTGCTTCCAACGACTTTGGCTGCTGGAATAGTGTAATGGCCTACTCCACAGCCAAAATCCAGGACTGTTTGGCCGGATTTGAGTCCGATCTTTTTTAGAAATTCCACCCCGTCCCTTGTTTCCCATTTTTCCATATTATTCTTCATTTTCTACTTTTTGATATGCAATTCTTGCTGCTCTAAAAGGAGATTTTTGAGTCTATCCAAAGTAATTTTATGGGGTCGGATTTCAATTCCCATCCAGTCAGAGAATTCAAGGATCTTCTCAGGGTGCTCCTGGCAATATTTATCCCAAAAGCCTATGCCATCTAATAAAACAGCACCTCCGGTATGCTGAGGAAAATTCTCATTAGCTTTGCCTTTATCCCAGTCCTGAAAGACATAGTTTCGATAGATTACCCATCCCGGCGTAAGCCACCAAATTTTTTTGCCCTCGCTGATTTCATCTCTTTGTCTTTCGCTGGCTAACATATCCATGCAATGAGTTGCATTTATTCTGGAAATTGAAACGCCGTCTTTCCGCTCCTGGATTATCTTATCTATTGTTCGGTAGGGATTATCGATGTTGACGTAGCAGAATTTGCCGCCATAAACTATTATGATTTTCTTAGAATGTTCCTTAGCGCTATCTATTTTTTGTATCAATTGGCTTTCAAGTTCTTTAAGGACCTCGTGCCGTCCAGGTGTTGTATAAACAATTTTCCTGGCATCTAAAAAACCCTGCTTTCTCAGATAATTCAACTCTGGGGCGAGCGTCCCGCAAGAGACTATGGCATAATCATTAAAAGATAGCTGTTCTTCCATTTGTGTCTTTCTTTTTTCTCTTCACGGAAGAAAAATTTAGTTTCCGTTCCTTACTTTCATACATGTTTAAGGTAGCCTTGAGTGTATCAATAGATAACTTCGCACAGTGTTTGCTTTCTTCAGGCAGACCTTCAAAATATTTGTCAACATCTTCTGGTTTTATCCGGAGCGCCTCTTCGACAGATTTTCCTTTTACTGTTCTCGTAACATAACTGGTACATGCAATAGTAGCTCCGCAGCCATCTGTCATAAATTTGATATCTCGTATTCTCCCATCCTTGATGGTCAAAGACATTTCGATACTATCTCCACAAACACCGGTTATACGAACGTGGCTGTCTGGATTTTCTATTTTGCCAATATTTTTGGGGTCGAAAAGCTCATCCTTGAGTTTTTGTGAATAGCCTTCCAACACAGCTTCCTGAAGACTCTTTGTAATTTCATCAA
>Ga0114919_10004786_pt1 | contig 10852 bp, 10 predicted proteins | sample BlataG_FD_88682 | JGI IMG/M metagenome (GOLD analysis project Ga0114919, IMG submission 88682) | Deep subsurface microbial communities from Black Sea to uncover new lineages of life (NeLLi) - Black_00105 metaG | ecosystem: Environmental > Aquatic > Marine > Oceanic > Sediment | place: Atlantic...
AAAAAAAGAAGGTAAAGATGTCACTTTGATAGCTACGTCGGAGATGGTCATAAAATCCTTATCCGTTGCTGAAGAACTGGAGCAAGAAGGAATAAGCGTTGAGGTAATTGACCCGAGAACGCTGAATCCCTTAGATATGGAAACGATCTACGAGTCTGTGAAGAAGACAGGACGAGTGCTAATTGTTCATGAAGCAGTTCTTACCTGTGGCTCCGGGGCAGAGATAGCTGCGCGGATAAGTGAGGAAGCCTTCGATTATCTGGATGCTCCAGTCAAAAGATTGGCGACCAAGGATGTTCCTATTCCCATGGCTCCGGTATTGGAAGATTTTGTTATCCCACAAAAAGAAGATATTAGAATAGCGGTAAAAGATCTTGTTAAAGTATAACCAGATGAAACCTATCACATCTTTTTCTTGACGGCACCTTTTGAGGGGGGTATAATGAAATATTTCTGGTGTAAAGTTATTTACTAAAATTTGAGTGGAGTTTCTCAAACGGAGATTAGAATGGTTTGTAATGGTTCAAGTTTTCGAGAGAGAATAATGGCAACATTTAAAAAAGAGAAAATAGATAAAATAGTGTGGCAGCCGAGAATTGAGCATTGGTATAATGTGAGGAAGGTTAAAGGGACTCTCCCTGAAAAGTACAAAAATAAAGAAGTCCTTGAAATCTACGATGATCTCAGTGCTTCAATAAGGTATTATTATGGTTCCACAACGGATATTGCATCTACTAAAACTCATGTAAAATTTGAACATGTAAAAGGTGCAGAAGTTAAAGAAATAAGAAATTGGGGTATCCACTAAGGAGAAAAATAATTCTTTTTTAATACCTACCGTGTCATAGGATTTACCCCCAAAGGAATTTTCAAACCAAAACAAACTCCTCATAGTGTAAAATAATTACGAGTCTCATAGGCGTGTTCAGGGCAAAGTGGATAATATATTTTTTTCTCTCCTGAAAGACCGTTAAAATATAGATTTACTTTCAAATTTTCTGATTTAATGGGGAGGCTTGACATTAAGTTAAAATATGATATAATAATAACAAGAAGATGTAAACACATTAACACAGAGGGAGCAAATGAAGATTCTTGAATTACAGAAGGTGGATAAGAACAAGATTATTCCCCTTTATTATCAGGTTAGCCAGATATTAGAAGAAATAATAAGAAAAGGAGAAATCAAGCCGGGAGAAAAGTTACCTTCTGAGGAAGTACTGGCAGATGAATTTGAAGTTAGCCGACCTACGATTAACAAAGCCATATCGCTACTTGTTAGAAAATCTCTACTTTCTCAAGAGAGAGGGAAAGGTACTTTTGTTAGAGGAGAAGAAGTTAAGCTTACCTTGATGCAGGAGCTTGCCAGCTTTGGTGAGGCCTTTAAAAGGCAAAATATTCGCTTCCATACAGAAGTTTTAGCACTAAGGAAGGAAGCGGCAAGCAAGGATATTGCTGACCGTCTAGAAAAGAAAGAAGGAGATATTGTAGTTTATCTTAAAAGACTTCGCTATGTAGAGAAAGAGCCAATTTTGTTATCCGAATCTTACCTACCCTATGATTTTTTCCCGGGTTTGGAGAATGAGGATTTTACTAAAAATTCCTTGTATTCCTTATTGGAGAAAAGGTATAATGTACCTGTAATAAAGACCGAACGTTATGTCCGAGCTGTTAAAGCTCTGGATGAGGAGGCACATTTTTTTAGAATACCCATTGGTGAACCTATAATCCAATTAGAAGGAGTGGCCTTTTCTGCCAAAAATTTGAAAGTGGAGTACTTTAACACAAGATTAAGAGGAGACAAAGCTGTACTGTGCACCACCTTGTATCGGAAAAGAGAAGGTAAACCAAAAAGGGCAAAAAAGATTTCCTTGTTAGAGGGTAATAGCTAGAAATTAGGGCCGAAAGGAGGTGAGAAAGTAAATAGGCCGTGAGCTGGGACAAAGGAAAGCGTCTCACGGTAGTAAGGCCATTGATCAGGGGAAAGTCCCTTCCCCAGTTTGTAGATGAAGTTGAGTGTCAGAGAGTAATGGAGGCAGTGGAAAAATCTATTCAGTAAGGACCCTAGGTGAAGGTAGGATAATAAGCGCTTGGAGGTACAAATGGCTGAGACACTTCGTATCTTGGCCGTAGGTGCACATCCGGATGATTTAGAAATCGCCTGTGCTGGTACTTTGGCGAAATTTGCTCAACAGGGACATCAGGTCATAATGTGTTATGTCTGTCGAGGAGACGCTGCATCGTATGAACTTTCCCCGGAGGAAATCGCCAGAGTTCGGGCCGAGGAGGCGAAAAAATCAGCTGGGATTATTGGAGCTGAATTAATAGCCGGCCTTGGTCTTGGAGACGGAGAGGTTTATATAAACCGTGAGAATACCATGCTCTTTCTGGATTTAATTCGCCGTACCAAACCGGATATAGTAATTACTCATTATCATGAAGATTACCTGCAAGATCATTACAATACAGGAAAATTGGTATTTGAGGCAAGCTTGTTCTCCAGTACCCCCAATATAAAGTCCAAGTATCCTGCTCATAAGGTGATTCCTCCCATCTTTTACATGGAATCCTATACAGGGGTTAATTTCTGCCCATTAGAATACGTGGATATAACAGAGACATTTGGAACTAAGAAAAAAATGCTCTCTCAGCATAAAAGCCAGTTAGAATTTATGCTTAAGCACTTTGGCGATGATATGCTGGACGCAATAGAAGTTGAAGCCAGATTTTGGGGGAGGCAGGCAGGAGTAAAATATGCCGAGGGGTTTATTCCCCATCGCTCCTATCCAAGGATAGCTACTAGGAGACTTTTACCATAAGGCAAAAATCAAACCAGTGATGAAAGGAGGTGGGAATTTCACAAAGGTATAATGCAACAAGGTAAAAAATTAAAGGAGGATCAAAAAGATGATAAGATGGAAAAAATGGATTTTATTGGCTTTGGTAGTATGTGTAGGTGTTTTTATCTTGGGGACAATAGCAAATGCTAAGGTAACTGTGACTTTGTGGAAAGCTTCCCATGGAGCTGATCCCAAAATTATGCCCCCTATTCTCAAGGCTTTTGAAGAGGCCAATCCAGACATTAAAGTAGACTTTCTTTCTCATCCCTGGGAAGGGTGGGATGAAAGATATACCATGGCTTTTGTTGCAGAAACTCCCCCTGATGTATCCTACATGCCCGATGAATTCTGGCCAAAATTTGCTGTTGCAGGTCTTTTAGCTAAATTTGACGAGCTATTCCCCGAAGATCTTGACGTTATGAAGAAGGACTACCCGGACGCTTTTTGGCGTTTAACGAAGTTTAGAGGACATCAGTACGGTGTTCCTTATCTCTGGGTGGCTATCGTTCTCTTCTACAATGAAGATATATTCGATAAAGCTGGTCTCACTTATCCCCCTTCAGACACGAAAGACCCCTATTTCCCCAAGTGGACCTGGGATGAGTTTGTCAGAGTAGCTAAAGCTCTAACTAATCCTGATAAAGATCAGTGGGGATACGCCTGGAGTGCTGCCTTTAGAGATCCCAATTACCTCTATCCTTTCTTTTACCAGGCTGGCACTGATGTCTTGGATATAGAGAAGAATAGAGCTGCCTTTGATGGCCCAGAGGGAATAAAAGCTTTCCAATTTATGGTGGATCTGGTTCACAAGTATAAAGTTGTTCCTGCTGATGGAATGCATCCTCGATTCCATGAAGTATTCTATGAAGGAAAAGCAGCGATGGGCCCTGTAGAGTCTTACTCAGTAGTTGTCATCCGCACACAGTATCCAGAACTTAAAGTTGGGGCAGCTTTCAATCCTCAAGGACCGGGGGTAGATTTTCATAGTGGCCGAGGTGGTTTTGGTAACTCCGGGTACTGGGTGATGGCCAAGGCCTGTGAAAACAAGGATGCTGCCTGGAAACTAATTAACTGGCTCACAACCAAGGAAAACGGTCAGACATTCTGTGATGGGGTAGGTCTGTTTGGTTGTAGAAATGATTTTGGACCCGATCCCAAAGAACCTTTGTACAAAGTATTCTGGGATAGCACACCTTTCCTCCCCGGATATCCTCTTCATCCCAGACTTAGACAGGCTCACAGTCTTATAATGGCAGAGGCCCAAGAGGCTGTTTTACTGGAAAAGACTCCAGATCAAGCCATAAAGGACGCAGCAGCAGCCGTTAATGCGGCTCTACAAGAGTAGTCTTACCCAAGTTTTTATCCCCGGGTGGGGATGGTAAGAACTTTTCAAAATCCCATCCGGGGATCATTGGAGATTTTAAGATGGCCTAAAATGAGAGTTTACAGAGGACTAGCAAAGAGTGTTAAGTGGTATATGTTTCTTCTTCCTTATATGCTATTTTACTTTATTTTTTTAGCAGTACCCATTATCTGGTCCCTTATCCTTAGTTTTCAAAAAGGTGGTTTATTAGCAGGAACTACCTTTGTAGGTCCAAAGAACTACCAGGTAGTCTGGCATGATAAACTTTTTATAACAGCACTGCGAAATACTGCCTATTATACCATTCTGGTTGTCCCTTCTGCAATGTTCTTCTCCCTTTTTCTAGCTCTACTTATAAATCAGATGCAAAGATTTCAGAATTTTGTAAAGGTCTGCATTTTCCTTCCTCTTTTAAGCTCAGCTGTTCCCCTGGCTATCGTGTGGAAGGCTCTTTTTATTCCGGAAAGAGAGGGTCCCTTAAATTATCTAGTCGGTTTGGTAGGTATTCCACCCCAGAACTGGTTAGGGAGTCCCATGCTTGTGATTCCCTCCATTGTGATTTTTGAAATCTGGCGAGGATACGGATTTTGGACCCTTGTTTTCTTGGGTGGACTGGGCACAATCCCTCAGGTTCTTTATGAAGCAGCAGAAGTTGATGGAGCAAGCCCCTGGGAATCATTCTTACATATAACTTTACCTTTGTTGAGGCCTACCTTTTTATTCTTGGCAGTTATGGGTGTCATTTGGAATTTTCAATTGTTTGATGCTGTATATATGCTTACCTACGGAGGGCCAGGTAATGCTAGCTACAGTATCGTTTGGTATGTTTACAGAAATGCTTTTCATTTTGAGAAATTAGGTTATGCTGCAACCATGGGTATACTCCTGTTGTTCATGATTCTGATTTTAACCGGCCTGCAGAGAAAATTTATTGAAATAAGATAGCTCATATTGGGAGAGAAAATCTTGATTAACTCAAATCAAACCCTTGGCAAGAACAAGACAAAGGCAGGAAATATGCTCTTTAAAATTTTGATCTATGGTATCCCTATTGCAATAGCTCTATTAACTATCTTTCCTTTTATTTTTATGACGCTGGTTTCTTTACAGCACACTTATTTCCTTTCTGGAAATCCAGCTCGTTGGATACCTCGAAAACCTACCATAGATACCTTCTTTCATATTATCCGGGAATCTAACTTTCTTCGCTGGACCTTAAATAGTCTTATCGTAGCTACCGCGGTAACACTTTTGGTAGTTTTTATTCATTCTTTAGCAGGATACATCTTTGCCAAAAAAGATTTTCAGGGACGTAACTTGATTTTTACTCTTATTCTTGCTGGAATTATGGTACCCAGAGCTGTCACAATTATTCCTGCTTTTCTCATTATTAGAGACCTTCACCTTTTAAACAGCTACCCTGGATTAATCCTTCCTCCCTTAGCTTTGCCTATAGGGGTCTTTCTGATGCGACAGTTTATGTACGCCCTACCTTCAGAGTTAGTTGATGCGGCAAAAATAGATGGATGTTCTGAACTGGGAGTTTTCTGGCGAATCGTTCTTCCTCTTTCTAAACCTGCTTTAGCAGTGCTAGGTATATACACTTTTATGGAACAATGGAGAGATTTTCTCTGGCCTCTGGTAGTAGTGACCAAGGATACAATGAAGACTTTGCCTGTGGGACTGTCCATTTTTCATACCGAATTTCGAACCGACTATGGGATACAAATGGCTGGTGTCTTACTTAGTATCTTACCTATTCTGATGGTTTTTCTTTTCTTCCAGAAATATTTCATCAAGGGATTAACTGCAGGTGCATTAAAAGGATAAGAAACTTCGCTGTCAATGAATGTATTACGCAAAAGCTCAAATTTCCGGTTTTTCTAAAGACACGGTTCAATCTTCTCTGATATAATCTCGAGGGCTATTTCTCACAATATGGTGAGGGACAAGCTAAAAATAAGGCCAGGAGGAGGTGAGAAAGTAAATAGGCTGTGAGCTGGGACAAAGGAAAGCGTCTCAAGAAGAGAAGTGTTTGGAAGATTAGTTTCTCTTTTAGAGAGTTTTCAGGTAAGAATGAACGAGTCTATTAAGACAATATCTTTACAGGAGAAAAAGATGAAAAAATGGTCAACACTTCTTGTAGGCATAATGGGTGTTGTGGTCATAGTGGGGATGATGAGCAGTTTCTCTTTGGCTGCACCAGAAGCATATAAATTTGAATTTTTATGTCATGGTGGAGAAGAGAATCCAGCCTGGGGCCTCATATACAGAGGAATGAAGGATGCTGCTGATACAGTAGGCGTCTCTTGTGTTATGTATCGTCCCACCACAGAAGGAGACCTCGCTCAACAACTATCTAATTTTGAAGCCGCTTTGGCCAAAAAACCGGATGGTATAATAACCACTATCCCCCATCCTACCATGTTCAATGGCGTTATCCAAAAGGCTCTTAATAAAGGAATTCCTGTGATTTGCTCCAACACAAACGGCCTTGTTGGCACGGGAAGCCCTCTGGAAGAAAAAATATCCTTCGTTGGTCAAAACCTAGAACCAGCAGCGTATATCTTGGCTAAAGAAGCCTCCAAACTTTTCCCCTCCCCAGACAAGGCTCGTATACTATTGTCCATGGGAGGGCCTGGTCTTTCCTGGGCAGAACAAAGATCATCAGGAATAACCACTTTTCTGGATGAAAACGGGTATACATCTTATGAGAGACTTGACACCAGTATGGCCATGGATGTAGCAGAATCTCGTATCACCGCTTATTTAAAAGCACATCCGGAAACTAATGTGATATTTAGTGTAGGCGGTATGGACATCGCTGCTGCTGCAGCAGTGGCAAGAAAGCTTGGCTACAAACCTGGACAGATAACCGTTGCAGGGTTTGATATTCTACCTGAAACACTTATAGAAATAAAAAAGGGATACATACAAGTGCTTATCGACCAACAGCTTTATCTCCAAGGATACATTCCTGTTATCCAGTTGTTCCTCATAAAAAAATATGGATTTAGTGGCTGGGACGTAGATACTGGTCAGGCATTTGTAGATGCCAGTAATGTGGATGAGATCATTGCCTATTCCAAAATCAGAGCTATTGGAGGATAAAGTTATTGCCTATTCCAAAATCAGAGCTATTGGGTAATCAGTAGGTAGAAGAAAAGGTGGAAACACTACTATCGAAATCCAAGAGGATTCTTACGGTTAAGGAAGTCAGCAGCCTCATAATGCTATTGGCGGTAATGTTGATTTTCTATCTCCTTTCCCCCCTGTTTTTGAGCCTGGATAATATCCAGACCATACTGGTGATAGTACCGGAGCTGGGCATCATGGTGGCAGGAGTAACTGTCCTCATGATTTCTGGAGAATTTGATTTATCCGTAGGCTCAATTTTTGCTCTTTCTCCCATCGTTATGGTAGAACTGATAAACTCTGGTTGGAATTTGTGGTCTGCTACTATCTTAGCTCTGGCTCTTTGCTGCGGAGCTGGTCTACTCAACGGAGTGGTAACCATAGAACTTGGGATTCCCTCTTTTATAACCACTTTAGGAACAATGATGATATGGAGAGGGGTAGTATTGCTTATCACCCGGGGATGGCCTCCTTTTTTTCCTGAGGAGGCTATCCCCCTTGCTCAAATTATTGTGGGCGAAGTAGGGTTTGTTCGCCTGTCTGTTATCTGGTTTGGGGTAATTATTTTATTTTTCTGGATACTGCTGGAACGTTCCAGATTTGGCAACTGGATATTTGCCACCGGAGGAAACCCGGGAACAGCAAGAGCTCTAGGTATAAATACCAAGGGAGTTAAGTGTGCAAATTTCATGATGTCTTCTTTCTTGGCCGGTTTTAGCGGACTTATTCAGGCCTGTCGACTACAAGCGGTGATACCTTCTGCTGGGTCTGGTGTAGAACTTCAGGCCATTGCCGCCTCTGTAATTGGGGGAACCTTTCTAACCGGGGGAATTGGAAGTGTGGTAGGAAGTTCCATCGGTTGTTTCCTCATTCGTATTATAGATAATGGGCTAGTAATGGCCCGAGCTCCTGGATATTGGTTCCGTGTATTTATAGGTATGATCCTAATTATAGCTGTGGTTCTCAATATATTTATTGTAAAAAAAGCCAGAAAAATGAGGTGACAAAGTGAAAAATTCAGCTCTGGTGGAGATGAGAAATATTGACAAATGGTTTGGTAGAGTTTGTGCTCTCCAGGGTGTGGATTTCACCATTGGCCGAAATGAAGTGGTAGGCCTAGTTGGGGACAATGGGGCCGGCAAATCCACTTTAATAAAAATTCTAGCTGGTGTCTATCCCGCGGATAAAGGAGAAATTTACTTTGAAGATAGAAAAGTTCACTTTTCTTCCCCCAAGGATGCTATGCAAGCAGGTATTGAGACTATATATCAACAAACAGCAGTAGTGGATGTGATGAGTATCATGAGAAACGTGTTTATGGGAAGAGAACCTGTACGCCGCTTTGGACCAGTAGAATGGCTTGATGTCGAAAAAATGGCTCAGGAATCGATAAAAGCCCTAAAAAAAGTGGATCTACATCTCCGATCAGCGGCTATCCCAGTGGGAGAACTATCCGGGGGGCAGAGACAGGGTGTAGCTATAGCCAGAGCCATGTATTTCAAAACGAAACTTCTTATCTTAGATGAGCCCACCAGTAACTTATCCGTCAAAGAATCCAGGAAGGTTCTCCAGTTTATTGAGGATCTCAAAAACCAGAATGTGTCCAGCGTGTTCATAACCCATAATCTTTATCATGTTTATCCGGTAGCCGATAGAATCACTTTACTGAGCCATGGAAAAAAAATAGGAGAGTTTGGGGAAGATAAACCATCAATGGAAGAATTAATCAAAATTATGATATCAAGCTAGAGGAGAGACAAATGACCTCAAGAGAACGAGTAGAAAAGTCTCTAAATCATGAGGAACCCGATCGGGTACCCCTAGATCTTGGTGGAACTCTGGCTACCGGTATGGCAGCTAGTAGTGTACACAAGCTGCGAGTAGCTTTAGGTCTAAGTAAACCGGGAGACCGCGTAAAGGTTACCGAGCCTTACCAGATACTCGGCGAAATCGGTGAGGATCTCCGAAGGACCTTGGGCGTGGACTGTATTTCCTTGGACGCACCAAAAAATTTTTTTGGTTTTGAAAACAAAGATTGGAAACTCTGGAAGCTCTTCGATGGAACTCTGGTACTGGTACCCAGTGCCTTCAATACTCAACCAGATCGGAATGGCAATATTTCCCTGTATCCCCAGGGAGACAAAACGGCTTCTCCTTCTGCCTCTATGCCCAAAGGCGGTTTCTACTTTGATGCTATTATACGTCAGGAACCTATAGTAGAAGAAAAACTAAGAGTTGAGGACCATCTAGAAGAATATGGACCGATTAGCGAGGAAGAACTAAGATACTATGAGCAGCAGGCAGATTATCTTTTCCGTAATACCGAATATGCTATTGTAGGCTCTTTTGGGGGAGCCAGCTTTGGAGATATTGCTATAGTACCGGGAATGTCCCTAAAGCATCCTAAAGGTATTCGAGATATTGAAGAATGGTATATTTCTCTGCTTACAAGAGGAGATTTTGTGTACGAGATCTTTGACAGACAATGTGAAATTGCTCTTTCCAATCTCGAGATGATTCGTCAGGCTGTCCAGAATAAGATTAGCGTAATTTTTATAACTGGAACAGACTTTGGAGCTCAGGAAGCGACTTTCATCTCTAAAGATATCTACAACAAGCTTTTTAAGCCGTTTCACGCTAAAGTAAATGATTGGGTACATAAAAATACCCAATGGAGAACACTTATACACAGTTGTGGTTGTGTGGAACCTCTTATGAAAGATTTTATCCAGGCCGGGTTTGACATTCTAAATCCAGTGCAAATCTCCGCTTCGAAACTTATGGACCCCGGGCATCTCAAACAAAAGTATGGGGAAAAAATAGTCTTCTGGGGGGGAGGTGTAAATACTCAAAAGACACTCCCCTTTGGGACCTCAGAGGAAATAGACGAAGAGGTAAAAAAACTTATATCCATATTCTCACAGGGAGGTGGATTTGTCTTTGCTGCTGTCCATAATATTCAGGCCAATATCCCGGTGGAAAATATTGTAGCGCTTTTTGAGACCTTTAAAAAGTATAGATAATACATTCCTTCTATTATTAACCACAAGCAAATAAATGATGAAGTTAAAAAATGAAGTTACCGAGTTTTTCACCACCGTCCTTGAAGGTAAAGGAAACCGAATTACATAACACTTTGTTAGTAAAACTTAAAGGAGTAAAAAATTGACACAGGAAAATATCACGGTGACTTACCAGTTAACCCCTAAAGTAGAATCCATTCACAAAGCGGCTGATCTGCTCCTAGCTGAGATGACAAGTGGGATGCAGTATATATCCACCCGTAAAGGGGTAGAGATGTACAAGTGTGAAGATAAGCTGCCTTTCATAGATGGCTCAATTAAAGGAGAGATCCTCTCTATCGAGGAGCAAGATGAGGGTACTTACATAATTAAACTATCTTTCCCTGCTACCAATATTGACCCGGGCTTGGGTGGCATATCTAATCTTTGGGCCATGGTAGCTGGCGAAGTGTTTAGTCTTTACTTCATAGGAGGAGCAAAATTTCTGGAGC